>OGMP01000046.1_pt1 | contig 112596 bp, 101 predicted proteins | sample 1573261 | NCBI WGS metagenome assembly OGMP01 (sample SAMEA2581878, study PRJEB24529) | metagenome | biome: Human gut stool | place: China | collected 2011 | reverse complement strand
GCTGGGTTCAGAACGTCGTGAGACAGTTCGGTCTCTATCTATCGTGGGCGCAGGAGATTTGCGTGGCTCTGACACTAGTACGAGAGGACCGTGTTGGACTGACCTCTGGTTTACCAGTTGTGCCGCCAGGTGCACCGCTGGGTATCTACGTCGGGATCGGATAAGTGCTGAAAGCATCTAAGTACGAAGCCGGCCACAAGATTAGATCTCCCTTGAGGGTCGTTGTAGACGACAACGTTGATAGGATGCAGGTGTACAGATGGCGACATCACAGCCGAGCATTACTAATTGCCCGATGACTTTCTTACCGCGCCGAGATATACTTTGAGTTGTTCTCGAGTATGAGACACGCTTATGTTTTTTCCGATATGTAATAACAAAACGATATTCAGGTGGCTATAGCAGCAGGGTTCCACCTCTTCCCATTCCGAACAGAGAAGTTAAGCCTGCTCACGCCGATGGTACTGCACACCCGTGGGAGAGTAGGTAGCCGCCACTTTTAGACAGATGAATCCCTTCAGAGAGCAATCTCCGGAGGGATTCTTTTTTTGTATCTTTGCATAAAAAAACAGATAACGGAAAACGATGAACAGATACTTTATTGATTTGGCGTATGACGGCACAGCCTATCACGGCTGGCAGATCCAACCGAACGGAAGCAGTGTACAGGAAACCTTACAAAAGGCTTTATCCACGATTTTGCGAAAAGAGATTTCTGTGGTAGGAGCCGGAAGAACAGATACCGGTGTGCATGCTTCGATGATGACGGCACATTTTGATTTTGACACGGAGCTGGATATACAGCGTTTGGCTGATAAACTGAACCGTCTGCTTCCTCCGGATATCGGCATCCACCGCATCCGGCAAGTACGTCCCGATGCACATGCACGTTTCGATGCTACGGCGCGTACATATCACTATTTTGTGCATCTGGGAAAGAATCCGTTTCTGCGGCATTATTCCTGCCGCCTGTATCAGGCATTGGATTTTGAAAAGATGAACCGTGCGGCCAAGATTCTTTTTGAGTACACGGATTTTACAAGCTTCAGCAAGACTCATACCGACACAAAGACAAACAACTGCAAGATTATGAAAGCAGAATGGCAGCAGATGCCGGATGGTGCCTGGCGTTTCGAGATTCAGGCAGACCGATTCCTGCGCAATATGGTGCGTGCCGTAGTCGGAACACTGGTTGAAGTTGGACGCGGAAAAATGGATGAGCAGGGTTTCCGTCAGGTGATTGAAGGGAAAGACCGTTGCCATGCCGGTGAATCCATGCCCGGAAATGCCTTGTTTCTGGTGGATGTGTCCTATCCGGAAAGTTTGTTTCAATTAGATAAGGAAGGAGAGCAGGATGGAAAATAATGCAGTATGGCTGATGGGCGCCTTTACTTCGGCCGCCCTTTTGGGATTTTACGATGTGTTCAAAAAGAAATCGTTGCGCAACAATGCCGTAGTTCCGGTGTTGTTTCTGAACACCCTGTTTTGCAGTCTCATTTTTCTGCCTCTGATACTTTTGTCGCGCTGTGGAGCCTTGCAGAGTGATTCGCTGTTTTATATTCCTACTGCCGGTTGGGACGTACAGAAATACATTCTGCTGAAATCTCTGATTGTATTATCTTCGTGGATATTCGGTTATTTTGGCATCAAACATTTGCCGATTACCTTGGTGGGTCCGATTAACGCCACCCGTCCGGTGCTGGTGCTGTTGGGAGCGATGCTGATTTATGGTGAGGTGCTCAACGTATATCAGTGGATCGGTGTTTTGCTGGCCATGCTTTCGCTCTTTCTGTTGGGCCGTAGCGGCAAACGCGAAGGAATAGACTTTACGCACAACCGTTGGGTGTTCTTCATTGCTCTGGCTGCCTTGTTGGGAGCTGCGAGCGGACTGTATGATAAATTCCTGATGGCTGCTCCCGAGGCAGGAGGTGTAGGGCTGGACCGTATGGTTGTTCAGAGCTATTATAACATCTATCAGTGCATCCTGATGGGCATAATGCTTCTGCTGCTGTGGTTCCCGAAACGGAAACAGACCACTCCCTTCCGTTGGGACTGGTGCATTCTGCTGATTTCCGTTTTTCTTTGTGCGGCCGACTTTGTGTATTTCTATGCTCTGAGTATGGAAGGAGCGATGATTTCCATTGTATCTATGATCCGCAGAGGAAGCGTGCTTGTTTCGTTCCTGTTTGGAGCCATGGTTTTTCGTGAAAAGAATTTACGGAGCAAAGCCTTCGATTTGCTGCTGGTGTTGCTCGGCATGCTGTTCCTCTATTGGGGCTCGCGATAAGTGAATAGATGTTATAAGCCGGAGAGCGGTGTTCCGTTCCCCGAAAAAAATCATTAAGTTTGCATCAGATTAACCAAGATAGCAACATTTATTATTATAACGATTAGATAGGATCATGAAAAGATTTTTTTTATTCCTGTTCGTATGCGGCGCTTTGTTACCGATACAGGCGCAGAAAATGCGGGATGTGTTTGCACACATGCCAGACAGCGTGTTGAATTTGCTGACCGAGTATAATCGTCTGGACTGCATAGATTTTATTGAAAACGGGCAGGAAGCCAAGGTCAGAAACCGTCTGGACGGCTTTTCTGTGCTGCAGAAGCTTACGGACAATTATCTGAAGTTGCAGCTGACCGCTTCTATGGAAGTGGAGATGAAGCTGCTGAGCGGAGCCGATTCTTTGGAATATATTGCCTTGTCGAAAACATTCAGTGCGCCGGCCAAGAGCAGTCTGGTGTCCCTTTATACGCTGGACTGGAAGAAGCTTTCTTTGGAGCGCTATCTCAAAGCTCCTGCTTTTGATGCTTTCTGGAAGCAGTCTGCTTCCATGACTCCGGCCGAAGCAGATACTCTGGCAGCCCTGAAGCAAAAGATGGATTTACGCCTGACGACGGCTTCTTTCTCCGACAGTGATGAAAGCCTGACTTTCCGGCTTCAGCCTGTGCAGTTGGAAAAGGAAGATTCCGTTAAGGTAAGCCGGCAGATTCAGCCGCTGGTATATGAGTGGAACCGCAAACAGTTTGTGCTTCCGGCAGACAAGGAATAATCTTTTTCCTTTGCCATTCTGCCATTCCGAAGCGGGCTTTCCGGAACACTTTTTTCGAAAAATGTCCTAAAAATATTTTTGGTGAATGCGCTCTCCGATGAACGCTTTCATTTTGTTTTTCGGTGCAGATTTTTCTTTTTTAGATATACGTAAAAATAAGAGAAATGCCTCTTTTTTTACGTATATTTTTTGTAATATTGTATCATCAAAACTTAAAAAGAAGAACAGATGAAATACAATTTTGACGAAGTGATTCCGCGTCGTGGAACAAATTCCATCAAATGGGATACTGACTGTTGTGCAGATATGCTGCCTATGTGGATTGCCGATATGGATTTCCGTTTGGCACCGAAGATCAAAGAAGCCGTGAGCCGTCGTCTGGAGCAGGGTGTGTTTGGCTATGCCCATATTCCGGATGCGTTTTATGATGCCATCATCCATTGGTTCGACCGCCGTCATCAGGTCCGTATCGAGCGCGAATGGATTCTCTATACCATTGGAGTCGTACCGGCTCTGGCAGCAGTGGTTACAGCCCTGACCCAGCCGGGAGATGGAGTACTGATTCAGCCGCCGGTGTACAATCATTTCTTTAGCTGTATCGAAGGCAATAACCGCCGTCTGGTTACTAATCCGCTGCACTATGAAAACGGCCGTTATTCCATAGATTGGGAGGACCTCGAAAAGAAGGCTGCCGATCCTACGGTGAAGCTGATGATTATCTGCAACCCTCACAATCCGGCCGGACGCGTATGGACACGCGAAGAACTGCTTCGTATGGGCGAGATCTGTCTGCGTCATCATGTATATATCATTTCTGACGAAATTCATTGCGAGCTGGTGGCTCCGGGATTCACCTACACGCCGTTTGCTTCTCTTTCTGAAGAGTTGCGCATGAACTCGGTGATCTGCGCTTCACCAAGCAAGGCATTTAATCTGGCTGGTTTCCAGGTGGCCAATATCTTTGCTCCGAATCCGGAGTTGCGCGACAAGGTGAACGGGGTGCTGCAGGGCATGGACATCGAAAGCCTGAACTGCTTTGCCGTGGAAGCTCTGATTGCTGCCTATAACGAGAGTGAGGACTGGTTGGATGAACTGAATGTGTACATCCATGAGAACTATCTCTTCATGAAGAACTTTGTGGAGACCAATATGCCGGACTTGTATCTAGTGCCTCTGGAAGGTACTTATCTGGCTTGGTTGGACTGCCGTGTGCTGAACAAGACTTCAGAGGAGATGAACGATGACCTGAAGTCAAAATACTGCCTGTGGCTGAATGCCGGAACAATGTACGGCACCGAGGGTGACGGATTCCTGCGTTGGAATCTGGCCTGTCCGCGTGTTACTCTGGAAGAAGGTCTGAACCGTTTCCTGAAATATTATCAGGAGTTCAAGAAATAAGTCGCAACCACAAATATAAATTGTCCGCTTGGGTCTGCCCGGATGTTATCCGGAATCGCTCAGACTCAAGCGGACATTTTTTTTGTTTGCAGAAGAAGCATCTTGCGGCCTTACGGCCGTTTTCCCGGCTTTGTTGCGGCTCTGGCAAATGAACGGTGCCATGCTTTTTCTGCGAAAGGAATACGGCATGTCAAGAGCCGGAGTGAGAGCGTTAAAAAAAACATCCTGATGAATCGGAAATTTGATTTCGATGATTTTCAGAATTCATCCCAATCATTTTAAAAGAAGTGCGGGAAGAAACTCCGGGTTGCAGAAAACAAAAAGAGTTGCTTCACATGTTTTTGAAGCAACTCTTTTCTGAATATCTTGAGTCCTGATATTATTTACGAGTCTTAGCGTAGCGGCTCATGAACTTATCAACGCGACCAGCGGTATCAACCAACTTGCTCTTACCAGTGTAGAACGGGTGAGAAGTGTTAGAGATTTCAAGCTTTACTACTGGGTAAGTTTCGCCTTCGAATTCTACAGTATCAGTAGTCTTGCAAGTAGAACGTGAAAGGAACATGTCACCGTTACTCATGTCTTTGAATACAACAGGACGGTAATTTTCTGGATGGATATCTTTCTTCATAATTTAAAATTTTTATCAATTAAACATATAGCTGGTAACTATAATGTGTAATGGTCTGTTTACGAGGTGCAAAATTACTTGTTTTCTTTATATTTACCAAATTTATCCGCCAAAAAATGTAGCAAATTAATTTAATCCGGGCCAACTTTCCAGACTGAATGCCTTTTCTATCGGATTTTCAATTCGGTCCGGCAGATTACAGAAGAAATCGATACCGGTTTTTTCCTCCAGTTCGTCGATGCTGACCGCCCACGAACTGACATCCGGATTGCCTCCGTAGGACTTGTGTTCCACCCAGAAACCGATGGCTTTGTAGGTGCCCGACTTTTTGCACATCAGCGCCATGAAATAGTATTTCGGAACGGGCATGCCGCTCTTGGTGTAGCGCAGAATCTGGTCGTCGCGGATGGTTCCTCCCTTGACTACATAAAGTGTGTCGCGGAACGTGTTGCTGCGCCCCCAGTTCTGCACGAGGCCTTCCAGATATACCCAGTCCTGTTGGTTGAAACGTCCTATCTGCGGACTCATATTGGAGAGGTAGAACGTCTGTTCGTTGCAATCTTTGCTGTTCAGGCGGTCGGCCGAGGCACAAAGGTGTCCGCGGTCGTATCCGCTGCCTCTAAAGTCGCTCAGTTCGGTACGCTCTCCGGCAGACAGAGCCGGATCGGGTTGAAAAGGATCACCCTTCCATTCCGTGTTGTTCCAGTTATTCCGGTTCCAGTTCTGTTTGGAGTTTTCTGGAGTGAAAGTGAAAGCCACCCAGCGGGAGTGTTTTTTGTCGGCATGCCAGTCTACGGTATAGTTCAGGATGCCCGAAGCATAATGTGAGATGATTTTTCCGGCATTGTCGTCAATGCGGGGGATTTCCAGGTTTCCGGCATTCTGGATTACCAGCGGATTGCCGTTGGAGTTCTGCGAACTGCTGCTGCCCTCATTGTCGCTGGAGCAGGAAGACACCAGTATGGTGGCCAGAATAAATATAAAGGTATGAATCTTTTTAAGGAACATTCTTTGTTGTGGATTTTAAACAAAGAATTGTCATTCCAGGAGGTAAATCCCAGAATGACAATTCTTCGTAGTATTATCAATTAAGAGGTTATTTAACGCTCAGATTCTTGATTTCCCAAGTGATGGTGTTGGCATTATCCGCATTCTTGTATTTGAATGCAATATATGCTTTGGCACCTACAGCCGGCAGTTTGGTGGTTACGGTTTCGAAGTCCCAACCGGAAGCGGCAGGGTAGGTAATGTTTACCTGAGTCCAGGTAGCTGTTGTAACATCACCACTGTAGTCTGTAGACACCCAAACGGTGTACTGGTCGGCAGCGTTGCTCAAATCCTGGTTCTTAGGACCCATAGCATGGTCGAAAGTCAGGGTGCGTTCCTTGCTCAAATCAACTGCCGGAGAAACCAACCAGTCTTCATTCTCCAGAGATTTGCCGCCTGAGTAAGCTGACATTTTTACATAGCCGTAACTGTCGGCCTTCCATTCCTGAGCACCGCTCACGCTTACCGGAGTGAAGCTGCCGAATGTATTGTTGAAAGATTCTTCCAGAATAGCGTCACCGCCCGGTTCTTCTGTACCGCCAGAACCCTGACCGTCGAGCACATACTCGGTGATAGATTTCAGTCCGGCAGTTCCGAAGTATTTCTCCAAAGAACCCTTGACGATCAGTTCTTTGCCCAGATTTTCCGGATTATCTTTCAGATTCAAGGAATTACGTACATCACCGCTTGGCAATTGCAGTACCAGACAGTTCTTGTAGTCGGTTTCGTTCTTGTTGTCAGAAATCAACAGGTTGGTCTTGTTGTCATCTGTAATACCGCTCAGGTCATTCAGGATAGAACCGTCGATGCTCATACCGTTTACATAGCCTACAACATAACCCTTCACCCAAGTATCTGCCAACGGTTTGCTGGAATTATACTTGGAGATAGCAGTGGCTACGGTGAACGGATTCTCCTTGCTGCTTTCGTTGTCGCCCGGGTTCACCGGTTCTTCCGGAGTTTCACCGGCTACACGGTCCTCGATAGAAATATTCTTCAACTCATAAGTTCCGGCCTTTTCTGTACAAGCATACTTGAATCCGATTTTCACCTTCTTGCCCTTGTAAGCATTCAAGTCGATGTCGCCAGACTTGGCAAACGGAGTCCATGCATCCTGCAATACGTGGTTCGGAATGGTCAGTTGCTGCCAGTTCTCAGCACTGCTTTCGGTAATCCACAAAGTGATGTTCTCCGGCAGGTTTGTGAAGTAGCGTGCCACATATTCGAAAGTCAGCGTTGCATTGGTAGCGTTGCTCAAATCGATTTCCGGAGAGATCAACCAGCTTTCGGCTGCATAGTCTGTATAGTTCACAAATGAAGTGGCCTTCATGTATTTGTAAGAATCCCAAGTCCATACCTCAGCACCCATTTCAGCCGGTACATTCACGTTCTTCACGGTGAACTCACCCTGGTTAGAAGCAAATGTTTCGCTGAAGATAGCTTCAACCTCTTCTGCCGGAATATCACCGATGGTATCGCCATTCATGATATAAGCCTGCACGTTCTTGATACCGGAACCGCCGAAATACTTCTCCATAGTACCCAGAAGCATTACTTCCTGATACAGGTTCTGCGGATGTCCTTTCAGGTTCAGAGAGTCTCTGATTGCACCGGACGGCAGCTGCACGGCCAGGCAGTTATTGATGTTTTTGTCATCAGGACCGACAGATACCACCATGTTGGTTTCTCCTGCGCCTTCGGCACCGAATACCACATCGGAAATGGTTGAGCTGACGTCACCTCCCGATGGGATGTAACCTACGATATATGCCTTTACCCAACCCAATTTTCCGTTTTGGTTAAGCATGGCTCCTTTTACGGTATAAGGATTCTGCATGGTTCCTTCGCCGTAAATACTGGTGTTGCCTCCGGTTCCCGGAATGTCATAAGGAGCAGGAACATCGCTACAGGCATTGAATGTGAACAATGCCATGGAAGCCAGGAACAGTGAACTGATAATCTTCTTAATTTTCATAATATATCTCTATTAGTTTTTTATCTTTCAATATCTCTAGAAGTTCTTACGGTTATTTGCCAGTCGTTGTTGTAACGGGTGAGCAGACCACACATGTTAAACGGTCTGTTCGGCATGTAATCGTTTGCAAAGTTAGCGTATGTGCTGATTCGGAACGGGATGGTGGTGTTACCGATTTTCAGGGTACGGTTCACACCGTTTCCGCCGTCACCCAGTTCTTCGGGAGCGTATACGGTATTTCCGTCGGCCTCTTCAATGGTTGCGTCCTGAATGTACACAAAGAACGGAGCATCGTCTTTGTTGGCCGAGCTCAACCAGCTGGCATCAATGGTGTCCGGCACCAGCTCCTTGTAGCTCAAAGAAGGTTTTCCTTCGGTGCGCATGTGCTCTTTCCATACGTTTTCAGACATACGTCCGATTTTGCCCTGATACAGAGTTCCCAACTGGGCCATGGCACCGTAGCCTCCGATGTAGAGTCCCTTGCAGTTTACTACGATTCTTTGTCCCACAGGAAGTTTGGAATAGATACCGGTGGTGTTGATGCCGATTACGATTGCCGCTGTGGTGTCACGCAGATAAATCTGTTTGTAAACGTTTCCGGATTCATCATCCGCCACGATGACACCGCTGATGACGATGCTGTCTTCAATCTGCTGCACTCCGCTGCTGGCGGTGATGCTCTTGAACTGTTTTTTCAGGTTGGCAATGGTGGTATTGGCTTCCGGTACACTGGGATTTCCGTAAACCTCCACATTCGGTACATCGTGCTGGTCCATACAGCCGGTCAGGATTACAGCCACCAGGGCAACCATGAATAATGCTATCTTTTTCATATGATACCTCTCTTGTTGTTAGTTTTTAAAAACGGAATCCAATGTTCATGAATGCATTGACTCCCTGTGCATAATAATATTTAGAGTGTTTTGAGAACTGGTATGGACGTTCGCGGCCGTCATCATAGCTGTCATCACGGCTCTGCTCATATCCTCCGGTTTTCATATTGGTGTTGTTCAGAATGTTGTTCACACTCAGGTTGAGGCTCAGGCTGCGGCCTTTCTTCAGACGGATGTATTTGCCGATAGAAGCGTCGAGCATGAAACCACCCTTGAACTCCTCCTGTTCCGGAACCTGCACGCCTACCGGATTACCGTTTTCATCTACAGTGCCCGATGAAGCATTCTTGTTCAGGATGCTGCCCAAACGGCGGTAAGTAGAGAAATCGATGAAACCGCGGTGGTAGTAGTTTCCGTTTACATTGAAGAACCATCCGTTTACGCTGTAATCCAGTCCCAGGCTATAGGCAGAGAGCGGGGTGCCGCTGTCTTTCATACCCTTGGCATAAACCATGTCCGAGGTAGATTCGCTTTCGTTTTCGTAAGTCAGGGTCGCATTCGGATTGTTGATATATTCTGCATTGCTGAAGGTACCGATGGCGTTCAAGCTCAGGTTTGAAGTGATCTTCACACTGGCAGCCAGTTCCACACCCATGTATTCCTTCTGAATACCGCTCATGGACAGATAAGTGAATCGGGATTCCTGATCGTTGTAGAAGGCATCCATTTCCACCAGATCATTGAAGCGGGTGTAGTAACCGCTCACCTTCATCGTGAAGCGCGGCAAGGTCAGCGCATAGCTGGCTTCGGCCGAATACATTTCCTCGTTGGTCAGATTGTCCACGAAGTCATTCTTCAGACGCGGTGCAATGAAGGCGTTGTATGCCGTAGGAGCATTCTCTTCGTATCCCAGTCCGATATTGATGGTATGCTTGCCGTTGGGCTTGAAGGTCAGTCCGATCTTACCGCCGGATTCCAGGAACTTGGCCACTCCGCTGCTGCCTTTTGACTTGTTTGCGGCACGACCGTTACGCATCAGACCGTCGCGCTCGATGGTGCTTCCACCCAGACGGAAGGCGGCAAACAGGGTAGTGATGCCTTTGGTGAGCTGGTAGTTACTCCATACGTTGGCACGGTTTACGTATACATTATAATTATAGCCGAAGATGTCGCCTTCCTTAATAATGCGGTTCGGATTGTCCAGATCGTTTTGGATCAGTGGAGAGTTGTAGCCGTAATCGCGTACAGAGAACTTGTCGATATCGGTCATATAGTCGGCACCCAGCAGATCGCTCATGGTCTTGTAGTGCATACCTTTTGTGGTTCCCACATTGAAGCCGGCAGAGATGGCGCCGTTTTTCTGGAATGAGTGCTTCAAGGTAGAGTTCAGATTGAATGCCATCTGGTCATTGTGTCTTTCCTCTACATAGTAAAGTGCTTCTCCTCCCAGAGCCTTTTGCTGTGCATTGGCAAAATACATGGCATCCCAGTCAATCTGACGGTGTGCCTTGTCGCTGGTCCAATACTCGTAAGCATCTTTCCAGATCTGCACATCCTCGTCGCTGAGCGGCTGGTTGAATACATTACCGGTAATCTGTCCGCTTGGGAGCTTCTTGTAATAGTCCGGACGAGGGTCTGAGGCATTGCCTGACCAACCCAGAGCTGTATTGCCGTACATGCTGTACTTACCCATGAACGAGGTGCTCAACTTGGTATTGTCATTGATGTTGAAATCCCAGGTAAGGATTGCGGTCGGCTCATAGGAATTTACCACGCGGGCATTTCTCTTCTCGCCATTCTGGTAACCCCAGTTCGGGTTGTAGTAGTGACTGTTGGCCAACCAGTAAGCTTCCTCGGTAGAGGCACCCTGCTGAGCTCTTTCTGTCGGTGAGCCCCAGGTGCTCAGGTTCAGGCTGTGACGGTCGTTGAAGACCTTCTGCACGGCCAGAAAGTATCCCAAAGAATTATAGAATGTTCCTTCGATAAATCCTTCGTTGGCCCAGCGGTAAGCCAAAGAACCGGTTACCGCCCATCCGTTGTTCATCAGACCGGTTGAGAAAGTGTAGGCACCGCGTGCCACATAATTACGGTTACAGCCCGAAAGGGTAATCTTGTTGCCCGGGCTATATTGGCTTGCTCTGACATTGATATCCGTAGAACCTCCTAAGGCCGAGAAGCCGAAGTTATTCATGTTGAAGAACGGAGAGCCTTCACGGTTGCGGGTAGCGTCATTCAGTCCACCGATGGAACTGTAACTGAACTGACCGCGCTCGGCATCGTTCATCTGAACCCCGTTGATATATGTCTCACTCTGCTGGTTGTTATAGCTGCGATACCGGAAACGCATCGGGCTGAACAGATATCCGACATTAGAGAGATAAAGGTCGTTGTTGACTCCCAATATGGAATTCACAGTGCGCCCGTTGTCATTGTCTTCGTCCAGTTGCGATTCGGTGAATGTAAAGTCCGCGTTTTCCATTTTTGCTATGGTCTCGGCAATAGCAACCGTATCTTTTTGCTGGGCAAGAAGATAAGTGGAAAAACAACATGCAGACGCTATTAAAGCAAGTCTCTTGTTCATAAATTAAAGCTATTTATATGATTTTTCCACAAAGATAGGTGATAATCTCAAAGTACCTATTTTCTTCTATCTTTTTTAATTTTAAAAGGCTTAATTTTAATTTCCTTATCTGAATCCTGTTACATGCGAGTGTCGAATTGTATAATGAATGATTAAAGTTTTTGAATTCTTAGGCATTAAATCATAAGTGGAATTCATTTTAGTTGGAATAACTCATAAAAATATTGCATATTTGTAGACTGAATTTTAAAGTGAAATGTAAAATAAGAGATTTTATGAAGAGATTTTGGTTCTTTGTTTTGGGTTGTGGCATGCTGTTGTCTGCTTTTGCACAGGAGAAAAAATACTCCATGTATGCCGTTGGGTTTTATAATTTGGAAAATCTGTTCGATACCATTCATGATGAAGGAAAAAATGACTATGAGTACCTGCCGCAGGGAACAGGACGCTGGAACGGTTTGAAATATTTTTCGAAGCTCAAAAATATGTCTACGGTGTTGTCGGAGTTGGGAACAGACCGTTTGCCCAATGTGGGAGCTGCCGTCATCGGAGTATCTGAGGTGGAGAATGCCCGTGCACTGACCGATCTGGTGAACCAGCCGGCTTTGCAGAAGAAAGGAATGCGTTTTGTACATATCGAAGGTCCCGACACCCGCGGTGTGGATTGCGCCCTGCTTTATAATCCGCAGTTGTTCACTCCGGCAAAGAGTTTTCTGAAGCCTTATGTGTTTGAACCGGTGGACACCACTTATAAGACCCGTGGCTTCCTGACCGTACAGGGTACACTGGCCGGTGATTCCATCACCTTTATTGTTTGTCACTGGCCCAGCCGTTTTGCCGGTTCCTATCATCGTGAACTGGCGGGAAAACAGGTGAAGGTTTTAAAGGACAGTATCCTGGCTTCGAATTCACAGATGAAGGTGATCGTGATGGGCGATATGAACGACGATCCGTTCAATGCCAGTATGGCTAAGGAACTTTCGGCAAAGAAAGAAATTGAAAAGGTGGGACGTGACGACATGTTTAACCCTTGGTGGAGCATTCTGACCGATAAGGGACAGGGGACTCTGCTCTATGACGGCAAGTGGAATCTATTTGACCAGATTGTGGTTTCGCCAAACTTGCTTAATAAAAAAGGTGAGCGCGACTTTTCTACTTTGAAGTTTTTCAAGAATGAGATCTTTATGCGCGATTATCTGTTCCAGACCGAAGGAAAATATAAAGGAAACATCAAGAGAACCACGGCCAGCGGTGTTTGGCTGAACGGTTATAGCGACCATTTACCGGTGGTGATCTATCTCTTGAAAGAGAAAAAGTAAAAAAACTGTTTTTTTCAGTGTCCGGTTGCAGAATTTTCGCTATCTTTGCCCTGAGAAAGATACATTACGTTTTTAAATTTATAAAGACATGGTAAATTACAAAGATTTAGGTTTGGTTAATACCAAAGACATGTTTGCTAAGGCCATTAAAGGTGGTTACGCAATCCCAGCATTCAACTTCAACAACATGGAGCAGATGCAGGCTATCATTAAGGCTGCTGTAGAGACTAAGTCTCCGGTTATCCTTCAGGTATCTAAGGGTGCTCGTCAGTATGCTAACGCTACTTTGTTGCGTTACATGGCTCAGGGTGCCGTTGAGTACGCTAAGGAGTTGGGCTGCGAGAATCCTCAGATTGTATTGCACCTCGATCACGGAGATACTTTCGAAACCTGCAAGAGCTGTATCGACTCTGGTTTCTCTTCAGTAATGATCGACGGTTCTCACTTGCCATACGAAGAGAACGTTGCTTTGACTAAGAAGGTTGTTGACTACGCTCATCAGTTCGATGTAACTGTAGAAGGCGAGCTGGGTGTATTGGCTGGCGTTGAGGATGAAGTTTCTTCAGACCACCACACTTATACTAACCCAGAAGAAGTTATCGACTTCGCTACTCGTACAGGTTGCGATTCTTTGGCTATCTCAATCGGTACTTCTCACGGTGCTTACAAGTTCACTCCAGAGCAGTGTACTGTAGATCCTAAGACTGGCCGTTTGGTTCCTCCTCCATTGGCATTCGACGTTTTGGACGCTGTTATGGAGAAACTTCCTGGATTCCCAATCGTATTGCACGGTTCTTCTTCAGTTCCTCAGGAAGAAGTTGAGACTATCAACAAGTTCGGTGGTGCTTTGAAGGCTGCTATCGGTATTCCAGAAGAGGAGTTGCGTAAGGCTGCTAAGTCTGCAGTTTGCAAGATTAACATCGACTCTGACTCTCGTTTGGCTATGACTGCTGCTATCCGTCAGGTATTCGCAGAGAAGCCAGCTGAGTTCGATCCTCGTAAGTACTTGGGTCCTGCTCGTGACAACATGGAGAAGTTGTACAAGCACAAGATCATCAACGTATTGGGATCTGACAACAAGTTGTAATCATCCGATTGCATTTTAGTTTTTTAAGATAGGGAGCTGTGCCTTAGGGCATGGCTCCTTTTTTATTGTGTGTAGATGTTTTGAGGATAAGAAATAAAGATAATTTATGTTCGGATAGCTGCCTTAATACATTTCCGATTTATCTCTGTTTAGAAAATATTTTAAGAAATGTTGCTTTTATTTACTTTGAATGTGGAAAAATTATTACCTTTGCCGTAAATTTAAAAAAGTGAAATTATGAAAAATAAACTGATTCTTTTTTTAGTTCTATTGTTCTGTAGCAGTGAACATATTACAACTCATGCTCAAATGATGCAGAGCGCTGCTTTACAGACTGAGGAGGTCGTTCTGCTTGATTCCATAGAAAGCTTGACTCATGCTTTGGATTCTGTAAAATCATTGCAGCAGAAACTGAATTCTGATTATGTGAAAATAAAGGAACAAGTGACTAATTCTGGAACACTGGTGGATTCCTTGCTGGAAGTTAATGCCTTGCAGTCTTCTGAATTGTATGCCTTGCAGCTTACCAATGATTCATTGAATGCGCGTATTCAGGCATTGATGGCAGAGCGAGAAGTCTTAATTGGATATGTAGACAGTTTGATGGCTCTGCAGGAGCATAAGCAGCAAGAGTTTGTGGATATGAAACGTTGGGCACGTACTTCTTGGTTTAATCTGTCTTATTCTTTGCAGAAAATGAATAGTGATTTGTATCGTACCGAGTTGCAACCGGATTATGCATTTGGTGTTACTTTTGGTCGTACTTACTATCTTCACAAGAAACCATTGGCAAATATGATTCGTTTTGCTTTAAATTGGAGCTATTTAGACTTGAATATGGCCCAGTATTCTATTCCATACAGCGATCGAATAGACGAAGATGGTAGCAGTTCGATTACAGACGGAGTTTATGGAAATTCTTCGGAAATATATAAAGTGGGAAATAGAATTCCTGGTTTTATAGAAGATATCTACGATGATGACGAAGAGGGAAATACCGATTCACAATATAAAATTGAGGCAGGCATGCAGTTTGGTCCATCTATTTGGGTAAACCCTATAGGTGATCTTATGATTCAGGCTTATTTCCATTATTCGCCTACTTTCTCTATTTTATTGGATGATGAGCTTTCTTATTATAGTTCTTATGCTTCTTTCTTTAATTCTGGTGTAACTCTTTCTTATAAGGTTATAGGTTTTGGATTGGAAGCACGCTGGGGAAGCAGCACTTTTTCTCAGGAAGTATATAATGAGGAATTGGGTGATTACGAGTCTCAGAATATGAAGTGGAGAACTAAGGGAATGCGTGTCTTTTTGTCATTCCGCTTTTAATTGAAGCCGAGGTTTTGATTTTTATGTTATAGAAAATATAGGTAATTATAAATAAAGACAAACAGCAGAGAATTTCAGTCAGCTTTAGAACTGTACTATAATTTCTCTGCTGTTTATCTTTTATAGAAGTGAAAATATTTTTATTCCGGTTCCTGAGCCGTGAGTTTTTCTATACCGCCATTGTTCTGATAGAAAAGAACCTGTGTGGTTGTCTTTTTATCAAACAGAGCATTGCTCAGAATTTCCGTATTGCCAAACTGTCCCATAGACACTTCTTCCTCACAGAATACTTTGCTTGGGTTGTATATTTTCAGGAAAGCACGTGCCGGAACATTATAAGTGACTCCTTCTTCCATTTTGGCTTTCTTTTTGGCAGTCTTTTCATCCTCCACCGGTGTCGGGATTTCCTGAGCCGATTTCAAGTCGATATAAATCGGTTCTCCGGCCAGATCCTCGTTGCTGACTACACCCAGTTTCTCAGAAAAGCGGAACAGCACGGCATGTTCCATTTCCTGCTCCGGAGTGGTCGTGAATGAAAATACCTCGGTGCTTTTTTGTTTGTATCCCACAAACAGCTGGCTCAAGGCTTCCTCCTGCTTGTTCAGTTGGTCCAGCATCAGTTTCAACTGGGCACCGTCTTTAGGAGTATTGTCGGCTTCACCACGAATCAGGGCGTTTCTGCTGTCGCGTATATCATAAATCTCCTGAGCGGTCAGTTCCGCGATCTTGGCACTGCTTCCCGCAGCCAGAATCTCCTGATTCATAAAGTTACGCGGATTCAGCAGTTTTTCGGCAGGTTGCGCTTTGGGAAGTTCCGGCAGCGTTTCTGCTTCCTTATCTGTATTGATTGCCAGCAGGATGCCGTCTTTGGTCAGCTTTACCAAAGGAGCAACCGTGCGCTTCTTCAGGGCAATACTGTAAATCTTATTTTTGTCCGGTACTCCGTAAGGTTCTACTTTGATGCTTTTGATGGTCCATCGGGTATAACCTTCGAAATCCACATCCTTCAGACGCAGATACCGGTCGGCATATTTGGCATATTCTCCCGGAGTGTAGACTTCCTTTTCCGCCACAACCGTAAACCGGAGTGCAGTTTTCGGAAGACAATAGGTAACTCCTTCTACCGTTACCCCCGGCATGTAAGGTGTCACTTCAGTCTGGGCACTTCCGCAAAGAGGGAGCAGGGCCAGACTATACAACAATAGTTTTTTCTTCATACCTCTCTATTATGCTTGTTTCTTTCTTAATTCTTTAAATGCTTTAGGCAGATAGGTGATCAGATCGCTGGCCGTAACACATTCTTCTTCCAGATCGGCAGCTGCAAAGTCGCCTGCCAGTCCGTGCAGATGCACTCCCAATAAAACGGCTGCCTCGTTGGAATATCCCTGTGCCAGCAGTCCTGCCAGAATACCTGAGAGCACATCGCCGCTTCCGGCGGTAGCCATGCCCGCGTTGCCGGACATATTGAACAGCACAATGCCGTTAGGCAGACAGATGATGCTGTAGTGGCCTTTAATGACGATATAAAGTTGCTGCTTGATGGCCAGATCACGAGCTTTGGTCAGCTGTTCGTAGCTGTCCTGGCATCTTCCTATCAGGTTGGTCAGTTCTTTTGGATGCGGGGTGAGGATAGAGAACTTCGGGATGTCCTGAATCCACTCCTTATGATTACCCAGAATATTCAGTGCGTCGGCATCCAAGATCATCGGTAATGACTGTTGCAGCATAAAGTCGCGCATGGCGATGGCTGTTGTTTCGTTTTTACCGATTCCAGGGCCTATGGCCATGGCGTTGAAACTGCTGGTTTCTATGGCTCCGGTAATGATGTCGTCGTCGAAATCGTGGCTGAGAATCGCTTCCGGTACGGCAATCTGCAGAATGTCATTATTCATTTTCGGAGTGTGGATCGTAACTTTTCCGGCTCCGGCCTTCATGCAGGCTTTGGCACAGAAGATAGAAGCTCCCGCCATGCCGAAACTGCCGGCAACGATCAGGGCGTGTCCCATATTGCCTTTATGCACAAACGCGTTTCTGGTTTTGAGCAGTTTGCGTGCCGTGTTGCTTTCGAGCAGGTACATGTTTGTCGGAGCCTGCTCCATATATCTCATGTCGAGCTGTATGTCGAGCACTTTCAGTTCCCCCACATACGGTTGGTTTTCGGGGAAAAGGAAAGCCATTTTAGGCAGTTGCAAAGTGAGGGTGAGGGTGGCGCGTACCACTGTGCTCATGTCGTTGTAGGTATTGTCCTCACACATCAGTCCCGATGGGATGTCGATGCTGACTACCGGCACATTGGTTTTGTTGATGCTTTGTGCCAGTGAGGCAAAGCCGCCGTTGAGCGGTTTGTTCAGTCCGGTACCGAAAAGGCCGTCAATGATGACATCCGTCTTGGGCTCAATGGTCGGGAACGAAAACTGGTCGCGCACCTCGTGGAACTTGATGTTGCTGTATTCTGCCAGACACTCTTTGTTGAAGGCACATTCTTCGCTGAGTTTCTGATTGATGTTGAACAGGTAAACGGTAGCTCTGTATCCTTTCTCGGCAAGCAGTCGAGCCACGGCAAGAGCGTCTCCGCCGTTGTTGCCCGGTCCGGCAAAAACGTAGAAGTGAGTTTGCAGGTTCCAGCGTTTGGATACCTCCTCTGCAATGGCCTTTGCAGCCCTTTCCATCAAGTCGATGGCACTGATCGGTTCATGTTCTATGGTGTACTGATCGAGTTCTTTAAATTGTGCTCCTGTAAGTAATTTCATAATGCAAATATAACTAAAATAGCGGTTAGCAAGTTTTTGGCTTGCGGAATTTTTGTATCTTTGCAACAAATTTACTAAAAATAGCCATGCAGACCATTCAAATTAAAGATAAAACTTTCACAGTTTCTATAAATGAGGCAAATATTTTGCAGCAGGTGAAACGAGTAGCATCCGAAATAAACCGTGATTATGAGGGCCAGGCCCCTGTGTTTCTTGCAGTTCTCAACGGTTCGTTTATATTTGCGGCCGACCTGATGCGCGAAATCAATCTGCCTTCAGAAATCACTTTCGTCAAACTGGCATCCTATGCCGGTGTGTCTTCAACCGGTGCCGTAAAGGACCTGATCGGTCTGAATGTAGACCTGAAGGGCCGTCCGGTAATCATTATCGAGGACATCGTTGATTCAGGTCTGACTATGGTACACTTGCTTGACCAGCTCAAGCAGCACGAACCTAAGTCAATCGATATCTGTGCTCTGCTGGTTAAGCCTGATAATCTGAAGGTTTCTTTGGACATCCGCTATACTTGTCTGGAGATTCCCAACGACTTCATTGTGGGCTATGGACTGGACTACGATGGATTCGGACGCAACACCCGTGACATTTACACCGTGGTGGAATAATCACAGAAAATCCTATTTTATTAACTAAATAAAGAAATGAAGAATATTGTAATTTTCGGTGCTCCGGGATCTGGTAAAGGAACTCAGAGCGACAAGATTGTGGCTAAGTATGGTTTCAAACACATCTCTACCGGTGATGTTTTGCGCGGAGAGATCAAGAACGGTACCGAGCTGGGTAAGACTGCCAAGTCATACATCGACAACGGACAGTTGATTCCGGATTCATTGATGATCGACATCCTGGCAAGCGTTTATGACAGCTTCGGAGCAGTTGAAGGCGTTATCTTCGACGGTTTCCCACGTACTATCCCGCAGGCTGAGGCACTGAAAGCTATGTTGGCAGAGCGCGGAACAGAGGTAAGCGTAATGCTCGACCTGGAAGTTCCAGAAGAAGAGCTGATGGACCGTCTGATCAAGCGCGGACAGATTTCAGGACGTGCTGATGACAACGAGGAGACTATCAAGAAGCGTCTGACTGTTTACCACAACCAGACTTCTCCGCTGATCGACTGGTACAAGAACGACGGTAAGTACACTCACATCAAGGGTACCGGTGAGCTGGACACTATCTTTGCAGATATCTGTGCTGCTATCGACCGTGCATAATCAAGTAATTTAAAAACCACACATATTATTAATGAAGTAAATAGATATGGCTGAATCGAATTTTGTAGACTACGTAAAAATTTATTGCCGTTCCGGAAAGGGCGGAAGAGGCTCCATGCACATGCACCGAGCCAAATATGTCCCTAATGGCGGCCCAGACGGAGGCGACGGAGGACGGGGTGGCCATGTCTATTTACGTGGTAACAGAAACTATTGGACTTTATTGCACCTTCGCTATGAGCGTCATGTCTTTGCCGGACATGGAGGTAACGGCTCCAAATGCCGTTCCACCGGAAAGGATGGCGAAGACAAGTATATTGATGTGCCTTGCGGAACGGTGGTCTATAATGCCGACACGGGTGAGTACATTTGCGATGTAACCGAGCACGGTCAGGTGGTCATGCTGCTCAAGGGCGGTCGTGGAGGTCTGGGTAACTGGAACTTCCGTACGGCAACCAATCAGGCACCGCGTTACGCGCAGCCGGGCGAGCCGATGCGCGAGATGATGGTGATCCTTGAGCTGAAACTGTTGGCCGATGTGGGACTTGTAGGCTTTCCAAATGCCGGTAAGTCCACTTTGCTGAGTGCCGTTTCTTCTGCACGTCCTAAAATTGCCAACTATCCGTTTACCACTCTGGAGCCGAGCCTGGGTATTGTTTCCTATCGCGACAACCAGTCGTTTGTGATGGCCGATATCCCCGGAATCATCGAAGGAGCCAGCGAAGGAAAGGGATTGGGCTTGCGCTTCCTGCGTCATATCGAGCGTAACTCCCTGTTGCTTTTCATGGTACCCGGTGATACGGACGACATCAAGAAAGAATATGAGATTCTGCTCAACGAGGTGGCTACCTTCAACCCCGAGCTGATGGACAAACAGCGTGTGCTGGCCATCACGAAGAGCGACCTGTTGGATGAGGAACTGATGGAAATGCTCTCGGAGAATCTGCCCGATGTGCCTCATGTCTTTATTTCGTCAGTAACCGGCATGGGTATTGCCAAACTGAAAGACCTGTTGTGGACAGAGCTGAACAGCGAGAGCAACAAGTTGCAGGCCATTACCGACCAGCAGAACATTGTGCATAAGAACAAGGATGTGAACTTCCTGCGCAACGAGCTGAAGGCTATGGGTGAGGACGAAGATTTTGAGTTTATCGATGATGCGGATATCGAGGACCTCGATGACTTTGAATACGAAGAAGAGGATTGGGATGAGCAGAAATGATCAGAACACTGCAGCAATGACTCCGGACCTTTTACATTATGATTTGGGAGATGAGGTCATTGCCTTCAGTTCCCGGAGAGCCGGAGGAGTCAGTGAAGGCAACTATGCATCGTTCAATGTCAACGGCTATTGCGGAGACAACACGCTGCATGTTTCGACAAACCGACAGCTTCTTTGTGACTATCTCCATATAGAACCGTCGTGTCTTGTATTGCCCCATCAGACCCATAGCACCCGTGTGAAGGTGATTGATGAGGCTGTGATGAACCTTTCGCCCTTGCAGCGCGCAGCCGTGCTTGAGGGAGTGGACGGACTGATTACTGCCCAACGGGGTGTCTGCATCGGTGTTTCCACTGCCGACTGCATTCCGGTGCTTCTTTATGATCCGGTGCATGAGGTTATTGCAGCCGTGCATGCCGGATGGCGAGGTACGGTGGGACGTATTGTTGTGGAAACACTCTCGGAAATGTTCCGCACCTTTCAGACTTCTGCGGCCGATTTGCGTGTTGCTATCGGTCCCGGTATTTCCGGTGATGCGTTTGAAGTGGGTAATGAAGTGTATGAAACCTTTGTTTCGGCCGGTTTCCCGATGGACCGCCTGGCAGTGCAGAAGCCTTCTATCCGGAATACGGCAGAGCAAAGCTGGTTTATAGACCTGTGGGAGGCCAACCGCCTGCAGCTGGAATCGCGGGGCGTGTTGCCGGAACACATTCATCTGGCAGGTATCTGTACTTATCAGCATGCCGATGAATTCTTCTCTGCCCGGCGTCTGGGCATCAATTCCGGACGAATCTACAATGGAATTTTGTTAAAGCAATAAAGTCTCCTCCCCAAGAGGAGATTTTTTTGTATCAAAACAATCATACCGGTTCCGAGTTTCCTGAGAAACTACAGAACCGGTATGACTTTTTTATAGAAGGGTCGTTCAATAAACCTGATAAGAATCAGTTCCCTTTGTGCCGGTTGGCGCGTCGGCGTCTGATGTCCGCCTTCATTTTGGCGGCACCCGAACCGTGTGCACCGGTGATATAGGCTTTCTTTTTAGCCTTGGTCTTTACCTTCTCTTCCTGAGGGCCTTTCTTTTTGTTTCCGCCCCCTTTGAAGACGATTCCTCCGGTAATGACCTGGTCGATGTCATCTCCTCCAAACTTAGCCATAAAGACAGACTGACAGATTAATGATGGAACAGACGCACACCGGTAAATGCCATGGCAATACCATATTTGTCGCAAGTTTCGATCACATGGTCATCGCGTACGCTACCTCCGGCCTGAGCCACATAGCATACTCCGCTCTTGTGAGCGCGCTCGATGTTGTCGCCGAACGGGAAGAAAGCATCCGAACCCAAAGCCACATTCGTGTTCTGTGCAATCCATGCAGCCTTTTCCTCGCGGGTGAGCGGTTCCGGTTTTTCGGTGAAGAACTTCTGCCATTCTCCGTCAGCCAATACATCCATATAGTCATCGCTGATGTAGATGTCGATGGTGTTGTCGCGGTCTGCGCGGCGGATCTTCTCAACGAACGGTAGGTTCATTACCTTCGGGTGCTGGCGCAACCACCAGATGTCTGCCTTGTTACCGGCCAGACGAGTACAGTGGATACGGCTCTGCTGTCCGGCACCGATACCGATAGCCTGACCGTCCTTTACATAACAAACAGAGTTACTCTGAGTATATTTCAAGGTAATCAGAGCGATGATCAGGTCACGCTTTGCTTCTTCCGGGAAATTCTTGTTTACGGTCGGGATATTCTCGAAGAGGCTCGGATCGTTGAGCTTCACTTCGTTGCGTCCCTGCTCGAAGGTGATTCCGAAAACCTGCTTGGTTTCGATAGGAGCCGGAGTATAGTTCGGGTCAATTTTGATGACGTTGTAAGTACCGTTTCTCTTGGCGCGCAAGATTTCCATAGCCTCTTCGGTGAAGTCAGGAGCGATGACGCCGTCAGAAACTTCTCTTTTGATCAGGGTAGCTGTAGCCGCGTCGCAAGTGTCGCTCAGCGCGATGAAGTCGCCGTAGCTTGACATACGGTCGGCGCCGCGTGCTCGGGCATAAGCACAGGCAATAGGAGAGAGCGGAATCTTCACATCGTCCACAAAGTAGATTTTCTTGAGGGTGTCGCTCAGCGGGAGGCCCAAGGCAGCTCCGGCAGGAGAAACATGCTTGAAAGATGCCGCAGCAGGCATGCCGGTTGCTTCTTTCAACTCCTTGACCAGCTGCCAGCTGTTCAGAGCATCTAGAAAGTTGATATATCCCGGACGGCCGTTCAGGACTTCGATTGGTAACTCACCTTCGGTCATGTAGATGCGCGAAGGTTTCTGATTCGGATTGCATCCGTACTTCAATGCCAATTCTTTCATGTTATAAAATATTTTGGTGATTGTTTGCAAAAACGATAAGGCAAAGATACTACAAAATGCAGAGAAGAGAAAACAGAGCAACAAAGAAATATCTTTATTAACGAATAAAACCGCCATGCAGGAAGTCCATGCATGGCGGTGGGGTCCTCTATCAAGGAATGTTTTTGCTTATTTGGTCCATCCGGCTGTCCACAGGTCAGAAGCATCCAGTGCGCCCTTGCCGTCGAAAGTACCTACATACTTGTTGGTGAAGGTAAAGCTCTGTCCGGTCTGGTTGCCGCTGCTCAGGAACATATCGTTGGTGTAAGGATTGTTCTCGTCGCCTTCAACCTGTTTCACCAATACGCTGGCAGAAGTGATGCCGATGTTCTTGAGGCTTGCAGGATTGTTCATCAGATATTTACCTGTTTCGCTGGTTTCCACCCACAGGTCGTTGGTCTTGCCCGTGATGACCGTATTCTCGATAACAGCGTGAGTTCCTGCTCTCAGTTTCACACCGGCAGCCTTGGCACCGGTATCCTTGTTACCGATCAGAGTCAGGTTCTTCAATACCGGCTGTGAGAAAGGAGAAGCGATCATGTTGTCGCCGTTGTTGTCTGCCTCGATCAGGCAGTCGCAGTCGGCACCTTCAGCCTGGTAGGCAATCCAGTTGCTGCCCTGACCGCGCCAGCCTTCGGTCCAGTCGAAAGAGTCATCACCGCAGTTTTCCACGATGGCGTGATCCACGTTTACTGTACCGCCGAAGAACTCGATACCGTCGTCGTTACCGTCGCAAATCTGAAGGTAAGAAGCCTCAGTGCCGCTACCTACACCGTAGAAAGTAATACCGTTTGACTCTGTGTCAGAAGACAGAGACTGTCCGGTGTATTCCATGCGGATGTATTTCAGTTTACCGGAGTTGTCCTGATCATCGCTTCCGCCATAAACGGCATTACCGATTTCAGATTTACCCTGTCCGCCCTCTACGTTGATCGAAGCCTTTCCGCAGATGTGCAGACCACCCCAGGAACCGGCCTGAGCTCTTTCGGCTGTCATCACGATAGGCTGCTCGGCTGTACCTACGGCATAGATCTGAGCACCCTGCTCGATAAGGATATAAGAGATATTGTCTGTATAGGCAGAAATGATTTTCACACCCGGTTCGATAGTCAATTTACCCGGAGCCTGAATCTGCAGCTTACCGGTCAGTTTGTAGGTCTGTCCCTGTTTCAGGGTTACATCCTTATCGGTGATTCCGTTCAGCTCATTACCCACCAGAACTTCGTTGTTACCGGATGGAAGATTGTTGTCACCGTTTTCTTCATTTTCAGAACAAGATACACAGGCTACAGAAGCGCAAAGAGCCATGCTTAAAGTCGCAAACTTAAAAATGTTCTTTTTCATTGTTTCTTTTTTTAAAAGTGGTTGTTATTGTTTTGTTTTCTAGAATTTGTAAGATACACTCAGGTCCAGATCTATACCGTCTTCGTAGCGCTCAACCTCCACTGTCTTGTTGGCGACAGGCAGTTCCTGCGAGAGTACAAAGTCGGAGTTCAGCAGATTCTTGACCTGCACTTTGGCGCTGAGCCGTTTGTTGAACTGATAGCCCAGATTCAGATTCAGGGTGTGCAAGGTTTCCTGATACACATCGCCCTGCTTTTGGATACCTACTGCCTGGATGCGCTTGCCCTGAAGATTGTAGAGCAGGGCTACCGACAGTTTGCGGTCTTTGCCGAAAGAAGGCGTATAGCTCAGGTCGGCATTGACGATATAGGGAGAGGCGCCTTGCAGTTGTCGCTCGGTGTTGGTGTAGACCATTCCGCTGGGAAGCTGCACATTGGTATACATGTAAGATGCATTGACCGAAGTGCTCAGGTCTTTGATGATTTCTTTCCGCACCTCCACCTCAATTCCGGCAGCCAGACCGTCTGTGGCGTTCTGGAAAGAGTACTCACGCGCACCGCCGGACACCCATTGGGTTCTTTCGATCGGAGTTTCCAGATATTTGTAATATCCCGTAATGGCAATCATGTCGTTGCTGTTCGGGCGGAACCATTCATAACGCAAGTCAAAGTTGTAGTTATAACCGTTGGTCAGGTCGGCGTTACCGCGCAGGTTGGCCGATCCGTAAGACTCCTGATATTTGAACGGAGCCATTTCCACAAACTGCGGACGCGTGATGGTGCGTGATGCCGACAGTCGGATGGCATGAGCCTTGTTCAGGTCATATTTCAGGTTCAGTGCCGGGAAGAAGTCGTTGCAGTCCAGATTCCGGGTTTTGGCTCTGTTGTCTCCATCCTCATAGTATTCCACCCACTGGTGACTGTTTTCGAAACGGACACCCGCATTCAGCGACAGCTTGTCCCACAGCAGAAAGTCGGCATCAATGAATCCCGCAGCGATGCGGTTTCCGGCACGGTAACTGTTGCTGGGCACCTTACGGCGGTTTATCGTGATGTTGCCCTGCTGCACCTGTTCAAAGTTCAGATATCCGTCCGTGTCGTAGATATTGTCGAAGGGAGCAAACTGTTCGTTGATTTTGTCTACATTATAAAAGAAATCCACGCCCGTGAAGTCTCTCTTCTTGTCTTTGAGGGCGGCTCCCATTCTGATCTTGTCGTTCTTGTTGAAGTGATAGGCCACTTTCAGGTCGCCCACCCATTCATCCTCATTCAGTTCCCCGTAGTAGCGCATGATTTCCTGCTGGTTCAGCGTAAAGAGTTTCAGCGATTCGTCGTCCTGAATCTCGTACATCACCTGACGGCGGTCCGGCTCGTCACTTTTCGAGATGTTGTACGATCCGCTCCAGTCCGCTTTCCAATGGCTTCCGAATTCGTGGTGTCCTGCCAGCTGATAGTCCTGCAGATTATAGATATGTGTTGTCTGGTTGCTGCTCAGCAGATGATGCTTCTCCTCGTCGAGCACGTTTCTGTTCATATAGCTGTCCGAAGCATTGCGGGCATAGAAGAACGTTCCGCGGATAAAGTCAAAGCGTCTGAACCGGTAATTGGCGTTGAAGAGTCCCGACAACTTGTTTTCCTGTGTGTATTTGTCGTAGGTGTATTCGCTTTTAAGCACTCCCGTGGCATCATACGATTTGTTGTATGCATCGTAAATGTTTTTGTAATCCGAGCTGACACCCAGAGAGGCCATCAGATCCAGGTCGCCCTGATTCAGGTTGAAGGTCTTTCCCCATCCCACATTACCGCCCAGATTGGGCAGAGCCTTTCTTTTACGGGTTTGGAAGGAGGTAGGGAAGATGTCGTGCGTCTGTGCGTAACTGTCATAATCCTGCAACGGCAAGTCAAGAGCATTCCGGTCAATCTTGCCCGACGTGAAGAGCGTGCCCTGGCGGTCCATCTGATAGAAATCGTTGAAGACACTACCCAAAGTTCCTCCCGTGTTGAAGGAGAGTGAAAGGAAGTCGTCCGTCTTGTTTTCCTTGGTGCTGATATTGACATGAGCTCCCGAGTAGTCGGCAAAGGTAGAAGGACTGTATACCTTGCTCACCGTGATGTTCTGCACCGTGGAAGACGGGAACAGATCGAGCGGAATCAGCTTGTTGTCCGGATTGGGCGAAGCAATCGGCATTCCGTTCAGGGTCGTGATACTATAACGGTCACCCAGTCCGCGTACCACCAGCTGTCCGGCATCGGCAATGGAAATGCCCGAAATACGCTTGACACCTTCCTGCACGTTCGAGATACCCTTGACGCTCATTTCTCCGGCGCCCAGATTCTCAATGGCAATGTTCGACTGTTTTCTTTCAGCCAGCAACATGCGCTCCAGTTCCAGGTTCTTGCGTGCGGTGACCATAACCTCATCGAGTGACTTGTCATCCGGTTTCATGTCCACCTGAATCTTCACGGTTCCTTTTGCGGGGACCTCTATTTCAACATGTTTGGTCAGGAAGGACAAGTAGGAAACTTCCAAGATATACTTTCCTTTTTTGAGATTCTTAATGTTGAAGTTTCCGTCGAGATCAGCTACCGCTCCAGTTTTCGAGTTCAATATTTTAATGACGGCACCATAAAGCGGTTCGTTCAGATCCGTATCGATAACCGTTCCCAAAATATCACCGGCAAATGCCTGCTGCATGGATGAGGCTGCCAGCAGAGCGGCGCAAAATCTTAATCTGTTTCTTTGGTTCATGCTCTAGTTTCCTTTTGTTTTCCGCTGCAAAACTAGATGCAAGTTCTTACGATATTTTTACAATCAGATAAAGATTTTAATAAATAAAGATATGTAAAAGGATTGAAATTTTATGTTCATCATATTGCGAATCTGATGTATTATTTCAGAAACAGAACTGTAAACAGGAGGGGCATGCCGACAGCATTTTACATTCATTGAGAACAAATGCAATTTTCATTTTGATGAAATGAAAAATTCATGCTGATGATTTTTTCAGAGAAAAAGGATAGGGGTTTTTAAACCTTTTTGCGTTTTAAAAACAGAATAAGTATTATAATATAAAAAAGTGAACGGATGAAAATGATGATGAATGTTCAGAAACTGATTTTAGGATTATGCTGCCTGATGGGGCTGACTGGGCTTAAGGCTCAGACCTCAAGGCCGCCGAAGTTTGAAGTTGCTCTGCACGCTGGAGTGAACAACAGCTATGGCTGGGAGCTGGAGCCGGAGTTTTTTTATAATCCCTGCCGTTATTGGGGAATCGGTGCCGGTTTGGCCTATACCGGAATGCTCGGTACAGACAACCATCAAGGCGTTTCTGCCGACGGAAGATTCCGTTGGCTGTTGGATGAGGACCGTCCTTGGTATCCGTTCAGCTTTCGTCCCAAGATGCGTCTGTCCACGCCGGTTTTTTCTTTGGGTTCAGACCGCGAGAGCGGATTCAGCATATCCCTGTATCCGGGTATTGTCGTGCCTTTTCCTATGAATCCGTCTTATACCGTAAATTATATTCCAAATGTAGACCAGTTTGTCGGATCACCCGTAAAAGTCAGCACTGTGAAGGGAAGCGGCGCGCGGCCGGTCTATTATTCGGCACGCGTGCAGCTCAACTATCATGTGGACCGCAATTTCCACATCTCTTTGGGATATACTCTCTCAGACTACGACCTGTATGGCGGTATGCGCCGGCTTCAGATAGAGGGAAAAGAACTGAATCTGCAAAATAAAAAGCTGATGCATCTGTTTACGCTCGGGGCTGCTTATGAGTTTTAGGACTGAAAGTTATTTCAGTCCGGTTGCTGTCCGTCATGGGCTTTCCAGACACATTCGCTCAGGGTCAGATTGCTGAATATCGCTTTGAACGATGAGTTTTCTGGTGAGCAGGCGTAAATGCCGAATTGTATTTTTCCGTCACCATGATGCATGTGGCAGATACGCATTTGAGTGAAATGTTCTCCGTCCTGTGAACATTCGATGCAGAAGTCGTCTTGTCGTCGTGAAAGGCGATACCACATCGTTTTTATTTTTGCGTCGATGGCTGTTGTAGCCCAGTCGGAATATCCGCAATTTGTGACGACGCTGCCCAAGTGTTGGAAGGTTTCATTTTCATATTCTACACTTCCTTTCAGCCAATTCTCGCTGTCAAGGTACATCACGATGCCGCATTGGTCAAAGCGGTGGTGGCTCTCGGAAAAGTCTGTTTTTACGGTGAAACTGAAAAATTTCTCTTCAGTTTCCATCTGAAAGACAGGGGCATTGTCGTTTTGAAAATGGTAATAGGTACGCTGCCAGAGATCGGTTTGAGGTTTTGTGACCACTTCGATGACCTCTCCATGGACTGCATAGCTCTGAGGCTTGCGTGTCCATTTGAATTTATTGATGTCTAGTTTCATAGATAGTATTAAAAAAGAAAAGCCGCTGAGTCTCAGCGGCTTTTAAAATCTTTTGTGGAGCTGGAGGGAATCGAACCCTCGTCCAAACAGGGAAATCACATGCTTTCTACACGCTTATCCCGGCCTTCGGTTTTCGAGCAAAAGCAAGACCCGGGCCACCCACTTTTGCCTTATCCTCTAAAATTTCATCCCCTATGCGAGGCCATAGGGAACTATCCCCGATTTAGCTGCACCACTGGATCAGAATGCTTCGGAGCAACAGCTTCTGAGTGATGTCTCGTTTCAGCACCTGGTGCCGAAATAAAGGTAATCTACTGTACTTCGATTACGCAGCGAGAGCGTAGTTGTTTTCGCCAGATAAATTTCTGGTAACTGAGATTATAGAGGCAATCACCGACCCTCTGCGTGCTTACACGCCATTCCATCCTGCTGTCAAATCCGTGTCAACCCCAAGATCTTTTCTGAATAAACTTTCTGCAAAGTTATATAGAAGTTTCGATTCCGCAAAGAATTTAACTTAAAAATAGACGGAAGTCTGTAAAATGCCTAATAATGTGGCCTATATTTGTTTCTACCGGAAAAATATGTTTATTTTGCAAACATTTAGACAATAGAATCTTTTGCAGGGAAAGTAAGGAAGAATGGCGCTTGGGCCAGGATCAAAAATATGGCGAACATGGAGGAAGAAATGAAGTTATGGAAACGGAATGTCAAGCGTCTGTTTGACATCGTGGCATAGTTTCTTGAATTCATTCTACTGCTCGCTGTTTTTCTTGTGCTTTGCTTTTGCTTGGGGGGAGCCGTGACAGACCGTTTTCAAACTGAAACATCCGGGTTGCCAGGAGCATTTTATCTTTTGAATATTCGGACCGTATCCGAATGTTGTTCGGCCCTTGTATGGAGACTGTCGGGATGAACTGCCTCTGTCGTGGAATATCTTGATGAAGATCTATTGCGTGCATGGCTCATTGTTGATGATTTTGAAATTTGTTCAATCAACCGCCACCTTAATAATATATAAACGGAAAAAAATTGAAGCATTATGATAAAGAAAATTTTGGTTGCATTTTTTCTCTTTTGTGGTTTAGCACAAATGGTTTCTGCTCAAAGTACCATGTCGGATGAGCAGGTGATGCAGTATGTCCTGGAAGAAAATCAAAAAGGAACACCACAGAGTGAAATCATTTCTAACCTGATGAAACAGGGTGTGTCTTTAGATCAGATTCAGAGACTTAAAACCAAATATTCCAAGCAGAATGATGGCAGTGTCATGGGAGCTCAGGATTTAACAGGTGCTTCGCGTTTAAGAACGAATAACGGCAATACAAAAAATACGCTGAAAGGAAACTCCATGCGTAAGGGAGAAGAGCAGCAGATTGACTTTTCAACCATGTCGGCTTTTCAGAAACAGCAGTATCTGGAGAGACAGCAGAGTCAGTATCTTAACGGACTGGGCTTTGTGCTGCCCGACTCTTCGGCCATGTTCAATGATATCATGAATCCGAAAGAAGAAACCAATAAAAAGAAAATTTTCGGTCATGATATCTTCAATAAGAAAGAACTGACTTTTGAAACGGATATGAATATTCCGGCTCCGGATGACTATCAGTTGGGAGCTGGGGATATGGTATTTATTGATGTATCCGGAGCCTCACAGGTTTCTTTTAACGGAGAGGTTTCTCCCGAAGGAACGGTACATCTGGAAGGATACGGCCCGATTCAGGTGGGCGGATTGACTTTGGCACAGGCTAATGCTCAGGCACAACGTCTGTTGGGACGCTATTTTGTCGGATCACGCGTGACTTTGACCGTAGGCCAGACAAAGAGCATTACGGTGAATGTGATGGGAGAGGTTAACATGCCGGGTACTTATACACTTTCGGCTTTTGCAACTGTGTTTCACGCCTTATACATGGCCGGTGGTGCCAATGATATCGGTACATTGAGAAATATCAAGGTGTATCGGAACAACCGTCTGGTTTCTACCGTCGACCTCTATGACTATATTCTGAATGGAAAACTGTCCGGAAGTATTCGTCTGGCTTCCAATGATGTCATCGTTGTAGGGCCGTATGAAGCTTTGGTACAGGTAGCCGGAAAGGTAAAACGTCCGATGTATTATGAAATGCGTCCTACGGAAAGTGTGGCTACTCTGTTGAAGTATTCCGGAGGATTTGCCGGCGATGCCTATCAGGATCAGGTGCGACTGATTCGAAGCAATTCCGGACGTAAGGAAGTGTTCAGTATTGATGAGTTCCAGATGGGTACCTTTAAGGTTGCCGATGGTGACTCTATTTTTGTGGATTCCGTATTGGACCGTTATGCCAATATGGTAGAGATCAAAGGCGCCGTGTTCCGTCCCGGAATGTATCAGGTGGGTGGAAATGTGGCTACAGTGCGCCAATTGGTAGAGCAGGCCGGCGGACTTTCTGAGGATGCTTTCACGGCCCGTGCTGTCATGCATCGCCGTAAGGCTGACCGAACCTTGGAAGTAATCCCTGTTCCGATCAAGGAGATTATGGCCCACGAACAGCCGGATATTACTCTGAAGAATGAAGATGTATTATATATTCCGAGTCTGAAGGAAAGCCAGGATGAGCGCACACTTTCTATTTTTGGAGAGGTATATTATCCGGGTATCTATAATTATGCCGAGAACACTTGTATCGAGGATCTGGTGCTGCAGGCCGGTGGCTTGAAGGATGCCGCTTCTACGGTCAAGGTGGATGTGTCTCGCCGTATTCGTAATGCCAAAGCGAAAAACCCATCATCTGTTGTGGCAGAGACTTTCACTTTCGAACTGAAAGACGGATTTGTCATTGACGGGGAGCCTGGATTCAAGTTGCAGCCGTTTGACGAAGTCTTCGTGAGAAAGAGCCCAGGCTATGTGGAGCAGAAGCACATCACCATTGAAGGTGAGGTGGCCTTTGCCGGAACTTATACGCTGACAACTAAGGGAGAGCGTTTGAGTGATTTGATTAAGATGGCGGGCGGACTGACTTCGGAGGCTTACCCGAAGGGAGCACGATTGATTCGTACCCTGACAGAGGCTGAACGCATGAAGCAGCAGTCTTTGAAGAAGTTTATCGTTTCAAAGGACTCTGCCGAAATCAAGAAATTTGATTTGAATAATATCCGTTACGTGGGTATTAATCTGGATAAAGCGATTGAGAATGAGGGTAGCAATGAGTGGGATCTGGTTTTGCAGGATGGCGACCGACTGATTATCCCTCAGTATTCAAACACGGTAACGATCAACGGAGAAGTGATGTATCCTAATTCCGTGGCTTACATGCCGGGAAAAGGATTGGACTATTATATCAACCAGGCGGGAGGATTCAGTGTCAAGGCACGTCGTAAGAAAGTGTTTGCCGTAAATATGAACGGTACGGTGACTCGTGTACGAAAGGCAAAGGATATTCAGCCGGGATGTGAGATTGTAGTGCCGACGAAAGAAGAAAGAAAGCGTGCGGTATCTCTTGGAGAGATCCTGAGCATTGGAACCACTGCAGCCGCTCTGGGTACGATGATTTCTACTTTGGTTAAATAAAAGTAAGGAAGAGTTTACTTCTTAATGAATTCAAAGAAAAAGAATATGAAGGAAAATTCAAATAGCTTTAAACTCCTGCATGGCGAATTGAAGTTTGACGCTTTGTTCAAGCTCATGTGGCGTTTTCGTAAATTATATCTCATCAATCTGGGTATCGCCTTTGTCGTAGCGGTGATTTATGCGCTCAGTCTGCCCCGCTATTATGAAACAAAAGTGTTGTTGGCACCGGAGTATTCCAACGGAGGTAGCAGTCTGGGTAATTTAGGCGGCCTGGCTTCATTGGCCGGCATCAATCTGGGAAGTATGGGAGGAGAGGATGCTCTTGTGCCTACTCTCTATCCGGATTTGATTGCTTCGACTGATTTCCTGGTGTCTTTGTTCGACGTGCAGATCATTACTAAAGATTCCACTTATCGTGGCTCTTTGAAGGAATATATGCAGAACGAGCAGAAGGAGCCGTGGTGGACAATGGGAATGAACAGCATTAAGAATCTGTTCAAAAGTCCGGAATCTGAGGAGGGAAATGCGCTGACTCCAGATCCGTTCTATCTGTCCAAATCGGATATGATTATGACCAAAATGATAGCCGGTAAGTTTGAGTGCGCAGTGGATAAGAAAACAAATGTGATTACCCTGGTTGCTACCGATCAGGACCCTCTGGTATCAGCTCTGCTGGTTGATACGGTGCGGATGCGATTGCAGGATTTCATTACGGAATACCGTACAAAGAAGGCTTGCAATGATTTGGTGCGTATGGAGCAGTTGCGCGATGAGGCTGAACGTACTTATAAACGTAATCTGGATAAGTATACGGCCTATGCTGATGCCAACAGAGGTGTCGTCCTTCAGATTTATAAATCACAAATGGATGAACTGAAGAATGCCACGCAGACTTCGTATAATATCTACAATCAGTTGGTACAGCAGGTGGAGCTGGCCCGGTCTAAAGTGTTGGAACGTACACCGGCCTTTACGGTGATTCAGAATGCCACCGTACCGGTTTTGCCTGCCGGCCCCAAGCGTTCGTTGATTGTCATCATGTTCTGTTTCCTGACTTTCTTGGGAACAACCTGTTATATTATCTTTAAAAAATAGTGTGACCATTTAAATATGTTGCTGCTAGCTTCTTTTTATTTAATAGCCCTGGTTTTGTCTTTTTTTGTTTTCTTCGAAGACAAAAAGGATATCTATACACGCGGCTTTTTTGTGGCAGCGGCATTGGTACTCTGTTTGTTTGCCGCTTTACGTCCAATCGGAGCGGACGCTGATTCGCGTACGTATGCCTATTTGTATGAGAATGTGCGTGCTGAGTTTATCGAGTTGTCCTTTGTTTGGATTGTGCAGTTGGTGCATGTGCTGTTTGAAGATGTCCGTTGGCTATTTGTGATCTATGCACTCTTGGCGATTCCGGTACATATTTATGGGGTGTTTCGCCTTTCGCCTTACATACTGTTGTCGTTGCTACTCTGGTTTGCACATTATTTCCTCATTCAGGATTATACTCAGATTCGTGTGGCCGTATCCATCGGACTGTGGTTCGTAGGCTTGGTGTATCTTGGTGACAACAAACGGTTGAAATATTTTTTTTTCGTCTTGTTGGCCATATTCTTTCATTATTCGGCCGTGGCCTATCTGTTGCCTCTGTTTTTCTCAAACAAGCCGCTCACGCTGAAAGGACGTTTCTTCTTGGGAGGAATTATCGTTTTTGTTTATGCACTGTATTTCGCGCATATTGATTTGATTGTATCGTTGCCTATTCCATACATGCAGAACAAGCTGGATGATTATGAGCGAATGCGTGATATGGGAATTATGGGAGATGAGATCAATGTCTTCAATGTCATTTTCTTGTTTCGTGTCCTTCTGTTTTTTTATTTTCTGTTGAAATATTCCCGACTGGTGAAGCATTATCCCAATGCAACCTTACTGCTCAAGGTGTATTGCTGTTCTCTGGCTTCTTATGTAGGATTGGCAAGTTTGCCGATTGTGGCCGGACGTATCTGCGAACTTTATGGTGTCGTAGAGATTATTCTTTTCCCGATGCTTCTGAAAACCATACGTCCTTTAGCATTTGGGCGTTTGTTGCTTGTTATCTTTGCGTTGGGATTGTTGTCCTTAAACTTATGGTATAATCAGTTGATTAATTTTATTTGAAAAACTTATGGAAAGTCCGGCTATCATAGATATTTTGCTTGCGACCTATAACGGGGGGCGTTATCTGATTCCTCAGATTCAGTCTTTGCTGAATCAAACCTTTCAGAACTGGCATTTATGGATTCATGACGATGGTTCCAAGGATGAAACGCCTGTATTGTTGGAGCGTTTTGTGCGCGAAGATTCCCGAATAACCTGGATTAAGGATGATGTCCTGTTGCATAGCGCTTCTGAGAATTTCATGCATTTACTGCGTTTTTCTACGGCCGATTATACCATTTGTTGTGATCAGGATGATATTTGGCTGGAAGACAAACTGCAAGTGCTTTATGATGCCATCCGTTGCCGCGACAATTCTCGTGTGCAGGCTGTTTATGGTAACGGCTATATGTATCATTGCGACCGGGGAGTTATTCAGGGACGTTCCGTGCTTACTCCTCCGGAAACATTAAAGGATGCGCTGTTTCTGAACGGTGGCATACAGGGATGTGCCATCTTGTTCAACCGAAAAATGCGTGAAATCTGTTTGGACCGTCCTCAGAAAATTGCCATGCACGATCATTTGTTTACCTTAGTAGCCCTTACTTTTGGTGAGTTTACGTTTGTTGACCGTTATCTGATGTTGTATCGGAGACATTCTGCTACGGTTACCGATGCTGTGGATGGTAATTTCCGCGAAAAGACAAGTGCGTTTATCAGTAAGAAAAGTCCGATATTGGATTCTTCTCATTACGAAGCCATAAAAAGTTTTTATTCACACTACCGGAATCAGATTCCGGATTCAAAAATGAGAGAACTGGAGATCTTCTTCGGATTGGAGCATTGTGCACCATTCCGCAGATTATGGCGTGTGTGGAAGCATCACTTCAGATTATACAACCGCAGATATCTGTTACTGCTTAAGATGTTGGTCAGACCTTACATGAATCATTAAATGCAAGGTACAAAGTTATGACTTTAGGTCAAAATCTAAAGTAAAGTAGGATAAAGGCAAACAATAAAGGCTTTTTCAGAAAATCTTGTCTGTATATTTATCTTACCATGAAAATAATTTGTACCTTTGATTTAATATTAAGAGATAAGAGAATGGATATTGCCTTTATAATACCAAAAAGAGTAAATAGGGGGCCGGTTCTTGTTGTTCTGGAATTGGTAAGACAATTATTACTTCATAATCATCATTGCAAGGTGTATTATATGGATGAAGGGGGAGAACTTTCTTTTCCTTGTGAGACGGAGTATCTTTCTTTTTCCCAAACGATAGATTTTAATCGTTATGACATTGTGCATACTCATGGGATACGTCCGGATATATATGCTTTTTACCATAAGCCTCTTTCTTGTAAGGCAAAGCTGGTTTCTACAATGCATAACTATATTCTCCGTGATTTGGCTTATGAATATAATAAGGTTGTGGCGCAGGTATTCGGACGAGTGTGGCTTTGGTCTTTGAAGCGCCATGACAAGATTGTAACCTTGAGTCAGGATGCTTTAAGATATTACCGTTCCTTTTTGCCGGAGTCTAAGTTAGCTTATGTTTATAACACCCGATCATTGGATCAGACGAAAGTGCTGCCACAAGCACTTCGCGAACAAATCATAGCCTTTAAAGGAGATAGTTTTCTGATTGGAGCAAATGCTATCTTAACGAAAAGAAAAGGCATCGACCAATTAATAAAAGTACTTCCGGGTTTACCATTTTGTAAACTGCTTGTGGTAGGAGAAGGTAAAGAGAAGATAGGTCTTGAGAATTTATGTGTTGAGATGGGGGTGACTGATCGGGTACTGTTTTTAGGTTATCAGGAGGATGCTTATCGTTTTCTGCCGTATTATGATCTCTTTGCCATGCCAAGTCGTAGTGAAGGTTTTGGATTGACCATTTTGGAAGCGGCACAATATCACAAGCGCCTTTTATGCTCGGATATTCCGATTTTCCGCGAGTTGCTGACGGAGAAAGAAACGGTATTCTTTACATTGGAGAATGAGGAATCTTTGCGCAAGGCCATTCTTTATTTGAAAGATCATCCGGAAAAAGGCGATTGCTTATATGAGCGTTATGAGCAATATTTTTCTCCGGAATGTTTTTATCGTGGTTATGAGAAGATATATAATTCTTTGTTGGATTAAATTTTAGGTTTCATGTTTTCTGTATTATTATCAGTATATTCTGGTGAACATGCCGAGTATTTAGATCAGGCCTTATCAAGCATTGTTCATCAAACTTTAATGCCAGCAGAGATTGTGTTGGTTAAGGATGGCCCCTTGACAGACGCCTTGGAGCAAGTCATTGATACGTATTTGAGTGCTTATGAGAATTTGATAAAAATAGTAGAGCTTCCTTGTAATCAGGGATTAGGACATGCCTTGAACGAAGGTTTGAAAGCATGTAGCTTTGATTTGGTGGCTCGTATGGATACTGACGATATTGCCAAACCGAATCGTTTTGCCAAACAGATGGAGGTATTCTCCAAATATCCGGATTTGGATATTTGCAGTTCTTGGATTGAGGAATTCGAATCAAGTCCTCACTGTCTGTTGGCCGTGAAGAAAGTGCCCGAGAAGCATGAGGAGATTATTCTGTACGCCAGACATCGTTGTCCTGTAAATCATCCCGCAGTTATGTATCGAAAGCATGTTGTTCTGGAGGTCGGTGGGTATGAAGGCTTTCCCGAAGACTATCGTTTATGGATTAAAATGATTTTACATGGCTGTAAATTCTACAATATTCAGGAGAGTTTGCTTTATTTCCGCTTCTCTCGTGCCACGATAAAGAGACGTGGCGGTATGAAATATGCTATTTCGGATGTACTTTCTCAGTGGGGCTTTTACAAGCTTGGATTTTTGAGCTTGTTTGATTTGGTTTACAATATCTCCGTGAGAAGTATCGTGCGTCTTGTTCCGACTAATGTTCGTTTCTTGATTTATAAGAAATGTATGAGACGATAAAACAACAGCATCCAGTCTGCCAAAAGAAAGACTGGATGCTGTTGTTTTTATGAATAAAGGTGGCATTGATGCAAGATATATTTGATTTTATCTTTCCAGTTCAAACGCCCAAAAGATAAATTCTTTGAAAGAATTCTTACTGCTTCCGTGTTTTTATCTTTATCAAATCCGAGCAAGGCATAGAAGATGATTTTGTTTATGATAAAGTGAACATCCTTGTTGTCCTTTAAATTTAAGTATAAATCCTTTTTAAAGACCAGTTTGTAAGAAAAGTGTTTGCTGAAGTCTTTAGGAACAAACCTGCTGTGATATTCCTCTTCATATTTTAGGATAAAGACATGAATCTCATCCAGGAAGCAAACCGGATAAGACAGGATAAGCCGGAACCAGAAATCCAAATCTTCTCCAATCGTAAGAGACTGGTCAAAGCCTTGCAATTCCATGGCTTTAGCTTTATTTACGGCCAGGGCAGATGTCTTGAAATTGCGATAATAGAAATAGTGTTCCCAATTATTGAATTTCTTGATTTCCTGATGTTCTTCAGTTCCTTTTGCCTGATTGGCCTCCTGTGCGGGTATGTCTATGCTGTCCTGCATATACAGACCGCAGTCGGGATAGGAAGCCACCATGTCATGTAATCTTTCCAGATAGAACGGATCCCAAAGATCATCGCCGTCCAGAAAAGCGATGACTTCTCCTGATGCCCATTCCATTCCTTTGTTTCTGGTATCAGATACTCCTGTATTCTTTTTTCTGTACCGTTTCAGTCTTGGGTCGGTTATAGATTCCAGACACTCCAAACTGCCGTCCGTAGAACCATCGTCCACCAGGATGATCTCGAAATCCTTGTATGTTTGTTGCAGCACGCAAGATACAGTACGGAGTATACTTTTCTTTTTATTGTATAGGGGGATAACTACAGATATAAGCATAGTGTCTTTTTAGAATAGGTTATACAGCTAAACATTCTTTTAGGAAATCCAATGAGTTTTTCCTCAATCCTTCTAATTTGCTATTTACGTGATTCCAGTCAATTTCCTTGAAGAGTCTGCTTTCTGCTTCATCAGGTGATGAAATCAGTCGTTCTTCCAGATCAAAGAGACTCAGGATCGAGTGAAAGCGGCTCATACCTCTTCCTTTATTACCATAAACCAAGAAAGGTTTGTTGAACAGGATGGCAAATACACAAGCATGAAAAGAGTCTGTAATGACCATCTGGGCATCAAAGAAACCGCGTAGCCAGGCTTCTACTGGAGGTTGGATTCGCTCTTCAATCGAACAACTTAAATCATCAACCTTTGAATTGACGTAGAAAGGAATGTATTGGTTTTGCTGGCATAGATTGATTACTTTCTTTTTGTCTTCCGACTCATCAAGAATGTAGACCAGCAGATTACCCGGACTTTGTGGTACCGACTGATTCTGGAACAAGGATATATATTGCTGCGGCGTGAGCAATAATGTTGGATCCAATACACAAGTAGCTTCTTTATTCAAATACTCTTTGCACAGAGTAATTCCGGAGGTTTCCCGCACGGACACCCGGTTGAATTGTCGGATCAGCTCCTTGCATGTTGTTTCTTGTTTTTTCGTGTATTCCCAGGTATCAGTACCGAAAGAAGCGGCATACGACAGTTTTTTTACGTTCCATCCAGATGCAAAATCGAGAAATGCGGCTTCAATATGGTGGAAATACATTGGACGCCATATTTGGTCACTTCCCACCACAAGGGCATCAAAATTCTGTTCTTTTAGCTCCTTGAACGATGAGATGCGCTGAGTCGTTATATTCCGGTCAATGAATTTTTGGGTATGTTGACTGACAATCGGGTAAGTCTTTCGAAAGACCATTTCCAAAAATATTGGGGTCTTTTTACTTTGAATGCAGTTATATATTCCCCGTTTGATCCATTTGAGCGGAAGTAAAAACTTATTGGCAGGAAGGTGAGGGGCTTGGGTAAATGTGACAGGAGTATGTCCCATTTCTTTTAATACGGTCTGTAGGGCATAAGCCTGCAAAAGTCCCCCGTAGTTGGTATATAATGGTAGTGTGACAATTCCGATGCGCATGTTTTGGACTGTTATTTGTTTGATACGAAACTTTATAAAAAAACATGTCCCTAAATGCCAGGCATTCAGGGACATTGAAAAACTCTTTATTTTGCGTAGCTGACCGCGCGTGTTTCGCGGATAACCGTGATTTTTACCTGTCCCGGATAAGTCATCTCATCTTGAATCTTCTTGGCGATTTCCGTGCTCAGGTTTTCGGTCTGCTTGTCGTCAATCTTGTCTGCACCTACAATTACGCGCAACTCTCTACCGGCCTGAATGGCATAGGTCTTGGTTACGCCCGGATAACTCATGGCAATGTTCTCCAGGTCGTTCAGACGTTTGATGTAGGCTTCCACGATTTCACGGCGTGCTCCCGGACGGGCACCGCTGATGGCATCACAAACCTGTACGATTGGAGCCAGCAGAGAAGTCATCTCCATTTCATCATGGTGGGCACCGATGGCATTGCAGATATCTGCTTTCTCTTTATATTTTTCAGCCAGTTTGGCACCGTAAAGAGCGTGTGGCAATTCCGGTTCCTCATCAGGCACCTTACCGATATCGTGCAACAGTCCGGCGCGTTTTGCCTTTTTAGGATTCAGTCCCAGTTCGGCAGCCATCACTGCACAGAGGTTAGCTGTTTCGCGTGCATGCTGCAACAGGTTCTGACCATAGCTTGAACGGTATTTCATCTTACCGATGATACGGATCAGTTCCGGATGCAAACCGTGTACTCCCAGGTCGATGGTTGTACGTTTTCCGGTCTCGATAATTTCCTCTTCCACCTGTTTGGTTACTTTGGCTACAACCTCTTCGATACGTGCCGGATGGATACGTCCGTCGGCAACCAGCTGATGCAAGGCCAGACGGCAGATTTCTCTTCTCACCGGATCGAATGCAGAGATAACGATTGCTTCCGGAGTATCGTCCACAACGATTTCCACTCCTGTTGCAGCTTCCAGAGCGCGGATATTTCTACCTTCGCGTCCGATGATGCGTCCCTTTACCTCGTCATTGTCGATATGGAATACGGTTACACTGTTTTCGATAGCTGTTTCTGTGGCCACACGCTGTATGGTCTGGATTACGATACGTTTGGCCTCCTTGTTGGCTGTGAGTTTGGCCTCGTCCATAATCTCGTTGATGTAGCTTGCCGCATCAGTCTTGGCTTCCTCTTTCAGTGATTCCACCAGTCTTTCCTTGGCCTCTTCTGCGCTCAGTCCGCTCAGTGATTCCAGTTTGATGCGCTCCTGTTCCTGCAACTGCTCCAGCTCTTCTTCCTTATGGATAAGTTTCTGCTGCTGGCTTTCTATTCTTTTGCGTTCATTTTCCAGTTCATTCTTTTTGCGGTTCAGGTCATCCTGTCGCTGGTTCAGACTGATTTCTCTTTGCTTCAGTCTGTTTTCGCTTTGTTGGATCTGCTGGTTTCTTTGCTGCACTTCCTTCTCCAGTTCAGCCTTTTTGTTCAGGAACTTCTCCTTTACTTCCAGCATTTTCTTTTGTTTGATCACTTCAGCCTCTTTTTTCGCTTCATTGATCATCTCCTTATAATTTCCGGTAAGAATGTAGCGGAATATGGCATACCCGCCCACACATCCTATAATGAGACATGCTAATGATACTATAATTGCTGTTACCATAATTTTTTTTAGTTTATATAATATAATAATAGTAGTGTCTTGTTTTTGAGCAAAAGACAACCTCTGAGACACGTCTGACTGTTTTTATTTCTTGTCAATCAGACCACTGCTTTCTATTTCCTGAAGCAGGGTAGTAACCTTTTCCATTAAAGGAGATGCATCTTTCTTCTGTTCATCCTTTTTCAGGGCCACTGCGATGTCCAGTATAGCCATAGCCATATAAGTTTCATCTCCCTGATGCTGGTATTTACCTGCATAGAAATTCAACCGCTCGTTAATCAGTTTTTCGGCGGCTCTATAGATTTCCTCTTCCCGTCTTTTTACGGTAATCGGAAACAGCATTTTTCCCAATCTGATGGTAATTTTAAGATTTTCGCTCTCCATGTTCCTTAAATTTTGAGTAGAGCAATGCACTTGTCTATTTCCCGGATCAGTTTAGACAATCGTCCCTTGGCGTCTTTCATGTCCTGATCGCTGATATCGATCATTCGGGCCACTTTCAGGTTGCTGTAATCTCTTTTTGTATTTTCCAACTCCCGGTTCAGAGTATCCACCCGTTGGCGCAGCAACTCATTTTCCTGTTTCAGTTCCTGATATTGCAGGATGAGCTGCCGGGTTCTGGTTTCGAATCTTTTCAGGATGGTTTCCTCTTCTGGAGTCATAAAAAAGTGATAATATTACAGAAATAATGTGGCTTTTTAGTCGTTGCTTGCTGTTTTAGGTTCTTTTTTGGCCAGCATGACAATGCGGAATACGTATTCCGTCATCCATGCTTCAGAATATCCCAAGGTGGCTGCGTACTTGCGGATGTTTACGCAAGTTCTTCTCACAGCGTCATCTTTCCAGTCATTACGGGTCAGAATCTGGTTAATGGTTTTGGCCGTCATGTTTCTCAAGGCCTTGTGAAACATGGAAGGCATTCTGAATTTCCATTGCATCAGATTGCCGATAAGCATCATCAGGTCCTGGCTGAATCCCTGGAACATGATGAGATAGTTTTTGATATCGTTCTGGTTACGGCAGTTCTTTTTGATGCTGGCGTCAATCTCCTTGAAGAAAGTGTCGCTCATGTCGTACATGTCCATCAGCATCTTTTTGCACTTGTTCTTTTCGCCGATACCCAGTTTGTTGTTTACGGTCGGCACATGCAGTGTCTGTTTGAAAATACGCAGGTCCGGCAGGAATGCCAGGTTGGTAATACCCAGATTCATGGCAATGACTGCCTGGTAATACACACGGATCAGCGTCATGAAATCCTCCATGCCGCCTACACGTACCTGTTCATCGTCGTTCTTCTTTTTTCCAAATAAGTTTGATAATATTCCCATTTCAGATGATTCTAATAAAACAAATTAGTGCAAAGATATGATTTTTTTTTAATCTTTGCACTAATCGTGAATCTTTAATTCAAAGAAAATACCTTCAAGGTGTATTTTCTATTTGTTATATTCTTCGGCCAGTTTGATCAGATATTGGCCATACTGGTTTTTCAGCATGGGCTGGGCCACACGAATCAGCTGTTCTTTGCTGATCCAGTTGTTTATATAAGCGATGCCTTCCAGACAGGCTATTTTCACGCCCTGTCGCTTTTCGATAACTTCGATAAAGGTGCTGGCCTCGCTGAGGCTGTCGTGGGTTCCGGTATCCAGCCAGGCAAATCCACGTCCCAAAGTCTGCACCTTGAGTTCTTTCTGATTCAGAAACTCCTGATTTACAGAGGTGATTTCCAACTCGCCGCGCTCTGATGGTTTGATGTTTTTGGCAATCTCCACCACCTTGTTCGGATAGAAATACAGTCCCACAACGGCATAGTTGCTTTTCGGTTTCTGAGGTTTTTCCTCGATGCTCAGACAGTTTCCGTCCTGATCAAATTCGGCCACTCCGTAGCGTTCCGGATCGTTGACCCGATAACCGAATACGGTGGCTTTGCGGTCTTCTACCACATTGCGTACCGCTTCCTTCAGCAGTCCTGTAAAACCGGCTCCGTGGAACAGATTGTCTCCTAGTACCAGACACACATCATCGTTGCCGATAAAGTCTTCGCCTATCAGAAAAGCCTGTGCCAGACCGTCGGGTGAAGGCTGCTCAGCATATTCAAAGTGAACTCCGTAGTCACTGCCGTCGCCCAGCAGGCGTTTGAATCCCGGCAGGTCGTTGGGAGTAGAAATAATCAGAATTTCCCGGATGCCGGCCAGCATCAGTACGGAAATAGGGTAATAGATCATCGGTTTGTCGAACACAGGAAGCAGCTGTTTGCTGACTCCCTTGGTAATAGGGTATAATCTGGTGCCGGAGCCTCCAGCCAATACGATTCCTTTCATAGGCGTTTATTTTTGTTTAGTAAGCGTTTTTTTCATTGCGGGTAATCATGTTCCAGACTGTTTTCCAGATAATTTTCACGTCGAGCCAGAAATTCCAGTTCTCCACATACCAGATGTCTGCCTTTACACGATCTTCCATTTGTTTCAGTTCTTTGGTTTCGCCGCGCAATCCCATAATCTGTGCCCAGCCTGTGATTCCGGGTTTTACCCAATGGCGCACCATGTATTCCTTGATGAGTTGTGAGTATTGTTCGGTGTGTTTCAGCATGTGCGGACGAGGACCTACCATGCTCATGTCTCCCAGCCATACATTGATAAACTGCGGTAACTCATCAATATTGGTTTTTCTCATGAAGTCGCCGAATTTGAATTTTCTCGGGTCGTTCAAAGTGGCCTGTACCAGGTCTGCGTCTTTATTTACGTGCATCGACCGGAATTTATAGCAGGTAAAAACCTTTCCGTTCAGTCCGCTACGTTCCTGTTTGAAGATTACCGGTCCCGGACTTTGTCTTTTGATGATGATGGCCACAATGACATAGATTACCGGAAACAGAGTGAACAGAAACAGGCTGGAGCAGATCAGGTCAAAGGCGCGCTTCAGCAATGCGTTGTTGATGTTGTTCAGCGGCTCTTTGCGCGAGGTCAACAACATATTGCTGCCTTGCTGTATGGTAATCATGCTCTTCTTTAACTGGTTGATATACACCGGAAGTGCATAGAAACGGACTACGCTGTTTTCACAGTAGCGCAGAATATTTTTCGTATCACTCTGGTCTCCTTCCTGTATGGCACAGTATACCGCCTTGATATTGGGCTTTTTTTGCAGATATTCGGTCACCTGATCAGTTGTTCCCAGATAGGGGACTGGAATTGTGAGTTCCTGACTTTCCGGATTGTTGTAGAAAATTCCTTTTATCTTGAAACCATAATTGGGGTCAGAAATCTCCTGATAGAAATTCTGAAAATGACAGGGTAATCCCACAAAGATGATCTGTTTCTGGTTTTTTCCTTTTTTACGTGTTCTTTTGATAAAGCTTCTCAAGCCCAGTCGTTCTACGGACAGCAGGAACCAGCTGATCAAAGCCAGTGAACCGATAAAACCGTAGGGTACACGATCTCCTTTCAAAATGGTAAGTACCGCAGCATATAGAACGATGTAAAGTAAAATCAAATGAAATGTTCTTTCTACGATTCGGTCTATATGAACGATTCTTTGGTAGAGTAGCGGAGGAAAATATAAAAATGCCGGAATATAAGACAATACTCCTAAAACAATAAGTGTTTTCTGCTTGAAATAAAATACATATAAAGGGTCAATGACCTTTATCAGATAATAGGTCGTATAGATGGCTAGTGATACAACTAAAATATCTATTGCTCCTATCAGTAAATTGACTGCGGGAGTTTCTGATGTATTTGTATTCTTCATTATAACAACGTTTATCTTCTTTCATTCAATATCTATACAAAATACAAAAGTAGAGAAAAATATAATATACCCCAACGAAAAAGACTTTAAAACTCCTTGTAAAAAGTCCTATTTTCTCTTGATAATTTTTTTTTTTACAAAATAAAAACAGAAAAAAAGGATATTCTACTTTACCTTTTATTGTTTTTTATTAATTTTGCAGCCTCACCAATCAAAAAATAAATGCATTTATTTACGTTCAGTCCGATTATGAAGCCCACTATTTGGGGCGGATATGACATATTAAGATATAAGCAGATGCCTGCCGACAATCGCCGTATCGGCGAGAGTTGGGAGTTGTCTGCCATTCCCGGATCGGAAAGCGTTGTCGATCAGGGACCATATACCGGTTATACTTTACCTGCCTTGGTAGATGTGTTGAAGGCTGATTTGTTGGGTAAGGAAAACTATACTCGTTTTGAAGGCCGTTTTCCTTTGTTGGTCAAGTTTATCGATGCCTGCGATGATCTTTCGGTTCAGGTGCACCCTGGTGATGCTTTGGCGGCGGCCCGTCATCATTGTTCCGGAAAGAGCGAAATGTGGTATGTGGTGAAAGCCACTCCCGAAGCACGTCTGTATTCCGGTTTTTCTTTTCCGCTTACTCCCGAAGAATATGAACGGAGGGTAGAAGAGTGTACGCTGCCCGAAGTGTTGCAGTGTTATCATGTGCATGAGGGGGATGTCTTTTATCAGCCGGCCGGTCGGGTGCATAGCATTGGAGCCGGTTGCTTTATCTGTGAAATACAGCAGAGTAGCGATATCACTTATCGCATCTATGATTATGGACGGAAGGACCAGAATGGAAATACGCGTCAGCTGCATCTGGCCGAGGCGCGTGAGGCCATTGACTATTCGGCCCGCACGGATGCTTTTACTCCTAACGTGCATCTGAACGAACCGATGGAACTTCTGAATACGGTTTATTTCAGTACCAGCCTGTATGATTTGAATGAGCCCATTGTATGCGACTATTCCGAGCTGGATTCGTTTGTGATTCTGATCTGTCTGAACGGAAACTGTAAGATCCGTTCGGAGCATGAAGAGGTGCTTTTGAAGGAAGGACACACGATTCTGGTCGCTGCGGCTTGTCCCGGTCTGACGATAGAGCCGGTTGACGGTGAAGTGAAACTTATAGAATGTTTTGTATAACCTGTACGAGGGATTAAGGCTGTGCTCAGGGCACGGCCTTATTTTGTATCTGATGTTTTTTTCAATTCATCAAAATGATTTTCTGATTTCATCAGCATGATTTTCGGAGGTCTTGTAATCGAAGTCTGGAAGACGGTTTTATAATAAGAATTTTCAGGACAATTTTATCATAAACGGGGGCTGCTTGGATCGTTCCAAGCAGCCCCCGTTTATGATTTGGAGTACTATTCTTCTGTGGGTTGGTTTTCCGTCTCTTTTCCCGTAAGAGCTTCCTTCAGCAGGTTGCCCATTTCGTCAAACAGGCCGTATGTGGTGCGGAGCACCTTGAATTCGGTTCGTCGGTTCAAGGCATTGCAGATTTCCTGCTGGTCTTCCGGAAGTTTCAGAATAAAGCTTTCGGTCAGCGTGTCATTTTCATGCAGGAACGGATATTTCTCCGTAAGTTTCTTTTTGATCACCTTGGGTTTGCTTTCGCCGTAGCCCACCGGCGACAGACGGTCTTTGGCAATACCGTGCGCAATCAGATAATTGACTACCGATTCCGCTCTGCGTTGTGACAGTCCCATGTTATATTGGTCATTGCCCCGGTAGTCACAGTGCGAACTCAACTCGATGGTCACATTCGGATTCTCTTCCAGCAGTTTTACCAGGCGGTCCAGTGATTCGGTTGATTCCGGAGTCAGGTCGGCCTTGTCGAATTCGTAGAACACGTTTTCCACCAGTACCGGAGCCGTTATGGAAGCCAGGGCAAATTGCAGCACATATTCCTTGCTGACCCTGCTGGTATCCACCTGCAGTTCTTCCTTATGATTCAGGAAACCGTTGCAGGTTCCCAAGAAAATGTATTTCACATGAGGCTTGATTTCCTGAACGAAGGAACCGTCGCTCCGCACGCTCAGTTTCAGGTTCGTACCGTCGTTTCCTACCATATAGACAATTCCGTCCGGCAGTTCGTAACCGTCCTTTTCATACACCCATCCTTTGACCGACAGAATCACGTCGGGTTTCTCGAAACTCATGATGTGGTCCCATCCGCGGGCGTCATTGCGGTTGGTGGTGAAGAAGCCCCGGTTGTGCAGTCCCTCAAAAGTCATGCCGAAATCGTCTCCGGCCGAATTCATGGGATATTTCAGGTTCTCCACATTCCATTTTCCCGTGCTGTCCTGTTTGGCACAGAACAGATCCAGACCGCCCATGCCCGGGTGTCCGTTTGAAGAAAAGTAAAGTTCGCCGTTCGGGCGGAAAGTCGGAAACATTTCGTCGCCCGGGCTATTGATGGGTTCGCCCAGATTCTCGGCACCTCCCAGTCCGTCGCTGGTGATTCGGATGCGCCACAAGTCCAGTCCTCCCAGTCCACCCGGCATGTCGGATACGAAGTACAGCCAGTTTCCATCGGGAGAAACAGCCGGATGAGCATACGAAGACAGGGTGTCTTTGGTGATTTCCAAAGGCTGGGGACTGCTCCAGGTGGCATCACTGCGGCTGGCCGTAAATATCTGTGCATATCGGGGATATTCCGGATCGGAGGTACAGCGCGTGAAATACATGGTCTTCCCGTCGGGAGAAAAGCAGCAGGCACCTTCATCATAATTGCTGTTCACTTCCGATTCGAATTCCTTGGGCTGCAGCCATTTTCCCTTTTCGTCCTTTTCTGCCAGAAAGAGGTCGCTGTTCTTGATGCCTGTGATGCCGCTCAGTTCATCACCTTTGGTCTGCGGCCGGGTGGTGGTGATATACAACTGATCCCACTCATCGCCATACAGCACAGGCGAATAGTCCGTGCGTCTGCCGTTGAGCACCGGTTCTTTCTTTACGGAATAATCCGTGGGAATCTCCTTCCAGCGTGGAGCCATGACGCATCCTTCCAGTCCGTTTCGGGCCAGAACATTGTCCGGGTCTTTTTCCAGATACAGTTTATAGTTTTCGGTCGCTTTCTTGTAATCTCCGTTTTTCTGCTGCATCTGTGCCAGATACAGGTAAGTGGTAGAGTCTGGATAATGATAGCGCACGGCATTCATATACGAACCGATGGCACGGGCCGTATAGTTTATTTTGCGGTAGCATTCGGCAGCCTTGAAGGCCCGTTCTCCTCTTTTATCCCTTTCCTTGATGGGAGTGTGCATATATGCCTTGCGGTATTGTGCGGCAGCTTCGAAATATTCGCCGATGGCCAGATGCTGGTCTCCTTTCTTGACGAATTTGTCGGCTCCGCATCCGCTGGTGATGAGCAGCAGGGCAACGGCTCCCGTCCATAATATTTTTTTCATAATTGTTTTTCGTGTTTCAGAAAACCCTACTCAAATGATTGTCTGAAGGTGCATCCGTTTTTCCATTCCGAACATCCGAAGGCGGTTTTGCCTTTGATGATATGGCCTTTTCCGCACAGCGGACAGATATCGCCTTCTTTCACGGTTGCGGGCGGAGCGGCTTCCTTCTTCTTGCTTTTGGAAGCAGCCTTCTTTCTGGTGGTTTTCTCGGCAGTTTTCTTTTCTGCCGGTTTTTTCTTTTCTTCCAGAGTCAGAGCCACCCGTCGGTTTGAGTTGTCCGCCAGCACGGCATACACAATGTCACACACCATTTGCTTCAGCTCGTCCAGAAAAGTCTTGGCTTCATATTCTTTCTTTTCTATCTGGCGCAACTTGCGCTCCCAGATACCGGTCAGTTCGGCACTTTTCAGCAGTTCCTCATGGATGAGGCCGATCAGCTCCACTCCGGTGGGGGTGGCATACAGGTTTTTCCTTTCCTTCCGGATGTAGCGCCTCTTGAACAGGGTTTCTATGATGGCCGCGCGGGTTGACGGGCGACCGATTCCGTTTTCTTTCAGGGCATCGCGCAGACTTTCGTCCTCGACCAGTCTTCCGGCCGTTTCCATGGCCCGCAGCAAGGTTGCTTCGGTATAGGGCTTGGGAGCTTGTGTCCATTTCTCGGCCAGATCCGGGATGTGAGTTCCGCTTTCCCCTTTCCGGAAGTCAGGCAGGGTCTGCTCTTCTTCGTTCTTGCCGGTCATGCTTTTCTTTTCGGCGGCATAGACATCTCTCCAGCCCGAAACCACAATCAGTTTTCCGGTAGCTTTAAACGGAATACCGGCCGTTTCGCCCAACACGGTCGTCGTTGAGAACTTACAGTCAGGATAGAAAGCGGCAATGAAGCGGCGTGCTATGAGGTCGAATACCTTTTCTTCGTCGGGAGTAAGATTCTGGGGCTTCACTCCTGTCGGGATGATGGCATGGTGGTCGGTAACCTTTGAGGAGTCGAACACCTTTTTGCTTTTCTTCAGCTGCGCTCCCCGCAAGGGCTGTAGCAGTTCGCCATAGCGTTCGGCTATTCCGTTCAGAATGTTCTTACATTTCGGATAGATGTCATCGCTCAGAAAGGTGGTATCTACACGCGGGTAAGTCGTGATTTTCTTTTCGTAAAGCGACTGTATGGTTTGCAGAGTGGTGTCGGCCGAGAAGGCAAACTTTTTGTTGCATTCCACCTGCAGTGAAGTCAGGTCAAACAGACGGGGAGGAGCCTCGGTGCCGTTTTTCTTGTTTACTGCGGTGATGGTAAAAGGAGCATCTTTGATTTTCTCCAACGCTTCGCGTCCTTCTTCCTGCGAGGTAAAGCCCTTTCGGCTGATGTCGGCATCCTTTTTGTCGGTTTCTTTGCTTTTCTTCTCCTCTTCCTCTTCTCCGTCCTCATCCTGTCCCATGAGAGCGGTGAATGTGGTGTCGCGATATACCGTGGTCAGCACCCAATAAGGTTCTGGAGTGAAGTTTTCTATTTCCTGCTGTCGCTTGACAATCAGGGCCAGTGTGGGAGTCTGTACGCGTCCGATGCTCAGCACCTGTTTCCCTTGTCCGTATTTCAGAGTATACAGTCGTGTGGCATTCATACCCAGGGTCCAGTCACCGATGGCGCGACTCAGTCCCGCTTCGTAGAGCGACTGGTATTCTTTCTGGTCTTTCAGCTGACTGAATCCTTCCTTGATGGCCTCTTCGGTCAGTGAAGAAATCCAGAGTCTTTTTACGGGGCAGCGCGCTCCGGCCTTCTGCATCACCCAGCGCTGAATCAGTTCTCCTTCCTGTCCGGCATCACCACAGTTGATGATTTCGTCAGCGTGCTGCATGAGCTCCTCAATCACTTTGAACTGTTTTTCAATACCGGAGTCAGCCTTCAGCTTGATACCGAATCGTGGCGGAATCATGGGTAGGGCAGAAAGGCTCCAGGCCTTCCACAGGGGAGAATATTCATGCGGCTCTTTCAGCTCGCACAGATGACCGAACGTCCAGGTTACCTGATATCCGTTCCCTTCCATATATCCGTTACAGGTTTTGTTGGCTCCCAGCACATGCGCTATGTCTTTGGCCACACTGGGTTTCTCTGCGATGCATACAATCATTTCAGAATCTCTCTTTAATTATATAATAATGTAGCAAAGATAGTATTTTTTTGTCATTCTCTTGCCGGACAAACTTTTTATCCTCGAAAAAAAGCTTTCCGGATTTGACCATTCGGGCAAAAAGTCGGCTTAGGCAAAAAAAGATACGTAAAAATGTTTCTTATTCTTTATTTTTGATTACATTTGCTTACTGACAAGACACAAATCAGAACTTAACAAGAAAATAATATCATGAATTGGTTTGAAAATTTATTATTCGATCCCGATTCCATAGCACACATCGTTTTGCTCTATTCTGTGGTGATTGCTGCGGGAATCTTTTTGGGAAAAATCAAGGTTTTCGGTATCTCCTTGGGAGTTACCTTTGTGCTGTTTGCCGGCATTGTGGTCGGGCATTTCGGTTTTACGGGAAATCTTTCCGTTCTTAACTTTATGCAGGACTTCGGTCTGATTCTGTTTGTCTATTTTATTGGTTTACAGGTCGGCCCCGGATTCTTTGAAGCTTTCAAGAAAGGAGGAATCGTACTCAATTGTCTGGCAGTGGGCATTGTGGCATTGAATATTGTGACCATGCTGCTGCTTTATTATCTGTTCTGCGACACAAACGATCCGCATTCCTTGCCTATGATGGTGGGTGTGCTGTGTGGAGCGGTGACCAATACTCCGGGATTGGGTGCTGCTACCGAGGCTTTGAATCAGATTTTTCCGGAAAATGCCATACCTCAGATTGCTTCGGGATATGCCTGTGCTTATCCTTTGGGTGTTATCGGTATTATCGGAGCTACAATCGCTTTGCGCTATTTGTGTAAAGTTTCTTTGGAGAAGGAGGAAGCCCGCATTGAAGCCGAGCGCGCCGAAAATCCTCATGTTAAGCCGCACAAGATGACTCTGCGTGTGACCAATGCGGCTTTGGCCGAGAAGAATCTGAAACAGGTGCGCGAGTTCCTGGGCCGGGAATTCGTGTGTTCACGTGCGCTGCATGAAGGGCATGTGAGCATTCCTACCCGAAAAACGGTTCTCCATCTGGGAGACTCCATCCATGTGGTATGTGCCGAAGACGATGCTGAGGCTATTTCGGCATTCATCGGTCCTCAGGTAACGGATATAGACTGGAACATGCAGGACAAGCCGATGGTATCCAAGAGCATTCTGGTTACCCAGCCTTCCATGAATGGAAAGACATTTGGCGAGATGCACTTCAGTTCGGTTTACGGAGTCAATGTGACCCGTATTTCCCGTTTTGGTATGAATCTGTTTGCCGACCGCAACCTGCGTATTCAGGTGGGTGACAAGATTGTGGCAGTAGGTCCGGAAGATGCCGTTGATCGTGTGGCCAATGTGATGGGTAACTCTATCAAGCGTCTGGATCATCCGAATATGGCCACTATTTTTGTGGGTATCCTTTTGGGTATCATTCTCGGAAGCCTTCCTTTTGCTGTTCCCGGCATTCCGACACCGGTTAAGTTAGGTCTGGCCGGTGGTCCGCTTATCGTGGCTATTCTGATCGGTAAGTTCGGTTACAAACTGCGTCTGGTTACTTATGTGACCAACAGTGCCAGTTTGATGCTGCGTGAGGTAGGATTGGTGTTGTTCCTGGCCAGTGTGGGTATTAAGGCCGGTGCCAATTTTGTGCATACCGTAGTCGAAGGTGACGGTTTGATGTACGTATGGATGGGTTTCCTGATCACGGTAATTCCTATTTTGGTGATCGGTTTGATAGCCCGTTATAAATATCACATCAACTATTTCATCTTAATGGGACTGATAGCCGGTAGTACTACCGACCCTCCAGCCTTGGCTTTTGCTAGTCAGTCATCCAGCAGTGATGCTCCTTCCGTAGGTTATTCTACGGTATATCCGCTGGTTATGTTTTTACGTATTCTTACGGCGCAGGTAATTATCTTGTTGCTTTGTTCGGCAGGGTGATTCCTGCTGCGGAATTAGATTAGTTGAAAAAAAGCTAAACAAGATACTATAAGTCCCGACTCGGAGACGAATCTGAACGAATCGTACCGAGTCGGGACTAGTTTTTTTGTTTTTCTATATGATTTTACCGATTAAAAACTTCTTAAAGTTAGTCGGGCATAATCTGATTCTAAGATCAATGCTTTACCATCTGCTTTGACCACTTTAAATACTGTTTCCTGAGCATTAATGCCATAGGGATTCAGATCTGGGATCGCTGCCAATTGTCCGTCATCAGACGTCGCATTCTTTCCTTTTAGATTTTTGATTATGACGATATCCTGATCCTCATCGTAGCTGAACTCTCCAAAGAAACTCTTGTATCCGTTTCCTCCTAAGTCCGTCAGTTCTACCATGTGTAACTGGATACCCATATACATTCTATGGCAATCAGTTTTCGTACCGTTAGCTTTGGTTTCTACGGTCATCAACTGCCAGTAACCATCCAGATTACCGTTTATCGGCCATTTTTTGTCACATCCCCAGGTCATGCATACCATGACCAACAGCAGGCTCCATGCTGCCAGTTTCTTGGTTATCTTTTCCATAATACTCCTTCTTTTCTGATAGTAATCATTCCACCGACACTGTTGCCCAGATAATCTCCTTGATCCCAGCCTAGTGCAGCGCTAAAATTCCAGCCTTTCAACTGTTTGGGGCGGTAGCCCACTTCATAATATGACGAAAATTGTTTTTTTATCTCATCCAGCGGATTTTCATAGGTGCCCCAATGCTTGGCATACGACAGTTTTACACGATAATTCCATTCGTCCGTCGGGTTACCGCAGAAAGCCAGATGGTTGGCTTTTGTTCTGTTACTCCGGAACATCAGGCTTCCATCCTTATTATAGATTGGTCCCGGCAGCAGCGGATTACCCATTCCCATACCCCAATGTTGCCATCCCTGATAAAAATAGTTGTTGTAGTATTTGTCAGCTGCACTGATCTGATAGTCGAATGACCCCAGGAAACCATCGTAAAGAATGGGACCGCTTTGGTCTTTAGTTGCGAGTCCTTCCCAAAGCACCTTGCTGACCCAAGGATTTTTAGGCAGAGTTACTTCCAGTCCCAGATGTCCGTCCTTCCAACGGCCGTATTGCATGAACATCTGCGATTCATCTTCGAACATGTGTTCGTAGTAAACTCTGAATTTCCAATCTTTCCAATAATAGGTAAAGGCTGTGTTCCAGCTTCCGATAAAATTGCCCGCCACATTCACCTGATCTCCTCCCGGAGTGTTTTCTCCTCCTTCTGTAGGAATGATCATGTTGATGTAGTCTTTAAAACCATCCGGCATATCGAAGATATCCCAACTGTTGGTCTTCTTATTCCATTTATATTGGTCTGCTCCGAACTGGGAAGAAACCAGTAGGCCGATTTCAAATTCCCAGGGGCGTTTTTCTGTATTTCCGATGCGGAACATGGCCGACTTGGTGTGATACAGTGTGTTCTTAACGTAAGTCTTATAATTAGGGCGGGCAAAGTCTTCCTGCCAATTGCCATCAGTAAAGGCACCGTATGCAAAGTGTCCTTTGAAGGAGAGCCATTTTTTTGTGCCCGGAACCGGAACATAATCCTCTATTTCGGCCCGCACCTGAGGGACGGGACGTGCATTTCCTTCTTCCACCATGGCACCACTGCTCAGGTAGAGATCTTTGCCGAGCGGATTACGTTCCTTGCTTCCCATGCTCAGTTGCAGACATCTCCAGGCTATATCCACATAAGCCTGCTGCACGATGATATTCTGACTCAGGTTATATCCTCCGGCGAGATCGGCTCCGGCTTTCATTTTCCAGTGGTGGTTCATCTTTTTATTATATTCCACTCCGGCTCTCAACCATGCACTGTTTGGGTTTATACTGGAGAGTCCATAGCGGTTGGCTGTGAACCACAGTGGGGCATAATCACCTCCTCCAGCTGTGGCCGTGGCCTCTATGTGATAGGAGAGGGAGTCACGGGTTTCTGCTGTAGTCTCTGCTGCACTGAGACTAAATAATACTATTAGTCCGATAAATTTCATATTGATTTATTGATATTATTTTTGAGAACATTTATTCAGGTTTGAATTTTCTTAAGATACTTATCACCGATAGAATCTGTTATTTTGATTTGGATATTTTCTTTTGACATCTTTATGATTTTCCAATGCATTGCTTTCGTTCTTTTTAGGCATTCCTAGGTTCTAATACTATAAAGTATAGCAAAATGAAATTCTAAACATGGTACTTCTTGCTGCTTATTGTCATTTTATTGTGCGGGGATTTTAGAAATTATGTTTGGCTATATTTTTTTACCTAGGTTAGTTTTAAGAAAGCTTATCGACTCTTTTTGTTTTTCTTTTAATATGGTATTTACCTCTGTCCAGTTGATTTCATCTTGTAATACACTGTTTACATCATTTAAGTTGTAGATGATGCGATTCTTTAAATGAAATAATGCAAGAAGTGACGTAAATCGGGAGAGTCCTCTTTTTGCGTTTCCGTAAGCTAAAAATGGCTTTTGAAAGATAATAGAAAAAACGCAGGCGTGAAAGGAATCAGTTATAACAAATTCGGCATCATAAAATCCTCTGAGCCATTGTGATATGCTTGGTTGGATTCTTTTGTACGCATCGATTTTATAATTATGTACTTCTGAACAATTAATAGAGAATGGTTTTAATTGTTTTTTTATCGCTATCTGATTTACAATATTCTCTTTCTCAACTGTTTTATCTAAAAGATAAACTAAAAGATTTCCTTCCGATTTTAATGTATGATCTTTCGTAAATATTTCTATATAATCTTCTCTGTTGATTAGAAATGTCGGATCTAATACATGTTGTGCATCGGTGTGGAGATACTTTTTACATAGTAATACTCCTTGTGACTCTCGAACAGAAACGGCATCAAAACATGATATGAGCTTTTGTAATCTTTGGGTTCTTATTTTACTATATTCCCATACTTCTGTTCCAAATGATGCCGCATACGCCATGCGTATGATATTCCATTTTTGTGTAAAGGCTAAAAATGCATTTTGAATCTCAGGAAAAAAAAGTGGACGCCATATTTGGTCACTTCCGACAATAAGCGCCTCATATTCATCCTTTTTTATTGAGCTAAACTTATTGTATTCTTTTATTTGTATGTATTTTTTAATAAAAGGATGGATTTCTGAAGAAATGATCTTATATCTCTGACTTTCGTTCTTTTCAAATAGGATTTCGCATGGCTGTCGTAGTATATATCGTTTTAAAATACGTTTGATATAAGCCAAATATCTTTTTCTCAGTGGAAGTAATATTTTCTTCTTTTTTTCAATAGTAACCACTTCATGTCCCATATCTTTTAAAACTTTTTGCAGGGCAAAGTTCTGTAAGATTCCTCCATGATTTAAATGGAGTGGGAGAGTAATAATTCCGATTCTCATAAATGCATAGATGATGTTTAAATAGACTTGTTTTAAAACTTTTCAACTGTGTCTCTTTTTTTTATAGATAGCCGTTCTTTTTTCTCCATAGATACTGCCAGAATCTAAAAATGGGATTCCAGATCACTTCACTAGGATAACTTTTTATAAAGCGTAAATTCCGTTTTATCTTTCTGATGTATTTATGGAGATGTGTTTCATTTTGCTGACGGATAATACGTTCGTCATATTTTCCAAAATTCCCGGCTTTTAAAATTTCATCTAATAAGAACTTTCCAGCTTTGTCGGAAGGCGCCAATATAAGGAATTCTTTTTCTAATCCAAAAATTTCTTGCATAATATACATTACTGCACTACAGAATCTTTTCATTCCAAGTTGTTTGATTACTACCATACTTTCCTTTTTTTCAGTATCAGTACATTCTTCTTTCAGAACGTAGTAATAATCTACCAATTGTCTCAGCCCAATACCCTCATCAAATAGATGTCTATAGATATGCAATAGAATGTATACGCGGTTGAATCCTGCTGTCGGCACATAAAAACAACCTTCATTTTCCGGTAGAGAAACTTTATTGTTAAATTGCAGTTCTTTTGATTTTTCAAAGAATTGCTGTAATTTCTTATTTCTGAAATAATTATTCATCCATGAAGGAGTGAAATGTACTTCAATATCACATTGTTTTATTACAGGAAATTCAGCGTGATGATAGACAATTTCTTCATTGGGGCAATATTTACGAACATATCTGATGATTTCAGACTTACTTTTATCCAGCCATATATCTATGTCTCCAGATGTACGGATCAAGGGATTGGGATACAAAAGAGCATTTCCTTGTCCTTTGAGAATTACAGATTTAAATCCATCTTTTTGGAATCTATTGACTATTTTGGGTATCAGTTTGTTAAGCTCCTGATTTTTTTTCTTTATATTTTCTACATTGGTAAACCATTGCAGCAATATAGCCTTAGGAGGGCATTGTTCTTTAGGAAGTTTTTTGATTCCTTCTAAAAGAATGCCCGTAAGTGTTTGTTTCTTGGCCAAATCATAAATTGACTTCCATTCGTCATCAGTAAGAATATGATGGAATTGTTTATTGCTGACAGAGAAACTTAAAAGGTCAAGAAAATAGTTATATATTTGCATTAATTTTATTTGAGGTTATTATATACTGTCTTTACTTGTTGTGCAATGATATCCCAATCATATCTGTCCATATCATATTCAATTCTCTGAAATGGTTTTTGGATGTTGTCTTGAATTTTTTGGGCTAATTCATCCACATTGCCTACAGAAAAATAATTTTCATCATTTAAACCTACTTCTATGTTTGCTGGAATATTGCTTACTATAACAGGGAGATTATAACTCATAGCTTCTAATAAGGCAATGGGAAGCCCTTCGTGTGAGGATGGTAGAACAAAGCAACGCGCATGGGTCAGTAATGAGTGTAGCATTTTACCTTTAATAAAGCCAGTTAATACAATGCCATTTTCTTTGGCTTGTTTTTTGAGGTTTAGAGAATAATTATCTTCAAAATCTGTATCTCCGGCTAATACCAGTTTACAATCTTTACAGTCAATTTTAGAAAAAGCTTCAATGAGATGATGTAGATTTTTTTCAGGTACGAATCTACACATACCCAAAATGTATTTTCCTTTTTTGATACCCAATTCTTTAAAATATTCTGGGAATTCACATAATTCAGGTTTCGATACTCCATTATAAATCAAATGGCAGTTTTTTCTATTGTATTTTTTTTTGAGAATATCGTTAATTACATTGGAAATGACAATGACTTCATGGGCAAATGTTGTTCCCATACGTTCTCCCAATTTGAGTGTAAATCTTGCTATTTTTCCCCATTTTGCTCTATCATAGTCCGGACCATGATGAGTAAATACTACTTTCATGCCGAGTAGTCTGGCAAGTGGGGTTAATAATGCGGGGCCAACGGCATGAATGTGTACAATGTCTGCTTTTAGTTCCTTAGCCTTTAAGATTGCTTTGAATGTGTGAATAATTGCCTCAAATGATTTCTCTTTAGGAGTGTTGATATCAATAAGCTTTACTCCTTTAAACTCATGTGCTTTATCTTTTACATAGCTTTTTCTACGTATGATTGTCACATCATATTCGGGTGAAGCAATTCTTGGAAATAATTCTTCACAGTGAGTTTCCACTCCTCCCATGATATTAGGAATACCTCTTGTTCCAGTAACAACAATTCGCATCATTTTAGAGAAAGATTAGATTGTGGAGTTTGACTATAGAAATTCATCATGTGCTTAGTTGTTAGTTTTTAAAATTATAGATGTATAATGCAGCAAATTTCCACCCTTTGTATATATTTTTTATTGTACTAATCTTATGACATTTTAATGTGTAGAGGAAACAATCCATTAGCGTTCTTGTTATTATAGCAGCTATTGCGTATATTCTAGTAAGGCCTCTTGTATGTGGATAGATAAAACGATACCAAAAAATTAGATAATTTCCAGCTTTAGCTTGCGCTATTTTTAAATAGCGTTTTCCATCGTTTGTTGTTGCTGCATCAAGATGACGAAAAAAAGTATCCGTACAAACTGCAATAGATGTGCCAGATAAATAAAGCTTATAAAACATAACTTGGTCATCTGGAAGAGCATATCCACTATCTTCCAGCCAAAGTTCCTCTTTAAAATTTATATTTTTTAGATCTTGGACTTTGCAAAGACAATTTGATCCGTGTCCGCTTTGGCTATAAATTGGTTTTGAATAGTCTATATTTGTATTTTTTATGAATCCTCCAGCTTTATTTATTTTGGTTAAGAAATTGTCATGAGTGTTCCGATAGACTTCACTTCCAATAATATGGTTTAATATTTTTATAATTCGCTTTTTGTGTGGCTGTCTACATATTTGGGCAATACAGCATGTCGCATTGGCATTTTGCATGGTCCTGAATTCTTTTTCAACAAATTCAGCTTCAAACTCAACATCGTCATCTAATAAAAGCACATATTCTGTTTTTGCATTGTCAATCGCAAAGAGTCTTTGTTTGACCATGCCTTTCTCACAATACTCAAAGCGTTCATATCCTAAACGTTCTTTAGGTGGAATATATCCATATGGTAAAACAATAACTACTTCTACTGGAGAATATGTTTGTTTGGAAATGGATTGTAGTAATGAAGCATATTTTGTTCCTCCAAAACCAAGCGTACGAATATAAATTGAATATGAAGGAGCCATCGGTTTTTTCATCTTTATTTGTTGTAGTTCTTACTTGATTTTATCTGTATCGTTTTTATATATTCGGAATATTTAGTATAAGTATTCCCTTCTCTGTTTTTAACTTAGATCTTCGTGTATGTGCAAAGAAACAAATAAATATTATGAGGTCTAAAGTGTTTTGTCTTAATCTCTCCTAAATATATCTCTTGTATATACTTTTTTCTGAACATCGTCTAAGCATGCATCGTATCTATTGGCGATAATAGCATTTGACTTTTCTTTAAATGTATTCAAATTATTAACTACTTCTGATCCAAAGAAGGTACTGCCATTTGTCAAGGTCGGTTCATAAATAATAACAGTAGCTCCTTTTGCTTTGATGCGTTTCATAACTCCTTGGATGGAGCTTTGGCGGAAATTATCACTGTTCGATTTCATTGTAAGTCTATATACTCCAATGATGACCGAACGTTCTTTTTGTTGGCTCCATTCTGAATTAGCGCTATAATATCCTGCCAGTTGTAAAACTCTGTCGGCTATGAAGTCTTTGCGTGTCTTATTAGATGCTACAATGGCTTCTATGAGATTTTCAGGAACATCTGCGTAATTAGCTAGCAATTGTTTGGTATCTTTGGGTAAGCAGTAGCCTCCATAACCAAAAGAAGGGTTGTTGTAGTGGCTTCCTATTCTCGGATCCAGACAGACACCATTAATTATAGCTTGTGTATCTAGTCCTTTTACTTCGGCATAAGTGTCCAATTCATTAAAGTAAGATACGCGAAGTGCTAAATAAGTGTTTGCAAATAGTTTTACAGCTTCAGCCTCTTTTAATCCCATGAATAAGATCGGAATATCTTTTTTTATAGCTCCTTCTTTCAAGAGATTTGCAAAATCTCTTGCTGCTTCTACAAGATTTTTTCCTGCTATTTCTTTTATTATTTGGTTTTCAACCTCCAGGCCATCTATTTCTTTTGGGTATCCAACAATAATTCTGGAAGGATATAAATTATCATATAAGGCTTTACTTTCTCGTAAAAATTCAGGAGAAAACAAAAGATTGAATTTTTTATCTTTTAGTTTTGGAGTACTTTGAAACTTCTTACTGTATTTAATGTATAAACTTCTACAATAACCTACAGGAATCGTACTTTTTATGACCATTACAGCATCAGGATTAATTTCCAAAACCAAATCGATTACTTCTTCCACATGAGATGTATCAAAATAGTTCTTGATCGGGTCATAGTTTGTCGGAGCGGCTATGACTATGAAATCCGCTTCTTTATAAGCTTGTACTCCATCTAATGTTGCGGTCAGATTCAATTCTTTTTCGGCAAGATATTTTTCAATATATTCATCTTGGATTGGAGAGATTCCTTTATTTATTTTTTCTATTTTCTCAGGAATAACATCAACAGCTGTAACTGAATGATGTTGTGCCAATAAGACTGCAATAGACAAACCGACATAGCCGGTACCAGCTATTGCTATTTTAGGATTTTCTTTATTTTTCATAATTAGTTCGTTTTATAATAAGAAGCATACCATTCTGCAAATGCACGTAGTCCTTCACGTAAAGAAGTATTAGGTTTGAACCCAAAATCCTTTTCTAAAGGAGTTGTATCAGCATAGGTAATAGGCACATCGCCTGGTTGCATTGCTACCAATTCTTTATGAGACTCAAAATCATATTCCTCTGGTAATATTTTTGCTCTGATTAATTCTTCTTGTAATATTTGTACGAAATCTAATAAGTTTTCAGGTTGGTTGTTTCCTATATTATAGATTTTATATGGAGGAATCGGAAGACTGTCTTCTCCTATTTTTCTTTCAGGAGCATGTTGCATGACACGTATAATGCCTTCTATAATATCATCTATATAGGTGAAATCTCTTTTGCAGTTTCCATAATTGAAGATTTGGATTTTTTCGCCGGCAATTAATTTGTTGGTAAAACCGAAATATGCCATATCTGGTCTGCCTGCAGGGCCATATACCGTAAAAAATCTCAAACCGGTAGAGGGAATATTGTAAAGTTTGGAATATGAATGAGCCATCAGTTCATTGCTTTTTTTGGTAGCGGCATATAAACTGACAGGATTATCAACCTTGTCATCAGTACTATATGGAATTTTCGAGTTGGATCCATATACACTTGATGAACTGGCATAAATAAAGTGTTCTACACCGGTTTGATTATTATCATAACTATGCCGGCATGCTTCTAATAAATTGTAGAATCCCACAATGTTACTTTCAATATAGGCATCCGGATTTATAATGCTATAGCGTACTCCTGCCTGGGCTGCTAAATTGATGACGATTTGAGGGCTATATTTTTTGAATACAGATTCTATTAATGATTTGTCAGCAATATTTCCTTTAATGAAATTGAAGTTCTGATATTGTTTAAGATCTGATAATCTGTTTTCCTTTAGTGTTGTATCATAATAGTTTGTGATACTGTCTATCCCAATAATTTTTATATCGGAATATAGCTTTAGCAGTTGTTTGCAGAGATTACTTCCTATAAAACCGGCAGCTCCCGTTATCAATATTGATTTTGATTTTAAGTCTATATTTTTTGTTAACATAACTAAGGTCTTTATTTATAGATGTAATATAGATTTGATGATAAGTGACTGATGATAAATAATGTTCACCTATATATTTGTTTTTGCTACTTTTCATGTAAGAGCTCTAAATATTTTTTTAGAAATACTTCTGGAGAAAATTTTTCGATTAGTAATTTTTTACTTTCTTGTCCCATTTTCTTTCTAAGCTCTTTTGAGTTTGTTAGCTCTTTTAAATGTTTGGCAATTTCATCCGGAGCTTTGGTTTTGCATAGAAATCCATTTTTTAATGGAACAATTAACTGATTATTGTCACCGACATCAGTTGCAACAATCGGAAGATTGGCATTCATGGCTTCCATAATAGAATTACTGGTACCTTCGAAAAGGGAAGTCGAGATGTAAATATGTGCGTTATCTAATAACTCATCAATATTATTCGGATTTATATAGATATGCGTCATATCATCTATTTTGTATTTTTTTACCCATTCTTGTATTTGGGATTCCAACTTTCCGTATCCAACAATATCAAAAATGATATTTGGGATTTTTTTTCTTAAATGAGCTATGCTAAGTATGGCAGTCTCATAATCTTTTTGAGGTACAAATCTGCCTACTGTAATTATATGTATTGGTCCGCTACAATTCTTTTCTTTATAGGGCGTTATGTTTGAAAAACAATTAGGTATTACTATAATTTTATTTTTCTTAAAGCCATGTTTTTCAAAGAATTCTTTTCCGGAAAAACTATTTGAAATTGTTTTATTGGCAAAGAAGTTCGTTAAGAATTTATCTGCCAACAATTTTAAAAACGGCAATCTTGCATTCCGAAGTCCCGGATATACTTTTATTCCTAGATATTTACCTGAAAGGCACGCATAGAAATTAGCTGCTGTAAGGTATGAAAATATGGTGCTAATTTTATTTGTTTTCAGATAGTTAATCAGATTCGAAACACGTTTGATGATATTTCCTTGGAACATTTCAATGGATATCTCACGGTTTTCTTTAAGCATATCAATATATTTTTGATGGATTATGCTTGCATCAAAAATAATGAAATGTACTTTAAAGTCGGTTCTCAGGTTTTTAGCGAGGAGTACAGATTGTTTTTCTGCCCCTCCACTGCTTAGATTTTTGACTAATATTGCAATATTATTCATGATTTATAATTGATAAATCAATATAATTTCATTAGAATATTCTAATTGTACTAAATATAATCCAGTGTAGTTTTTGATTTATTTTCATCCTGCTTGCTGTATCACTTGCCTTTTGATTATCTTTTTATATTCCTCAATATAAAAGTTGGCAGTAGAATGAATATCAAATAATTTGTAGACGTATTCTTTTCCTATTTGTGCTTTTTGAATGGCTATATCATAATTGTTAAATATATATTCAATTTGATATGCAAGATCGTTTACATCTCCATTTTCAAAGATCCATCCGTATTTATTATCACATGTAACTTCTGCGGGGCCTTGCCCCTTACTAACAAGTACTGGTATTTGAGCTGCCATAGCTTCTGCAACCGTCAGTCCAAATCCTTCTAATCGGGATGGTTGAACAAATAAATCATAGCCAGCTAAATTTGAACTGATGTAGTCTTGGTCTTTTTTTCCTAAAAAACGTATATATTGTTCGCATTTAAGTTGATGCGTTAGATTTTTTAAAAATTCGAGACTGGAGCCACTTCCAATAAAATCAACCGTGGCTTTGCCCCTGATTTTTGAGATTGCTTCTATTAATAAATCTTGTCCCTTAAAATTATGCTCTAATCGGCTTACCATGATAATTTTTAACGGAGTACTTCTATCTGTTGATGTTTTCTGTTTAAAACGTTTGGTATCGATTCCATTATAAATTACTGTACTCTCAATGTTATAATGATTTTTTAATTGCTCTTTTACAGTTTGGCTTATGCTGAATATGTTTGGAATTTTGTTTATAGCTGTTACGTTACAATACGGACTGGCTTTTCCTGTTATTTTATTCCATACTTGTTTAAAAAGTGATTGTTTGATCACCCCCTGAGGAATAGAATGAAGAGTAACACAGGTTCTATAAAAAAAATGTTTGTTTAGTATTAATGCGATATTGGAATTATGAAGATGTATGATGTCTGGTTGTTTCTCTTTTAATAGATTATTAAGTTTTATTGCAAAATGAATATTTATAGAACTAACTTTACGTCCTAAAATATATAGAGAAATGTTTTTATCTAAAGAGTTAATCAATGTATCCTCATAGGACTCGTTTATAATAACAATGCTAACTTGTTCACCGAGTTGAGCTTGCATATTTGCAATATTAATAAGCATGGTTTCAATTCCACCAAATTTAAGGCTCCAGTAGACGTGAAATATTTTCATAGCTAATTTTTAATTTTAAGCCCAGGTATATCGAATATGGTAATATGCCTGTTACAGGTTTATATAATCCTTACTGATAAATTTATTATCGGGTAATGAAAGTAATAGTTTTTTTTTCTCTTCTTTTGATAAATACTTGCTGGAAACATTTTTGGTCATATTTCTTTTCTCAAATTCATCGATCGAACAGATGTATTTGGCTGGATTGCCTCCGTATACCCCTCTTGCTTTTAATGACTTTGTGACAACGCTACCTGATGCAATGAGAACATTGTCTTCAATAGTAACACCAGCATTAATCAAAGTATTAGAACCTATGTATACATAGTTTCCAATCTTGATTTTTCCAAAAACATCAAAATCAGGATACTTATCGCGTAGGACTTGACATCCGCCGTGTGTAAACATCTTAACTCCTGCTGTAATTTGGCAATTGTTTCCTATTGTGATTAGATATGGTTCGGAACTCCAAAATCTAGAAGCGATAAAATTATTTTCCCCGAGGTGTACACCTGCCACTATGGCCTGTTTTTCTAAGGAAAAAAATAATCTATAAAAAACTTTGGATATATATTCAGGTACCTTTTTAAATTTCATAAATTCTATCTATTAATATTGATAAGTTATTTTACTATCAAAATACAATTACTTTCTTTTTTCAAAACATAGATATTATCTGATGTTTTTGTAGAAAAGAAATAAAGTTATTCCTGATATGCTTTTATTTACGGATACTGTACTTTGGATAATTGTTCAGTTCTTATTCTTTTCTGTTTATTGGTCATTTTTAAATTGGGAGACTTCCAAGCGTAAGAACAGAGAATAAAAATACATAATGGCTGTGCATTAACAGATAATGAATTGTTGGTTGACGCTAACAGTAAGAAAGATAATAAACAAAAATATTTTTGGTAATTAGTGTAGTTCGCTAAAATCCTTTTTAATAGTTTGCTGAATCCAAATATGATAAGTGAAAAACCAATAATTCCATATCTTAGAAGGTATACAATCCAAAAATTTTCGATGATCTTAACGCCAGCATGGTACATAATGAGTTCCTGTTGGTTGGGAGGCATTCCCAATAAGATATTTCTTAGATTAATATCCAGGAGCAGGTAAAGAGATTCAATTCTAACCATTGCACTGTCATCAAGTAATTTTTCAGTTCGGATACGGTCTCCTAATTGAAACTGTTCGATAAAATAGAAAGCTACCGGTATTAATATGCATATAAACAATAATAATTTTATTTTTGTTTGATACTTATGATTTTCCTTGTAAATATAATGCACCAGAAAAAAGAAAAAGATTATCGACCATAATATTATCGAGCTTCTCGTATTAAAACATAAAACAGCAAGATAACCAAGGGTATAGAGAAATAGTTTGGTTTTTAGTTGAATATGTTTAGAGCTGAGAATGAATACCATAATAACAGTTAGGCATAGTGCGTTGTTTAATGGATGATCCTGAAGTGCTGTACTTCTAAAGCCCTGAATATAATTGATATTGCTATCAGTTTCGACAGCTCCGGTAAAGGGAAATATATTTCTTCTAATAAGCCTTTCAGCAATAGCCCAAAGAGAATTAATAATATAGAATGCAGTTAAAATTTTTCGACATATATAATCGTATTTTTTACTTTTTACTGGGTATATGTATGAAAACATGGGGGGTAATAAAATTAAATTTATGATACCTCCCAAGAAGCCTGTTGCGTGAGTTAATATCTGAATAATTAATAGAACAATGGCAATAATAAAAAGAAGAAGTTCTTCTTTCTTGTCTTTAAATTCTGCATTTAATGGTCTGAATCTATTTCTTACCAAGAGAAGAATTAATAGATAGAAAGAAGGCAAGATGGATGTGAAAATAGACGTGAAATTATAACCAAAAGCGAATAACACGTTATTTCCAAGAAATAAAAGAAATAATACGGAAAGATTAAGTAGTAATAGTCTTATATTCATATTGTTATTTGTTTATTGATGTTAGTAGCTCTATCCATTCTTCTACAATTTCCTTTTGTGAGAATTGTTTACAGCTTGCTATGCACTGATGAGCCATTTCTTTCCTTTTTTTATGATTTTCCATTAAATATATCAGTTTCTCAGTATACTCTGCTATATTTTTGTTTGGTATAATAAATCCATTTATTGTATTTGTGATAATATCGTGAAGTGATGTATAGCTGTCATAAGCTATTGGTACTACTCCGTATTGTTGTGCCTCTGTTAAAGTGAGTCCCCATCCTTCAAAACTTGACGTCATGATAAAAATCGATGCTTTTCGATAATACGATTGTGGTTCTTGTTTTCCTACAAAAAGAATACGTTTTAAATTGTGATCTTTTACAAACTTCTTATATTTCAGTTCGTCGTTACCGGTTCCTACAATTACTAGTTTCCAATCTTTTAAGATAGGTTTTTTTTCTATTTCTTCCCATATTCTTAATGCCAGTCCTATTCTTTTAGGCTGTTCTTCTAATCTGCTTACAATCAAAACTTCTTTTTCTTTTGAATCATATTGTTCCATTTCGAAAAATGAATGAAATGACAATGCATTATGGATAATATGAAACTTATTTGTTGATGTTAGTCGGGCATATTTTATATAAGAAGGTATGAAACTTTTAGATAATAGTACAACTTTATCTGCGTTTAAATACGCCTCTTTATATTCGTAGTGTAATTTAAAAAGATATTTTAATTTTGCTATTGGATATAAGGCTACTTTTGCCAAGTTTTTAAGATTTCTCTCTTGTTTAAGGGTTTTAATACTCCCTTTTAATGTAAGAAGATTAGTTTCGCTACCAGGGCTAAAGTGATGTGCAAAAATAATAGAGATCTTTTTACCTTTTAATTCTGATACAATTTCTTTTAACCAGGAGGTAGTTTCAAAAAGTCCTTGGATTATAATTGTATTTATGTTATTTTCAATAAGAAACTTCTTTATGTTGTTTCTGTTTTTAGTATTGGTTTTTGTTATGTGTATTCTTTTTTCAAAATCAGTTTTTGTTGCAGATGATTCTATATCTTTAAAGTAGAGAAGAAAACATTTATATCCCTCTTTTTTTAGTCCTTCAGCTAGAGTTGTAGTAATACGTTCTGTACCTCCTTTAGTAGACGAAACATCATAAAATGTACAAAAGAGAATATTCATAATTATTTTTTTAACAGGTAAACACGTTTTAGAAGAAACCAAAAGGTTGCATATGATGCTAAATATAGAATCATTATATTTTTGAGTGATTTGGGGTATGTAAGAATGTTATATTCTTGAAATAATTCAGGGAAAATATTCCTGTATTCTTTCAATGTGAATAGCCCAGAAGCAAAACCAATCCATTTCAGGTCTAATTTATGCCATAAAAGCCAATTTTTATCCATGTCATTTTTAGATAAAAATGTAGATGCAAGATGTACAAACTCTATTCTTTGTAATAGAATGTTTTTATTTAATTTTCTTGTTATCGAAGTTGGATTCTCCATATAGTGATAGTATGCTTTTTCTGTATATCCAATATGGGACGCAAACAGAAAAAGTTGCATACATACAAAAACGTCTTCACAAAAGTTTATTTTTGCAGGAAATTTGATCTTATATTGTGTATATAATGAATGTTTTACTAGTTTATTCCACATTACTCCTTTAATTTTACTATTCAACATATTGTGAATAATTTCTTTAGGAGCTTTTATCCCTTGTTTTTCCTTTACAAGATCATTATTCATGAAGTAATTGCAGATTAATATGTCATATTGATGTTGAATCATAAGTTGATGCATATCAGACAACATATTGGAATCAATCCAGTCATCTGCATCTATAAAAATCGAGTATGTTCCTTTAGCTTTCTCAATTCCAAACTGCCTTGTGGCGCTGACTCCTTCATTTTGTTTATCATAAACGATAATTCTTTTATCCTTCAGTGCAAATCTTTTACATATATTTAGAGAATCATCTGAACTTCCATCGTTTATTAGAAGCAGTTCAAAACACTTGAATGTTTGATTTAAAATACTATTTAAGCAGCGTGTTAAATATTTTTCGGCATTGTATATTGGTACAATAATGGAAATTTCAGGTGTACTATAAAGATTCATGTGTTTTTAGAATATTTTTAGGGAGTATGTTCAGCTAGTTTTATTATCTCGTAGAGAGGATTTATTGGTTTCTCTTTATACCTTGTAGAAGAGATGCTTGGTAACAAATGATAAAAATATATCCATATAACATAAAGGAAAGGTATCTTCAACACACTCTTCTGAATTATTCCTCTCTATGTTTCAGTTACGGCTTCGCCGCTACCTGTCACAGCTCTTATGACAGATAGGATGAGATAAATGCTTATAAATAAAAATACCTCAAATAATTGATAAGCAATAAATTCCTATTAGCTTTTTGGAAATCAATTAAGTGAGGCTGCTTGTTTAAATAGAAATAATGTTGGATTTTAGTTCAATATAAACATTATACTACAAAGATACGTATAAATCAGGATAAAAGGAATTTTTTAGTCGTTTTTTAAGATTTCATGAGGCTTCTTTGAATATTGAATTTGGCTATGACGGATACCTTAAAAACATCTTCTGCAGATGCTTTTGGAGAGTATCTTGACAGGCAAAAAATCTTCTCAATGATTTTGCAAAATCTCCCTGATGAAATTGCAAAATGTTCCTGATGAATTTTTTGAGTCGTCACCAACTTGCAAACTCATTGAATACAACAGAAATGGGACTGCATCTTTCTGAAACAGTCCCATTAATAGTGTTTTTATTTTTTCTTAAACGGATTTTTTTTCTTTTTTGAGGTATTGACATCTTCATATCCATACCCGTATCCGTATCCATATCCGGATTTTCCGTATCCATATCCGTATTTCTTGCCATAACCATAAGCATAACTATGCTTGCGCTGGTTCAGGTCAATACCATTGAGCACTGTGGCAACCTGTGGGAATTGTTCTTCGTCACGAAGAGTGTTGATGAACTCAAATCCAGCTTTAGGAGTGACATCGGCACGGCATACATAGACGCAGATGTCTGCATTTTGAGCGATCAGAGCGCTATCGGTTACCATACCGATAGGAGCTGTATCCATGATGATATAGTCATACTTGTCTTTCAGCATGGCAATGGCCTGAGGAAAAACATTACCAGACACTAGCTCAGTAGGGTTCGGAGGGATTGGACCGCCAGGCAGAATGTCTAGATTTGGGGTGACATCTGATTGCTGGATCATGTCGAACAGGTTTACTTCTTCCGGATTGCTCAGATAAGAAGTAATACCATCAGCACGGCGTGACAGGTGGAACACCTTGTTCAAACCGGGTTTACGGATGTCCATACCGATAATAATGACCTTTTTGCCCATGAGAGCCAGACTGACAGCTGTATTTCCGGCAACAAATGATTTTCCTTCACCTGGTTGGGTAGAAGAGAACATAATGACTTTCTGGTCTTTTTTGAGCAAGAACAGCAGGTTTGTTCTCAGAGAACGGAATACCTCTTCCATGATACCGTTGGCATTTTCACGTACCACAATGGCACCTCCGCTGGCCGGCTTTTCTCCGATAGGCAGTTCTGCCAAAATGGGCACATCTGTGATCTTGCGGATGTCGTCTGTATTCTCGATCTTGTATTTCAGCAAGTCTACCAGATAAATCACACCGAATGGAAGTCCCATTCCGACAATCAGTGAAATAAGCATGATTATCTTTTTTCGGGGAGAGACCGGTTTGTTTGCAGCCAGAGCTTCTTCAACGATACGGCTGTTATTGGCTGTAGAAGCCAGAGTAATGGCGTTTTCCTCACGCTTCTGTAACAGAATGGTGTAGAGCGTTGCCTTGATTTCCCGTTGGCGCGAAATGCTGATCAGTTCTTTTTCCTGTTGAGGAGCATCGCTGATTCGGTTCTCGAACTTTCGTGCCTGAAGGTCCAACTGGTTTTTGGTAATCATCAAGCCCTCGAGAACACTGGCCACAGTGGTGCGCACATTGCGTCGGGTGGCTTCGATGCTTACATCCAGATTGGCAATTGTCGGGTTTTCTTCAGATGAAGTGCGCAACAGTCGCTTTCTTTCAATAATCTGAGCATTATAGGTATTGATGACATTGGTCAATGTCTTGTCTTCCAGACCTACGTTGCTGGGGATGACATCTTCGCCAAACTGTGGATTGTCGATGTAGTCGCGCAGGAACTCAACCAGACGGATCTGGGTTGAATTGTTGACGCGCGCTTTGTTGTATTCTGAATTTTCCTTCAAGGCAAGTTCGGCGTCACTGGACAGGTTGGTCAGGCCGGAACGTTGCTTGAAATCAGCCAGTTCGTTTTCTGTATTGCCCAGCTCCTCACCAATCAGTTGGATGCGCTTGTCAATAAACTCACCGGTTTTTTCAGCAATCTCATTCTTTTCGTCATTGGCATCCTTGTTATACATGGCTACCAGAGTGTTGATGAAGTCCACGGCTCGGGCACGACTGGTAGATTTCATGGTCAGCTGCGCAATAGTTGTGGTCTTTGAGGTCGCTTCAATGGCAATACTTTTGCGATAGCCGATGGCAACAGCTGTAGGCGACTGAATGGTGCTGACAAAGCTTGTGGGCATTTCCTCCAGTATCTCTTTGGGAGCGTCCTTGAGGTTGGGGTTCTCGGTTACTGTGATAACACCTACCGGAGTGTTGATTACTTGTGGGAAGCTGTTGATGGTGGCTTCCTGCTTGCATTCTTCCTCGTTTTTCCAATATTTTATGTCTGCCTTCCATTTTCCGGCTTCTTTTTGCTGGAATTTAAGTGTGATTCCTCCGGACAGTTTGTCAGCTTCTTCGGGAGTCATATAAATATTGAACGGGGCTGTTTTGTAAAGCTCCCGGGTATAGGACAGAGTGCGTGGTTCGAAATAGCTGATATAGAGGTTTTGAGCAATCACCACCTTCTTCATGAGGGTGCGTGAATTGAGTATCTCTATTTCGTTGTCAAAGTTGTTGGTCATGGAAATCATACCCATACCGCTTAAGGAAGCCAGTGGATTCTGTGAAGAAAATCCACGCTTATTGTCTTCCTTGATTAATACGGAAGCATTAACCTGATAGACGGGAGTTGATTTACGAATGTATAAATAGCCCAAAACCAAAAACAGAATAATACTGGTCAGGAACCAGGGCCAGTAGATTAAATATTTAAATACCAGGGCATAGAGATTTACTTTTTCTTCTTTTTTGTCCTGGCTGTCATCAATCAAAAAATCGTCTGCCATAAAAATACAGGGGATTTAGAAGTTGTTTATTTTAGGATATTGAAAAGCAAGCTGACAACGGATACCATGGTCGAAGTTACGGAAATCCACAATGAAGTGCTGCTTCCTATTTCTGAGTTTTTGGCTTTTGTACTGTTCGGAGTGACATAAAGGATGTCATTCTGACGCAAATAATAATAGGGCGAAAGAATCAGGTTGGCATCATTCAGGTTAAGCTCCACAATTTCCTTGCGGCCGATGGAGTCTTCGCGGATGAGCTTGACGTTGTTTCGAATACCGTAAACCGTCATGTCGCCCGCCATGGCCAACGCCTCGAGTACATTGACTTTCTCGTTGCTGACCGTAAAGGTTCCCGGTCGGGCAACCTCTCCCAGTACGGAAATCTTATAGTTGCTCATACGTACATTGACGATAGGAGTTTCTTTCAGATAAGTGGAGAGTTTTTCTCGAATCAGATCTTCTGCTTCTCCTTTGGTCAGCCCTCCCACCTTCAAACGGCCGAGAATCGGGAAATCGATTTCTCCGGTGTTGCTGACCAGATATTGTTGGATGGTCGGCTGGGTTGTTGTATAGGTATTCTTGTTTGCTACATTGATAGGAGTCTGCATGGCCAGATTAAAGGGAGCTGAAACCTGCGGATCTGTAGTGTTTACGGTAATGGCCAAAAGGTCTTTTGGCATAATTTTTGCATCATATAAGGGCAGATGCTGTGCCGCATTGCTTATCTGCTCCGCATTCTGAAAGTAAGGTACCTGTTTGTAGGAAGTGCAGGACGCAAACATCAGAATGCCAAGTAGAGCATAAAGAAATCTCTTGATTTTCATAAAATAGGGATGTGGGATTTTTGATTTTTGAATAGCTTATTTGCCGAACAGACGACCGAACAGTCCTTTCTTTTTTTCCTGTGGCTCTTCGTTTTCGTAACGGTCCATCAGATCTTCATAAGACAGTCGTTTGCTGACCATTTCGTAAATGGTTCCCCAATCGGGAAGTCCGCCTAAGTTGCGGTCGTCTATAAACAAGTCGGCTTTGAGCTTGCGGGAATAGTGCTTATGCTCCTGTTCTTCTTCCGGATAATCTTTATTGACGGCATAGAACTCCAGACCGCGTTCCCGGCAAAAGTCTACCGCTTCCTGAAGGAGTTTGCCTTCGCGTACACTCCACAGAATCAGCTTGTGGCGGTCGTCACGTAATTTTTTTAAAGTCTCGATGGCAAACGGAATCTCGCGCCCGATAGCCGGGTATTTGTGTTCTACGATAGTTCCGTCAAAATCTACTGCTATAATCATATTTTACACTTAAAATCAATGATTGGATTTTCGTTTATTGATAAAGGTCTTCCTGATAGTCAAAAAGCCATTCCGCTTCTGCCAGTGTAGGATGTTTCTTGTCTTTCTCGGACAGGATGATAGAGGCTGGATCCAGTTTCCAGTCAATGCCCAGCGCCGGGTCGTTCCATGCTATGGCTCCTTCGCTTTGGGGAGCATAGTAATTGTCGCATTTGTATTGGAAAATGGCTTCGGGGCTTAATACACTGAAGCCATGTGCAAATCCGCGAGGAACAAAGAGCTGCCGGTGATTTTCTTCAGAAAGTTCTACGGCTACATGCTTGCCGAAAGTAGGAGAACCCTTCCGGATATCGACAGCTACATCGAGTACACAGCCTTTGATGCAGCGCACAAGTTTGCTTTGGGTAAAAGGAGGCTTCTGGAAATGAAGACCACGCAATACTCCATAACTGCTTTTACTTTCATTATCCTGAACAAATGAAACTTTTCTTACATTTTCGCAGAATACACGTTCGGAAAAAGATTCAAAGAAATACCCTCTGGGGTCCGTAAAAATCTTTGGCTCAATAATAAAAACGCCATCCAGTTCGGTCTTGATTATTTGCATCACGTTTTCGTTTTTATATTAATGTCGCAAAGGTAGACAAAAAAACAGAGCAAGGCAATTAAAAAGAATTAAAAAGAATTCCTATTCCTCAATCTTCGAAAGGTAGCCTATCGGAATTTCTACAGTGGCATAACCCAGCTGAGGAATGCGGATTCCTACCTCATGTTTTCCGCTTTGCTGGAACAGTTCACCTTCGAGGCCCTGCAATGGTCCCTTGACCACGCGAACCCGGTCACCAGGTGTAAGTAAATCTTTACAAAAACTGATGGCCGTATCCGAAAAGTCGAACATGAAAATGAAGCGTTCCATCTCTTTGTCCGGAATTACTGCGGGGTGTCGTGTGCCGCGTAGAGTCAGATAACTCAATGCGGAAGGATCCTGTAGTAATGCAATGCGCTCAGCTTCTTCTACATGTACAAAAATCATCATGGGAATGACCACTTGCTCGAGCTTTTTCTTACGATCGGACCATTGGCGTATAACGGTCTGAATCGGAAGAAAATGCTCGGTGCCCCATTCGCTCAGGCGTTTTGCCAGCTTCTTCTCATGGTGCATTTTGACATAGAGAGCATACCATTTTTTCATGTTAGAGAACTCTTTGTTTTACATATCGACTACAAATATAGGCTTTTTGGTTATTTAATGCGATGTTTGATGCAACTTTTTGCTAAAAATAAGTATTTTTGCAAATAGGATTTTTGATGTTTTAAAGTAGAATTGTTTATAAAATAGTGGAATTATGTGGGAGTATTTCCTGATCGGCTGGACTTGTTTTGTTCTGCTGGTATTTCTGCATTTGATATTTGATTGCTTGTATTACTACAGTAATTTGCCGAAGAATATCCGGAAAATAATCCGTGCTTTTACAGAAGAATAAGCATAATCTGCAATTTGTGTAAATAAGTGTACGGGGAGTCTGTTTTTCGTTTTGTGGTGACAAAAGAAGGGCAGATATGAATACCTTGTGTGCATGAAACAGATTATTTTACCAGTTTTTCTTTACATTTTTGTGGGACTGACTTTGGCCTCCTGTGAGAAGGTCAGTTTCCCGGAACAGGGAACAGGGGAAGATGAGCCCGCTTTAGAGGATACGCTGGTGGTGGATACCACCGGCGCAGGTACTTTGTATGCTCCCGCAACCGTGGCCGATATTCTGAATAAGCCAGATGAATATCTGGGATTTTCTTGCTGGGTGGCCGGTTATATTGTTGGTTATACGGAACGGACCATGAAGAATGCTGCCTTTACGACGGAGGGAGCAGTGCAGAGTAATATTCTTTTGGCTCAATATCCGTGGGAACAGGATTATGAGTGCTGTGTTCCGGTTGAGCTGAAGACAGACAAATGGAAACAGAGCATCAGCCTGGCTCATCGCCCGGAGAATCTAGGGAAACGGATTGCAGTGCATGGTCTGGTCAAGACGTATTTTAGTGTAACCGGAGTTCGGAGTATTGATAGTGCAAAATGGTTGGAAAGCGAGTCTTTTCCTGATGAACCGGATGAACCTCAGATACCGGAAGAGCCGGAAGAGCCCCAGCAGCCGGAGGACCCCGAAGAACCCGATCTTCCCGATGAACCGGAAGAGCCAGAGAATCCCGAGACTCCCATAGAGACTTATTTTATTTCCGTAAATGACGTGTCTTTGCAACAGGTAAATCAGAAATCCGTTGTTGCAGTAGGAGCACGTTATATGCTGGGCACAGTGCCGGAATATGGACGTATGGCTTTTGTCGGTTTGTCCTTGAAGTATGGTAAGACTGTGAAGTACAGGCCTGTATTGCCCGCAGAGGGAGAGCATGACTGTTTTTATACGCAAGAAAGACAGATGCCCGCCATATTCTTGTTGGAACAGAGCGAAAATGGATTTCGGTTGCGTGATGAACTGACCGGAGGCTATCTGGCTTATGATGTCCGGGGAGATGCAAATTCCATATCCTGGATACCTTTGTACACCTTATTGTCAGAAGATTTGGATGAGCACTTTTACGCAGATTTCCTGATTCATGCCGATGAAACCGAAAAACAACTGGAAACCTCTGTAAAAATAAAATTTTCGGCAGTCGATAGCCGTAACGGTTTGTTACGTTATAATTCCGGAGGGATGAATTTTAAACTCAACTATGCGGAAAATGGAGGCAGTGTTTGTTTATATCTGCTGAAATAGTTGTTTCTCGAAAAAAAGTATATATTTGCAGTTGGAACCAACCATGATTTGTAATGTATATAAAAAAATGTTTTTTTAAAGTGTGGTCTTTTTATTATGACGGTTTCCGGGAAATGACTTTGGGACGCGTTTTATGGGCCATCATTCTGATAAAGCTATTTATTATGTTTGTGGTGCTCCGCGTGTTTTTCTTTCCCGATTTTGTGGCTACACATGCAACAGAAGGCGATGAGGCCCGGTTTGTGGGCGAGGAACTGATGGAACGCAGGGCGCCTTAGTAGAATCTTGATTTATCTAACTGCAAATTTTGTGTATATGACTGAACCTATTGAACTGTCTTTGATTGACTGGTCTCGAGCGCAGTTTGCTCTGACCGCTATCTATCACTGGCTTTTTGTTCCGCTTACTTTGGGACTGGCGGTGATTATGGGAGTGATGGAAACCCTCTATTACAAATCGGGGGATGTTTTCTGGAAGCGCACAGCACGCTTCTGGATGAAATTATTCGGTATTAATTTTGCCATCGGTGTGGCCACTGGATTGATTCTCGAATTCGAGTTTGGCACAAACTGGAGTAATTATTCGTGGTTTGTGGGCGATATCTTTGGGGCACCGTTGGCTATAGAAGGAATTTTGGCCTTCTTTATGGAGGCGACTTTTATTGCGGTCATGTTCTTTGGCTGGAATAAGGTGAGTCGGGGATTCCATTTGGCTTCAACCTGGCTTACCGGACTGGGAGCAACGATTTCGGCCTGGTGGATTCTGGTGGCCAACGCCTGGATGCAGTATCCGGTGGGTATGGAGTTCAATCCGGATACCGTGCGCAATGAAATGGTGGATTTCTGGGCCGTAGCGACTTCACCGGTAGCCGTAAACAAATTTTTCCATACCGTGATTTCGAGTTGGGTATTGGGTGCGGCCTTTGTGGTTGGCGTGAGTGCCTGGTATCTTTGGAAGCGTCGGGAGAAGCGGTTTGCTCTGGAAAGTATGAAGATTGCAGCTTGTGTAGGACTGGCGGCTACAGTGCTTACCGCATGGACCGGCGACAAGTCCGGTTATCACGTGGCGCAGCATCAGCCCATGAAACTGGCTGCTATGGAAGCTTTGTATGAAGGCCAGAAAGGAGCATCGCTTGTAGCCATTGGTATCCTGAACCGTACGGAGTCCGGTGAAATCAATCCGGAAAAGCCTTTGGTGGCAGGAATTGAAATCCCGAATATGTTGTCTGTATTGGCTTATCGGGATAAAGATTCTTATGTGCCTGGAATCAATAACCTGTTGCAGGGAGGATATGCTCTTCCGGATGGCAGCATTGCATTGTCTGCGCAGGAAAAGATGGAGCGCGGAAAGCGTGCGATTGCTGCTTTAGGCGCCTATCGTCAGGCTAAGGCTGATAAGGATATGCAGCGTGCTGAGCTTGAGTTGGCAACACTGAAGGAGAATATGCCTTATTTCGGATATGGTTACATTCATGAACCGCAGGATTTGGTTCCTAATGTGACTTTGAATTTTTATGCTTTCCGAGTTATGGTCGGATTGGGTGTATATCTGATTCTGTTCTTTGCCGGTATTCTGTTTTTGGTGTATCGCAAGCGTTTGGCTGATTTGCGCTGGGTGCAGTGGGGCGCTATGCTCACTGTGCCTTTGGCTTATCTCGCTTCACAAGCCGGTTGGGTGGTGGCCGAATGTGGCCGACAGCCGTGGGCCATTCAGGATCTGCTTCCTGTGAACGCGGCTATTTCCAGTCTGGAAACGTCTTCTGTCCAGACCACTTTCTTTATATTTTTAGTATTGTTTACGGTGTTGCTGATTGCAGAAATCAGAATTATGATCAAAGCTATTGCAGCCGGACCGGAAAAGGATGTTGAATCTGTTTAATGGATGGAATATGATGGACTACGCATTTTATCAAGAATATTGGTGGTTCCTGGTTTCTTTACTGGGAGGATTACTTGTGTTTCTGCTGTTTGTGCAGGGAGGAAACGCTCTGATTTTTTCTTTGGGGCAGAATGAGTTGGAACGCAAGATGATTGTGAATTCTACGGGTCGGAAGTGGGAGTTTACCTTTACCACTCTGGTTACTTTCGGAGGAGCATTCTTTGCTTCGTTTCCGTTGTTCTACAGTACCAGTTTCGGAGGAGCTTATTGGCTTTGGATGATTATTCTGTTCAGTTTTGTCTTGCAGGCTGTCAGTTATGAGTACCAGAGCAAGAAAGGAAATCTTTTGGGACGAAACACCTACCGGACCTTTTTGGTACTGAATGGTTTTGTCGGTCCTTTCTTTTTGGGCTGTGCGGTTGCGACCTTTTTTACCGGATCAGATTTTGTGGTTAATAAAGAGCAGTTGCTGACACAAGGTATGCCGGTCATCAGTGTCTGGGGAAATAACTGGCACGGACTGGATGCGCTGGCTAATGGGTGGAATATTGTTCTCGGTCTGGCTGTAGTCTTCCTCTCCCGAGTTCTGGGTGCCTTATACCTTATTAATAATATCCTTGACGAGGGGATTAACCGTAAGGCACGGCGTGCGGTGCTTTTCAATGCAGTGCCCTTTTGGGTTTTGTTTCTGACTTTTGTCATCCGCCTTTTCCTGACTGAAGGTTTTGCTGTCGATCCGCAGAGCGGTGTCGTCTTCATGGAACCGTTCAAGTACTGGCATAATCTGCTGGCGCTTCCGGCGGTGGCTGTCCTTTTCCTGCTGGGAGTAGCGGGAGTGCTCGGAGGTATTGTCGGATGTGTGCTGAAGCCGGATTTCCGCAAAGGTATCTGGTGGACCGGTACCGGTACGGTCTTGGCCGTCTTGGCCTTGCTTTTGCTGGCCGGATATAATCATACGGCCTATTATCCTTCGGTAACGGATTTGCAGAGTTCCTTGACTTTGTCAAACAGTTGCTCCAGTGAATTTACTTTGAAGACCATGTCTGTGGTATCTTTGCTGATTCCGTTTGTCTTGGCTTATATTTTCTATGCCTGGAGAAGTATCGACCGCAAGAAGATTGATGCTCAGGAGATGCTGGAAGATGAGCATACCTATTGATTTTTTGATGACTTGATACTGAAACGGGTGGGTCAAAACTAGAATGACTACTCCTCAAGGTTGCAGATTATAACTATAATATTAAAAAGGGCTGTATCAAACTCTGTATTGAGTAATGATGCGGCCCTTTCTTTAGTCTTTTAGGGTGCTTAGTTTTCATTTTGACACACCCTTTTCCCGTATTGTTACTTCTTAGTTTTTGTAGATACAGACTGATTGGATCAGTTGAAAAGTTCAAAGGTAAATTTATATCCGAATCCGAATCCCGACGACTGATTATAGGACAAGAACAGTCCGGTGTCGAAGATAAAGGTACTGATGCCATAACCCAGTTCGATATGGGCTGGCAGGTTACGCATGGTCAGGAAATTCAGATAGATGCGTTCGTTACGGATGTGTCCGGTGTATTTTCCGATATGGCTCACCAGCATAAAAGGAGCCTCGAAAGCGGTATTAAACCGGAAGTAATAGCTCGAAGCATTGTACCACCGGCTGTCCAGATTCTGAAATCTTCCTCCAATGTCGTCGGTCCACCCCTCGGGCAGCGTGTTGTCACGCAAGTTGGCAAAATCCACGAAATAAGTTTCGCGTTGGTTGGTAAATCCGCCGCCGCCAATTCGGTAACTCAGTTTGCTACGCACTCCAAGACGCACGGTATGCTGTATCTCCGCTTCTATTCGTTCATAGACACCGGTGCTTCCGAATACCTTGTTCAGTCCGCGTTCATAATCGAGAATGAAGGTAGGGTAGCGTGAAGACAATCGTATCTTTTTGCGGTTACTGATGTAATAATACATTCCCGGTGTCCATTCGATGCGTATGTTCGGGGCAAAGCTGACATATTGTTTACGGATGATGCCGATAATCTCATTACTGGCATTGTTTTGTCCCTGAATGTGGAAAACACCTTCGGGAGTAAACACAGGAGGTTTGATCGGGGTACGCCGGTGCATGGTCACACCGGTAATCAGGTCAAAGCCATTGAACAGTTCTATTTTGTTTTTTACCTGAATGTTCAGGTCCGTAAAGTAATTCAGGTTCAGAAAATCAAAATTGATGGTCGTATCCGCCATATTCTGGATGTCTTCCAGCACATCACTGCTGTAGATACGGTTTCCGTTACCTACGCTGAACTCCAGATTACCATTGCGCATCGGGGCATAATTATAATTGGAAGTCAGTTGCCAGTAGAACTCCTTGCGGGTGAAGTTGTAACCCAGACGGGCACGGAAGTCTATGGACTGAGCGTTCCGGAACAGGTTTCTGTAACGCAGATCCTGGCGGTAGGCCAGTCCGTTGCCTTTGCTGTAGCTGAACAGCAGAGGGTTCATGAAAGGCGTACAACGGAAGGAACCGAATTGTTCCGCATTCCATTTGTAGTCCTCAATGAAGATATTCCCCAGATACTTCCATACCTTGTCGCTTCTTTTTTCTTTCTGTTTGACGGTATCCTTTTTGGCCTGCCGTTCCTGATAGTCTTTGTAGATTACCTGTTCGTAAGATTCCAGGGGGATGGAACGCAGGCTGTCAAATGCCTGCTCGCTCCGTTCGTAGGCCGAAGGGTCGCAGGTGAGTGTAAAGTTTGCCGAAAGGTTGTAGTCCGGTTTCTTTTTCTTTTCGGTGGTGATGTCCCGATAGTTCAGGTGAGCCCGATACCTTCCTCTCAGTTTGTTCCAGGCCAATGCGTACGATGCCTCTATGTCATAGCTCTCCGGGAGATATTCCGTTTTTGTTCCCGGTTTTCCCATGTCTATGTGGCATTTGAACTGCAACAGATCCGAGCGTCCTTCAAAGACAATGCGGCGCACGCTCCATGAACTGTCGTTGATGACCATCTGTCCCTTTACCAGCTGATAACTTTTGTTTTTGGGGATAAAAGACACGTGATATAGGAAACGGCTCAGAGTGTCCGTCGTGATAGAGTCCAGGCGGTAATTGTAATGCCGTGTGCTTTTGGGAGCGAGCGGAGACAGAAGCGCGTCTCCGACCAGATAAGGCTCGTATATGTTTATGTTGAAGTAGTTGATCACTCCCGGTATGTTTTTGTGGTCGCGCAGTGTGCCGTTGATATAACGGATCTTCTGGTCATAGATGGACGGATATGTATAATGAATGTCCCGGTATGTTTCCAGCATATACTGCGTGATGCCTTTTTCGCTGCGCAGCACCTGAGGCAGATAGCGGAACAGCAGATTCTTCTTGTCAATATTCAGAAGGGCACGCACATACATGTTGGCTTTATATTCCTGAATGGTGTCCTTGTAGACGGGAGCCACTCTGTAAAGCTGTTTGAGCAGCGAGTCTATCGAGGTGGTGGGTGTCTGGCTATAGCACACGAAGGGGCACACGATCAGAAAAACCAGAAGCAGCAGTCTGATCATGTTCTTTCCGGTGATATGAAGCCAGAAGAATTTCATGAATTCTCCATATCCTTCAGGTGAATGTCAAGAGCCTGAACCGAAATGTGGATTTCCCATACTGAAAGACCCAGCGAAATGATAAGCAGTAAAAGAGCCATTCCGAATACATAAATGGAGAGCAGGTGCATTCCCACATAGATGAGAAACATGCTCACCACACAGAGCAACAGGCTGCTGATACCGGTAATCTGCATGCTGCGGGTCAGATAAAGACGTTTGCGCAGATTGCTGATCTGTGCGGCAGTCACGTCAGAATGTTGCTTCATATACTGTTCCTTGAGGGTACGTATCAGTTGGGCGTACGACAGGAAACGGTTGGTATAGGCCAGCATAATCAGTGAGATGGCCGAGAAAAGTAATGCCGGAGTGGCCAGATTCAGTTCTTCCATAGAGTGTTTCTAATAAATTTTGTGTTCCATGCAAAGTTAGGAAAAAGCCGCATATCTGTTCTATCCCGAGGGAAGGATTTTGATTATTTTTTTCAGCGGGTAGATATAGGTTCTGTTTCTTTTTGTATCTTTGAAAATGAAAATAATATATTTGGATATTTTGGAAAGAACAGAAAGATGAGAAAAGATTTGATCAATATGGAATACTGGCGCGAAGCGCATCTGCTTCCGCTGCTTTGTCCAACCGATGCCTTTTATGTAAAGTATGCCCGAAAGATAAGAGATAAAATCCGGAAGGCTGATTTTGAGCGCAAGCTTTCTCCCGACGACATGACCGAGATTGCCCTCACTCTGACTTATTATCTGGAGGATGTGGTGAGCGGTTTGGGAGTATGGCGTTCGTTTGTTCTGGAGCATCAGCGTATGTATGGCCGTTTTCTGCCGTTCTACGAAACCCGTGAAGACAACTACTATATTGATGAAGTCAACGAAGCCGATGTATGCTTTCTGATTTGGATGACTTTCCAAAAGAGAAACAACGGAATGATTGTCAATCCCGAGAACTCTTACATGCAGAAACTGGCCCACGAGATTTTTCTGACCTTTGATGAAGATTTCGAGCAGCTGCCCATAAATTCCGAATTGCTTGAGGCCATGCAGAAGCCGGTACTGTATAAGGATTTCTATAATCTGAAAACCCTGATGGTTCAGGTTTGCTGCATGTCTTATCTGTTTTATTATTTCACGGCCCAGCATCGCAGTCGGGTGCTGAATTTTGTAAAACATATCGTTGGCGAGGGGCAGCCTCTGTCTGTCATCGAATATATGGTGGAATCTTTTCTGGGTGTCTATGAAAAGACCGGTCCTCTGTCCTTGAAGCCTCAGGTATGGATCAGCCGTATGTTGGAGCAGTGGGGCATGAAGGAAGAGGAAGAGGCCGTTTCACAAATGGAAGCCAAGGAGCTGCAGCCTTATCTGATTGTGGAGTGCGACGAGCAGAAACTTCTTTTGGAAGACTGGCAGCAGCAGCGTTTTGAACTGGAGCTGGCAGACATGCTTCAGGTAGATCCGAAGATGGTAGCCCGTCAGAAGGTGATGCTTGGATCGATTGTTCAGTATAAGGGCAAGTGGTATCCGAATGGCGGTGTGAGCTGGCTTCCGGGAGATGCTAAATTTACAAAATTCAAGGAGCAGAAACTCAGAATCCGGACACAGAATGAGCAGATCACCCAAAAAGTGATGGAACTGAACGGTCAGAGTCCGTTTCTGTTCTTCGAAGACTATAATACGATGAAACTCTGGATGGATGAACATCTGAAAGAAGAAACTCAGGCCAGCTCTATCCTGAACGACGGAGAGAAGCACGACGAGGAGAAGAATATTGTGGTATTTGTTTCTCCCGAGACCGGTCTTTTGGTGTTGCCGGGAGGAGCCTGCTGCATCAAGCATAAGGATAATCCTTATTATCTGCCGGCCGAGGCGGGAGCCTATGCGGTAAGGGTTTTGTTCGACCCTCATTTCTCATCTCCCGAGATGGTACGTTGCCTGGTTCAGGAGAATCTGTTGCCCGACGCTGCCTTGTATTCCGAAATCAGCGAAGAGCGTGGCAAGCAGCTGTTGCAGGATAATCTGGATTTCCTGTTGCGCACAATCAGATCCGATTTCTAACTTTATATAAAGCAAAATACTATGGATTTTTTAGATTTAGTAAAAAGAAGACAAAGCGACCGGCGCTTTGAGCCTACTCCGGTGAGTAAGGAGCTGGTTGTAGGCTGTCTGGAGGCCGCACGGATGGCTCCTTCGGCTTGTAATTCACAGCCGTGGAAGTTTGTGGTCATTGACGAGCCTGAACTGAAAGGCAAGGTGGCACGGGCTGCCGCCAGTATGGGAATGAATAAATTTGCCGATGAGGCTCCGGTCATTGTGGCTGTTGTTATGGAAAAAATGAACTTTACGGCCCGTATAGGAAGCGTTATCAAGGACAAGGAGTATTCTTTGTTGGATGTAGGTATCGCTACCGAACATTTTTGTCTGCAAGCTGCCTCTATGGGATTGGGAACCTGCATTCTGGGTTGGTTCAACGAAAAGGAAGTGAATAAATTGCTGCACGTGGGCAATAGGCGTATTCCCTTGTTGATTCTCCTGGGCTATCCTGCCGGAGAAATCCGTCCGAAAGCCCGAAAGAGACTGGATGAAATGAGCTCATGGAACAAATACTAAAAAGAAAATCCCCAAACAGTCAGGCTTGATCAGCCGACCGTTTGGGGATTTCTTTTTCAGTCGTTATCTTTCTCTCGGTTCAGCCTTTTCAGCGCCAGATGATGTTTCTGCGCAGCTGCTTTTTCATACCATTCCATAGCCTTTTCCAAGTCCGGACTTCCGGTCCAGCCTTCTTCGTAAGCCTGACCGATGCGATAGGCTGCATAAGGATCGATGGAAAGGTGGTAGGCATCGAAGGCCATAGGGAGCGAGGCGGGCAGATGGGGCGCCCCCTTGCGATAGAGATCGCCCAAATTACTCGGGGCATAGAGACGGTCGCCCTGCCGGATGGCTTCGCGAAACCAATACGCGGCTGTGGGGCCGTCGGCTTCTACACCGATACCCTCCTGATAGAGAGTGCCCAGATCATTCAGTACCACTCCGTCAATAGATTTTCCGTTTTGGTATTCTTTTCCGATTTGCAGCAACAGGGCAACATCCTCCTGTGCATAACTTTCCCAGGTTTCGCTACCGTCAGTCTGCCAAGATTTTACCCGCCCGATGGAGCGATGCTGCGGCACGTCGGCTTCCAGTTCCTGTTCATTGAGAGCCTGATCCTGAAGGATTTCCTCTTCCGTGGCTTGAGGGAGCCGGCTGCGTTGTAACAGATATTGTACATAACCATAGATGCGCGGGGTGGAAGAGTGGAGGGTTACGCCCACCGATTGCAGGAGAGGCAGCGTCACGCACTCATATTCCTGGCAGGGCATGGTGAGGTAATAGCGTGGGGCAACTGAAAGAACCGATTTCAGCAGGGCGATTTCTTCGCCGATGCTTTCTTCCATCCAATCTTCATTGTAGTGTTCATATACAGTTTGAGAGTCCCCGTTTTCCGAGGAAAGTATCAGTCGGCCGCCGTTTACGAAATGATGAAGTGTGTCGGCCAGATAGGGAAACAGTCTGTAGTCACTGTATGAAGCCAACGCATCCATGCACAGCTCCAGCGCTCCCTGCCGGTTGTCGATCAGGCAGAACAGGGTTACGGAATCTTTTTGCGTGAAATAATAATAGGTGGCCTGATTGAAGTCGGAAGTGAAGACCAGTTGCAGTTCCATACCCAAAGCCTGATGAAAGGCCTCAAAGGAAAAAGGAGCGTTATTGTTGATTGTCAGTGAATGATGCATGTGTCGTGAAAAATTAAAGGACTGTGGAATGAATAAATGCTAAAAGAGTTAGATGAAACGACAGCTCGGTGATCAGGAAAACCGCACCGCAACAGTCGCCCGTATATCCCTGAATCCGCTGGCGAAGATATCGGATCAGGAGCCCTACACAGAGCAGAGGTGCCAGCCAGGGCCATATTGTCAGTAACTGCTGCGGACAGAAAGCGCTCCACAGGTAGACCGGAAAGAGCTGAACCAGAGGCCGTAACAGATAAGGCAAGATGCCCCGGCCTTGCGGACGGATATAGGTCGTTCCGATTTTTGCCTCTTCCGAACGTCGTGCGTATGGCAGCCGGCAGATGATGAAGGAACTGCATGCTTTGGCATACAAATCGCCCGCAAACAGATAAAACGGCAGATATTGGGGCGGCAGATGCAGCCAGGTGGTATAGAGAAGGGCCAGATAGAGGAGAAGTCCCAGCACTCCGAAGGTGCCGATGTGGGAATCCTTCATAATGGCAAGAATGCGCTCCCGGCTGTGTCCGCCGCCAAACCCGTCCATGAAGTCGGCCAGTCCGTCTTCATGAAGCGCTCCGGTGAGCAACAGTCGTGCGGCAAGGGATATCAGCAGGGCTATGGCGGTGGGAAAAATCCGGGCACTTAACCAGTAGGATGCAGCCAGAGTGCCGCCTGTGAGCCATCCGCTCAGCGTCCAGTATTCTACGACATGGCGAAAAGCCTCCTGAGGCACGTCTTTCCGGATCTTCCAAAACGGCAGTCGGGTGAAGAACATCAGGGCGGCCCATATCCGGTCGGAAACGGTAGATTGCGGCTGTGTCATCATTAAAAATATTTGGTGATGTGTGATTCGTCGAAAGTGTTCATTTCATTCATCATGCGTACGGCCGACTCGATAATCGGATAGGCACAAAGTGCGCCCGTTCCTTCGCCAAGCCGGAAACCCAGTTGCAGCAGTCCGCGGGCATGCAGGTCGGCCAGCAGCAAGCGATGACCGCGCTCTTCTCCCTCGTGACCGAAAAGGGCATATTCCCGTGTGGCCGGATAAAGGCGGCAGGCTGCCAGCATACAGGCCGACATGATAAAGCCATCCACCAGAATGATCATACCCAGTTCTGCTGCACGAAGCATGGCTCCTACTGTGGCAACCATTTCAAAACCTCCGAAATACCGGATGATTTCTTCCGGGGTAGGAGCGGGATATTTTTGCCGGAAACGGTCTACGGCAGCACTTAATACCTTATATTTATGAGACACTCCTTCCGGATTCAGGCCAGAACCGCATCCGATACACTCCTCCAGCGGATGCTCTCCCAACAGATGCAGCCAGATGGCCGAGGGAGAAGTGTTTCCGATACCCATTTCTCCGAAACAGATTACGTTGCAACCGTTTTTCCGGCACCGGTCGGTCATTTCTGCGCCCGTTTGCAGGGCGCGGTTCATCTCTTTTTCACTCATGGCCGCTTCGTACAGGAAGTTGCGTGTGCCCCGTGCTATTTTCCGGTCGATGATTTTGGGAAAATCGCTCAGGTCGTAATCTACACCCACGTCCACCAGATGCAGTTCAAAACCATGCTGACGGCAGAACATATTGACTCCTCCGCCTCCTCGGGTAAAGTTAATCATCTGCTGCCACGTGATTTCCCGCGGAGAGGCACTCACGCCTTCGCGTTCAATACCGTGGTCGGCTGCAAACAGCACGTGGCAAGGATGTTGCAGTGTGGGGTGACAAGTCTGTTGGATCAGACAGATTTGCAGGGCGATTTCTTCCAGTCTCCCCAAAGCGCCCAACGGTTTGTTCAGGTTGTCAATCTCTTGCTGTATCCGTTCTTTCAAACGGGAATCCGGTGGAATAATAGAATAGGTGTTCATGTTCATTTTATTTTAACGGGGATGCCGCTGACCATCAGGATCACTTCGTCGGCCTTCTGGGCCACATATTGGTTCAGCCAGCCCAGCAGGTCGGTAAACCGGCGCTGTATCGGGTTGGGGGAGATGCCTCCGCTGCCGATTTCGTTGGTGACGAACAGAAAGGTGGCGTCCTGTTGAGTCAGGCGGTCGAACTCTTCCTTCAGTTCCTGTAAGACTTGTTTTACGGTTTCCTGTCCCTGTCTGGCTTTCTGGGCATCTTCCACTTCTTCATCTATTTCATCAGTCGAAGCCCGAAAGAAAAAATTGGTGGCCCATAGGGTCAGACAGTCCACCAGCACGGTATGACCGGCAAGATGGTGGCGCGACAGTTCCATCGGTTCTTCTAGGTTTATCCAGTGTGCGCCCCGTCGCTGCTGGTGCATCCGGACCCGCAGACGGAACTCCTCGTCCCAGATACGTGCGGTGGCCAGATACACCGGGTTCGGGTCGCATTGCTGGGCCATCTGTTCGGCGTAGGAACTTTTTCCGGAGCGTTCGCCTCCGGTAATCAGAATGATTCTTTTGGCCATGTTGGATTATATTGCTAGGATGATTTTTCCTTTAATATATTGCTGATTGCAATTTCTGTTTTGAAGTCACATTAGTTCCTGAGCCGGTCATATTAGTTTTGAGCCGGTAACATAATGTTTTTGTATCAGACGAAAAAATAACTTCATACAAAAATAACCAAAAACTAAATGAAGGCAAAAAATCATTCTGATAAAAAGAAAAAATCATTTTGATGATTTTGCAAAATGATGCTGATGATTTTTTCCGGCTTTCCCGTCATGGCAGTCCTTGGGAGGCTAAGGCCATAAAAACAGGGCTGCATTCCCGGATAAAAGGATGCAGCCCTTGGAGTGGACAATCATAAAGAAATATTCTTTATTTGATGTTTTCCCGAATCTTGGTGAGGTAGTTCTTCATGGCCTCTTCATCGTGCGAAGTGATGATGTCAATCAGCTCCTTGAGTTCCTCACGGATCTGCTCCACCTGATCTTTGGTGCGCGGATTATACAGGATTTCGCGCAGCAGACAGTCGTCTTCGCCCAAAACGCCGCGGGCAATTTGCAGGTGGCGCTTGAAGGTGGTACCCGGAGCATCCTGATGCTTCATGACTGCCGCAAACACAAAAGTCGAAACAAAGGGGATACTCAGGGAGTAGGCCATGGTTTCATCGTGCCCTTCGAAGGAATACTCACAGATGTTCAGTCCCAGACGGTTATATAAGTCGCGGAAGAAAATTCGTCCCATATAATCACCTTCGTTGATGATGATGGCGTTTTCCTGACTCAGAGCGCCCAGATTGGCAAATGTGGGGCCGAACATGGGGTGGGTGCTGACATAGCGCATACCGGTTTCTTCATAGAATTTCTTGAATCCGGTCTTCACGGAAGAGATGTCGCTGATGATGCAGTCCTTGGACAGGTGTGGAATCACCTGACGGAACACGTCGAGCGTGTATTTCAACGTTACGGCATTGATGACCAGTTCCGGATCGAAGGCATCGATTTCATCGAGCGAGGTGAAACGCTGGGTGTTATACATGAAGCGCAACCGTTTCGGGTCTACTTCATATACCGCTGTTTCATGCTCAAAACTCAATAAGTCTACAAAAAACGAGCCCATCTTACCGGCACCTAAAACCAAAATTCTCATCGTATGATCAAGTTATTTGTGTTGTTTTACTGTTTGTTCATAAATTCCATCTGCTGACGTACACTCTCTTCGTGGATATGCTCGTAGATGCTCTTGATGAAGTCGGCATCCATGCCGCAGAGCACACCCTGAGCGGCACGCTTGTCCAGAATCTCGCTGTAGCGGGCAGTCTGCACTACCGCCATGCTGTGTTCTTTCTTGTAGGCGGCAATCTCGCGGCTGATGCGCATACGCTTGGTGAGCAGCTCCATCAGACGGTTGTCCAATTCGTCAATCTGCTGGCGCAGGATGTTCAGGCTTTCGGTGCTTTCCTTGGTGTTACGCACCACCAGACGGTCCAGAATGAAATTCAGCACGTCGGGCATTACCTGCTGGTTGGCATCGCTCCAGGCGCAGTCCGGGTTGCAGTGGCTCTCTACGATGAGGCCCTCGAATCCCATATCCATAGCCTGCTGTGACAACGGAGCAATCAGATCGCGGCGACCGCCGATATGGCTCGGGTCGCAGATAATCGGCAGATTCGGGCAGCGACGGTGCAACTCAATAGGAATGTGCCACATCGGGGCGTTGCGGTACAGCTTCTGGTCGATGCTGGAGAAGCCTCGGTGGATGGCGGCCAGACGGGTGATGCCTGCTCCGTTGATACGCTCCAAGGCACCGATCCACAATTCAATGTCCGGATTGACCGGGTTCTTCACGAACACCGGAATGTCCACGCCTTTCAGAGAGTCTGCCAGCTCCTGCACGGCAAACGGATTGGCTGAGGTGCGTGCGCCTACCCACAACATATCCAGTCCGGCATTCAGGGCAGCTTCCACGTGCTTGGGAGTGGCCACCTCGGTACCGATCAGCATACCGGTTTCCTGTTTTACGCGCTGCAACCAAGGCAGAGCCTCTTCGCCCATACCTTCGAAGCCTCCCGGTTTGGTACGCGGTTTCCATACACCCGCGCGGAATATCTTGATACCTTTATTGGCCAATGCTTTGGCAGTTTCCATGACCTGCTCTTCGGTTTCGGCGCTGCAAGGTCCGGCTATCACTAAGGGTCTGTTGTCAGAGCCCGGTAAATTCAATGGTTTTAAGTTCAGTTCCATACTATTTTATATTTATGTTGTTGTGATTATTTGAATACTTTTTTGATACGCTCCAGTGCTTCGGCAATCTTGTCTTCCTTGGCACAGAGAGAAATGCGGATGTAGCGCTTTCCGTTTGATCCGAAAATGAATCCCGGAGTGATGAAGACACGCGCTTCGTGAAGCACTTTCTCGGTGAGTTCCTCCACGTCCTGATAACTGTCCGGAATACGTCCCCAGAGGAACATGCCCACCTGGTTCGGATCGAAAGAGCAGTTCAGCGTGCGCATGATCTCTTCGGCCAGTGCCCGGCGACGGGCGTATACCTGCACGTTGGCTTCGTCGTGCCATTCGGCATCATTCTCCAGTGCCTTGGCAGCTGCCAGCTGTAACGGACGAAAAGTTCCGGAGTCGATGTTGCTCTTTACCTTCAGAATCCAGCGGATGAACTCGGCGTTGGTGGAGAGCATACCCACGCGCCAGCCCGGCATGTTGTGGCTCTTGCTCATGGAGTTGAACTCGATGCAGCAGCTCTTGGCGCCCGGTATCTGGAGGATACTCCGGTGTTCTCGGTTCAGAATGAAGCTGTAGGGGTTGTCGTTCACCACGATGATGTTGTGACGCTGGGCAAAATCCACCAGTTTCTGATAGGTTTCCATTTGGGCGTTGGCACCGGTCGGCATGTTGGGATAGTTGGTCCACATCAGTTTCACACGGCTCAGATCCATGCGCTCCAGAGCGTCGAAATCCGGTTGCCATCCGTTCTCGGGAGTCAGATCGTAGTTCACGATTTCCGCTCCCAGGATGCGGCTCAGAGAAGTATAGGTGGGATAACCCGGATTAGGTACCAGCACCTGATCGCCCGGATTGACAAAAGCCAGTGTGACATGCAGGATTCCTTCCTTGGAGCCGATGAGCGGCTGGATTTCGGTTTGAGGGTCCAGTTCCACACCATACCATTTCTTATAGAAATTGGCCATGGCGCGGCGCAGTTCCGGAATACCCACTGTGGGCTGATATCCGTGTACGTCATCCCGGTGGGCCTGCTCGCACAGGGTTTCGATGGTCTGCGGTGAGGGCGGCATATCAGGGCTGCCTATCGCCAGACTGATGATGTTCATGCCCTCGGCATTCATGCGGGCTACTTCTTTTCCCTTTCTAGAGAAATAATATTCGTTGACAGAGGCCAGACGGTCGGCCGGTTTTATATTTGTGTTATAGACATTCTTTTCCATCGATATATTCTCCTAATATTTTAAGTTCTTGGGTTAATGGGGTTATGGCATCAATGCTTTGTGAATAGCGGGTATAGTCGGTAAAGGCCAGATCCACGTAGAACATATATTGCCATTCCTTGCCGATAATGGGCAGAGACTGTATTTTGGTAAGGTTCAGTTTGTAGAAAGAGAAAATGGACAAAACCTGTGAGAGGGAACCTTCCTCATGGGCCAGGGTAAAGACGATGCTGGCTTTGTTGGTTTTGCGGATGTCGCGGAGCAGATTGGCCCGCTGCGGATTGCAGAATACAAGGAAACGAGTAAAATTGTGTTTGTTGGTTTCGATGCCTTCCTCCAGAATCTTCATGCCGTAGAGAGGAGCGGCGAATTTGGAACAGATGGCGGCGTGACCGCGTTTGTGCTGTTGGCTGATGGCGGCAGCGGCACCGGCGGTGTCTTCTACCTCGACCACCTTGATGTTGGGATGGTGGTTCAGGAAATCGCGACACTGCATCAGGGCTACCGGATGCGAGTTCACTTCCTGAATGTCTTCCCAGTTGTCTTCGGGCAGACACATGATGCTGTGTGAGATGCGCTGCTTGTGTTCACCCACGATGGTGGCACCGCTTTCGCGCAGCAGTTCGTAATTGTGCAGCAGGCTGCCCGCAATGGTGTTCTCGATGGCTGCCATGCCAATGACAGAACTGTCGTGACGCAGTTCTTCGAAAACCTGTTCGAAGGTGGCACAGCATATCAGTTCAATGTCTTCTCCTTCGAAGAATTTGTGTGCTGCAATGTCGTGATAAGATCCTTTGATACCTTGTATCGCTATTCGTTTCATATCTCCTGTTTTCTGTTTTAAAAAAAAATCCCGCTTGCACGCAAGCGGGATTCATGTGTTTATATTCTGTTGTTCTCTTATTGGCTTATACATACGAACTCCCGCTTCACTTTATTGCTAAAGTAAAAGTAAAAGAAGAAATAAAAATATGTATTAAATAACTCTTTCATTTAGTCGTTCGTTTTTGTTTAACGCAAAAGTATATAAAAAATCATACACCGCCAATAAAATGAACTTTTTTTTTGCGAATTTTTTAGTTTCCTGTCAGTTGTTACATTATTATATAGAAACGATGTCTTTTTAGTTATAATTTGAGGTAACTGCTGATAATTTGATATAATGTCTGAGGTGTTCCGCAGGTCTGGTTACGGCGCTCGGACTGCTGATACCAGGCATCGTCCATACCCTGATATTGCGGGGGAGCAATCTGTCTGCCTTGCAGCTTTTGGCTCATCCAATTGAAGAACAGTTCCCAGCGCGGGGCGCAATATGCAGATAGGATTCCGTTCAGGGCCGGCACTTTTCCACAGACTTGTTCCTGTTTCCGGAGCAGGGATTTGTACCACAGGATATCTCCCGTTTCCTTGCCTTTTTGGTTTTGGTCGGCGTGTGCCATCCAATGTTCCCAGCACAGATCGGGAACGAAAGCGCGGAGCGAGTCGGCCCGGTGAATCAGATTCAGGAATTCCTGCTGATGCGCCGCCATCTGCTCGGCATTCCGTGTCTGGAAATCGTTCTCTATCTGCCGGTAAAGCTGCTGGCTTTTCTTTTCCAGAAGCAGGGCGGTGATGCGCACCAGATCCCGGTGATAGTTTGCGTTTCCGGTACAGTGTTCTTTGAGGGTCAGCAAATCGGTCAGGGATTCTGAAATTTGCTTACAGTATCCGGCCTCTGTCAAAGAGTCTTCGGCAGATGCTTCCAGCAGATTCATGGCCGGTTTCTGGCACAGGAAACTTTGAGCCGGGTCATAGCCTCTTTCTACTTCAGACAGGCGAATCCAGGCGTTTACGGCTGTGGAATCGCTGTATGCATAGCGTAACTTCAGGAATTGTTCGGTTTCTTCGCGAATGGAAATCAGTTCCGGTTGCCATCTTCTGTTGCTTATCAGAAAATAAGACAACGGGGCGTTCTGGCTGCACGAGGTCTGTGTTCCGACACCCTGAATCTGTGAAGCGGTTTCCGGATTGTTGCTGGCCTGTTCCGGCTGGCTCAAGGCTTCACGCAGGGTGAGGGCTGTCTCCGGAGCATCAGACGTTTCGTTCCAGGCCCATACCCAGGAAATATCTTTGGTGGCTCCCAGAGTCTTCCAGAGCGCATGGCTTTCCGGATACAGCAAAAGAGCTTTCGGACGGTCCAGTCCTTGTGTGCTGATTCCCTTTTGCACATAGCTGTCGGCCGGTATGATCCAGTTGGCTTCAGGATTGCTTTTCTGCAGGCATTTCTGGATGTCCGACGGAAAATCCTGTCCGCTGGTGCTTCCCCAATAAAACGGTGCGGTGCCGTAGACCTTTTCATAACTGCCATACCATTTTTTTGCCAACTGGGCAAACAGCGGATCATCGGCACTGATTGTGGTTTCTTTCCGGCTGATATTCTCTGCCGTATAGGCCGACACGGTGATGATGTTGGGCTTGCCTTCGGTCATGCTCTGGGGAACCGTACCCGTAAAGGCCCGATAAACAGGCGAGATGCCCAGATTCTGCATGCGTCTGATAATCTTCTTTTGCAGGTTTTCCTGCCCCTTGAGCCATCCCTCGGGCGCTTGATCCGTACCGAACAGATACTGGCATATCGCTTTCTCATCGAGGCTACAGTCGGAAAGAAACTCCTTCCACACACTTTCCGTACCGGTCCAGACGGGGCATACATTGATGCCGTTGAGGGCCATACGGTCTATCTCTTTCTCCCAGTCCTGCCAGTTCCAGAACAGGCGTTGCCCGGCATCATAACCGGTATAGCCAATCTGCATATAGGTTTCCTTGTAGGTGCGCTCTTGAGGCTTGGGCAGCACATCCGGCAGGGGTAGAATACTGTCGCAGTTGGCATAAGACACACCGCAGTAGTTCTTGAGATACCAGTCCAGTCCGCTTGCCATACTGATGTAGGAGTTTCCCTTGATGCGGATGCGCTCCTTGTAGGTGGAAACCTCAAAATAATTCCGTTTGTTTTTTCCGGGTTCCAGAACAAACTGAAAATGTTTCTCTTTTCCCGGGGCAATACGTTTCACCAAAAGGTCTAGCGGACCGGCCAGGCACATTCCCGGAGCGGTGGTCCATAATATCAGCGACAATATTTTTTTCATGAGTGTTTGTTTTATGTTTGTTATTTCGATAAGCAAGTTTTATTGGTTGCTCAGTGTGCCGTTCAGATTATCCAGCAGACCCGGGTCTTGTTCCAATGCCTTCTTCAGGTCGTCCATGGCCCCTTGTGAATCATGGAGCAGCATGCGGATTCGTCCTCTTTCCTTGTAGGCTTCGGGGAATGTCGGTATCTGGTCCATACCTTTCTGCAGGATATCCAGAGCAGACTTGTAATCTTTCTGCGAAGCGTGTAACTGACTGATGAGCAGATATTCCGCCTTGCTGTTCGGATTCTCCTCATTGCGCTTCCGCAACACTTCAAATGCCTGGGAGGTTTCCTGATTCTGGATATAAAGATTGATGCGGGTGATCAGGTCGTCCAAAGTCATTTCCTGTAAAGAGTCCAGGTCCTGGGCTGCTTCTTGCGTCAGTCCCAGACCTAAAAAGATCGAGGCTCTTTTGCGAAGCAGGGCATCGGCTGTGGGATGCTGTTTCAGCAGCTGGGTCAACAGAGCTATGGCCGCCATGAAATCCTGTTGCTGGCAGTAGCGGTCTGCCATTTCCAGATCCTTTTGAATCAGTTCTTCACTGTAGTCCAGAGACATTCCGTTTTCCGGAGCACTCATCTTGTCGGTTTTATTATCTTTTTCCATATATTATATTTAAATGAAATTATCGGAACATATCCGGTTTCCGATATCGGTAAATACTTCCACAAAATTACGAAAGATTACGTAAAAACAAGCGGAAAACGGCGATTTAATATCCTGTGGCCTACGCTAAAAGGTGTTATCGAGTTTTGCCGTATGACGGAATCGCTTTATCTTTGTTGTGTAAGAAACTTTATAAATTCAGAAGCAGATATGTCTTTGAAATTATATCAGGCCGATGTGTCAACCCAGCAGCCCGTAGACTGTGCCGGAGAGCAGGTGCACGCCGGTTTTCCGAGCAGTGTGCATGGTACTTTTACCGAGTCCATTGACTTGAACAAGGAGCTGGTGCCGCATCCGGCTACAACTTTTTATGCCCGGGTGCATGGCGACTCCATGCGCGATGCCGGCATTGATCACGGCGATCTGTTGGTTATCGACAAGAGTCTGGAAGCTACGGATGGGGATATTGTCGTGGCTTTTGTGGATGGGGAGTTTACCTTGAAGCGTTTTCGCAGAGACGAACAGGGGCAGGGAGCCTGGCTGCTGCCCGAGAACGAAAACTATCCTCCCATTCATGTCGATGAGTCTACCTCGTTTATGATCTGGGGCGTGGTGTGTTATAATATAAAATGCCAGTTGCGGCGGAAGGGAGGTACGCATGTTCGCACTGGTGGATTGTAATAATTTCTTTGTTTCCTGCGAGCGGGTGTTTAATCCGGCTTTGCAGGGCAGACCGGTAGTGGTGCTGAGCAATAACGACGGTTGTGTCATTGCCCGCAGTAACGAGGCCAAACAGTTGGGTATTGCTATGGGCGCCCCTTTGTTCCAAGTCAAAAACTTTCTGGAGCAGCAGCGGGTAGCTGTTTACAGCAGCAACTACACTTTGTATGGCGACATGAGCCGCAGGGTGATGACTCTGTTGTCGGACTTTTCATCGGACTTGTTAGTATATTCCATAGATGAGGCTTTTTTGAATCTGGACGGGCTTGTTTCCGATGAGGAACTGGCGGGATATGCCATTCAGATTCGTACAACAATTCTTCGTGGCACCGGTATTCCGGTGACGGTGGGCGTTGCTCCGACCAAGACTTTGGCAAAAGTAGCCTGTCATTTCGGAAAGAAATATCCGGCTTATCATAATGTCTGTGTGATAGACACCGAAGAGAAACGGGTGCGTGCCCTGCATCTCCTTCCTGTGGAGGAAGTGTGGGGAGTAGGGCGGCGCCATCGGGAAAAACTGCATCGTGCCGGAGTGCGCACGGCATGGGACCTGACGCAAAAGAGTGAAGCCTGGGTGCAGCATGTCATGACAGCGACGGGAGTGCGTACTTGGAAAGAGCTGCAAGGCTTTTCCTGTATCGAAGAAAAAAGCATGGACCACAAAAAAAGTATCTGCACCAGCCGGAGCTTTTCCGACCGTGGATTGTGCCGTTTGGAAGAACTGGAAGAGGCGGTTGCCAATTTTGCCGCTGAATGCAGCCTGAAGTTACGGCAGGCGGGCGGCCGTTGCGGAGGGCTTACCGTATTTGCCGCGACAAGTCGCTTTCAGAATGAGGGCGTGCAGCACACCATTTGTCAGAGCCGGGGACTGATGGTAGTGACGAACGACCAGCAGGAATTGATTTCCGTGGCCTTGGAACTGCTGCGCGCCGGATGGGCGGACGACCGTACCTATTATTATAAGAAAGCCGGAATGACCGTGTGGGATTTGCGTTATGACGGGGTGGTGCAACCCGTATTGTTCGATCCCGTGGACCGCGCGCGGCAGGCTGCTTTGGCCCGTGCGGTGGAAGAAATCAAGAAAAAGAACGGAGAAGACAAGATAAAGATTGCCGTTCAGGGAGACGGTTACCGTCATTTTATGAAGTCACAACACCGTTCGCGCAACTATACCACCCGTTTGGATGATGTGATTGAAGTACATGTTTAAACCTTGATAAAACCTTATGATGAAAACAATTAATACCATAAAAACAGAAATGAATATGAAATCCAGATTTTTTCTTTTTTTACTTTCGTGCTGTATGGCTGTGCTCTTGCACGGGCAGCGTCAAGATTATCTGTTGGACTCCGGTTGGAAATTCCGCTTTTCGCATCAGGTGGAGCGGGGAACGGAAATTCAGGTTTCTTTGCCCCACACCTGGAATGCTCCCGATGCTCTTTCCGGTAAGTTGGATTATAAAAGAGGGCTCGGAAACTATGAACGCAAACTGTATATTGCTCCGGAATGGAAAGGCAAGCGCCTCTTTCTACGTTTTGACGGAGTAAACAGTGTGGCAACCGTATTTATGAATGGCAAATGTCTCGGAGAACATAAAGGCGGTTACAGTGCTTTTGTGTTTGAAATTACCGACTGCGTTACTTACGGCAAAGAGAATACGTTGTGGGTGCGGGTGAGCAATGCCGAGCGTCTGGATGTCATGCCTCTGGTGGGGGACTTCAATATGTATGGAGGGATTTATCGGGATGTGCATCTTGTGGTTACGGAGCCGACCTGCATTTCGTTGACGGATTACGCATCTCCCGGAGTGTATCTCACGCAAAAGGCGGTAAGCCGGGAGCAGGCGGAGGTGTCGGCGGCAGTCTGCCTGTCCAATCGTGGGGAAGCACGTCGGTTAACCGTGCGTGCCGAGATCAGGGCCGAAGGAAAGACCGTTTGCCGGAAAGAGCAGCAATTGCAGCTGGAAGCCGATCGGGACAGCCGGGCGCAACTGGACTTTTCGATGAAGAATCCCAGACTGTGGGACGGAAGGAAAGATCCGTTTCTTTATCAGGCCGAGATTACCTTATGGGATGGAGACCGATTGCTCGACCGCGTCATCCAGCCTTTGGGACTGCGCTTTTTCCATGTAGATCCGGACAAAGGATTCTTTCTGAATGGAGCACCTTTGAAACTGCGGGGCGTATGCCGTCATCAGGACCGGGCGGAAATAGGAAATGCCCTGCGTGCCGAGCATCATGAAGAAGATGTAGAGATTATGGTGGACATGGGAGCAAATGCCGTGCGTCTGGCCCATTATCAGCAGGCCGAACTGATGTATGAACTGACAGACCGGTGGGGACTGGTTACCTGGGCCGAGATTCCTTTTGTCGGTCCCGGCGGATATCTGGACAAAGGATTTGTGGATCTGGCCGATTTTCGGGAAAATGGCGAACAGCAACTCAAGGAACTGATCCGTCAGAACTATAATCATCCTTCCATCTGTTTTTGGGGATTGTTCAATGAACTGAAAGAGTCCGGTGATAATCCGGTGGATTATGTGCGGAGTCTGAACCGCCTGGCGCATCAGGAAGACCCGTCGCGCCCCACTACGGCGGCCAGCAACCAAAGCGGTGATCTGAATTTCATTACCGATTGTATTGCCTGGAATCGTTATGACGGGTGGTATGGCGGCAGTCCCGATAACCTGGCTTCTTTTCTGGACCGCACACATCGCGAGCATCCCGAGTGCCGCATTGCCATCAGCGAATACGGAGCCGGAGCAAGCATCTATCATCAGCAGGACAGTCTGAAGAAGACCGTGCCCAACAGTTACTGGCATCCGGAGAACTGGCAGACCTATTATCACATGGCCAACTGGAAAATCATTCAGGAGCGTCCTTTTGTTTGGGGCAGCTTTATTTGGAATCTGTTTGACTTCGGGGCGGCGCACCGTCATGAAGGAGATCGGGACGGGATTAACGACAAGGGCCTGGTCACCTTCGACCGCAAGACCAAAAAAGATACCTATTATTTCTATAAAGCCAATTGGAATCCGGAGCCGATGCTTTATCTGGCTGGGAAAAGAAACCGCATCAGCACAGCATCGCAGCGGGATATTATGGTATTCACCAACCAAAAGGAAGTGGAACTGTTTGTCAACGGTCAGTCACAGGGAAAGGCTTCGCCCGATGCTTATGTCACCGTTGTCTGGAAAGCCGTGAAACTGCAACCCGGAGAAAACAGGATTCTGGTGCAAAGCACGTCGAAAAGAAACCGGCTGACAGACAGTATGGTTGTGATACAGAAAAAGTGAATGTGCCGCGGCACATTCACTTTTCTATGAAAAATAGGGGAAATGTTTTCAAGCCTTGTCCGTATCGGGCGTATCGACCAAAACAGACACTGTGGCATCGCCGGTTACATTGACCGAGGTGCGGAGCATGTCCAGCGGACGGTCCACTCCCAAAATCAGCGCCAGTCCTTCCGAAGGAATACCTACCGAGCTGAGCACCATAGTAAGGATGACATAGCTTCCGCCCGGGATGCCCGGAGTACCGATGGAAGAGATGGTCGTCAGGGCCACGATGGAAAGCAAATCGCCCCAGTCCAGATGGATGCCCATCACCTGAGCGATGAATACCACGGCAATGGCCTGATAACAGCTCGTTCCGTCCATATTGATGGTTGCGCCAACGGGAAGCACAAAAGACACGGTCTTTTCCGAAATGCCCAGTTTCTTTTCCAGAGTTTCCATATTGAAAGGAAGTGTGGCCGAGCTGGAGCTGGTGGTGAATCCCAACAGCTGTACCGGATACATGGCACGGATAAAACGTTTGGGCGACATCTTGCTGAAGAAAAAGATCAGAGCCGGATAGAACAGGAAAATCATACAGAGAAGTGCCACAGCCACGGTGAGCGTATATACGGCCAGAGCGCTGAACACCGACGCATTGCCTGCATTGCTCACCACCATGGAGGCCATCAGGGCAAATACACCGACCGGCGCGGCCAGAATGATAAAGTCCACCATCTTCAGCATCACCTCATTCAGTCCGTCGATAAAGGAGCGCACCGCGCGCGTCTTTTCGGCAGGGACGGCAAGCAGGGCCGTTCCGAAGAGGATGGCAAAAAAGATAATCTGAAGCATGTTCTGGTTGCTGGAAGCTGCCGAGACAATGTTTTCCGGAACCAGATCTTCGAAAAAGGCCAGCGGGCCGCGCTCCTTACCTTCTGTAGCTTTCTGGGCTGACTCTACGGCTGTCTGGACAAAACCCTCCATGCCCGACAGATGACTGGCGTCGCACAGCTTGCCCGGACTGACCACCAAAGCCATGAACAGACCGAATACGATGGCAAAAACCGTTGTTCCGATATAAATCAGCAGCACCCGTCCTCCCAGACGTGACAGATGCGCAATGTCTTTCAGACTGATCACTCCCTTCACCAGAGAACAGAATACCAGCGGAATGGCAATCACCTGCAGCAGCTTGATGAATATCTGTCCCCAGGGGCGTACCCAATGGTCAATGAACTGTCCGTGCCCGGTTCTTACGGCTACGAAGCCGGCCAGAATACCCAGTAACATTCCTAACAAAATCTGCACATAAAGCGGAAATCTTCTTTTTTTCATGAGTTTCTTATTCTTTTTAGTGATTCCAATTTTGAATTCGGAGTGCAAAGATAATGATAAACCTTTAAAAAAATATTCGGTTTTTGTCTTGTGCATTATAAAAATGTTTGGAATACTATCAAATTTTCTTTTTATATTTGCAATCTAAACTAATTCAAACAAAAACTATGATTAATTTATTGGAGACTGCTACGGCGGCTGCCGAGGCAGTGAAGGAAACCGAAAAGATGGTTTCATCGGGAAGATTCGACATGATTTTGGACAAGTTGATCGATATGTCCATATCAGCGGGTAAAAACATTCTGGTGGCAATTATTGTATTCATCGTGGGGCGCTTCCTCATTTCGATGCTTAACAAGTTCTTTGCCCAGATTTTGGAGAAACGCAAGATTGACGTGACGATCAAGACTTTCCTGAAGAGTCTGGTCAACATTCTGCTCACCCTGTTGCTGATCGTATCGGTTGTGGGTGCTTTGGGAGTAAATACCACTTCGTTTGCCGCCTTGCTGGCATCAGCCGGTGTGGCTATCGGTATGGCGCTTTCCGGAAATTTGCAGAACTTTGCCGGCGGACTGATCGTACTGCTGTTCAAGCCTTATAAGGTGGGCGATTGGATTGAAGCTCAGGGCGTATCGGGCACAGTATCAGAAATTCAGATATTCCACACCATCCTGACGATGGCAGATAATAAGGTGGTTTACATTCCGAATGGCAATTTGAGCAGTGGCATTGTTGTCAATTACAGCCGTAAGGAAACCCGCCGCATCGAGTGGGTGGTCGGTGTGGATTACGGTGAGGATCTGGCCAAGGTGGAAAGCGTGGTGCGCGGTCTGTTGGATGCCGACCCCCGTATCTTGAAAGATCCGGCTCCCTTTGTGGCTCTGAATGCCCTGTCGGCCAGCAGCGTGGATGTGACCATCCGAGTATGGGTAGCCGCAGCCGATTATTGGGATGTCAATTTCGAAGTAAGAAAGAATATCTATAACGAGTTTAACAAGCAGAATATTAACTTCCCGTTCCCGCAGCTTACGCTTCACAAGGCATAAGGGCAGAGAATCCGGAATTTGTGACTCCCGTCTTTTGTCGTTCTGGCACAAAAGACGGGAGTTTTTGAAACAATACGTGTGATGATATGACAAGTACTCAAAATTATTCTTCCATTGATCTGGCCAAATTCGTTGCGGCGATATTTGTGGTGGCCATTCATGCACAGCCTTTTAGCGGCTTGACACAAACGGTAGTCATTGATGTGTTTGCCCGCATGGCCGTTCCTTTTTTCTTTATCACCAGTTCGTTCTTCTTTTTCAGTAAGAATCCGGGGAAGAAGGAACTGAGTCACTATCTGCGGCGCATGGGGATTCTGTATCTTTTTTGGTTTGTGGTGGAGTTTCCGATTACTTGTCTGCATGCCTTCATAGAGCCCGAAACGCCTTTTGGCCACAATCTGCTGATGCTGTTGCGCAACTTCCTGTTTGGCTCCACCTTCGGCGGCTCCTGGTTTCTGATGGCCTTGATGCAGTGCATCTTGCTGACCTGGTTGCTGGCCCGGCGGGTGCGTTTCGCTGTTTTGTTGGTTTTGGGTGCTTTCTTTTATTTGCTGGCGGTAGGCTCCTCCTACTATTACGCCTTTCTGCCATCGGTCGTGCAGCATGGAGTGGACGGTTACCGTCGCTGGATAGGCAGTATGGAACTGTCGTGGATGTCGGCCCTGCTGCCGTGCGTGCTCGGCTTCTGGGTGGCCCGTTACCGGCAGACAGTGCTTGATGTTTTCACGCCGGAGCGGTTGCGTGTTCTGCTGCCCGTAGCGTTTTTATTGGTTTGTTGTGAGGTGTTCGGAGTGCAGGCGGCTTATGCTTCCGTACAGTTACAGCTGGACAAGACGGATGTTTATTTCCTGTTGCAGCCTATGGTTCTGCTTTTGTTTGTGTGGTTGCTTCAGAAAAAGTGCACCTGGCCGTTGCCTTACCGCCGGTTGCGCGTTTACAGCACCCTGTTTTATTTCTCACACTTTGTTTTTGTTTTTGTGCTGGTTCTGGTCAACAAACATGTTGTGCCGGTGCATCCTTTGCTGAAGTATGCCTTGGTGCTGTGCTGCTGTCTGCTTTTCTCCCGACTGCTTTTGTTCCTGTCTGAAAAGAAAGGTTGGGGATGGCTGAAATATGCTTACTAGGAGCTGACAAAAGAATAGTCTTTAAGGGGATGTGGGAATCATATTGTTTTTAAAACCTCATTTTCGGTAACTGCATCCTTTCCCTTTGGGGAGCAAAAAAGATTCTAAAAGAGAGATATTAGAGAAATCGGTTTGCTTTTTAAAAAAGAAGCGGACCGATTTTTTATTTGTTTTCGATGTTTTGCAGATTTGATGCTGATGAATTTAATGAGTTCCGGACACAAGAAAAACCGGAATGATGGGATGATTTTTAAGAAAATCGGGGGTGGAGAAAGGGATTACTGGCCGTAATTGGAGGAATGGTGGCTTCCGAACTGCCGGAATCACTCTTATTGGAGAATAAATCGGTGATTTTTCTTTCTGATAAATGGCTGTGTTTTCCGCTGTTTTTGATGCATTTATCTCTTGAGATGTTTCGAAAAAATGATTTTTGATTGGGTTTCCTTTTTGCCTCTTTCTTTTTGTGTTTTAGTCACGCGCTGAGACTTGCAAAAATGAAATGTTTCTGTATTCCTGTCCGAAAAAAAGCATTCTCACGGTCCGGAAATATCAATTTGTCAGCTATCTTTGCACGGTAAATGATTACTTTTCATAAATATAGAAAAACAAATACTATGATTGGAAAAAAATACGGATGGGCTGTGGCATGCGCCTTTCTTTCTATGGCAACCGCCGTGCATGCAGAAACTCCCGAAGAGAAAGGATTGAAAACTATAAACCAGATCACAGCGCAGGCGCACGTCGGTTTTCTGGCCAGTGATGATTTGCAGGGCCGCGAGGCCGGAACGGCCGGAGGGCGCATTGCCGGACAATATCTGGTGGCGCAATTGCAGACCTTGGGAATCCGTCCTTTGGACGGAAGCTATCTGCATCCTTTTGAGGCCTGTCATCCGGAGCGTCAGCAGAAAGGAGGGCGCTGGCAGGTGCATCCCGATTCTGTGGCGAAGATGCGCCGTTCGGGAGCGGCCTTTCAGCTTTTGTCTTTAAACAATGTGCTGGGAATGATTGAGGGTAAGAATCCCAATGAAATCGTGATTGTCGGCGCGCATTACGACCATCTGGGGATTGACCCGTTCCTGGCCGGTGACCGGATTTACAATGGAGCGGACGATAATGCTTCCGGTGTTTCGGCCGTGTTGCAGATAGCCCGTGCCTTTCTGGCTACCGGAAAAGAGCCGGAGCGCACCGTAATTTTTGCCTTTTGGGACGGTGAGGAAAAAGGATTGCTGGGTTCCCGGGCCTTTGTCGACCGTTTTCCAAAGATGGATTGTGTAAAGGGTTATCTGAATTTTGACATGATCGGCCGCAACAGCGATGAGGCGCATCCGGAGCAGGTGACTTATTTTTATACGGAGGCTTACCCGGCGTTCGGGCAGTGGCTTAAGGAAGATGTGCGGAAGTATGACCTGAAGCTGGCACCCGATTACCGCCCGTGGGACAAACCGGTGGGAGGCAGTGACAATGCTTCTTTTGCTCTGCGCAACATTCCCATCATCTGGTATCATACCGGCGGTCACCCGGACTATCATCAGCCGGGCGACCACACGGATAAAATCAATTGGGACAAAGTGGTGAACATCACCAAGGCCTCTTTCCTGAACATGTGGAAAATGGCCAATGAAAAGGTACCTTTTAAGTGAGCCGGATTCTGACGGTTTCCGATTCCTTGATGGTGTATTCCTTGATCTTTTCTTCTTGAATGACTCTGATTTTCAGTTTGTTTTTCGGAAGTCGGGAGATTTCCAAATCGAAAGTACTCTGGAAAGCACCAATACGGCGTAGAGACATCTTTTGCCAGTTGCGGGGCAAGCGGGGAGTCAGATTAAACGATTTGAAACCGCAGGGCCGGATGCCGAAAATACCTTCGGTAATGATGCGGCCGTATAGTCCACTTTCGGCAGACAGATGTCTTTGTTCGCCTTCGGGCCAGGCTTCAATGGCATAGGGGACATGTTCTCCCAAAAGACGCACGGCAGAGTAACGGTGCAGATAGTCTGTTGCCTTTTCGGTTTCGCTGGCTGCGTATACGCCGCGCAAGGCATATAGGGTGGAGCGGTCCCAGAAAGTATTGCTTCCGGCCTGAGTCAGGAGTCCGTTTTCGGTCCACAGGCGCGGAGAGAACAGCGCGTCGATGGTGGCCTGAGCACGTTCATAGATGCCCACTGTCAGCGGGATGCAGATCCAGGAACGGAGCACATCGTTGCCCTGATAATAGGCATACGTGTTGAAGCCTTCTACGGTGGCCCCGAAATATTCCTCGATATGCTGTCTCAGTTCTTTGGCCTGCTTTTGATAGGTGGCAGCAGTTTTCTTGCCTTTCTGGAGTTCTTCGGCCAGATAAGATGCCGAGAGCAGGGCATCATAATATAAAGATGAAGTGCACAGGTTGGCGTCTCCCGACGGGAAACGGTTTTCCAGTTCGTCCGTGTCCGAAGCCACCACGCCCTTTTCATTCAGATTCCTTTGGCAGTATTCCAGGCACCAGGTGATGAGCGGCCACAATTCTTCGGCTGTTTTTCTGTCGCCCAAAGCCAGCGCATAACGGGCTGCTCCATAGGCAATCATGGCTGCATCTCCCCGGTCGCCGGCACCGTTCCAGATGTCCAGTCCTTCGGCAATGATGGAGCTGGGAATCGGTTTCCAGGTTTCGTTCATGAAACGGGCAAAGTGACGGAAAGCGTTTCTGGCCGACTCGTTTCCGTAGTCATATCCCACAAACGGGAAATAAGGATTGACATATTCGGCCTGGTCGTTGGCCCAGATGGCCGCATAGTAGGATTCCCCACCGGGACCGTGCATCGGTCCGCCTTGGGTGTCGTAAATGCTTTCGCAGGCACGGATTTTGGAGAAGGCAAACATCTGGTTGATCACCGGGTCGGGAGTATCCAGAATGAGCTGTCGGCTCATCCAAAGGCGCACCAGAGAGTCACGCTTGGATTTTTCTTCGGCCACAGGCAGAAGTTGTGCCGGCACGGTTCCTGCATAAGCCGAGAGAGAGGCTCCGAAAGAAAGGGTATCTCCCGGAGAGAGCGTGTGGCATCCTGTGTTATACGTCTTTCCTGTAATGGTATAGGCGCCCTGTACTCCTTGTTTTGGGTCGGTCTTTGCGGTAAATTCGTTTTGGGGAATCTCAATGGTCAGATTTCCTTTTCCATGATTGACGATTTTGTAGGACTCCATGAAAGCCGGATGTTCGGTCGAGGGGAAATATTCGCGGATGATTTCCCACTGTCCGCCTCTTCCTTGTGCTTGGCTCTTGACGGACAGGTTACCTTTGATTTTGATTTCCTGCACTTTCTCGCCCGAAAGAATGCTTTGTCCGTTTACGGTGATGCAGTCCAGCGTGTTCCAGTCATAGCGTCGCATCAGGCTGGCGTGGGTGTTGTTGGGGATGGTGCGGAGCAAAGGCCATACCATGCTTTTGTTGATTTGGAACTGTCCCTGACTGTCTATTCCATAGCGCAGGACGACGGAAACGGTCTTTCCGCTCATTTCCAGATGATCCTGATGAGAAATACCTTGGGTTCCTTGCCATACAATACTGCTGTCGGGGGCGATTTGCCAGCGTGTGTTCTCTTCGGCAGCCAGTTCTGTTCCAGAGAGCAACAGACTGGAGAACAATAGGACATTGAAAAGTTTCATAGTGTTTGATTTTATGATTTTAGGGTTTACAAGGTGCAAATTTAAAAGCATTCTTGATAAAACCTTCAGATTTTCTGTTTTTTTGTGTGATGCATGCGTCGTGGTAAGTTTTTTCCGCTTACAGATATGCAAACAGGCTTTGCCCACCGGGATAAATTCGGGTTGGCAAAGCCTGCATGATTCAGGTGACTGTATATTGCTTTAGTCTGGTCGGTACACCAGAATGTCACCGGGCTGGCAATCTAACGCTTTACAGATAGCTTCCAGAGTTGTGAAGCGGACAGCCTTGGCTTTTCCTGTTTTTAGTATGGACAGATTGGCTAAAGTTAGTCCCACTCTTGCAGAAAGTTCGTTCAGCGAAATATTTCTTTCAGCCATAACAACATCTAAATTGATGATAATAGGCATATGTGATTGAATTATATAGTTAATCGGTTTTCTTCGGCAACTTGTGCGCTTATTTTATAGAGTATGGCAAAAGTACTGACTAAAACAGGAATTCCCAAAATGGAACCACTGAAAAATATCTGTTCGAAACTTTCTTCATACATGACGGGCAGATTGGAAGCACAGATATCATAAGGAAGCCATAATGCTGCCCACCATAAAAGCAAAGGATAGCATTTGGGGTGGAAAATATATCCGTTCTTCAGAGCTTTTAATTGGATCATCAAGAACTTCACGTGTAGTAGGATGAGTAGAAATGGTAAAAAACAATAGCCGAAAATAAGGATGCCCTGAATCCATTCTATTTCCGCTTTAAAATGATATTCCGGATTGAATAGAAAACTATTTGCGGTTCTTCCGCTGGTCCATAAAATCCATGCTATACTGCAAAAGATCACAAAGCCTGTTAGCTTCTTCAAATGGTGATAATACTTATTTGTATCCATAATATTCTTTTTAATATTAATAACTCTTTGAATGCGCGCATTTATCGATTATCGATATGCAAATGTATTTTTATTTATTGAAAAACGATAAATAAAAATAGGGAATATGATTTGTTTTGTATTTTATTAACAGAAAGGTCTATTCCTATAAAGGGTTCTTCTGTTATATTGCATTTTGAAATCCGGATTTGTTTCTGTTTTGTCTGTTTCTAATCACTGTTTTCCAAGGAAATTCCACAGAAAATCCGTAAGTTTGTACCTAGTATTTTCAAGACTCAATATGATTGAACAAATAGAATTTGCTTTAAGACCTCAGCGCCGTGGCTTTCATCTGGTTACGGAAGAAGTGCTCAGTCATTTGCCTGCTCTGCCCCGACAGGGTGTGTTGCACTTGTTCGTGAAGCACACCAGCTGCGCGCTGACTATCAATGAAAACTTTGATCCGAGTGTGCGGACCGATCTGGCCGGAATTTATGACCGGATGGTGCCCGAGAATGCTCCTTATTACATCCATACGGACGAAGGGCCGGACGATATGCCCAGTCATGCCAAATCGAGCCTGACCGGGGTATCGCTTTCCATACCCATCACCAACGGCCGCCTGAATCTGGGCACCTGGCAGGGTATTTATCTGTGTGAGTTCCGCAATCACGGCGGAGCGCGGAAGATTGTGGCTACAATTTGGTCTTAAAACAAACGGAGATAAAGAAATATGATTGACAGAGCTACGGTGGAGCGCATCATGGATGCGGCTCAAATCGTTGATGTGGTTTCCGACTTTGTGACGCTGCGGCGTGCCGGAGTGAACTATAAGGGGTTGTGTCCGTTTCACGACGACCGTACCCCTTCGTTTGTGGTGTCGCCGGCAAAAGGTCTCTGCAAGTGTTTTGCTTGCGGAAAGGGAGGTAATGCCGTGCACTTCATCATGGAGCACGAACAGTTGTCCTATCCCGATGCCTTGCGCTATCTGGCCCGGAAATATCACATCGAGATTCAGGAACGCGAACTGACCGATCAGGAGAAACTGGCCCAGAGCGAACGTGAGAGTATGTTCGTGGTGAATGAGTGGGCCCGCGACTATTTTGAGCAACAGTTGTATGACACGGTGGACGGCCGTGCCATCGGAATGGCATATTTCCGCTCGCGCGGTTTCCGGGACGACATTATCAAACGCTTTCAGTTGGGCTTCAGTCCGATGCAGAAAGACGCGTTGGCGCGTGAAGCTTTGGGCAAGGGATTCCGAGAGGAATATCTGGTCAAGACCGGTTTGTGCATCAAACAGGAACACGGCGGACTGAAGGACCGTTTCTGGGGGCGCGTGATCTTCCCGATTCACACGGTGAGCGGCAAGGTGGTGGGCTTTGGCGGTCGTGTACTCGATCAGGCCACCAAGGGCGTGAACATGAAGTATCAGAACTCTCCCGAGTCGTCCATCTATTCCAAGAAAAAGGAACTTTACGGTCTTTTCCAGGCCAAACAGGCCATCGTGAAGAACGACCTTTGCTTTCTGGTTGAGGGATATACCGATGTGATTTCAATGCATCAGATGGGCGTGGAGCATGTGGTATCTTCTTCGGGTACGGCACTGACGCAGCAGCAGATTCAGATGATTCATCGCTTTACGGAGAACATCACGGTGCTTTACGACGGTGACGCGGCCGGTATTAAGGCATCCGAGCGAGGTATTGATATGCTGCTGGCCGAGGGTATGAACGTGAAAGTGTTGCTTTTGCCCGATGGCGATGATCCGGACAGCTTTGCGCGTAATCGTACGGCTGCCGAATATCAGGCTTATCTGAAGGAGCATCAGGTGGACTTCATCAAGTTCAAGACCGACTTGCTTTTGCAGGAAGCACAGGGCGATCCGATAAAACTCTCCCGACTGGTGCACAGCATTGTGTGCAGTATTGCCGTGGTTCCCGACGAGATTATGCGTACGCTCTACACCCGCGAAACGGCGGCCATGCTGGGAATGGAGGAAAAAGTGTTGGTTTCGGCCATCAACAAACAGATGTCCGTGTACCGCACTGAGCAGAAGAAGCGCCGTCAGAATGAGGAACGGCGCGAACAGACTGCACCTGTTGTTTCGAATAGCGCAGCATCTGATGAGCCTGCATCTGCTGCAGGAGCACCCGTGGAACCGGCTGAGGGGGCAATGCCTCAGAACCCGAAACCCGATACTCCGGTTGAGACACAGCCCGAAGCAAAAGCCGAGGAGCAAACGGCTGAAGAAAGTACTCAGTTCCTTTCCTATATCCAAAAGGGACAGAACGGTCATAACATGGCCTTCTATCAGAAAGAACTGCTGCTGGTTCAGGTGCTGATCCGCTATGGAGAGCATATTGTCTGCTATGTGGAAGATGAGCAGGGACAGGAAGTGCCCTTCACCGTGGTGGAATTCATCTACTATGCTCTTCAGGAAGACAAACTGAATTTTCAGGTAGCTTTGCATCAGCGCATTCTGGATGAGGCGTTGGAACATTTCCGCGAACCGGATTTCTCGGCGCAGCGTTATTTCCTGAATCATCCCGATCAGGCAGTGAGCACTTTGGCTTTCCAGCTGACGAGTGACAAGTATCAGTTGAGCAAATATCATACCAAGAACCAGAAGCTGGTCACCGACGAAGACCGTCTTTTTGACCTGGTTCGTCATCTGATGACCGATTTCAAGTTAGCAATCATCGACGAGGAACTGAAAGGAATTCTGAACCGCCTGCGCGATCCGCTGATTCTGAAAGACAAGGAGGCGTATATGAAAGTGATGAAACACTATATGGAGGTGAAAGAGGTGGAAAGCACGCTGGCCAAGGAACGCGGCGACCGGGTGATTACGAGTCTGTAACCAAAGATTATTTTTATGACAAACCAATATATAGACGGCCGTGAGGCCATGCGCCGGATGGACGAGTGGGGCGCGCAGAAAAAGCCCTTCCTGTTTCTGATTGATTTTGAAGGAACAGAATGCCTGGTACTGCCGCTCGATGAGATTGATCCCGAAGAGCTGGGATATGATTTCCGGGGCATGACGAACTGGAGGGAGCAGGATACCGCTCCGCTTCCGCCTTTGGAATGGAACCCGCAGCCCGAAACATACGAAACTTACCGGCAGTCCTTTGACTATGTCTTTGAACAACTGCATGCCGGAAACTCATTTCTGACGAATCTGACCGTGGCCACTCCGGTGCGGACAAACTGGTCGCTCCGACAGATTTTCCATGCGGCACGTGCTCCTTATCGCCTGTGGCTGAAAGACCGTTTTGTGGTGTTCTCGCCGGAGATCTTCGTGCAAGTGGCCGAAGGAAAGATCCGTTCTTTTCCGATGAAAGGAACACTCGACGCCCGTTTGCCGAATGCCCGGGAACTTTTGCGCAACGACCCGAAAGAGCGGGCCGAGCATGCCACGATTACCGACCTGATCCGTAACGATCTGAGTTGTGTGGCCGAGCAGGTAACGGTGGAGCGATATGCCTATATCGACGAAATCCCGACCCATCGCGGTCCGTTGTTGCAGATGAGCAGTGAGATTGTCGGCACTCTGACACCGGAATACCAAAACCGGTTGGGCAGTATGCTGTTTGAACTCCTTCCGGCCGGCTCCATTACCGGTGCGCCGAAAAAGAAAACCGTAGAGATTATCCGTACGGCCGAACATTACGAACGCGGCTTCTATACGGGCGTGATGGGCATTTTCGACGGGGAGCGCCTGGACAGTGCGGTGATGATCCGTTTTGTGGAGCAGATGCCCGACGGTTCGTTCTGTTATAAGAGCGGAGGGGGAATCACCTTCCAGAGCGAACCCGATAAAGAATATCAGGAAGTAATTCAGAAAATATATGTGCCGATTCATTGAAACGATTCGTCTGGAGAATGGCGAGGTCCGTTTTCCGGAAGATCATGAAAAACGGATGAATGCCACTCGGGAGCATTTTTGGCCCGGGGAGCCGCCGTTGCATCTGGCTGACTATATACAGCCGGAACCGATGTCCGGACGTGTGCGTTGCCGGGTGACTTATGGCCGGGAGATTCAGCACGTGGAATATTTTGCGTATCACCCGCGAATGGTGCGTTCCTTGCAGTGCGTGGAGACTTCCGGAGTGGATTATCATTATAAGTATGCCGACCGGAGCGTGTTGGATGCTCTGTTTGCCCGACGGGGAGATGCCGATGACGTGTTGCTGTTCAACGACGGGATCTTGACGGATACTTCCATTGCCAATGTAGCTTTATGGAACGGAAGTGAATGGCACACCCCCGAGATTCCTTTGCTGGAAGGCACACATCGCAGCCGTTTGTTGCGCAATGGTTTGCTGAAGCCCCGCACCATCCGTCTGGAAGATTTGCCGGACTATCAGTCCGTCACCCTGTTTAATGCCATGCTCGATTTCGGCGAAGTGCAATTGCCGGTGTCGGCCATTCATACGGAACCGGTGAAATAATCATCCGGAGCCCATGAAAGAAAAAGAAAACATAAACCCATAAAAATTTTAGCTATGAGTATCAAAGAATATATCCAGGAGAATGAGAACCGCTTTTTGGAGGAGTTATTCAGTCTGATCCGCATACCGAGTATCAGCGCCCTGCCCGAACACAAGGACGACATGTGGGCTTGTGCCGAGCGTTGGAAAACCTTGCTGCTGGAGGCTGGTGTCGATGAGGCCCGTGTGATGCCGTCAGCCGGTAATCCGATGGTGTATGCCGAGAAGAAAGTAGGCGAGGGGCTGCCCACAGTGTTGGTCTATGCACATTACGATGTGATGCCTGCCGAGCCTCTGGAACTGTGGAAGAGCAATCCTTTTGAACCCGAAATCCGTGACGGACGCATCTGGGCCCGTGGAGCGGACGACGATAAGGGACAGGCTATGATTCAGGTCAAGGCTTTTGAATATCTGGTGCGCCACGGTCTGTTGCGCCACAACATGAAATTCATTTTCGAGGGTGAGGAGGAAATCGGCTCCCCCAGTCTGAACCAGTTCTTGCAGGATCATAAGGAACTGCTTCAGGCCGATGTGATTCTGGTGTCGGATACCAGTATGCTGCGCGAGGACTTGCCTTCGCTCACTACCGGTCTTCGCGGACTCGCTTATTGGGAAGTGGAAGTTACCGGACCCAACCGCGATTTGCACTCCGGACACTTTGGCGGTGCGGTGGCTAACCCGATAAATGTGCTTTGTGAAATGATCAGCAAGATGACCGATGAGCACGGACGCATCACCATTCCTCATTTCTATGATAAGGTGGAGGAACTCTCTGCCGAAGAACGCGAGATGATTTCGCACATTCCATTTGATGAAGAAGTCTATAAGAATGCGATTGGCGTGAAGGCCCTGCGCGGTGAAGAAGGATATGTCACTCTGGAACGCAACAGCTGTCGCCCGTCGTTCGATGTATGCGGCATTTGGGGCGGATATACCGGTACGGGTTCAAAAACCGTATTGCCGTCGAAAGCCTATGCCAAGGTTTCCTGCCGTCTGGTACCCCATCAGCAGCATGACGAGATCAGCCGCCTGTTTACAGAGTATTTCGAGAGCCTGGCTCCCGAATGCGTACAGGTAAAGGTAACTCCGATGCACGGAGGAGAAGGCTATGTATGCCCGGTAAGTCTGCCGGCCTATAAAGCTGCGGCACTTGGTTTTGAGGAAGCTTTCGGCAAGAAACCGCTGGCGGTGCGTCGTGGAGGAAGTATTCCTATCATCAGCGACTTTGAACGTATTCTGGGCATCAAGACCGTGCTGATGGGCTTCGGACTGGAAACCAATGCCATTCACTCCCCGAATGAAAGCATGTCGGTGGATATGATCCGCAAGGGTATCGAGGCCGTAGTGGGCTTCCATCTGCATTTTGAGGAATGTCGCAACGAAAACAAATAAGCGGAACGACCATGAGTAAGGAACTGATTATGCTGGGCACGGGGAACGCCGCTGCCCGGCATTGCTATAATACCTGTTTTCTGATCCGTAACGAAGCGGAGTATTTTCTGGTGGACGGCGGGGGCGGAAATACGGTACTTAACCAACTGGATGCCGTAAACGTGAGTTGTAAGGATATTCACGCCCTGTTTGTGACGCACACCCATACCGACCATCTGTTTGGCGTGGTGTGGATTATCCGTACCATCGCTCAGATGATCAATCAGAAGCGCTATACGGGAACGCTGCGCATCTATACGCACGACAAAGTGATTCATACGCTGAGAACCATCTGTTCGCTGACCCTTCCGCCTAAGATTCAGGCACAGCTGGACTGCGGCATTGTCTTTCACGAACTGACCGATGGCGACGGGTTTACCGAATGCGGCATCCGTTTCCAGAGCTTTGATATCCATTCACGCAAGGAAAAACAGTTCGGTTTCCGGGCAACATTTGCAGACGGAACCACATTGGCCTGCCTGGGTGACGAGCCTTTCAACGAACTGAACCGGTCTTCGGTAGAAGGAGTGGACTGGTTGCTCTGCGAGGCTTTCTGCCTGTATCGCGACCGTGAAGAATTTTCTCCTTATCCTTAATTCCGCAACATAATTGATAATTATTTTTATAAGTTCCTGAGCAACATTT
>OGMP01000038.1_pt1 | contig 118061 bp, 89 predicted proteins | sample 1573261 | NCBI WGS metagenome assembly OGMP01 (sample SAMEA2581878, study PRJEB24529) | metagenome | biome: Human gut stool | place: China | collected 2011 | reverse complement strand
TAAGTTTGAAGTTTACGAACTTCTCTATGAAGAACTTCTTAAACCCGAAAACCTATAAGGGCATCATCCCGCAAGGTGAGGGACAGACATTGACCTTGAGCGGCCAGACGAATGGGCGTTACTATCAGGCTTACAGCATCTCCTTCATGGATCCTTGGTTCGGCGGTAAACGACCGAATACATTGTCTGTCAGCGCTTATTTCTCAAAGCAAACCGATATCAGTAGCAATTACTTGACCAATTCCGGTTATGGTTATGGCTATCCGGGCTATGGCTATGGTTATCCCGGTTATTATGGGGGCGGTTATGGCTATGGTAGCAACTATTACGGCAACTATGGTTACAATAATAGTTATGAGTATGCTTACGACCCGGATAAGTCTATCATGATGTTCGGTTTAGCGGCCGGTTATGGTAAACGTTTGAATTGGCCGGACGACTACTTCCAGTTCATGGCGACGTTGAACTATCAGTTGTATATGATGCATGATTGGGACTATTTCTTGGTTAATAACGGAAATTGCCATAATATCAACTTGGAGTTGATGTTGCAACGTAACTCTATCGATAACCCGTTGTATACTCGTAAGGGTTCACAATTCATGTTGTCTGTAGCTGCTACGCCTCCTTACTCTTTATTCGATGGTAAGGATTATGCGTCGATGTCAAGCTCAGACCCGGATAAGTATAAATTCATCGAGTATCATAAATGGAAGTTCAAAGCGAAGATCTTCTCTCCGTTGGCTCCGTTGACCGTGAAACGTACGCCGGTATTGATGACCCGTGTTGAGTATGGTTTCTTGGGTACTTATAATAAAAATAAGAAGTCTCCGTTCGAGACCTTCTATATGGGTGGTGACGGTATGAGTGGTTACTCCAGTACCTATGCTCAGGAAACGATCGGTTTGAGAGGTTATGAGAATGGTAGTATCGCCGGTAATGGTGGTTACAACTCTTATGGATACGCTTATTCTCGTTTGGCTATGGAGTTGAGATATCCGTTCTTGCTGGAGCCTTCCTCTACGATCTACGGATTGGTATTTGTGGAGGCTGGTAACGCTTGGACTGATTTGAAGAATTTTAATCCGTTTAACTTGAAACGCTCCGCCGGTGTCGGTGTCCGTATATTCTTGCCGATGATCGGTTTGATGGGACTCGACTGGGCTTATGGTTTCGACGAGCCGAATTATGGATCTAATGGTAAACGTAGCGGTAGTAACCTGCACTTTATCATCGGACAGGAATTCTAAAATATAGATCGGGTATAGCTTCGTATGTAGAGACGGGGCGTGTTCCGTATGTGGAGACGGGGCACGCCCCGTCTCTACATTTAAATAAATACTTTTAACGAATATTGGTAGGCTGTAAGTAAACCCTCTGTTATATTTGCAGTCATAAAGTAGAACTATAAATAAAGAGAGTATGAAAAAGATTATCACATTGAGCTGTCTGATGTTGCTTTGTTCTTTTGCCGGCATGGCACAGAAGTTCGCTTTAATCGACATGGAATATATATTGAAGAATATTCCGGCTTACGAAATGACCAATGAGCAGTTGAGCCAAGTTTCCAAGAAATGGCAAAATGAGGTGGAAGCGATTCAGCAAGAAGCTCAGAATATGTATAAGAATTATCAGAGCGATTTGGTATTCCTCTCTGCCGAGATGAAAACGAAACGTGAGGAAGAGATCGTGAAGAAAGAGCAAGAGGCGCAAGATCTGAAGCGTAAATATTTCGGTCCTGAGGGTGAGTTATATAAGAAACGCGAGAGTTTGATGAAACCGATTCAAGACGAGGTGTATAATGCGGTGAAAGAAATCTCGGAAGACAAGGGATATCAAATTGTTTGGGATCGAGCTTCAGCTATGAGCATTATTTTCGCTTCTCCGAAGATCGATATCAGTAATGAAGTGCTGATTAAGTTAGGATATTCAAAATAAATGCTTACATTTGTGCGCTTTATGCATGAAAAGTGTGAAAGCTTGATTAATAACAAAGTAATTATATAGTAAAAATGAAGAAACTTATTGTTTTATTGTTGATGATTCTCCCGTTGGGAGCTATCGCTCAGGAAGTTAAAATTGCGTTTGTAAAAACTCAAGAGGTGTTTATGGCTATGCCGGAGGTATCTGGTATGGAAAAACAAATGGCAGACTTGAATGAGAAATATAGAGTTGAATTGAAGCAAATGCAAGATGAATACCAAAAGAAATATTCAGACTTCGTAGCGCAGCAAGATTCATTGACAGAAAATATCAAGTTGAGAAGAATGCAAGAGATTCAAGATATCCAAGAACGTATGGATAACTTCGTTCAGGTAGCTCAGCAAGACGTACAAAAGAAACAACAAGAATTGTTGCAACCGATCCAACAGAAGTTGCACGAGGCTATCCAGAAGGTAGGCGAGGAGAAGGGATATACGTATATCATCGATCCGGCAGCTTTGCTTTATACGGGTACTAACGCAGTAGACGCAACTCCGTTTGTTCGTACGAAACTCGGTTTGTAATTAGCGAGAAAATTTATTCTATAGAATAAAAGAGGGGGTGTTTTCCGAAAGGATTGCACCCTTTGTACTTTATAAAAGAAAGGTTCTGATATGTTTCCACAAACTCCCGGTCCGATCGGTCTTTTTGACTCAGGTTATGGCGGACTTACGATTTTCGATAAGATCCATCAGTTGATGCCCGGTTATGATTACGTTTATCTGGGCGATAACGCACGTTCTCCTTATGGAACCCGTTCGTTCGAGGTCGTTTATCAATTTACCCGTCAGGCGGTATCGCGTCTGTTTGAGTCGGGTTGCCAATTGGTGATCTTGGCTTGTAATACGGCATCCGCGAAAGCGCTTCGTACGATCCAACAAAAAGACTTGCCTACATGGGATCCCAATCGTCGTGTATTGGGAGTCATCCGTCCTACAGTTGAGTTAGTGGATACGATCAGCCGTACCAAACATATCGGTATCGTAGGTACGAGCGGTACGATTACGTCCAATTCTTATACGATAGAGATCGGCAGGATGTACCCACATATCCAAGTGACAGGCGAAGCTTGCCCCATGTGGGTTCCTTTGGTGGAGAATAATGAGTTTAATTCTCCGGGAGCGGATTATTTCGTGAAAAAGCATATCGACCATCTATTATCCGTAGATCCGCAAATCGATACGCTTATCTTGGGATGTACTCACTATCCCCTTTTGATGGATAAGATCCGTGCTTTTCTTCCTTCCGGCATCACTCTATTCTCGCAAGGCGAGCATGTAGCGGAGAGTTTGCGAGATTATTTAGGGCGTCACCCGGAAATGGATCGTAAACTCACGAAGGGAGGAAGTTGCCGTTTTCTTACCACGGAGTCGGCAGAGAAGTTTTCTGAGGCGGCCTCTATCTTCATGAATACTCCGGTTTCGGTTTCCCAGATCGAGCTATAACGCCCCTAGGCCCTATGAGGGAGATGTATATGAACGCTATTTATACTTCCCTCCTTCTTTATGAATACTTGAAAGATATCGGATGAATTCATTTGAATATCTAGTATAATTCTACAGATCACGCCGTGAACTCTACAGACCAAGGCTTGATCTATACAAACCAAGGCGTGGTCTGTACGTACCATACCGTGATTTATGAAATAGAATAAGGAGCGAGAATGTATAGGTATAGAAAGAAATAGGTATAATACCTTATCCTAGCCTAAATTCTTGCCGGATGTCTGTCTTCTACAGAAAAGTCAGACGTTCCCTTATTGGATGCTCTTTCCGAAAGGCGCCAAGGCTAAAGCTGCCATCTTAAAATGTTGCATGCCGAAAGGGATGCCGATGATCGTGATACATAGCAAAAGGCCGAATCCCAGATGCGTAAGGCAAATCCAAAAGCCTCCGACGAATATCCAGATCACATTCATGATAAGTGACAGGCATCCTCCGGAATTCCCCTCGTCTACGACACGGCTGCCAAAAGGCCATAAAGCCAGTATCGCTAATTTTAAGGTCTGGAGGCCAAAAGGTATACCAATGATCGTTATCATTAGTATTAGGCTGGATATCAGATATTCTACACTTGTTATAATCCCTCCGAAGAGTAACCATATTATATTCCCCAAGAATTTCATACGCTAGTTATTTAAATGGTTGATACTATCTTTCTCATATATAACAGATGCTTTACTAACTGTGGCTACATGAAAGCTATCTATTTCCGCCAAGATTTGCCGCTTAACGAAAGCGAAACTATCTCTATAGGCCGGTTTCACCGGTTCAGAAGGGGGAGCTTCCATTTTTAGCGGATCGATAGGTTGCCCGTTTTTGTGGACACGGAAGTCTAGATGCGGTCCGGTAGAGAGTCCGGTGGAGCCTACATAAGCGATTTCTTGGCCTTGTTGCACATGGCTGCCTACTTGGATTCCTTTGGCGAAGCGGCTTAAGTGCATATAAGTCGTGGTGTATACGGAGTTATGTTTCACTTTCAAGAAATTGCCCCCGCCGTTTTGATATCCCTTGGCGATAACCGTACCAGCTCCGATGCTGCGTACCGGTGTACCGGTCGGTGCTGCGTAATCAACCCCATGATGCGCCCGGTATCGTTTGAGGATCGGGTGGAAACGGGCGTTCGTAAAACGGGATGTGATCCGGAAAAAGTCTAATGGGGCTTTCAAGAACGCTTTGCGAAGGCTGTTCCCTTCCTCATCAAAGTATTCGAAGATACTGTCTTGGGTGAAAGGAATCGCTACAAACTCTTTGCCTTGATGCGTAAAGATCGCCCCCTCGATAGAGGCGATGCTCAAGGCGGTGGTATCGTCGATGTAAGCCTCATTGTATAGAACCTTGAATGAGTCTCCATCTTTGATATCGAAGAAATCGATTTGCCAAGCGTACACGTCCGATATCTTGATCGCCAGATACGGATCACCTCCGTTGGCCTTGATCACGTTCCATAGGGAAGAGTTTAATACTCCTTCCGTATATTTTTTCTTGAGGGTGATCGGCTTATTAAATTCATAGGCGTTGATCGTATCGCCGGTCAAGTCGATTACGGCATAATCGGTCAGCGACTTGGCGAAGGCGATATATCGGATCGTCTCCAAGGAATCTACCGTGGAAAATGTGTAATAATGCATGCCGGCTCGCAGTTTCGTCGGATCGAGGACATGGGTGGATGCCCTGCTGATACTGTCTGCTTTCAAGGCCGTGAAGCCCAGCCCGGAGAAGATGGAGGCGGGATTATCCCCGTTTTTCATCAAATACTCTTTTACGTCCAAGGAATCGATACAGATGCCGTATTGATACAGATGCTGTGAGCTATCCACCCACTGCGTATCCATGTCTGCGTCTTCCGTGGGCTGTTGGGGCTGTTTGCAGGAGAAACAACTCATCAACATGACTAATACGATACATATAGGTAGTTTCTTGTCCATTTGTCTTCGTTTGTTCATCAAAAATTATTCAACCGGATACAAACTTACGGAAAATAATAGAAATAGCGAAACCTATTTAGCGTAAAGCTTTGTACCTTCGCGGACTCGTAAAAAAGGTGTTTAGGTAGAAAGCAGATCAATGGACATGTATAGACTATTCCGTGCCCCGAGAGGGCTGAGAGGCAAATTATTTAAATTAACAGGGCCTATCTTTCTGGAAACCTTGCTGATGTTGACTTTAGGCGTGGTGGATACGCTTATGCTGAGCCATCATTCCGATAACGCGGTGGCGGCGGTAGGTGTGGTGAATCAATTGCTGAACATGGTATTCCTGCTGTTCAATATTACCACGACCGGAACTTCCGTCATGTGCGCCCTCTATTTCGGGGCGAAGGATCATAAAAGTTTTATTCAGGTATTAGGGACGTCTTTGCTGTTTAACGCAGGAATCGGTTGCTTGATCAGCTTGATGCTTTTCTTGTTCGGTAGGGAGATGTTGGTCCTGATGGATATCCGTCCGGATCTGATGCCGGACGCTGCGACTTATATGCATATTGTCGGAGGGTTCGGCTTCTTCCAAGCGGTTAGTTTTACGATATCGGCGGTGCTCCGTGCGGCGAACAAGCCGAATTACGCGATGCAGGTGACCTTGCTGATCAATGTATTGAATGTGTTTGGAAATTATGCGTTGATATTTGGCCATTTTGGTTTCCCTGCCCTCGGTGTACAAGGAGCGGCTATCTCTACCTCTGTTTGCCGGGGAGTGGCGATGACACTTTTGTTTATCATGCTGTTCAAGCGGTTGGTGCCTCGTATCCCTTTGGCTTATTTCCGTCCGTTCCCGTTTCAGAAGTTGAGAGACGTGTTGAAGATCGGTTTGCCTTCGGCAGCGGAACAAATCTCGTATGATGCCTCGCAGGTGACGATTGTCTACTTTATCAATATGCTGGGTAATGAGTACTTGACAGCTCGTGTTTATGTGATGAATATCGTGATAATCGGCTATATCTTTTCTTTGTCGATCGCGCAAGCTACTTCTATTTGTACCGGCAATTTGGTGGGCGCGAGAAAGAAGCAAGCCGCTTATTTATTGAGTTGGTATGCTTGGAGGAGGTCGTTGCTGATTACGCTGGTCGCTAGTACCGGGGTTTATCTGCTGGGACGTCCTTTATTGGGGATATTCACGGAGAATCAAGCAATCATAACGATTGCGATGGGAGCCTTGCTGGTAGATGTACTCTTGGAGCAAGGGCGGGCCACGGTACTGCTGTTCTTATTCTGCTTGCGTTCGGTAGGCGACGTCGTGGTCCCGGTAATTATCGAGTTATTCTGTATGTGGTTCTTTGCCGTGTTCTGCGGGTATATGTTCGGTATCGTGTTCGGATTAGGCTTAGCGGGGATGTGGTTCGCTTTTGCTTTGGACGAGTGTTCCAGGGGAGCGGTACTCTGTTTGCGGTGGCGAACGCAGAAGTGGAAAAAGAGGATGTTAATCAAGAATCCTGTTAATATAAGCTAAAACAGGGTGCTCTTGGGAACATTTTGCCTTCTATTTGCGTCTTACTAATTACAATAGATATTTTATAAAAGATTATGATGAAGATGAAAAAGGTATTGTTTTATGCGTTTTTGCTTCCCGCTTTCGTTGGGATGATGTTTTCTTGTTCAGACGTCAAGACAGATGTGAAGAAGTTGGAAGGTAAATGGAATGTGGTAGAAGTGAAAGGTGAGAAAGTCTTGGAAGAAGGCCTGCCACAGATGGACTTCAATATGGCTGAGAAGAAATTACATGGAAATACAGGCTGTAATTTATTCAATACGACGATCACGTTAGATCCGGAAGATGTATCTTCTATTACGATCGCTCCGGGCGCTACGACTATGATGGCTTGTCCGAATATGGATTTGGAGACGAGCGTGCTTCAATCGATGGATCAGGTTCGTTCCGTGAAGGCCGGAAAAGATGAGAATGAGATGTTGTTGGTAGACCAAGATGGTAATGTATTATTAGTATTGGAGAGAAATTAATGAGAAAAGGTCTTTTTTATATTTGCCTGCTTTTGGTAGGCGTCGGTTTGTTCGCCGGCTGTAAATCCAAGAAAGCGGTGGTAGCTTCTTTCTCGGATCTGGATGGTGAATGGGGTGTCGTGGAGATGAACGGTAAGACGTTGAATCCCGAGGAGACTCATCAGGTTTTGGTGTTCGACGTGGCTCGTCAAGGGCTTTCAGGAAATGCCGGTTGCAATCGGTTGATGGGGAAGATCGAATATAATGATGCTTATAAAAATATCATTAAGTTCCCACAGGTAGCGACTACCCGAATGGCTTGCCCGGATATGAGCGGCGAACGTGAGTTGCTGGAAGCGCTTAATAAGGTGGTGCGCTTTGAGGCACAGGGTGAGGCGGCTCCTGTTACGGAAATCGCTTTGTTCGGGACCAATAATGATAAGTTGTTGGTGATCAAAAAGCAAAAATAAAATCACCCAGTTGTAGAGACGGGGCACGCCCCGTCTCTACAACTGGGTATTAATATTTGAAACTATAACGGAATCCTGCCTTAAACCAAATACCCGGTTGGGGGATATTTCCCAGATCATAATAAGTGGAATTGAGCAGATTATTTAACTCCGCATATAGATTTAACCGCTGATATTCCCAATTTACTTTCATATCTACTAAGCAATAAGGAGCGTAAGGTTCCTCATAAGCCGGCTTAAGATTCTCGTATTTAGTATAACTACCGGCCCGGTCTTGCCAACGGACATACCAAGTGGCCGAAAAACCTTTCCAGATAGAATGGCTTAATTGAGCCGTGAACTTGTGCTTCAGATAATCTAACGCATAATTCGATATATACCCCTCACTATCCTTGTCTTGATGGATAAACGCATATCCCAGTTCTATTTTCCGGATAAAGAACCGTTCGTTGCCCAGTTCCCTCGGTAATAAACTCAGGTTAGTCTCGAAACCAAGGTTATCGACTTTTGTCAGATTTTGGCTTTCCCAGATATCTTCCGGTTTCTCTTTCACCCAATCGATCATGTTCTTGCCTTTTCGGTAAAAGCCGGCTATATGAGCCCGGAGGAAGTAAGTGTTGTATTTCAGTCCGACCTCGAATGCTTCGCTTTCCTCCGGTTTTAGGTCCGGATTTCCTTTATTCGTCTTACCCTCATAATAAAGATCGGTGAAAGTCGGCATACGCAATGCCCGGTTCCAGCTCCCATACAGACGGAAATTGTCCCCGATACGGTAACTGGCATCTATTCCCGGATAGAAATGAATCCCTTCGTTTAAGGCCGAATTATAGTTTGCCAAGACCCCGACTGACAACGTGAAGCGGCGTAATAATACGTTATGCTCAAGAAAGTAGCTGATGTTACTTCGGTTATCGCTTTTTAGATATTGCCCCTCTTTCTCGAAAGGAACATCCTGCGGTTCCTTCATCGGCTTGCCTAATACGTTACTCCTTACTCCCTCGTTTCGGAATTCCACGCCCATACTGGTTCTTCCTAGTTTCCACTGTGTCGTGGCGTTGAGGTTGGCTCCGAATACTTCCGTCTCATGGTAATTATGCCCGGTATACCAATCGGCGGGATCGCTACGGAACAACTCGTACCGGTCGAAATGTCGGGTCCAGTATACCTTGGGGGTGAACTTGATTTTGCCATGTGTTTCTCCTCCGGCGGAGAGGAAAAAGCGGCGAGTCTTGTCGTATTGGTTGGGGTAGGAAGCGGAGTAGAAGCTATTCGCTCCATAACCTTTGTCGTTGTATCCGGCTTGGAATTGGAAATCGGCCTCCTCGCTTTTAAGTTCCGATTGCCAAAAAAGATTTAATTGTTTGAAGTCTGTATTGTCTATATACCCTCCGGACGAGGCATACCCTGCGGAAAGGCGCTGTCCGAAATGAGTGGTCGCGTGATTGATGGCAGCTTCCAGTTTCCAGAGCTTATGCATTCCAGCGTAATTGTCGGTCGAGATCCTGTTCTCTTTTCCTGTTTTCGTGATGATATTGATCGCTCCGGCGAAAGCGCTGGCCCCGAATATACGGGAAGAAGGGCCGGATACCACCTCGATGCGCTCTATGTCCGAGAGATTCACCGGGAGGTCAAAACTATAATGGCCAGTTTGTGGGTTGGAGAGGTTGACCCCGTTTAAGAGAACCGCTATTTGGTCGAACGTCCCTCCCCGGATGGAGATATCGGCTTGGGTGCCTCCTTCTCCTCGTTGCCGGACGTCTATTCCCGCGGCATATTCTAAAAGATCCTGGATACTGGTGACAGGTGCCGTCGCGATCTCACGGGCGGGAATGACTGTCACGATCTTGGTCGCTTGATTCCGTGCGATAGGCGCACGGGAGGCGGTAACTTCTACCTCTTCCAGCTCTACGGAAGCTTCCTCGCCGGTCCGGTTAGGCTCGATTGTCTTTTGAGCTTGCGCCGTGTCGGGCAGGGCGAATAGTAGCGTACTTGCTGTTACGACTCCAATGTTAATGACTTTGTGCATACTCCGGAATGCGGCGTAACGTTTCCGGTCGAATCGGCGGAAACGTACGGCGACTTGGGTATGCGATTCCCAATAATTCATTCGTTCTTATTTTTTATTTTGAGTAGGATAGTCCGGATAAAGTAAATACTTTTTACGCATGGCCTTGTATTGATCTAGCTCGGGTTTCCAACTTTCCCGGATCTCTTTCTCGGATAAGCCCCTTACGATCTGGTAGCGGAGCTGCTTCGTGCCTGCCAATAAATCGAACCAGTTCGGACGGGAGAAGAAAAAGGCTTGATCCTTTCCCGCTTTATTGTAGAAGTCGAGGAAGAATCGCAAGGTTAATCCTCCTTCGAACGGATATTCCCGCAGATCGATGCCGTAACATACTTTATCCTTTTGCAAGGGATTGGTATCGAATCCGGGTAAGGAGGTCGGGGTAAAAGTGAAATTCCCGTATTTAGGATCCGGGAAACCTAGTACTTGAAACGGATAATAGGTTCCTCTTCCCACGCTAACGTTCGTAGCCTCAAAAAAGCAAAGCGACGGATACAGGCGGATAGACTGGTCATTCGGGAGGTTCGGAGAGGGCTTGACCGGCAACCAATAGGGATCTCCGTGTTTCCAATTCTCCATCTTTACGATCTTTAACCGACAGGTATCGGGCGTACTTTTCAGCCAGCCTTCCTTATTGATCATCCATGCCAATTCCCCTACGGTCAAGCCGTGCAAGATCGGGAGCGGATCGACACCTACGAAAGACTCAAATCCCTTTTGGCGGATCGGCCCGTCTACAAAGTCATTTGGGTTCGGGCGGTCCAACACGATAAACTCTTTGTTGTTTTCGGCGCAGGCTTCCATCACGTAATGCATCGTACTGATATAGGTGTAGAAACGGGCACCTACATCTTGTATATCGAAAACAATCACGTCGAGGTCGCCCAGTTGCTCGGTGGACGGTTTCTTGTTTTTTCCATAAATAGAGATGATGGGGATGCCTGTTTTCAAGTCCCGGCTATCTTTTATCTCCTCTCCGGCGTCACCGGTTCCCCGGAATCCATGTTCCGGAGCGAACACCTTCTTAACGTCTATGCCTTCCGCTACTAGCGCATCTAATAAATGAATCTGCCGCTTTTCCAAAATGGAAGTCTGGTTGACCACTAATCCGACCCGCTTATCCTTAAGCAAACGGGTGACGACATCCATCCGCTCGGCACCTAGCTTTAACGGGGCGTTTTGTGAATAGACCGTTGGCGTCAGGCTAAAAAGTATGACTAGAAATATAAAGATCTGTTTCATTACATATATAATAACTGTATACTAACCGCAAAAGTACGAAATGTTTTTCACAGAAAGTTTATACTTTTGAGGCGAATAACAGACAATACTAAGAATCTATGAATGTAAAAACACTTTTTTATGCGGTAGCCTTCTTGAGTTTATCATGGGTGCCTTTTACCTATGCGCAAGATGTCCTACCGGAATATACGCAAGCACGCCGTTTCGCCCCGTCGAATGCGGAACAGCTACTTTTCTCTTATACCCTTACCCCCAATTATTTTAATAATAGTGACAAGTTCTGGTATGAGTATAAGACGAGTGAGGGGACAAACTGGTATCTGGTGGACCCCAATTCGAGAAATAAACGATTATTATTCGATCGGGATGAGTTGGCGGCACAGATAAGCGAGATCGTGAGAGAGCCTTTTACCGGACAACAACTTCCTATCGGAGATTTACGCTTAAAGGAAGATGATCGCACGTTTACTTTCTCGATAAAGGGTACGAACGGGAACTATTTTTTCTCGTATGATTATCCGTCCTCCCGGTTGACTCGGATTACGAAAGACGAGATTCCTGCTAAAATCCGTTGGGCGAATATATCGCCGGATAAAAAGCGGGTCGTCTTCGCGAAAGATTTGAACCTGTATGTCATGAGTTATGAGGATTATGAGAAGGCCGTGAAGGACCCGGAGGATAAGACGATATCCGAGATCGCCTTGACTACGGATGGCGAAAAAGATTTTGGCTTTGGTATGCCCCGGACCTTCTTGAATACCGATACTTTATGTGACCATAAGCGGAAATATGTAATGGGGAACTGGTCTCCCGATGGTCGTTATTTCGCCGCGACTTTGTCGGATCAACGTGTGGTGCAAGATTTATGGGTGATTAACTCGATCGCCAAACCTCGTCCTACACTTGAGACCTATAAATATCAGATGCCGGGAGAGGCGGGTTCTCCAATCGTTCATTTATATCTCTTTGATTTGGAAAATACCGGGAAGCGGAAAGAAATCCGGGTGGATTGTTTTAAAGATCAAACAATCAATCTAGCCTCCAAGCCGGATAAGGAGCGTACGGGACTCACTCGGAACTCGATCTGGTTGGGAGATAACCAGACCTTCTATTTGACCCGTGTCAGCCGGGATATGAAACGGGTGGATATCTGTTCGTATACGATCGGGGAGGATTCGGTAAAAGCGATCATTGAGGAACGTCTAAATACTTCTATGGAAACCCGCCCGCTAGCGATGACCGATAATGGTAAGGAATTGATCCATTGGAGCGAACGGGATGGTTGGGCGCATCTGTATCTATATGACGCGCAAGGAAATTTGAAAAACCGTATCACCAAAGGGCCTTGGCATGTGGACGCCATCGTAGACGTGGACAGTAAGAATCGTGTCGTTTACTTCAAGGCGAATGCCCGGGAAAAGGGAGATACGACTCCTTATTACGAGCATTTGTATCGGGTGAATCTGGATGGTTCGGGCTTAAAGCTGATTACTCCGGGCGATTATTTCCACCTGGTCTCTATGGATAAATCCATGCGATATATCGTGGATAACTATTCTCGTGTCAATACGATCCCGGCTACGGCATTGTATGATAACCAAGGTAATCGATTGATGACCTTGGAGGAGAGTGACTTCTCCCAATTATTCATGGCAGGTTATAAATTCCCTGAGCCTTTTTCGGTAAAGGCGGCCGATGGGGTGACCGATTTGTATGGTGTCATGTATAAGCCTTTTGATTTTGATTCCACGAAAGTATATCCGGTCATTAACTATGTATACCCCGGACCGCAACAGGAGGGAACTTTCTTTCGCTACATCCCGATGAATCCTCGTACGGATCGTTTGGCGCAAGCCGGATTTGTCGTGGTTTGCATGGGACACAGGGGAGGGCATCCCAGTCGCTCCAAGTGGTATCATAATTATGGATATGGAAATTTGCGTGATTATCCGATGGCGGATCATAAAGTGGCTATCGAGCAGTTGTGCGCTCGTTATAAATTCATGGATATCAACCGGGTCGGCATACACGGACACTCCGGTGGCGGTTTCATGTCTACAGCGGCTATGCTGCTTTATCCGGATTTCTTTAAGGTGGCGGTATCTTGTGCCGGCAATCATGACAATAACATTTATAACCGGTGGTGGGGAGAGAAACACCATGGAGTAAAGGAGATCACGGATGATATGGGAAATATCTCGTTCGATATTCGCATCCCGACCAATCAGGAATTGGCGAGGAACTTGAAAGGCCATCTGTTATTAATCCATGGCGATATCGATAATAATGTGCATCCGGCAAATACCATTGTTGTCGTGGACGAGTTGATCAAGGCGGGCAAGCGCTTTGATATGTTGATCGTACCGGGAAAACGTCATCATTTTGATGACTATAATGAATATTATTACTGGCGGATGGTCGATTACTTCTCTGAGTATTTGAGAGGCGAACGGGAAACAGGTGCGGATATAAAAGATTTGAAGCTGGGCAATTGGTTTCAGGGGTATCAGTGATGAGAAGTAGTACTGACTTTGCCAAGTAATACATACTAACATCGCTAACGCAGTATATATTACTTGGCCAATGCAGTATATCTTCCGCGAACTCATCCATATGTGAGAGAGATTGTTTATTTTTGTCTCGCAAAAAAATAAATAGGATGAAACCTCTTGATATAGTAAAGAAATATTATCCGGAAAGTTCGGATGCCTACCGGATTTTGGTGACTCATAGCCGTAGCGTGGCGGATAAGGCATTAGCATTGGCCCGTTTGCATCCGGAGATGAATCTGGATCTGACTTTTATTGAGGAAGCGACGATGTTGCATGACATAGGGATCTTTTTGTGTAACGCACCGGATATCGATTGCCATGGGGAGGCCGATTATATCTGTCATGGCTATCTGGGAGCCGATTTAATGCGGAAAGAGGGGTATCCTCGCCACGCCTTAGTTTGCGAGAGGCATACGGGGACGGGGCTTTCGCTTGCCATGATCGAGGAACGGAACCTGCCTGTTCCACATCGGGATATGCGTCCCGTGTCATTGGAAGAACAATTGATCTGTTTCGCTGATAAATTCTTTAGCAAGACTAAATTGACGAAAGAGAAACCGGCTGATAAGATAAAACAGAGCTTATCCAAGTATGGAAATGAGACAGTTGAGCAGTTTGAACACTGGTGTAAACTCTTTTTAGGGGAATAAAAGCATAAGGGCTCGTTTATTTATTATACATTTGCACGCTGTAACACACTGCAAAGAACGAAGTAATGTTTTTGATATATAGAGTCCTAATCATTCTATTCGTTTTCCTCTTGGGAGGCTTGGGCGTGCAAGCGCAGGAGATTGTCGCTCCTGCCGATAGCTTGGCGCAGACTGATTCTCTCTTGGTGGCTCCTACGGATAGTACAACGTTAGCGGGAGATTCGATTCCAGAAAAGCAGACCGGGCTAGATGCTCCGGTCAGTTATCAAGCGACCGATTCTATCGTGATGACAGCTGGCAACTGGGCATATCTTTACGGGGAAGGCGATGTCAAATACCAGAATATCGAGCTGCAATCCGAATTGATCGAGATGAATATGGATAGTAGCATCGTGTTCGCTAAGTTTGGACTCGACTCTATCGGGCAGGAGTTTGGCTATCCGTTGTTTAAGGAGGGCGACCAGCAATATGAGTCGAAGACGATGCGGTATAATTTCGGTACCAAGAAAGGATATATCACGGACGTGATTACCCAGCAGGGCGAAGGGTATGTTACTGCCGGGCGAACGAAAAAGATGGAAGGGGATATCTTGAACATGGTGGGTGGTAAGTATACGACCTGCGACGAGCATGAGCATCCTCACTTTTACATCCAGATGACGAAAGCGAAGGTGCGCCCGAAAAAGAATATCGTAACGGGTCCGGTCTATCTGGTCTTGGAGGACGTGCCGTTGTATCCGATCGGGTTACCTTTCTGTTTCTTCCCGTTCTCGAGTACATATTCATCCGGTATTATTATGCCGACTTTCGGAGACGAGTCTACCAGAGGTTTCTTCTTGCGTGACGGTGGATATTATTTCGCCTTGAGCGATTATATGGACTTGGCTTTATTGGGAGAGATTTATACGAAAGGATCTTGGGGATTGTCGGCTAAGTCGGCTTACCGTAAACGTTATAAATTCTCGGGCAGTTTTAATGCTTCTTATTTGGTGACGAAATTGGGCGATAAGGGATTGCCCGACTATAATTTATCCAAGGACTTCAAGGTTAACTGGACGCATACGCAAGACCCTAAGGCGAATCCTTATCTGTCTTTTTCGGCGAGCGTAAACTTCTCGACCTCTTCGTATGACCGCAATAATCAGAACAGTTTATATCCGAACGCAAGCGGGTATGCCGACGTGAACCAGAATACGAAGAGTTCATCCATCAACATAACGAAACGTTTCCCGAATAACCCGTTCACGATCTCCGGTACGATGAGTATAAACCAGACGACCCGTGATTCTTCTATCGCCGTAACCTTGCCTAGCATGACGGTTACGATGAGCCGTATCTTCCCTTTCAAGCGGAAGCATCCGGTCGGGAAGGAGCGTTGGTACGAGAAGATCTCCATGAGTTATTCCGGTACGTTCAGTAATAGTATCACGACAAAGGAAAACTTATTATTCAAATCGAATTTGATCAAAGATTGGCAGAATGCTATGCAGCACTCGATTCCGGTAAGCGCTACATTCTCCGTGCTCAAGTACTTGAATATTTCTCCCTCTTTCAATTATAAGGAACGTTGGTACACCAGCAAGATCGAACAGGAATATGATACGCAGAAACAGGCTTTGGTAGCCCGCGACACTACGTATGGTTTTTATCGTATTTACGATTTTAACGCTTCTATCTCTGCGTCTACTACCTTGTATGGTTTTTATAAGCCGTTACCATTCTTGGGTAATAAGGTTGAGATGATCCGTCACCGCTTCGAGCCGTCTATTACGGTAAGCGCCCAGCCGGACTTCGCTTCTTCTCGTTTTGGTTTTTATGAGACTTATGTATATCAAGATGCGAATGGTGAGGATCGTGAATATACGTATTCTCCGTTTGCTCATAATATGTATGGCGTTCCGGGAACGGGAAAACAAGGAAATATCAGTTTTGACGTAAATAACAATATCGAGATGAAGGTGCGTTCGGATAAGGACTCTACTGGATTCAAGAAAGTTAGTCTGATCGATAAGCTGTCGTTAGGCATGAGTTATAATATGGCGGCGGATTCATTTAAGTGGAGCGACTTGAGTGTCGGTTTACGTTTGAAATTATCCAAGAGTTATACGTTGAACTTGAATGGTCAGTTCGATACCTATACGTACGATGAGAATGGGCGGCGTGTCGATATTCCCCGTTGGAAAGCAGGAAAGGGTATTGGTCGTTTGAGAGGGACTAGTACCAGTTTTTCCTATACATTTAACAATGATACGTTTAAGAAGTTGTTTGGAGGAGGTGATAGTTCATCGGATAAATCCGGGAATCAATCGGCTTCTACGGATCCGAACGCAGATCCGGATGGCTTGAACCCGGATGGAGAAGGAGAGGGCGAGAATAAGGAAAGTGGTGGCCGTCTGTTGGGCAAAAAGAAAGAGACCGGTGAGACAGATGCCGATGGCTATTTAATTTCCAAGATTCCTTGGAGCCTCTCGTTTAGTTATGGTTTGAGTTTGCGGTATGGTGATTTTAATCGTTCTAAACTGGAGTATGATTACGCCTTGACTCACTCTTTGAGCTTTAACGGAAATATCCAGCCGACAAAGAACTGGCGTTTTAACTTTAACGCTACTTATGATTTTGACGCTAAGAAGATCTCTTATATGACTTGTAACGTAACTCGTAACTTGCACTGCTGGCAAATGACGGCTAGTTTCGTTCCGGTCGGTCCTTATAAATCCTATACATTCAGTATCGCTGTAAGCTCTGCTTTATTGAAAGATTTGAAGTATGATAAGAGAAGTAATTATAGGGATGGACAGCAGTGGTATTAAGAACCGAAAATTGAGAATTGAAAATTATTGGATTGTATAGCTAATTTTCAATTCTCAATGATCTTACCATTCGATGGGAGTTTGCCCAGTTGCGATTAAATAATCATTGGCTTTGCTGAAATGCTTGTTTCCGAAGAATCCCCGGTAAGCGGAAAGTGGGGACGGATGGGCTGATTTAAGAACCAGGTTACGGGATGAATCGATGAAAGCACCTTTCTTTTGTGCGTAGGAACCCCATAATATGTAAACGATATGGCTTCTTTCAGCCGCCAGACGATGAATAACAGCATCGGTAAAGGTCTCCCAACCTCTATTTTGATGGGAACCGGCTTGATGCGCTCGTACTGTGAGCGTGGCGTTTAGCAGTAATACGCCTTGATCTGCCCAACGAATCAAGTTGCCGGTTGTTGGAACCGGATGCCCTAAATCATCTTGTATTTCTTTGAATATATTGATGAGGGAAGGGGGGAAAGGTACCCCATCCTGCACGGAGAAACAAAGTCCGTGCGCCTGTCCCGGCTCGTGATAAGGATCTTGGCCGAGGATAACGACCTTCACTTTATCGAACGGGCAGTGCTCAAAAGCGTTGAACATATAAGGACCGGGAGGATAAACAGTACCTTGGCGGTATTCTTGTTTAACGAAATCGGTCAATTGCTTGAAATAATCTTTTTCAAACTCGTCGGCTAACCGTTTTTTCCAGCTTTCTTCAATCTTTACGTCCATAATATAATAGTTGGCTGTTAACTAAATAAGCATCATTCCAGCCGCACGTGCTTCCTTGCGCATCTCCTCCGGCCAGATACTTGCCTGTATCTCTCCGATATGGGCCTTACGAAGATAGAACATACACAACCGGCTTTGTCCGATACCACCGCCGATACTTTGCGGAAGTTCACCGCTCAAGAGGCGTTTGTGGAAATAGAGTTCTTTTTTCTCCCCGGCTTTGCAAATATCCAACTGGCGTAGCAAGGCTTCCTTATTGACGCGGATACCCATAGAGGATAGTTCCATAGAACGGTTTAGTACATCATCCCAAACCAATAAATCCCCGTTCAATCCGGTTTGTCCGTTCTCGGCGATCGTAGACCAATCATCGTAGTCCGGAGCACGTCCGTCATGCTTCTCTCCATTGCTTAGCGAGCATCCGATACCGATAATGAATACGGCCCCGTATTCCTTGGTAATAGCGTCTTCCCGCTCTTTCGGTGTAAAGGTAGGATATTTTTGTAACAAATCCTCTGAATGGATGAAATGAATCTGTTGGGGGAGCGTCGGGCGGATTTGAGGAAACATCTCGTAAACTAAATATTCGGTACGGACCATAGCGGCATATATGCGACGGACGATTTCCTTGAGGAAATCGATCTTACGTTCGCTTTCGCTCATTACACGTTCCCAGTCCCATTGATCCACGTATAAAGAGTGTAAATTACCTAGCTCCTCGTCTGAGCGGATGGCGTTCATGTCGGTGTAAATACCGTAACCTTCTTCAATGTGGTAATCGGCGAGTGTCAGTCGTTTCCATTTGGCGAGTGAATGTACGATCTCTGCTTTAGAGTCGTTTAAATCCTTGATAGGAAAAGTGACGGCTCGCTCGGTCCCGTTAAGATCATCATTGATACCCATGCCCTTAAGTACGAATAAAGGTGCGGTTACGCGTCTTAGGCGCAGCTCGGATGAGAGGTTTTGCTGGAAAAAGTCCTTGATCTTCTTGATTCCCATTTCAGTCTGGGATAAGTTAAGTAAGGCTTTATACCCTGCGGGTTTAATAAGATAGCTCATATACTTGTTGTACTTTGTGTTTGTGAAATATGTGCGGCAAAGATAATGATTAATGGCAAAATAACAAGAATGTGATCGCTTTTATTTGCAAAATGGCAGAATAAGCAGAATACTTATATGCAAAATATCAAAAATAAAATATTTCTCTCCTGTATTTGCTAAACTAAGATATTATATGTACTTTTGCGCAGTCTTTGGCTCGGTAGCTTAGTTGAATAGAGCGTCAGATTCCGGTTCTGAAGGTCGTGGGTTTGAGTCCCACCCGGGTCACAAGAAATCCTTGGTAATCATTAGATTTCCAAGGATTTTTTGTTTATGTGATTTTAAGGAAAACTATAACCGCATGTGTAAAATAGGATATTCTTTACCTTCTCCGTCCAAATCAGACCTTTTGTATGTGTTAAAGCCTATATGTTTATAAAAACCGACAGCTTGATTATTTTGCTCATTCACATCGACTTTTGTTACTTGCAAATTATCTATGGCATAAGTGATTAATTTTTTTCCTATTCCTATACCTCGATAATTATTGTCAATGAATAACATTTCAAGATTTCCTTTTGCGATTCCCATAAATCCTACTAAGATTCCCTCTTGTTCAAATCCGAATAGAGTGACATGTTGAAAATATACTGGAAGTTGTTCCTTATAGTATAGAAAATCTTCCTCTTTAAGAAAATCATGTGTATTTAATACTGCACTTTCCCAGATTTCCATCAAACGTGGATGATCTGTAACTTTAATTTTTCTAATCATAATTGTAATTACTATTTAAAGCTACAAAGTTCGGAACTTTTACATTTAAAGCACTGAATCTAAGTTAAAAAATACGTTTACGGATTCTGCTTAGTGCTTGTGGTGTGATACCCAAATAAGAAGCTATATCTTTTAGCGGTATATAGTTTAGTGTAATGCCATATTCTTCAATCATCTGTAGATAATACTGTTCAGGGGAATATTTAATCAAGTCGATATTTCTTTTCAAGAGTTTATTCAGCAATATAGCATTCAAATCTTCAAATACAGTTTTTACCTTAGGTATAGCGGTGTATAGTTCATTTTCTTGTTTCTTGTCTATTCGGTAAATAACGCTATCTACAATTGTTTGCACATTAAACGCAGACTTTGTTTGTAATGTAAAAGATATGTTCGACATTGAGAACGTACCCTCTTTACAAAACCAAAAGATTTGTTCTTCTCCTTTATGATTTAATAGCCAACAACGTAATATTCCATCAAAAACGAAATAACTATACCTCTCTATTTCTCCTTCCTTGACCAAAAATGTACCTTTACTAATCAATATTCGTTCAAAATATTGGTCAAATAACTTAGATTCCTTCAAATTGAAAGTACTGGTGCTATAATTAAATCCTTTAAGTAGTTTTTCTAAAAGCATAGTCTAAATGTAATAATTCGTAATATACTTACTCATTTGATATATTCACTGTTACTCCTGTTCTCCTTAATTTAATTTCTCATATTCAGTGAAATATATTTTCGACTACAAACTTACGAAAAAACCGAAAGTTTTTATGTACGTTTATGATGGAGTTATTTAAGTAATGAAAGAACACGGAAAACAAAGGTAATTAGCATGTTGTTAAATTGTTATTCTTTTGAAGATGTATTATTTCAAGTCGTTGTATTATAATAAGGTAAATAGTGTTATGATAGTAGTGGCAAACGTTTTGCAAGGCGAAAGATAAGCCGCTTGTCAATTCCCGGAGCTTTTGCTGAACTAACCTTACTTCGTTTTTGTTTTATTACCAGAAAGATGAATTGATAAGATAAAAAATAGGGGAATTATGTCAGCATTTTACAAATTTCTTTTTCCAATGAAGCCGGATGGTACAGCTATATCGTTACTGTTGTTGGCGCTTCGTTTGTTATTTGGAGGTCTATTGCTTTCGCATGGGATACAGAAGTGGACGAATTTTGAGAGCATGTCCGCCGCATTTCCGGACCCACTGGGAGTTGGACATTCGGTTTCTCTAGGCTTGGCCATTTTTGGGGAGCTTTTTTGTTCGATTGGCTTTATTCTCGGTGCGCTCTATCGGTTGGCAATGATCCCGATGATTTTTACCATGGGAGTGGCTTTCTTCGTGATTCACGGGAATGATCCGTTTTCTTTGAAAGAGTTGGCGTTCGTTTACTTGGTCGTTTTTATCTTGATGTATATAGCAGGACCTGGTAAGTTCTCGTTAGATCGTCTGATCGCTGTCCTCTTGTCGCAGAAGAGATAGGGAATTGTAGGGAAGTTAACTTGCTTTGGAAAAGTTTCTGGAACCTCGGGTAAACTCTCTGGTTCCTAAATAAAAAAAGACTGTCTGGAAACCAAACAATCTTTTCTATTGTGGGCGTTGACGGATTCGAACCGCCGACCCTCTGCTTGTAAGGCAGATGCTCTGAACCAGCTGAGCTAAACGCCCTCTTTTGCTTTCGGTGAACTTGTTGTTTTTGTTTTGTTCATTGTTTGTTTCCCGATTGCGAGTGCAAAGGTACGCACTTTTTTTGAATCTGCAAATTTTCGGGCGATTTTTTTTCAAAAAAAGCATATTTTTTTTTCGAGGACCCATTTACTCCTTATTATAATAATACAAAAGCAGCCGATTTTTTTGTGCAAAGAAAAAATCGTCGACCATATCTGTTCTTATATTTTTGGTCTATTGAAATAAATAGTCTACCTTTGCACCGTTAATTTTTAAACAAAAGTAATGAAAAAAAGATTTTTTATGGCATCTGCACTTGTAGCAGGTGCGCTCAGTTGTGCTGCACAGCTCAATGTCCAGTTACATTACGACCTGGGTCATGCAATGTATGGGGGTGATTTGAACAACCGCCAGCGCCTGACGGCAACCATTGAGAACTTTACAGCCGACAAGTGGGGTAGTACCTATTTCTTTATTGATGCCGATTTTGGTGATCAGACCATGCGGGGAGCCTATGGAGAAATTTCCCGTGAGTTGCAGTTCTGGAAAGCACCGGTTGCTGCTCATGTGGAGTACGACGGTGGACTGAACGGTTTCGGCTCGTTCAACGATGCTTATCTGGTGGGTCCGGCTTACAACTGGAACAGTAAGGATTTCAGCAAAGGTGTTTCTTTGCAGGTAATGTATAAGTATCTGGCCAAGCACGACCAGTGCAAGCATTCCTGGCAGGTAACCGGAGTATGGCGCAATACTTTTGCCAAGGGTCTGTGTACTTTCAGCGGATTCCTGGATGTATGGCATGACAACTCCGTAGATGGCAACCTGATTGTATTGAGTGAGCCTCAGTTCTGGTTCAATCTGGCTCCTCTGAAGCGTGTGAGCGATGATTTCAAGCTTAGCGTGGGTACAGAGGTGGAAATCAGCAACAACTTTGTATATCCGGTAAACGGACGTAATAACCGCTTCTATGCCATTCCTACTTTGGCATGCAAGTGGACTTTCTAAAATGCACGAAAAGGGTCGTATCATTACTCTACAGAGCTTGATACGACCCTTTTTATATCCCGGAGGGATGTTCTTGTTTGCAGCAAATGTTTTATGCCTCTTTGTCTCGAAGCAGTTCTTCCATGCGCAGCATTTCGTCGCGGAAATGGGCGGCTGCCACAAAGTCCAGATTCTTGGCTGCTTCCTGCATTTGCTTGCGTGTTTTGGCAATGCTTTTTTCCAGTTGTTCCCGGTTCATGTATTCCAGAATCGGATCGGCCACCTTTAAAGTCTTTTCTTCTACAATATAAGCACGGTTTTCTGCCTGTGCCTCGTTGTTGGCCTGAATCAGATCGGTCATCTTGCGGGCTTTCTTGATCTGTTGCGGAGTGATGTGATGTTCCTCATTATAACGCAGCTGCTTTTCCCGTCTCCGGTTGGTTTCGTCAATGGTTTTCTGCATGCTTTCCGTGATGCGGTCGGCATACATGATGGCCTTTCCGTTCACGTTTCGGGCGGCACGTCCCACCGTCTGTGTCAGCGAACGGTGAGAGCGCAGGAAACCTTCCTTGTCGGCATCCAGAATGGCCACCAGAGAAACTTCCGGCAGGTCCAGACCTTCACGCAGCAGGTTGACACCAACCAGCACGTCAAACATTCCGGCGCGCAGATCGTCCATAATCTGCACACGTTCCAGGGTGTCCACATCACTGTGAATATAGTTGGTGCGTATGTCATGTTTCAGAAAATAGTCTGTGAGTTCTTCGGCCATACGTTTGGTCAGCGTGGTCACCAGGACACGTTCGTCTCTTTCGATACGTTGCTGAATCTCTTCCATCAGGTCGTCCACCTGGTTCATGCTCGGGCGTACCTCGATAATCGGGTCGAGAAGTCCGGTCGGTCGGATTACCTGTTCCACCACGATACCTTCACTTTGCCGGAGTTCGTAATCGGCCGGAGTGGCAGATACATAGATCACCTGTTTGGCCAACTGCTGGAACTCCTCAAATTTGAGCGGTCGGTTGTCCATGGCTGCCGGCAAGCGGAAGCCGTATTCCACCAGATTCTTTTTACGGGCGTGGTCTCCGCCATACATGGCATTGATCTGTGGTACAGATACATGGCTCTCGTCGATGACAATCAGAAAATCTTCCGGAAAGAAATCGAGCAGACAGTAGGGGCGTGTGCCCGGTTCGCGTCCGTCAAAGTAGCGCGAATAGTTCTCAATGCCGCTGCAGTGGCCCAGTTCGCGAATCATCTCCATGTCGTAGGTGACCCGTTCATAGATTCTTTTGGCCTCGAACGGTTTGCCGATTTCTTCAAAATATTGTACCTGTTTGTGCAGGTCATCTTCTATCTGATGAATGGCAGACTGGACACTCTCTTTGGTGGTCATAAACAGGTTGGCCGGATAAATCTTGTATTCTTCAAAACTGCCCAGACGGAGCAGACTGATCGGGTCCACTTCCTCTATGGATTCTATTTCGTCATCCCAGAAAGTCAGGCGCAGGATATGATCCGTGTAGGCCAGGGCGATATCTACCGTATCTCCCTTTACCCGGAAGCATCCTCGGTTCAGTTCCAAGTCGTTACGCTGATACAGCGAGTCCACCAGACGGCGGAGCAGCACGTTTCGGTCTATGATGCCTCCGCGCTTCACGTCAATCACATTATCATAGAAGGCAGCCGGGTTTCCCATACCGTAGATACAGCTCACCGACGAAACCACGATGACATCTTTTCGTCCCGACAGTAAAGCCGACGTGGCAGCCAGACGTAGTTTGTCGATTTCCTCGTTGATGGCCAGATCCTTTTCGATGTAAGTGTCGGTCGAGGGGATATAGGCTTCCGGCTGATAATAGTCATAATAAGAAACATAATATTCCACCGCGTTGTTGGGGAAGAAACTCTTGAATTCTCCATACAGCTGGGCGGCCAGGGTTTTGTTGTGGCTCAGAATCAGCGTAGGTTTGTTTATGTTTTTGATGACATTGGCAATGGTAAAGGTTTTGCCCGAACCGGTTACTCCCAGCAGGGTTTGTGCCGGAACGCCTTGCAGTACACCTTCGGTAAGTTGTGCGATGGCCTCCGGCTGGTCACCGGTGGGGCGGTAGTCTGCGGTCAGTTCAAAGTTTGGCATATCTCTATAACTATTTACGTGATACGATCAAATAATCTGCAAATTTAATGAAAGGTGGGTGGAGCGGCAAACGAATTTTTGAAAAGACTGTTCGTATTATCCTTCTTTTCATGATAATTTTGCATAATTTAATTGCATAAGTGACTGAAATTTGATACTTTTGCAACTCAATTTGTATAATATGAAACGGATATTCTTAGGAGTGCTTTGCGGAACTCTGTTGTTGACTTCGTGCAACGAATACAATCAGGTTCTGAAAACGACAAACAGCGAATATAAATATGAGGCCGCCAAGGCTTTCTTTGTAGAAGGACAGTATTCCAAGGCTGCCCAGATTCTGACGGATCTGATGGCTATCCTCAAAGGCTCGGTCTACGGAGAGGAATCTCTTTACATGCTGGCCATGTCTGAATATTGTTCCGGAAATGTGGAGACGGCTGCGGCATACTTCAAGAAGTATTATCAGTCATATCCTAAGGGACGGTATGTGGAAGAAGCCCGTTTCTATTCCGGAAAATCTCTCTTTGAGGGAGTGCCTGATGCCCGTCTCGACCAGAGCAATACGCTGGAGGCCATCAAGGAGTTTCAGGATTTTCTCGATCTTTATCCCTATACCCGCCTGAAACCTCAGAGCCAGGAAATGATTCTGAAACTTCAGGACAAGCTGGTGGAGAAGGAATATCTTGCTGCCAAGTTGTATTACGATCTGGGTACCTATATGGGTAATTGTACCAGTGGCGGCAGTAATTACGAAGCTTGTATCGTAACGGCTCAGAATGCGCTGAACGAATATCCTTATGCCAGTCCGGAGCGCCGCGAAGAGCTGAGCATCATGCTGCTGCGCGCCCGTTATCATCTGGCCCGTCAGAGCGTTCAGGAAAGACAGGAAGAGCGCTATCGCGCCACTATTGATGAGTATTACGCTTTTGAGAACGATTTCCCCGAATCTAAATATCTGTCGGAAGCCCGCTCGATGCTCGCTTATGCACAGAAACAGGTAAAAGAATAAAACAGCAATTAATAATATCATTATGGATTACAAAAAAACGAATGCAGCAACCAACACAGTGACTCGTAACATCATGGATTTGTGTGATGAAACGGGAAACATTTATGAAAGTGTTGCCATCATCGGCAAACGTGCCAACCAGATTTCTGTAGACATCAAGAATGAACTGTCTAAGAAATTACAGGAGTTCGCTTCTGTAAGCGACAGCCTGGATGAGGTGTTCGAGAACCGTGAGCAGATTGAGATCTCACGTTATTATGAAAAACTTCCAAAGCCAACTCTGATTGCTACTCAGGAGTTTATTGAAGGAAAGGTTTATTTCCGCAATCCGGCAAAGGAGACTATTGAATAACGGACGATTATGATTCAGAGAATACAGTCTGTTTATCTGTTCCTCATTACAGTCCTGGCTGTGGTGACCCTCTGTCTGCCCATCGGGCGTTTCTTGCAGGATGGAGTGCTGACAGCCGAACTGTATAACTTGTATCTCACTCCCGCAAATGGAGAATCGGTTTATGCGCCGTGGGCTTTGTTCGCCCTGCTCTTGCTCGTGGCTGTTTCTTCATTCGGTTGTATTTTCCTGTTCAAGAAAAGAATGTTGCAGGTGCGCATCATTATCTTCAATGCCCTGTTGCTGGTCGGTTATTATATCGCCTATGGGGTATTTGCTTTTCTGTTGGGAAAGACTTGGGGAACTTTTGCTTTGGGATGGGCTGCCGGTATGCCGGCCATCGCTTTGATTCTGGATTATCTGGCCTTCCGTGCCGTGATGAAGGATGAGATGATTGTCCGTTCCCTGGATCGTCTGAGATAAGCGTTTTTTTAATACATAAAAAAATAGGATGCATGACCTGCATCCTATTTTTTTGTCTTCAATATATCAAAGAGATAAGTGATTTTTGCTACAATCGTTCCGTTTGCCGAACGTGAGAAAGGATCCCGTTTTCCATTGTTATATATGTCGCTCAATGCAAAGTAATATCTTCCTTCGAGCATAAAGTGTCCGGCTTTACGGGTATTGACTTCCAGACCCAGTCCGGCGGTGATACCGTAGTCAAACGGCCGGTCTATGGCTTTGCCATATTGTTGGGTGACCTTGTTGGGGCGCTTGTTCAGGGTCTCTTCGCTGAATGCACCTCCGCGGTGTTCCTTGTCGGCAATGCAGTATCCCAACTGGGGGCCTGCCACCACATAGAACATGGCACCTTTCTCTTCATAGCCCCAACCCATGCGGGCGAGTATCGGAACCTGAATGTAGTGCATGTCGCGGCTGTAGGTGTCACTGCTGGTTTCAATTACCTCTTCCCAACCCAGATTGGCATAGTTGACTTCCATCTGGATGGCACAGAGACTTTTGAAATATTTCTCGCATGTGTAGCGCAGGGTGATACCTCCGGTAAATTCCGGTTTCATCGTTTGTTTGATGCTGGGAGTGAAGCTGACCGTGTTCAGTGTTGCTCCGGCATTGAATCCGATGGCCAGATCCCTGCGGGCATCGCCCACCTGAGCCTGAAGCATGGCCGGGCAGCCCAGCAGACACGATAGTATGAATGCGGTGCGTCTTTTCATTATTTCTTGGTAAATTCTATAACGTCAATTTTCTTTTGCGGGGTATAGTGGATCAGTTCGGCTTTATTGTTGATGAATCCGCTCCAGTTGCTGGCGCGCTTGAAGTAGAAGTCGTTCTGCAGCGGGTCGGTTCTCCACGTGCTGATGTTGCTGTCAAAGTCGTTTCCTTTGTTGGCCAGTCCCATCAGGAAGAAGCGTCCCAGGTCATATCCCAACATACCGAAGCTCGGGAAAGTATTTTGCAGTTCGGTGTGAAAATCTTTCTCAAAACGGTTTTCGAACGGTCCGCAGGCCACCTTGTTCATATTCTTATAGAAAGAAGAGTAGATGTAGGTGTCGAAGCGGAAGAAGTTCTCCAGTTGGCTGTTGGTGTAAATCTGCCACTCGGGGTGTCCCAACAGACTGAACTGATATTCCGGATTAGTCACCTTGAAGAGGTTCAGCTCTGAGCAGAGCTTGTTCAGAGCCTTCAGGCTGGCTGAGTTGGGCACAATGATATTCTTTCTGCCCAGAGACAGGTAGTCCTGAAGGGAGCTGCTTCCGGCAGATACTTCCCGGAATGGGATGGCATGTGTGTTCAGCATTCTTTTCAGTCCGTTGATAAAGGTCAGATCGTCTTCACGCTGCTCGCCGCTGTTCCAGATCACAAAATGCCGGTTGGAGAACTGATCCTGAAGCAGTTTGTAGGTTTCTTCGAACAACGCGCTTTTAGGAACGTTGGACACATACAGATAAGGGTTCTTGTAGACTTCATCACATTGTGAGCTGAAGGGAACCACCATCTTTATTTTGTTCTCTCTGCAGAAATTGCCCAAGGTAGGAATCTGTGCCGAGGACAGCGGACCGAAAATCACATCAGCCTTGGACAGGCCCGGGCGTGTCAGTACCGCCTTCATGTCAGCAATGCTTTTTCCGCAGTCGTAGGTATAAACCGTCACGGAAGTGCCCATATTCTTCAGATCCTCTACAGCCAGAAGCAATCCCTGATAGAATTCAATCATCTTTTCTCCCTCGCTGTTTTGCTGAGTCAGCGGGAGCAGAACTCCCATAGTGATCTGCTGCATCTTTTCCGGACCGCTTTTCTGGGGGAACAGTTCCTGATTGGATGGAGTTTTCTTTACGGTCTTTTTTTCCGGATAAGGGATACACACCAGACTGCCTTTTTTCAGTTTGTAGTCCGGGGCCTTCATTTCCGGATTGGCCTCGATCAGCTGTTCGGTGGTCAGTCCGTATTTCTGGGAGATGCTGAATATCGTTTCCTTGCGCTTTACCCGGTGCATTTCCTTGCAGCCGGAGTTCAGCACACTCAAAGTTCCCTTGTCGTCGGTGGCTTTCTGCACCTCGGCTTCTTTTCCATTGGAAGGAGGAATCACGATGACTTCACCCGCCTTGAAATTCGAAGCGGTCAGTCCCGGGTTGGCCAGACAGATATCTTCGGCAGAGACATGATACAGCTGGGTGAGCTGAAACAGGGTCTCTCCCTTGGCAATGGTATGAAAACGTGAAAATTTTTGATCAGCCTTGTTCTGGGGAATTTTCAGAGTGGTACCGCTGCGAAGACCGTTTCTGGTTTCCGGATTCAGCTTGTAGATATCTTCAGTGGTGACATGATAAATCTTGGAAATGGAATACACCGTTTCGCCCGCTTCAACCGTGTGGGTGAAGAAAGGTGTCTGGGCCCAAGTGGCTGTGGCATACATACTCCAGGATGCCAGCAACACGAAAAACGATTTGATGTGTTTCATGTAAAACAAAATTTTATGCGGACAAAAGTACACAAAAAAAGTGGTTAATTCAACGGGATGTGCTATTTTTGCATAAATATAATGACTTATGAATCGAATTTTGAATTGGATTGTTTTTTTGTTGCTTCTTTCAGGGCCTCTCTGCCTGAAAGCGCAGACTCTTTATCCCAGTGTGACCCCGCAGGCCAGATACGTGACTTCCGAAGGTGAGGAGATTGATGACGCTTCTGAAGAACAGTCGGCTCCCATTACCGGATATTTCTCGGCCGAGGTGACGGATCTGGGTAGTTACTCCGCTCATTATGAATGGCGTATCTTTAAGGAAGGAGAGGAAAATTCACCTTTGATTGATCGTTTTGACCCCGAGATTGAATATACTTTTACGCAAAGCGGAACCTTCTATGTGCAGCTTTATGCCACTTTCGTACAGGGAACGGACACCATCCGTTTTCCCGACGGTGGAGAAGAGCCGTTTGTGGTGACTGTCAGCGAGTCAAAACTGGAATTCCCCAATGCTTTTTCGCCGAATGGAGACGGTTTCAACGATGTCTATAAGGCTAAGGACGGATATCGTTCCATCGTGAAGTTCAAGGCGACCATCTTCACCCGGTGGGGACAGAAAATTTACACCTGGACCAATCCGGCCGAAGGATGGGACGGTAAGGTGAACGGGCGCACGGTCCGTGACGGAGTTTATTATGTAGTGGTACAGGCCGAAGGAGCCGACGGAAGAAAGTTCAATATTAGAAAAGATGTAAATGTGCTGACCGGATATACCAGTGAAGAGGGTACAACCGGGGCTGAATAGGATAATGGATATGGAACAGCAGGAACAGGAAAAGATTCAGGTGTTCGGTGCGCGGGTGCATAACCTGAAGAATATTGATGTGGAGATTCCCCGCAACAGTCTGACCGTGATTACCGGTATGAGTGGCAGCGGCAAGTCATCCCTGGCTTTCGATACGATCTTTGCCGAAGGACAGCGTCGGTACATTGAGACATTTTCGGCCTATGCGCGTAACTTTCTGGGCAATATGGAGCGCCCGGATGTGGACAAGATTACCGGTTTGAGTCCGGTGATTTCCATCGAGCAGAAAACCACCAACAAGAATCCCCGTTCTACGGTGGGAACCACTACGGAGATTTACGATTTTCTGCGTCTGCTCTATGCCCGGGCAGGTGCGGCCTATTCCTATCTGTCCGGTGAGCCGATGGTGAAATACACCGAAGAGCAGATTCAGCAGCTCATTCAGGAACAGTATGCCGGCAAGCGGATTTTTCTGTTGGCTCCCGTAGTGCGTAACCGAAAGGGACATTACAAGGAACTGTTCGAGCAGATCCGGCGCAAGGGCTTTCTTTATGCCCGGGTGGACGGAGAAATCCGCGAACTGATTCAGGAACTGAAACTGGACCGCTATAAGAACCACGATATCGAGATTGTGGTGGACAAGCTGCGTGTGGAGCAGACAGACGACAAGCGCTTGCGCGACAGTCTGTCTTCGGCCATGCATCACGGCGACGGTCTGATTATGATTCTGGATGCCGACAGCGGAGAGGTGCGCCATTACAGCAAGCGCCTCATGTGTCCGGTATCGGGTATTGCCTATCGCGATCCGGCACCGCATAACTTTTCGTTCAACTCCCCTCAGGGAGCCTGTCCGCGTTGTAAGGGACTGGGATATGTGAATCTGATTGACGAGGACAAGATTTGTCCCGACAAATCCCTTTCGGTGCACGAAGGAGGTATTTTGCCTTTGGGTAAATATAAGAACTGCATGATCTTCTGGCAGATAGAAGCTCTGCTGGCGCGTTATGACGCCACCTTGAAGACTCCTTTGGCAGAACTGCCGGAAGAGGCGATGAACGAACTGCTTTACGGTTCGATGGAGAAACTGAAGATCAAGGCTTCGCTCATCCAGACTTCTTCGGATTACTTTGTGCGTTATGATGGCGTGATCAAATATATGGAAACGCTCTATGAGGCCGATGACTCGTCGGCTGCCCAGAATTGGATGGAGCAGTTCTCCAAGGTGGCCTGCTGTCCCGAATGCCACGGCAAGCGGTTGAACCGCGAGGCCCTGCATTTCTTTATCGACGGAAAGAATATTGCCGATCTGTCGGAAATGGACATCTCGGAGCTTTATGAATGGATGCAGGGACTGGAAGAACGACTCACCGACCGTCAGCGGCGTATCGCTCCGGAAATCCTGAAGGAGATCCGCACGCGACTGAAATTCCTGCTCGATGTGGGACTGGACTATCTGGCATTAAACCGCACTTCGGTATCTCTGTCGGGTGGTGAGAGTCAGCGCATCCGTCTGGCTACCCAGATCGGTTCGCAGTTGGTCAATGTGCTTTATATCCTGGATGAGCCCAGTATCGGTTTGCATCAGCGGGACAACCGCAAGCTGATTCATTCGCTCAAGGAACTGCGCGACACGGGCAATACCGTGATTGTGGTGGAGCACGACGAGGAGATGATGGAGCAGGCCGACTATATCGTGGATATGGGACCGAAGGCCGGTCGCAACGGAGGTAATGTAGTTTTTCAGGGTACGCCCCAAGCCATGCTCCAGACCGACACCATGACGTCGCAATATCTGAACGGCAAGCAGCAGATCGAGATACCGGCCGAGCGCCGCAAGGGAAACGGAAACGTGATCCGTCTGGAAGGTGCCCGGGGAAATAACCTGAAGAATGTGAATGTGGATTTTCCGTTGGGAGTCTTTATCTGTGTGACGGGAGTATCCGGAAGCGGTAAGTCTACACTGATCAACGATACGCTGCAACCCATTCTGTCGCATCATTTCTACCGTTCATTGCGCGAGCCGGAACCTTATACCGCCATTCACGGCATTGAATATATTGACAAGGTGGTCAATGTAGACCAGTCGCCGCTGGGACGCACCCCGCGTTCCAATCCGGCCACTTATACCGGAGTGTTCAACGACATCCGTGCCCTGTTCGTCAGCCTTCCCGAAGCGAAGATCCGTGGTTACAAGCCCGGACGCTTCTCTTTCAACGTAAAAGGCGGACGCTGCGAGGCCTGCGGCGGTAACGGTTACAAGACCATCGAAATGAACTTCCTGCCCGATGTATATGTGCCTTGCGAGGTTTGTCGCGGAAAACGCTATAACCGTGAGACGCTGGAAGTGCGCTTCAAAGGTAAGTCTATTGCCGATGTGCTGGACATGACCATCAATCAGGCTGTGGAGTTCTTTGAGAACCAGCCGGTGATTCTGAACAAGATCAAGGTGTTGCAGGATGTGGGCTTGGGCTATATCCGTCTGGGACAGTCGTCAACCACCTTGTCGGGTGGCGAGAGTCAGCGTGTGAAACTGGCTACCGAGCTGTCGAAGAAAGACACTGGTAAGACGCTGTATATATTGGATGAGCCGACCACCGGTCTGCATTTTGAAGACATCCGTGTGCTGCTCGGTGTGCTGAACCGTCTTGTGGAAAAGGGCAATACGGTAATTGTCATCGAACACAATCTGGATGTGATCAAGAGTGCCGATTACATTATTGATATGGGACCCGACGGAGGTCGTGGCGGAGGCGAACTGCTTTCGTGCGGAACTCCGGAAGAAGTGGCCGAACGTACCGTGGGATACACACCGAAATTTTTAAAGGAAGTGCTTTATGGCAAAAGAAAAGATTAACAAGACCAATGTGGCCCGTCTGCTGGACAAGGCCAAAGTGAGTTATGAACTGATTCCTTACGAGGTGGACGAGTCGGACCTGAGTGCCGTGCATGTAGCGGCCAGTCTGGGCGAAAATGTGGAACAGGTGTTCAAGACCATTGTGCTCCACGGGGAGAAAAGCGGCTATTTTGTGTGCGTGCTGCCCGGCGATCATGAAATCGACCTGAAGCGTGCCGCCAAGGTGAGCGGAAACAAAAAATGCGAACTGCTCCCGATGAAAGAACTGTTGCCCGTAACGGGATATATCCGAGGCGGCTGTTCGCCCATCGGAATGAAGAAACATTTTCCTACTTACATACATCACACGGCCGAGCAGTATCCTTATATCTATATCAGCGCAGGCCAGCGCGGTTTGCAGATTAAGCTCAATCCGGCCGACCTGTTGCGTGAGGCACGTGCCGAGTATGCGGAACTGACCGATTAAAAGGATGATAATATAGAAACAGAATATGATGACAGAACCGGTTTATGCGGCCTCGGAAAGCCGTTATGAGAGTGGCATGAATTACCGCCGTTGCGGACGGAGCGGAGTGCTGTTGCCCGAGATTTCCTTGGGCCTGTGGCATAATTTCGGCGATGTGGACACGCTGTCCAACAGTCGCCGCAAGTTGCATTTTGCCTTTGATCAGGGAATCACCCATATTGATCTGGCCAATAATTACGGTCCTTCGTTCGGTTCGGCCGAAGAGACCTTCGGACAGGTGATGCAAAGCTCCTTGCGTCCTTATCGTGATGAGCTGTTTATCTCCACCAAGGCCGGACACGACATGTGGCCAGGACCTTACGGCACGTGGGGATCGCGCAAACACCTCTTTGCCAGCCTGAACCAGAGTCTGAAGCGGATGCAGCTGGACTATGTGGATGTGTTCTATTCTCATCGTTATGACCCGGAAACACCGCTGGAGGAAACCATGCAGGCACTGGCCGATATCGTACATCAGGGCAAAGCGTTGTATGTGGGCATTTCCAAATATCCGCGGGAGAAGGCATTGGAGGCTTACCGCTATCTGAAAGCCGAAAAGGTGCCCTGTCTGCTGTATCAAGGACGTTATAATCTGCTGAACCGTGCTCCCGAAGAAGAGTCGATTATTCAGGATGCGGTGGATCACGGTACCGGTTTCATCGCTTTTTCTCCTTTGGCACAGGGGGTGCTGACTGACCGTTATCTGGCGGGTATTCCCAAGGATTCGCGTGTGGCACGTGGCGGTTTCCTGAAAAAGGAAACGCTCACGGAAGAACTGCTCACCAAAGTGTCTCAGTTGAATGATCTGGCGGCCCGCCGCGGACAGACACTGGCAGAGATGGCGCTGGCCTGGTTGCTTCGCGACGAGAAAGTCACTTCGGTGATAGTGGGTGCCAGTTCGGTGGAACAGTTGGCCGATAACCTGAAAGCCTTGCAGCAGACCACTTTTGATGCGGAGGAACTGCAAAGCATTGATGCCATTATTCGGGGATAGTGAACCTTAGTAAATGGTGTTCGCAAAAATTACAACCTGATTTACAGACAATAGACCAGATTGCTAAATTACTTGAAGTAAAAAGAAGTGATCTTATTGTCGATTAAATGGTATTATTGAGCAATATGTAACAGCAAAATATTCAAAGAATATGAAGATTAAGGAAATTAATATAATCAACTTCAAGGGATTCCAGAATGAAACAGTTTGTTTCAATGGTAATCTTACAGTTGTTATCGGAAATAATACGGCAGGCAAAACCACCTTACTCAAGGCTTTACAAGTAGGTTTAGGAGCATATTTGCAAAGTCTTAAAACCCTTCCAGGTGGAACTCCTTATCGTCGCAACTTCAGCTCACTTGACAGATTCATGAGATTTGATACAGAGTTGAGGGATTATATACCAAATGAAGACAAACCAAGAATAACAATCAAAGCAGATTTCCCTGTAACACACTCTTCAAGTACAAATTGCCCAGAAGTATCATTTATTCCGATACAATGGTACAGGGAGTTTGCCGGTAGTTACACGACTCATACACGAGCTTCTGCAGGTGAACTTATGGATGCGGTTCGTAACATGGAAAGCTTAAGAAATACCGAAAAACAAGAATCTATCTATCCGTTAGTATTAGCCTTTGGAGCTAAAAGGACAAGTGATTCTCAAGCGAAAAGCAACTCAAATGCCAAGGAAAGAGCATCAAGGATTGAAAAAGCATACAAATTCGCTTTACATGACAAAGTGGATTTTGAAGGAGCCATGGAATGGCTCAGTCACTATGATAAGGATATCAAGGATAAGAAAGAATTTGATGGTACAAGAGAGGCTTTTTTTGAAGCCTTGCAGGTTGCAATTCCTGCATTATCTGAGATAGATTTCGACCATGGAGAATTAGAAGCGGTTGTCAGTGTAACCGGACATGCTCCATCCCGTCATTATTTCTCATATATGAGCGACGGACTTCAGTCTATGATAAATATTGTTTCCGAGATTGCACACCGCTGTATAGAATTGAATGGCTTTCTTGGAGGTAATGCTGTGAAGATGACTCCGGGCATAGTGATGATTGATGAAATCGATTTGTATTTGCATCCTCATTGGCAGAAACATGTATTGCAGGACCTGACAAAAGCTTTCCCTATGATACAGTTTATCGTTTCCACTCATAGTCCTTTTATCATCCAAAGTCTTCAGGAAGGACAGCTTGTAAGTTTTGATAATGATGTCTTAACTACCGGAGAACCCTTCCGTGAAGGTTTGGAAGATATTGCTTCTGAACGTATGGGACTGCAGCAAGATATCAGGAGTAAGCGTTTCAATGAAATGGTAGATGTCGCATCACGTTTATTTGAAGCAACAGATAATGGTAGTGCAGATAAAGAAAAACTGAGGATTATGCTTGACGAGGTTGAGGCTGAGTTCAGTGATGATCCGGCATATCTTGCACTAATCAGAACAGAATTAAAGGCAAGGCAGAAACAGTTATGAGACCTATTGTAAAAAAGAATCCGGGAGATACTGTTTGTTTTTCAGATTCAAATAATCAGCTGGTAGAACATATTATACAGGAATATTATTCCAATTACGGAGATGCCAAATTTCCATTAACCGGTAATATCGGTCAATATTGTTCTTATTGCGAAGGGTTTGAGAAATTACCTTCACTTGACGTGGAGCATATTGCTGCAAAAAGTAAGGGCGGTTCACATACTGCATGGGAAAATTTCCTATTGTGCTGTAAAGTCTGCAATAGTAATAAAGGTACAAAAGTGGTTGATGCAGATTATCATTGGCCACATTTGAATAACACCTTCTACAGCTTTATTTATGATGAGACAGGAAGAATAAAAGTCAATGACCATATTCCTGAGATTTCAAGAAGGAAAGCTCAAAACTTATTGGATCTGATTCAACTTCAAAGATACCCGGGCACCGGGAATCCTCCTTCTCAAAAAGATTTCAGATGGAAATACCGGTACGAAGCCTGGAACAAGGCATCACGATATAGAAAACTGTTTATTAAAGGCTCAATTACAGAGGATGATGTTATATCGTATGCAAAAGATATAGGCCAATGGTCCATATGGTTTACAGTATTTAAAGGTATAGACTGTATCAGACTGAGGTTGATATCGGATTTTCCAGGTACTTGTGCATCATGTTTTGATAAGAATAATCATTACGAACCGGTTGAAAGGAACCCAGGGTGTGAGGACCCAATATAAATTAAGGCTGTCAGGGTTAATATATAAGCGAAAGATATATACATTATAGTTATAACTGTAAGACTGTAACTAATAAAGAAACACTCTCCAGAATCGTAAATAATCATCTAAAAAAATCCTTTCGATGAATTGAAAAAAACATCGAAAGGATTTTTTTATTTTATCAGGATGATTTTTTGAAGCCTATTCTACGGCTAATTTTCCGTTCTGATAGCTTAACGTGTATTTCTGGTCACGTTGGGTATCGAAAGTAAGCCGCTGCCCTTTGTAATGTACGGAGCAGGGACCTCCCGAACGGGAATGAATCACGGCACGGGTCAGGTTGTTGTCCTTCCAATACAGGTCGACCACGAAATTACCGCGGGCACAGACTCCGGTGAGCTTTCCTTCGTGCCATACGTCCGGCAGGGCAGGAAGCAGATGGATAAAGCCCATGTGGCTTTGCAGCAGCATTTCTGTAACACCGGCTGTTCCGCCAAAGTTACCGTCAATCTGGAAAGGCGGGTGACTGTCCCACAGGTTGGCATTCGTACCGTTTTTCAACAGATTGCCGTAGAGGGTGTAGGAACGGTTTCCGTCGTGCAGGCGGGCCCACTGGTTCAGTTTCCAGCCCATACTCCAGCCGGTAGCACCGTCGCCACGATGTTCCAATACGACGCGTGAGGCACGTGCCAGTTCCGGTGTTGTTACTGGTGAGATGGTATGTCCCGGATGCAGTCCGAACAGATGGTTTACATGGCGGTGTTCGTCGCGCGGGTCGTCAATGTCCTGCGACCATTCCATCAGCTGTCCGTATCTTCCGATCTGGTATGGTTTGAGTTTTTCCAGAACCGTTTCCCATTCTTTCCGTTCCTCTTCATCCGTCTGAAGCACCTTGCTGGCTTCGATGGCATCCGTCAGGATCTCCCGGATGACCGCATGCGAGAAGGTGGCTCCTTCGTCAATCGGTCCGTGTTCCGGTGAGGTGGATGGGGCGGCGGTATAAGTACCGTCCGGCTTCTTCCACAGATAATCCGTGGCAAATTCGGCACCTCCCTTGATCAGGTCATAACCGATATTCTTCAGGAAGTCCAGGTCGCGTGTATAATCGTAGTAGTCCCACACATGAGTGGCCAGCCACGGACCGGCTACCGGAGAGAAGTTCCACGACATATCCTTGTCGCGCAACGGGGTGGTGAAGCCGAAGATGTTGGACGAGATAGAGGTGGTCCAGCCGCGAGCCCCGAAATAAGCTTGGGCGGTACGCTCTCCCGGTTTAACCTGAGTGCGGATAAAGTCAATCAGCGGCCATTCGCATTCTGCCAGATTGGTCGGGCAGGCCGGCCAGTAGTTCATCTGCACGTTGATGTTGTTGTGGTAATCTATGCGCCAGGGGCCGTCGATGTTGTTGTGCCAGATGCCTTGCAGATTGGCCGGCAGGTCGCCCGGACGCGAACTGGAGATGAGCAGATATCTGCCGAACTGATAGTACAGGCTCTCCAGTTCATAGTCGGGAGCTCCGGTACGGTAGCGGGCAATCCGTTCCGGGGTAGACAGTTTACGTACCTCGGTGTTGAAAGAAGGATTGACTTCGAACACCGTGCGCTGGAACAGTCCGGCATAGTCCTGATAGTGGCGTTGCAGCAAGTCATCGAAACTCTTTTCCGATGCCTTGTCCATCCAGTTGCGAGTGGTTTCCAGCGGTTTTACGCCTACATAGGTTTTCGGATTCTTGAAATCCGGATTGAAATTCATCTTGTAGTCCGTATCGGCCGAGATCAGGAAGATGACTTCATCTGCCTGTTCCACATGAATGCGTCCTTCCTTGTCCGTCCAAGTCTTTCCTCCCTGAGCGATGGCCTGTGCGCGGACCACATAATGCATGTCGTTGTTGTTCAGATGGGCCGAATAGCAGAAACTGCCGGACTTGCTTCTCTTGTATTCCCCTTTGGAAAGCGGGTTCGGGGTATATTTGAATACCAGATTCTGTTTCCCCTTTTCGGAAGCGGAATAACGGATAACCATCACCTGATCGGGAAAAGAGATGAAATACTGCCGTTTGTACTGCACGCCGTTTTGAGCGAAGCATACATTGACAAGAGCCGAATCCAAAGACAGCGAACGGGAATATCCTCCGATATTTTGTTCCTCAATGCCGGTTTCGATGTCGAAGGTTCCTGCCGATGTGAAACTGCCGAAACGGAAAGGCTCTTCGGCATCCGCCTCATAAGGCACCTCACTGTTGAAGTTGTCCTGAGTGAGCCGGGTTACCTTTGCCTGGTCCTTATCCAGAAAAGCCTGACGGATTTCCTTCAGCACGTGTGCCGAGTTCTTGTTTACGTTCCAGTAATAATCAGCGCCTTTGGCGGTGTTCGGGCCACCGCGCCAGAGGCTCTTTTCATTGAATGTGATGTGCTCGGTAGCTACGGAACCGAAGATATTGGCTCCGATGCTTCCGTTGCCGATGGGCAGAGTCTTTTGTTCCCATTCCGGATCCAGATTGCCGTGTCCGCTGCCGGTGGCTGCTCCGGGATTGTTTCCCCAGGCCGGCTGTTTGCCGGAAGCGATGGGAGTATCGAAAAAGACGTTCATGGGCGTCTGCTGGGCATATCCCGATGCATGCATCAGGATAGCCAGCGACCAGAGGAAAAATTTCTTGTTTCTCATGATGCTTATTTTTTATTCATTTGAAAAGGTTGTGTTCTCAGGTAAATCCGGTAGTCTTTGATGATGGCCGGAGCATCCTTCTGCGGACGAGGCAGATAGCGGAATCCGCTCACGGTGTAGGTCTTGCCCAGATCCAGAATCAGCTGATGCGGGAATCCCGTTTTGTTCTGGCTCCAGGCGGTGTGCCAGAAGGTTGACTCCTGCAAGTCGAAGACTTTGTCGCCGTCTGAGTTTTCTGAAAGAACTTCCTCGCTGTCGGCATAAGCCGTGCTCCATTCCGTACGTGGAATTTCCTTGCCGTTTTCATCCAGAATATACAGTTCGGCAATAGAAGCCATATCGTCATTGCGGAAGCTGCTCAGGGCTTCGATGCAGAAATAACGGGTTTCTTTGGCCTGATCGAACTTGATGGTCTGCCAGTTGTTGCCTTTTTCAAAAGTACCTTCTTTGATAACATCCGCTGCATCGAGAACTACGGTTTCTCCTTTTTTGCGGTGATAGAGCGACTCTTCCGGACGCAGGTCATCCAGAATCGGACGGGTCAGTCCCTTGATGGTCGGTGAGGCCGGAGTTTCCAGATCGAAGACAATGATTTCGTTCTTTCCCTTTTTCAGCCAGCACCCCGGCATGTATAAGGTCTGTTGCGGACCGATTTTCCAGAAGCGTCCCAGATTCTTGCCGTTCACCCATACCATACCTTTTCCCCAGGTAGACATATCCAGGAAAGTATCTCCCGGCTTGTCCACTGTGAAGGTGGTGCGATACCAGGCCGGACCGTTGCATTTGTCCGCTTTGGTAAAGTCATGCTTTTTCTGGAACTTATAGTCTACCGGGAAGTTATATACTTGCCAGTTTTCCAGTTCGGTCTTCTGCTCCTCGTCACACAACCAAACGGCCTCGGTGATACCTTTGCGGTCGATGATGCCTTCGCCGAAATTGACGCGTCCGGTTGCTTCTACCAGAATATCCAGGGTTTGCTCTTGGGATGTGGCCGGCAGTTTGACGGTCTTTTCGCCTCTGCGGCGGTCCAGCTTGCCGATTTCCTTTCCGTCGAGATAAATCAATGCCCAATCGTGTACCTCATCAATGAGCAGTTGGCGTCCTTTTTCTCCGGCTGGAAGAGTGGTGCGATACAGGATGCGTCCCCAACCCTGATCGAAGAATTCCATAGACTGAATCTTTTTGCTGCTCTTCGGTTTAGGCAGTTGCTGGAAGAGAGGGGCAACCTCGTTCAGAGTCATTTCCGGGATTTCGATCACCGGATATGGTTGCGGAATATTTTCAGGAATGCTTTCTCCTTCGTTCAGATACTGAGCCTGAAGCTTGCGTACGGCATGGAACTTTTCTGTGGCCCAGCCGGCTTCACTGATCGGAGCGTCATAATCATACGAAGTGGCCATGGTAGAGTAGGGAGGAGTATTGGCACCGCCCCATTGTCCGAAGGTGGTTCCTCCATGAGCCATATACAGACTGTAGGAAATTCCTCTCTCGAGCATGTCTTTCATACTTCCGCACATCACGTCGGCACTGCGGGTTGCATGAGGGCGTCCCCAGTGGTCGAACCATCCGGACCAGTACTCGCTACACATCAGCGGAATGGTAGGCTGATCTTCTGCCAGCATCTTGAACTGCTCGTCGATATTGGAACCGGCACCGAAATTGATGGTGCTCAGTACACCGTTGAGCATGGTTTCCTTGAAGTTGGAACTCCATGCACAGGAGAACAGCTGCATATCCTTGAATCCGGCTTCCACAACAATATCCTTTATCTGACGGAGATACTCCTTGTCGTTACCATACAGCGGATACTCGTTCTCCACCTGCACCATCAGAATATTACCGCCATTGCTCAGGAGCATCGGTGAGAGTTCCTTACCCACACGATTCATGAAAATGCGGGTGCGCTCCATAAAGAAAGCGTCTTCCTTGCTTCTGATTTTGATATCTTTCTTCTTGAGCAGCCACCAGGGAAGTCCACCCATATCCCATTCGGCACAGACATACGGTCCGGGGCGCACGATGATATACATGCCGTTCTTTTGAGCCAGTTCACAGAATTCGCGGATATCATTTTGTCCCTTGAAATCAAATTCATCCATTTTCTGCTCGTGAATGTTCCAGAACACATACAGACAGATGGTGTTCATACCCATAGCCTTGCACATCTGGATGCGGTGCTCCCAATATTCTTTGGGGATTCGCGGATAATGGATTTCTGCCGCCCGGATAACAAAGGGCTTGCCATTCAGAAGAAAAGTACGATTTCCCAATTCAAAGGTCGTGGCTGACAAAGGTTGAAATAACGCCAGACTGCAAATCAGGAAAAGCAATAAGGTTTTGCTGATTTTGTTCATGATGTTTTAGATATTTATTAGATTAATGTGATGTTCGTTTTTAAGGGTATATTAGATTTATTGCAAACAAATTTAATAGCTTTATAAATGAACACAAAGGTTTGTTATGGAAAATAAAGATTTTGAATCTTTGCTTAGGGTCTCTTAAGTAAAAAGTTGTTTAGTATTAAAATTAGTTATGATACAGATTTGTGAGAAGTGGCCTGAACCAGAAGAATGCTAACTTCGTACAATAACCAAATGGGGAATGCAACTAAAGATAAAGTGAAAATATCCGAGGTGGGCGTAATGATGGCTGCAACAATCAGGATGACAACGACCGCATGTTTTCGATAATGGCGCATAAAATCAGCAGAAAGAAATCCTAGCCGGGCAAACAACCAGGACAGCACCGGCATTTCAAAGACGATGCCCATTGTCAAGGACAATATCAGTAATGTAGAAATATAGGATTGCAAAGTGATCATGTTTTGTACGGCGTCGCTGACTTGGTAAGTTCCCAGAAAACGAAAAGTCAGCGGGAATATCAGATAATAGCTGAGCAAGATGCCTCCGATAAACATCATATATCCGCAACCAATCATTCGAAGAGCATATTTCCTTTCATTGTGATACAAAGCCGGAGAGATAAAACGGAAAATTTGATACAGAATATAAGGCGAGGCGCATAAAATGCCGGCAAACAATGCCGTTTTCATGTGGAGCAGAATCTGACCGGTCAATCCGGTGTTGATGAGATGGATGGAAAATGCGGGCAGTTCCGAACCGGTGAATTGTTTGCTGATTATGTTCAACAGCCGGTAAGTTATAAAATCTTCCTTTTGTGGAGCCAGAATGATGTGGAACAGCGCCTCTTTACCCGCGAAAGTCAGGAGAGCGGTGAACAGAACCGTTACGGCGGCGATTCTGATGATCGCCGCACGTAAGATGTCCAGATGATCCCAAAAGGATTGTTTATCTTGTGTCATTACTGTTCTTTTTTATCTGTTGTTTCAGGATCATTTTCTATTTGATTCATTCCTTCTCTGAAAGAACGTACTCCTTTTCCCAGTCCTTTCATCAGTTCCGGTATTTTTTTACCACCGAAGAATAGCAGGACGATGAGAACGATAAAAAGAATTTCTTGTGTTCCGATTCCAAACATGTGGTTTACATTTTAAATTTAATCCGTAAAATATCTTTTTGTTAATAGAGTGCTGATGCGGTCAGTTTTCGCATTTGATGCTGTAGAGACGTTCCACCTCTCGGGGAGCATGGAGGTCAAGAATTCGTTCTTGAGTGGCATTCATGACCGAAAGGGTATCCATATCTTCGGGAGTCAGTTCGAAATCTTCGATATTGAAATTTTCGGTAATCCTTTCCGGATGTACGGATTTCGGTATGGCAATGATTCCCCTTTGCAGGTGCCAGCGCAACACGACTTGTGCGGCAGATTTATCATATTTTTGTCCGATGCCGGTTATTACCGGATCAGAGAACAGATTGTTTCTGCCTTCAGCCAGTGGTCCCCAGGCCTCAGCCTGAATGCCGAGTGATTGCATGATCTGCAAAGCCTCTGTTTGTTGAAGATAAGGATGTATTTCCACTTGATTGACTGCCGGAATGATGCGGGCGCTCTGACACAGGTCAATCAGCCGGTCCGGCTCAAAATTGCAGATTCCGATGGCGCGTATACGGCCGTGTAGGTAAAGTTCCTCCAAAGCTCTCCAGGCTCCATGATAGTCCCCGAAGGGCATGTGAATCAGATAGAGATCTAGATAATCCAATTCCAAACGTTCAAGGGAGGCTTCAAAAGCCTTCAGAGTTTGGGAATATCCCATCTCGGAAATCCAGGCTTTGGTGGTAATAAACAATTCATTGCGGGGAACACCGCTTGCACAGATAGCTTGGCCGACTGCTTTTTCATTGCCGTATACCGATGCTGTGTCTATCAGTCTGTATCCGGCCTGTATGGCATGCATGGTGACCTTGCGGCAAAGCTGAGGATCAGAAATCTGGAAAACTCCGAACCCCTGCATCGGCATGAGGACTCCATTGTTTAATGTTGTAAATTGCATGGTTATGTTATTTATCTATTTGACTTTCTGTAAATGGGTCTGCACGATGTCCCATCAGATGTATTTGGGCATAGTCCCGGTCGAATTCTTCCACTTCCCAGGAAGTCAGCCGGAGATTACCGGCCCCGATGAGTTCATCCAGATGGTTGGGGTTGGTTGTACCCGGAATGGGAGCAATCCATGGTTTGCGTGACAGAATCCAGGCCAAGGCAAATTGGGCCGGAGTCATTCCCTTGCGTTGTGCCACTGGCGTATCAGTGTTACGAGAGGCATATTATGTTTTAAAGCCTCCGGAGTGAACTGGGGGAGATTCCATCTTCGGTCTCCTTGGTAAAAGATACGGTTTTCATCGATAACACCGGTCAGAAAGGCCCGTCCCAGCGGACAGTAGGGCACAAAGCCGATACCCAGTTCTTCCAGTGTGGGGAAAATCTTGGTTTCCGGTTCGCGCCACCAGATGGCATATTCGCTTTGCACGGCTGAAAGAGGACATACGGAATGAGCTTTTCGGATAGACCGTGCACTGGCTTCTGACAGTCCCCAGTGCAGGACTTTTCCTTCTTGCATCAGTTCTTTAACCGTTCCGGCTACCTCCTCCATGGGGACATTCGGATCAACCCGATGCTGATACAACAGGTCGATATAGTCGGTTTTCAGTCGTTTGAGAGAACCTTCTACTGCCCGTCGGATATGATCGGGACGGCTGTTCAATGCCGTGGGTTGGCCTTCTTCTACTCCAAAACCGAATTTTGTTCCGATTTTAATCTGATGACGGAATGGGGCCACGGCTTTGCCTACCCACGTTTCACTGGTATAAGGCCCGTAAACTTCTGCTGTATCAAAGAATGTTATTCCTTTGTCATAAGCCCGTCGGATTAATGCTATCATCTCCTTTTCGTCATATTTTCTCCCATAGTAGCCCACCATGGGCAGGCAACCAAGACCAATAGCCGAAACTTCCAATTCTCCCAGTTTACGAAATTCCATATTATTGTCTGGTTGGTTTTTTGTTTTGTTGAGTTCGTTTTTCCGGTAAGAATCAGATTGTGCAAAAATCTTGGATACACCGGTCCATGCGCCGGCTGCAGACAACACAGCCATTGACGACATTTTCAAAAAATCTCTTCGATCCATACTTTTAAATATTATATTCGCATTTGTTTTCAGACTTTATCAGTTATTCTTTTCGACAAAACAAAATTAGATGCTTGCTTCAATGGAAGAGTAACAATAAGTGGGATGTTTGTACCTGTTTTACGGATTCTGAACCCTGTGCATCTGAATATTAATCGGAAAACGTTATTTTTGTCTGTATGATTTTCTAAGGTGATGTTATGAGCAAGATTCTGAAAGTAAGAAATGTGGATGATTATTGCCGCTGGCTTGGCTGTGTCAGTCAGCATCCATTGGTTTGTGTCATTAATTACGAAGAAGTGTCTCCGGTGCGTCATTGTCTGGGAAACTACAATGTTTATGGTATCTTCTTTCATGATGAGGCGGAGATTGATTTGGCTTACGGTTGCGGCAAATATGATTATAAGAAAGGAACGGTTATTTGTGTGGCTCCCGGGCAGATAGGAGGTAAGGAAGATAACGGTGAAGAAGTGATGCTGACGGGATGGGCTCTTCTGTTTCATCCTGATATTCTGCACGGTACTTCATTGGAACAGACAATCAGGAATTATACCTTTTTTGATTATCGTATTCATGAAGCTTTGCACATGTCCGAGGAAGAACATGATATATTGGTGTCTCTGATGACTCAGATGAAAGATGAATTACAGAAAAGGCATGATGAGTTGCAGAATGCGATTCTGGTTGGATATATGGAATTAATGTTGAATTTTTGCCAGAGGTTTTACAATCGTCAGTTTGTTACCCGTAAGTTGGAGAATACGGATGTACTGATGAGGTTTCATGCACTTTTGCGTCATTATTATGAAACGAATATGCAATGGGATTTAGGTTTGCCCACAGTGCAGTATTGTGCGGATAAACTATGTATGTCTGCCAATTATTTTGGTGATCTGATCAAGAAGACTACCGGAGAAACGGCGAGTAATTATATTCGTCAGTACATTATTCAGAAAGCCGAGAATGAGTTGGCAAGTAGAGCTTCGACTTCGCAGGTTGCCTATGATTTAGGTTTTGATTATCCCCAACATTTTAGCAGACTGTTTAAAAAATATACCGGACTTACGCCTACGGAATATGTACGTAATTTGAAAGTAAACCTATAAAATAGAGGAAACTTTTTTCTTTTTCGTTCCTTCTTCCTATTTTTATCCTGCAAATAACATGAAATGAATAATGGAAGCGTTGAGAAGACAAAGCGGAACGAAAACGTTGCTTGATCAGATTGAAGAGCGCTTGCAGTTATTTTTACGTCTCATGTTGCCGTTTGTGCTATGCTGAAAGAAGACTATGAACGAAAAAAGAATGAATCATATATTCATAAATCAAATATTATGAAACCATTAAAATTATTGCTTTTACTTGTTTTTCAAATTCATGGATTATATGCTCAGAAGGTGCAGATTACGTTTCAGCGCCCGGTACTGCCGGTGCTTGCCGGAATGGAAAACAATCTCACCGGTTTTATTCGGGTAATTAAGCCTCAGGGGCAGAAGGTGGCGCTTACCGGTATTTCTTACAGTCTTTCGGGAACAACAGATATAAAAGAAGTAGAGCGCGTATCGTTTAAGAAATGTAATGCATACGGCGGAGGGCTGGCCGGCAAGGCAACAGCTTTTTCATCGCATCTCAGTGAGGAGAATCATTTTCGTCTGTATGTTCCTTTGAAGGAAGACACGACCTATTGGGCCTTTACCGTTAAACTGGATGCTCAGGCTGATTTGCTGCACCGCATCAATCTGAATTGTACGGCAGTGGAGGTCAATGGAGAAGAACAGATCGTTCTGAAGCCGGTTTATGCAGAAGGGTTGCGTGTGGGTTACCCCTTACGTATGGCCGGTCAGGACGGTGTGAACACAAGTCGCATTCCAGGCTTGACGACTTCGAAAAAAGGAACTTTGTTGGCTATTTACGATGCTCGCTGGAATTCTGGAAGAGATTTGCAGGGCGATATAGATATAGCATTGAACCGGAGTGAGGATGGGGGACAGACCTGGCGACCGATGCAACGGATTCTGGACCAGAAGGAATGGGGAGGTCTGCCTGAAAAGTTCAATGGGGTGAGCGATGCCTGTATTCTGACAGACAAGCGTTCCGGAACCATCTTTGTGGCCGGACTGTGGATGCACGGTATTCTGGACCGCAATACCGGCAAGTGGATTGAGGGACTTACGGAAGACAGTTTGCAATGGATTCATCAGTGGCATGCCCGCGGTTCGCAACCGGGAACCGGCGTGAAGGAAACCTGCCAGTTTTTGATTACCCGTAGTGAGGATGACGGAAAGACCTGGAGCGAACCAATCAATATCACGGCTCAGACCAAGCGTCCGGAATGGTGGTTGCTGGCGCCTGCTCCCGGTCATGGCATCACGTTGCAGGATGGTACTTTGGTGTTCCCGACACAAGGACGCGACAAGGACGGAAAACCATTCTCCAACATTACTTACAGTAAAGACGGTGGAAAGACCTGGACAACCAGCAATCCCGCTTATTCCAATACAACGGAGTGTATGGTGGTGGAGTTGGCCGACGGCTCGCTGATGCTGAATATGCGAGACAATCGGAATCATGGGGTGAAGAGTCCGAACGGCCGTCGCATTTGCGTGACAAAAGATTTGGGACAGACCTGGACGGAGCATCCGACTTCGCATGCGGTGCTGACCGAACCGACCTGTATGGCTTCCATTCACCGGCATGATTATAAGAAGAAAAGCCTATTGGCCTTTATGAATCCCAACTCTTATCGGGCCCGCAATCAGCTTACCCTGAAGTTTAGTCTGGACGAAGGGATGACCTGGCCGGAAAAATACTGGCTGCTGCTGGACGAGTGGGGCGGTTTCGGCTATTCTTGCATCACGTCCATTGATAAGGAAACTCTGGGAGTAGTTTATGAAGGCAGTGGAGCACAAATTGTCTTTCAGAAAATCAAGCTTTCCGACATCTTTAAATAACCGTTTGCTTTTATTCCGAAATCATATTAACCAAAAAAGAAAGTACAATGAAAAGATTTTTATTTTGGGTTGTGGCCTGTATCTGCGTTTCTGTTCTTGGGGCACAACCGTTGAAATTCAACAGCAAGGGAAACTTTAAAATCGTGCAGTTTACGGATTTGCATTATATTTATGAGGACAAGCGGGCGGCCATAGCCTTGGAGTGTATCGATCAGGTGATGCAGACCGAGAAACCGGATTTGGTGGTTCTGACGGGAGATGTCATCTATGGCAAGCCGGCCGATAAAAGTTTCCGCACGGTGCTGGACAAGTTGTCTTCCTATAAGATACCTTTCGCCATTACTTTCGGTAATCACGACGACGAACAGGGAATGTCCCGTCAGGAGCTGCTGGAGATTGCCCAAAGCTATCCGATGAACCGTACGGCCACTGAAAAAGGAATTTCCGGAACAACCAATTATACCCTTCCGGTCTATCGTCAGGACGGTCAGACACCGGCAGCTGTGATTTATTGCATCGACTCTCATTCCTATTCCCAGATAAAGGACATAAAGGGATATGACTATATCAAGCAGGATCAGATTGCCTGGTATGCCCGCATGAGCCGCCAGTATCAGGAACAGAACGGCGGGGCAGTGGTTCCTTCCTATTTCTTTTTCCATATACCGTTGCCGGAATATGCCGTTGCCGCATCTACAGAATCGGTTTCTTTGGTTGGAAGCCGGACCGAAAAAGTCTGTGCCCCCGCTTTGAATTCCGGCTTGTTTGCCATGATGAAAGAACGGGGCGATGCGCGCGGTGTCTTTGTGGGACACGATCACGACAATGATTATGCCGTTTATTGGAACAAAGTGTTGTTGGCTTACGGACGTTATTCCGGTGGAAACACCGTGTATAACAATCTGTCTTGTGGCGCAAGAGTAATTGAGTTGTCTGAAAACGATGTCTCGTTCAAGACCTGGATTCGTTTGCAAACCGGCGAGAAAATCAATGAACTGACTTGTCCTGCTTCGTTTGTGAAGAAATAACCTGAGATAAAAAATATATGAATACTGAATGAAAAACATACAGAAATGAAGAAATTGATCCTGTTTGCATTTTGTCTTTTGGGAGGTTGGATGGCACATGCCCAGGAATGGAAACCTTTGCAATGGCCGGTTCTGAAACATTACGACCAGCAGCATCTTTACCGGATCGCTTTGCCTTTGGGAGGTATCGGTACAGGAACCGTGTCTTTGGGAGGACGCGGAGAGTTGCGCGATTGGGAAATCATGAATGTGCCGGCCAAGCAGTTTAGTACTGTGACCCCGGGAAACAATGCGCCTTTTTTTGCCATTTACACTAAGGAACCCGGTAAAGAGGCTCAAACCACTCTTCTGACCGGTCCTTTATATGACCATGAGTATCTGCATTACGAAGGCCGCCCTGTGGACCATCATGGATTTCCGCGTTTTTCAGCGGCCACGTTCGATGCGGCTTATCCGTTCGGGCAGGTTCATCTGTCAGACCCCGAATTACCGGTAACGGTGACCGTAAAGGGATTCAACCCTCTGATTCCCGGTGATGCGGAGAACAGCGGATTGCCTGTTGCTGTATTGAGTTACGAGGTGACCAACCGGACCGAACAACCTCTGGAAGTAGCCGTGTGCGGAAGCATACGCAACTTTATCGGTAAGGACGGCAGTAAATTTACCAGTAACTGGAAAGGGGATTATGTTCCTTTGGGAGCCAAGGCAAACCGGAATCTTTATAAAAAGACCGACGGCCTGCAGGGCATCTATTTTTATTCCGAAGGGGTTGACCATGCTGATCCGGCATTCGGCACGATGGCTTTGACTACCCAGGCTCAGGAGGGAGTCAGCTATCGTACGGCTTCTGTACCCGATGATTGGAATAATGCCATCCTGGATTTTTGGGATGATTTTAGTGCTGACGGTGTTTTGACTGAGAATGGCAAGCCGGCGGATGATGATCCTATGGCATCGCTGGCAGTAAGCAGAACAATCGCTCCCGGAGAAACCCGAACCTTTTCTTTCTTTCTGACGTGGAGTTTCCCGAACCGGAAAGCCTGGTCGGCAACCGTAGTTGGAAACTATTATACCAAGATTTTTCCGGATGCCTGGCAGGCTGCCGAATGTATTGTGCCGAAGATTCCGGAACTGGAAAAGGAAACCCTTTTGTTTGTGGAGAGTTTTTTGCAGAGCACTTATCCCGATGTCATAAAGGAAGCCGCCCTGTTTAACCTGGCAACCTTGCGCTCACAGACTGTTTTCCGCTTGCCCAGCGGTCATCTGATGGGATGGGAAGGAGTGATGGACCGGTACGGTTCCTGCATGGGATCGTGTACCCATGTCTGGAATTATGAAATGGCCACAGCCTTTTTGTTTGGGGAGCTTGCCCGTACGATGCGCGATGTGGAGTTTAACTATGCCACCCGCGAAGACGGTCTGATGAACTTTCGTGCGGCTCTTCCGCTTTCGGAGGCAGCCAAGGGCGGAGCGGCTGCAGCAGACGGTCAGATGGGATGTGTGATGAAATTCTATAGAGACTGGCAGTTGTCGGGCGACTTTGCTTTCTTGTCCGCCAACTGGCCCCGGGTGAAGAAAGTGCTGGAATATGCCTGGATTCAAAAGGGATGGGATGGCAATCAGGACGGTGTGATGGAAGGATCGCAGCATAACACCATGGATGTGAACTACTTCGGTCCGAATCCTCAGATGGGATTCTGGTATCTGGGAGCATTGAGAGCCGGAGAAGAGATGGCCAAAGCCATGGGCGACCGAGCTTTTGAAAAGAAATGCCGCCGTTTGTTCCGAAGTGGTTCCCAATGGATGGATGCCCACTTGTTCAATGGAGAATACTATGAGCAGAAAATAACTTCTCCTTCTTCTTTTGAGTTTCTTGATCTGAAGAATCCGGATACTGAAATCCCGCCTTATCAGTTGGGTAAGGGATGTCTGGTGGATCAGTTGGTCGGACAATATATGGCCCATATCTGTAATCTGGGCTATTTGGCGGAAAAAGACCATATCCGCACCACGATGCAAAGTGTGATGAAATATAATTTTGTCCGGGATTTCAGCCGTCATTTCAATAATATGCGTTCTTATGTCATGGGCGATGAGGCCGGATTGCTGATGGCATCCTGGCCCAAAGGACGTCTGAAAGTGCCTTTCCCGTACTTTGCGGAGGTGATGACCGGCTTTGAATACTGTGCTGCTACGGAAATGCTTTATGAAGGTATGGAGCAGGAAGCCCTGACCTGCATCCAGGCAATCCGTGACCGCCACGACGGGGCAAAACGCAATCCCTTCAGCGAAGCGGAATGCGGACATCATTATGCCCGCTCCATGGCCAGCTGGGCCACGGTATTGGCCTATAGCGGATTCCATTATTCGGCAGTAAACCGGCAAATGCAGATTACGGACAAGCCCGGACGGTATTTCTGGAGCAACGGTTCGGCATGGGGTATTTGTGTGGTAGATCAGGACTGTGTTCAGCTTCAGGTGCTGAAAGGAACGCTGAAACTGAAAAAAATGATTGTAGGCAGTCGTCAGATTCACGCAGGAGATTTAACTTTGCAGCCGTCAGATTCAGTGTGGACCCATAAATTATAGAATATGAATCAGGAATGTATTGATTATATCGAATCGGAAATATTACCCCGATATACCTTTTTTGACAAGGCCCATCAGAACGATCATGTGGAACGGGTGATTCAGGAAAGCCTACGTTTGGCACAGTTTTATGAGGTGAATCCCGACATGGTTTATGTCATTGCCGCCTATCACGATGTGGGACTGGTGGAAGGGCGGGAGCGTCATCATCTGGTTTCGGGCTGTTTGCTGCAGGCCGACCGGAAGCTCCGCAACTGGTTTTCCGAAGAGGAAATCCGAGTGATGAAGGAAGCCGTGGAGGATCACCGGGCTTCGAACAAGCACGAGCCGCGCAGCATTTATGGCAAGATTGTTTCCGAGGCCGACCGGGTAATCGATGCCGAGACCACTTTCCGGCGTACGGTGCAGTACGGACTTTCGCATTACTCCGAAATGACTCCGGAGGAGCATTATCTCCGTTTTCGGGATCATCTGATCACGAAATACGGCGAAGGCGGCTATCTGAAACTTTGGATTCCGCAGTCGGACAATGCGGAGAGATTGCAGGAAATCCGCACGATTCTGAAAGACGAAGAGCGGCTTCGGAATATCTTTGTGAAACTGTTTGCCGCAGAGAGCGCTGTAAAATAGAAATGTTGTAGAATAGAGCATGATATGAAAAAGAAACCTTTTGTGATGTGGGCAGCCTTGTGGGTCTGTGCAGGATTGTTTGCCCAACCGGCTTCGCTCGATGAGGTCTATGAACCGGTTGTAGTCGGTGTTCCGCCCAGCGATGCCTATATTGGTCTGTCGTTGCTGCCCGACGGGGAGTTGCGCCATTATAATTATGGAGAACATGCCGTGCAGGCCGCTCCGATGTATTTGTCGAGCCGCGATCACGGGCTGACCTGGAAAACGGTATCCCTGCCGAAAGAGTTACCCTATGCCGACCAGCGTTCACCGGTAAGCGGAGAATATGTGCGGGTGTTTTGTAACAGTAAGGGGGTATATGCCATGCGTACGGAGGGTGGTCTGGATGGCGGACGCACGATAGTGAAGATTGATGACCGGCCCGGCATCATGAACAAACCGCCCGTATGGATCCGTAACGGAAAACGCGTGATATCCGGTGCCCATCGTACCGACCGCGGTGGTGCCTATGTATATTATTCCGATGATGACGGAAGAACCTGGAAGGCTTCGGCTCAGGTTACGGTACCGCCTCACCGCAAAGGAGGATTTCATCAGGGAACACGCTGGAACCACGGAGCTGTGGAGCCCACGGTGGTGGAGCTGAACGACGGGCGTTTGTGGATGCTGATGCGTACTTCTCAGGACCGTCATTATCAGGCTTTTTCTGAAGACGGAGGAGAAACCTGGAGCGAGGCTACTCCGTCACCCTTTTATGGAACGATAACGATGCCTACGCTCTATCGGATGGGGGATGGACGGTTGCTGTTTTTCTGGTGCAATACCACTCCTCTGCCGGAGCGTGCCGGTACGGATGGAGTTTGGGAGGATGTCTTTACAAACCGTGATGCCTTGCATGTCGCCATTTCCAGCGATGACGGGCGTACCTGGAAGGGTTTTCGTGAACTGTTGCTGAATCCGGAACGGAACAGTCCGGTTTTTGGAAACACACGTGGTGGAGAGGATAAAAGTGTGCATCAGGTGCAGGCAGTAGAGGTGGCTCCCGGAAAGATTCTCGTATCGGCCGGACAGCACCGTTCGTGCCGTCGTATGCTCCTTTTTGATGTGCGCTGGCTGTATGAGCCTCGTCGCAGTTGTGATTTCAGCAATGGTTTGTCCGACTGGTCGGCCTTCAGATATTATCAAGGAATCGTAGGACATTGCGCCTATCACCGTCAGGCAGAGAATTTGTTGGGCACGCATCCTGATGATTCCACCCGAAAAGTGCTTCAGTTGGGTTACACACCCAATGATTCCCTGGTGCAGGATAATGACGGAGCCGTGTGGAACTTTCCGGCGGCAAAGGACGGTTCTTTGCTTCTGCATCTGCGCATTCCGAAAAACGAATCGGCAGTAACATTAGTCTTGAATGACCGTTGGTTTAATCCTACGGATACGGTGGCGCGGCACGAAGCCATGTATCGTTTGCCGCTCGGCAGGAAAGTGTTGGGTATAAAGGACCTGAAGTGGCACCGGCTTCAGATATTCTGGCATCAGAATAAAACAGCCCGCGTGTTTGTGGACGGAAAGCAGAAAGCCGAACTTCCTGTTGTCTGCCCGACCGAACACGGGGTGTCCTATCTGCATTTGCTGGGAGAACATCGCTCGGGAGAGAAGATCCAGATTGATTATGTAGAGGGGGGACAGATATTGCGTTAAAAAATCGTCCTGATGTTTTTCAAAAATCATCAGGACGATTTTTTGTTTTGATGCCGATGATTTTTTGCAGACCTTAGCGTGAAAAGGAGCGAGGAAGTCAAGAGACTTTTTCTGAGAAATCGTATTGCCGGGTGTACCTTTTGCATTTTTTCTTTGTAATTTTGCACCGTTTTTTAAAAAAGTGTTTTTCAAAAGGTATTGTTTTCAGGTATAGCATTATGAAGAAAAGTCTTATTGCATTGGCATTCGGTACTCTGGCTCTCGGAATGGCCGAGTTTACCATGATGGGCATATTGCCCTATGTTGCCTCCGATTTCGGAATCAGTATTTCAGAAGCCGGTCATCTGATATCGGCCTATGCGCTTGGTGTCTGTTTCGGGGCTCCGGTCCTGATTCTCGCCCGGAAGAAGTCGCTGAAACATTTGCTTATGGCCCTTGTTTCGCTGATTATAGTGGGAAATCTGTGTACTTCTTTTGCCCCCAATTATTGGGTGATGATGATCGGGCGTTTCGTTTCCGGTCTGCCCCACGGCGCTTATTTTGGAGTGGCTTCCATTGTGGCCTCCAAACTGGCGGACAAAGGCAAGAGTTCGGAAGCCGTTTCCATCATGATTGCGGGAATGACTGTGGCCAACCTGTTTGGTGTTCCTTTGGGCACCTCGTTGAGTCATCTTGTATCCTGGCGCACCACTTTCCTGTTTGTCGGCATTTGGGGAGTCATCGTGTTTTATTACATCTGGCGGTGGGTTCCGGTGGTGGAAGGCTTGCAGGACAATGGTTTCAAGGGGCAGTTCCGCTTTCTTCGTCATCCTGCTCCCTGGCTGATTTTGGGGGCCACGGCTTTGGGTAATGGCGGTGTGTTCTGCTGGTACAGTTATATAAGTCCTCTGCTGACTCAGGTTTCCGGCTTTTCGGAAAACAGTATCACCGCACTGATGGTTCTGGCCGGATTTGGTATGGTTGTGGGCAATCTGGTCAGCGGCCGTATGTCCGACCGTTATACGCCCGGTCGCGTTTTAATGGTGTCGCAGGGAGGTATCTGTCTGGTTTTGATCGGTATCTTTTTCTTGTCTCCCAACCCTTGGATTTCGGCGGCACTGATGTTTCTCTGCACGGCCGGACTTTTTGCAGTGTCCAGTCCGGAGCAGTTGTTGATCATCCGTGTGGCTCCGGGTGGTGAGATGTTGGGAGGAGCCAGCATACAGATGGCGTTCAATCTGGGTAATGCGGTAGGAGCATACGCAGGTGGTCTTGCCGTAACAAGTGGCGTGCGCTATGCGGCATTGATGGGAGTTCCCTTTGCCTTGGTCGGCTTCATTCTGACGGTTATCTTCTATAAACGTTGTCAGGGGCGCTATGAAATGAATTCATAGGTATACTTAAGTATATTTTTGCGAAAAAAGTGCGGGATTTTTTCTTGGGTAAAGAAATAGTTTCTTATTTTTGTGATAGTCCGTTAATAAACTGCTAATCCTAAGTGGTTTTTGCGGTCTATGAAATGAGATTTTTGAATATTTTTCAACTCAGTTTAAAATCTATGACCCATGAAAAAAAAGCTGTTTTCTTTACTCTGTCTGCTTTGTCTTGTCGGACAGGTTTGTGCGCAGGAAACGCTGCACAAATCAACTACCCTGATTGGAATCTGGAACCAGATGCGTCCTTATCGTCTGGATTCAACCCGTGTCGTGTGGATGCCTACGGGTAATTTCAAGATTTATAATATAGACCGCACTTTCCTTTTGCTGATCAATGACGGAAAGGGTACGTGTGCCATTACCGCTTACGGAACTTATGACGGACGCACGCCGGGAGAGTTTACCGAGAAACTGGAGTTTCATGCCTATTCCAAGGCCTTGAATAGCGGTAACTCTACGTCGAAGCTTCGTTATGCCCTTCAGAATGACTCAATCATGCAGTTGGAATATTACAATTCCGACATCAAGAAATGGGTCCCCGAATTATGGAAACGGGTAACTCCCCTGCATGTTCGGCGTCAGTAAATCCATAGAAACAACCCCTTAAAATCAACGCTTATGAAACGGTTCTTTTTATTTGTCAGTGCTTTTGTAACACTGTTTTCCGTATTGGAAGCCCAAAATTATGAGCCGGTAAAAGCCCATGAAGCCAATCTTCCTTTTGTGTCCGAACAGGAAATGGTAGACGGATTCCACAAGGTATTCGGACAGAAACGCACCAAAGCCTGGATTCCGAACGACCGGGTCAGCAAATATTATGCGCTGACCAATGTCCGTGTATTGGAAAATTGCCCAGACAAACAGGTCCAGGCAGCTGATTCCATCCGTGCCAGTGTGGTATACGGTTGTGATTCGAAGGACGGTCGCCCGCCGTTTCGGATGATGATTGATGAACTCGAACCTCTGAATCAGAATACAGAGAAGGCTCAGAATCTGTTTCGTGCTTTGCAGGAGAAAACCGGTACGTCTGCCGATGCCAGGCAACCGGGAGTTTTCTGCTCCTGGGTTTCCGGAACCTTCTATTCCTTGTATCGTCCCGCTCCCTATATGAATCAGATAGTTTCTCCCCGTCTGTACCGGAATGTCATCCAGAAAGGAATTTCTGAAAAAGACCGGGAAGCTATCTACACACGCGGAGCCTATCGCGAGGAGGCAAGCGCATTACGGGTTGGAGTTGTGGGAAATCCGCATTGGTTGGAGATGGTGGAATACGAATGTGTTTTCTTTACCCATGACGTGAACCGGTTGTGGCGCGAACGGAAGTTGGGTGAGTCTGTGGCTGGAGAAAAAAGATCTGTTGGTTTCTCTTTGTTGTTGCAGATTCAGAAGGACGGTAAGCTCAAGGTGCGCGCCTTGAAGCCAGAAAAGCTCTCCGACTCTCAGCAGAAACTGTTGGGAGAGTTGCAGCAGGTGCTTGACGACATTCCGGCCTGGAGTTTCGATTATCTCTACACTCTGGATGGGAAAATCTTTCCGGCACGCTATCTGAAAGCCTCATATAGTCCCCAAAGCAGCAAATGGATTTTTGTTGACTATATCCGCAGTTCACCGGCAGACACAGATATTTCACCGCTCAGTCTGTATCAATATAAACCGATGGGTTGGTAATCCTAAAAAATCGGCAGATGCATTGTCTGCCGATTTTTTTTGTGGAGTAAAATAATGTTCGCCTTAAAAATACCTGCTTTTCATTTGCCGATATCAATTTTTTTTGCGAATATTGTGTTCATGTTCCATGCAAGTTCCGTGAAAGGCTATTGCATGATGGAATCATTAAATCTAATATACAGAAAATCATTTTTTTCAGCTGAATGGCTGTTTCATTTCTTTTGTGGCTAATGTTAACTGATCATAGAATATGAAAAATATTTGTTTGTGTTTTTGTGCCTTGTGCCTTTGTTCTTCCTTGCGGGCACAGGTTACAGAGCGGCAGCGTCCTGCAGCATGGAGCCAGCTGGTAAAGGGATCCCGTTTTATGGACCGTTTTCTTCCGATGCCGGATGGTGTAAAATCGAATAATCTTTGGGGAGCTCAGGGAGTTCAGAACAGATATGTCGATAATGGCATAGAGGTTTCTGACATGTCGTTCTGGGGAGGTAACATCTTGCGGTCGGCCGACGGGAAGTATCATTTATATGTCTGCGGATGGCCGGAAAAATCCCCAAAGGGACACATGTTCTGGTCTAACTCGACTGTTTACCATGCTGTTTCCAGTCAGTTGTCCGGTCCCTATAAGATTCAAAACTCAATAGGTAAAGGGCATAATCCCGAGGCCTTCCGTTTGTCGGACGGACGTGTGGTCGTCTATGTCATAGACGGTTATTATATTGCCGACCATGAGAACAGTACGGTGTGGACCTATCAGAAGTTTGATTTCGACAGCCGGGACCGCAATATTATAGAAGGATTGTCCAATCTGACTTTTGCGCGGCGCCCGGACAACTCATATCTGATGGTTTGCAGAGGGGGAGGAGTTTGGATCAGCAAGGACGGCCTTTCCACTTATCAGCAAATAACCGGCAAAAGGATATATCCGGATATAGACGGACGCTTTGAGGACCCGGTGGTCTGGAAAGACAGTCTGCAATATCATCTCATCGTCAATGACTGGCTCGGACGTATTGCCTTTTACCAGCGTTCAAAAGATGGCATACATTGGGTAACCGAACAGGGCGAAGCTTATATGCCGGGTATTTCTTTTCATAAGAATGGTGAGGTGGAAGAATGGTTCAAATACGAACGCGCCAAAGTGTTTCAGGACAGCCTCGGACGGGCCGTACAAATGAATTTCGCAGTTATTGATACCATAAAGTGGGACGATTTGCCGGGTGACCGTCATTCCTCAAAAAACATTTGTATTCCTTTGAACAAGGGACTGTCGCTGGCAGTTCTGAATGAAAAACCGATTACCGCTTCTACCAAACGCATTGAACTTTGCATAAAAGCAGAACCGGGCTTTAATCCTCAGACTGATGTGGACATCAACTCTCTTCGTTTCGGATCATACCAGGAAGTGAATTTCGGAAAAGGCTGCAAAGCGGTGAAGACGCGTAAGCAGGGAGATGATCTGATTGTGGTGTTTGACGGCAGGGGAAGCGGTATTACTTCCGAGGAATTTGCCCCAAAACTGATTGGCCGTAACAAGAACGGCGAGTTGCTGTATGGTTATGCTTCTCTTCCTTACGTAGATTATTCTCCGGCAATCCTGTCTGCCCGTTGTCCGGTTTATGATGCCCAGCAGAAGGTCTTGAAGGTAAAGGTTGCCAATTTCGGCCTTTCTGCCTCCGAACCGGCGGATGTAGAAATAAAATGTTCCGGAAAAACGGTTGCAACAGGGCGAGTTGCCGCTTTGCAGCCTTACGAAGAAAAGGAATTTCCTCTAACCGTTTCTTCGCTATCCGAGGCAAAACCAACTGAATATGAGGTGGTGTTGTCTTGTCAGGGTAAAGAGTTGGAACGTATTTCATTTAAAGTATCTGGTACTGATAAAAAATAATAATTATGAAACGGAATATGATTCGTACAAGTGTCTTTGGGGCATGTCTGTGGCTTTGCTGTTCTTCTCTATCGGCGCAAACAAACCGATTGCCATCGGCAGAAGGGAAGGAGTTGAAAATCCCTTATGCCGAGATGGCTCTTACGGCAGAACTGCTGGGGCCTGTTGTCGATGAACCGGAATGGTATGTATGGTGCTTTTCACCTTTAATGACCGAAGACGGCAAGGTGCATGCACTTGTCAGTCGCTGGCCGGCTGCGGAAGGTATGGAAGGATGGTCGGAAAAGAATGCGGAAATAGCTCATTATGTGGCGGACCGTCCGGAAGGACCGTTTAAGTATGTCCGGACCGTCTTGAATTCTGAAAGTTTTCCGGACAAAAAGACGATGATGGCTCCGAGCAATCCACGTCTGGAATATGTCGATGGGAAATATATCTGTCTGTTTATCTGTCAGGATCCCAGTTTCCCGGTAAAATGCGGCAATCAGCGGGTGTGTATGATGGTGGCCGATGATATAAACGGTCCTTGGAGATTTGCGGGAGAGAACAATGGAATTATGGTCAGCGCCTCAAAAAATCCGGAACATTGGACTTATCAGGCTGCTATCGGGGCTGATAATCCGGCTTTTCTGAAGATAGGAAAGAAATATTATATCTATTATAAATGCGGAACTCCGAAACAGCTGGATGCCAAGTACGGATATGCGGTTTCCGATAAATTGGAAGGTCCCTATACGCTTTGCGACGCTCCGATTACCGACAATGTGTCTTATATCGAAGATGCACAGGCTTTTCGGGTAGGAAAGCAAAACTATTTGTTGACTACAGACAATTTCGGAAATAATTCCGGTGTCTTTGGAAACCTTATTTTATGGAAATCCAAGGACGGACGTTCTTTTTCGCTCAAAGATGCAAAAATCGCGTTGGGAACATTGTTTGATTATTGGGGAACTCCCGAAGAAGAGAAGCGGCTGAAGGAAGACAGCAGGGTGTTTTTCCGTTCTCATTCTGGAAAACTGGAGCGACCGGCAGTATTGAAAGTTCACGGAGTACCGCAATATCTTTATGGTGCTGGGGGAGCCAATCTCCGGGGAGGAAGTGTATCTGAGACCTATGTCTTTAAAATCAATTGGAATAAAGGTAAATGAAGAAATTCTTATAAGATATGGAGATGAAAAGAATTTTTGGTCTTTCTCTATGCGCGTTGTGTCTGGGAACGACCGTTTGGGCCGGAAATTATGTGTTGACTTCACCGGGAAAGACACTGAAAGTAAATGTAAATGTCGGAAATACAGTATCGTATAGTGTTTTTCATCAGGACAAGATGCTGATGAAGAACAATGAACTGTCTCTTGAATTGGAGAATAAGGTGCTTGGAGAGCATGCTGCTGTAAAGCGGGTGTCCCAGAATCACCGTAAGGAACAGATACCGGCATTCTATTACAGATGTGCTGATTTTGACACAGAATACAATGAGATGAAAATCTCTTTTAAGGGTGGCTATTCGTTGATATTCCGGGCTTATAATGAAGGCATCGCCTATCGTTGGGATACGGATTTTAAGGATAGTGTTCTGGTAAGGAATGAAAAGGCCGAGTTCAACTTTCCGGAGAATTATAAAGCCTATTTGCCTTATACCACCAATCCGAAAGGCGATCAGTATGCCATGGCCTTTCAGAATATCTATACTCATACCTCACTGGGCGAGGCAGACCATAAGACGGTGGCATTCCTTCCGGTAACGGTAGACTGCGGTCAGGGACTGAAAGTGACGTTGCTGGAGTCGGATTTGAGGAGCTATCCGGGCATGTTTGTTCGCACGTGCGAAGGGGAGTATTCTTTGAATGGCGTGTTTGCCGAATATCCTTCGGAAATGGGTGTTCGTGGTCCGCGTGCCATGACGTATGTAAAGAACCGTCATGACTACATTGCTAAAACGGAAGGAGACCGTTCTTATCCCTGGAGAATTATGGCCATTACGGAGCGTGATGAAGAGATGCCGGTGAATAATCTGGTATATGCTCTGGCCGAACCGAGCCGGATAAAGGATCTTTCGTGGATTCAGGGAGGAAAAGTTGCCTGGGACTGGTGGAACGACTGGGGATTGAGCGGTGTGGACTTCAAGGCCGGTATCAATATGGACACCTATAAGCATTATATTGATTTTGCGGCTGAGAATCATTTGGAGTTTGTGATTCTGGACGAGGGTTGGTATCATCCCGGTAAGGGGGATATGCTGACGGTTATTCCGGAACTGGATTTGCCGGCTTTGGTGGAGTATGGTCGCTCGAAAGGGGTAAAGCTGATCTTGTGGACTGTGTTCAACGTGTTGGATAAACAGCTGGAAGAAGCCTGCAAGAAATACTCGGCTATGGGAATCAGCGGTTTTAAAGTGGACTTCCTGGATCGGGATGATCAGACAGGCGTGGAAATGCTTTATCGGATCGCGGAGACCACGGCTAAATACCATCTGACTCTGGATTTGCATGGCTTTTATAAACCGACCGGAATAAACCGCACTTTTCCGAATATCATTAATATAGAATCCGTGTTCGGAATGGAGGAAATGAAGTGGAGCACCGTGGATAAGGATATGATGGAATATGATGTGACCATGCCATATATTCGTATGATGGCCGGTTTGCTGGACTATCAGCCGGGGGCTATGCGCAATGCAAGCAAAAAGGATTTCAGACCGATCTATTACAATCCGATGAGTCAGGGTACAAGATGCCATCAGCTGGCTGCCTATATCGTGCATGATTCTCCTTTGACGATGCTGTCGGATAATCCTGAGGCTTACCGCAAGGAAAGAGAATGTCTGGATTTTATTGCTTCCATCCCGAATATAGGTATTGAGGAAACCAAAATACTGCAAGGTCAGTTGGGCGAATATATTGTGGTGGCCCGCAGAATCGGACAGAATTGGTATATCGGAGGCATGACAGACTGGAATGCACGTACGATTGAATTGGATTTGTCTTTCTTGCCCGACGGACAATACCAGTCCGTATTGTTTGCAGATGGTGTGAACGCAGCCAAGCAGGCCGCAGATTATAAACGCTCGGAGCAGACTTTAAACAAAAAACAGAAGGTAAAGATAAACATGGCTCCCGGAGGTGGTTTTGCAATGTCTTTAAAATGCAAATAGGATTTTATTATCTTGATTAAAATCAGTAGATTATGATTAACCGTTTGAAATATATTTTGTCAATGGCTGTGTTTTTTGCTGTTGGAGCCATTGGGAATCTATACGCTCAGGAGCAGGTTGTCAATGTCACGCAGTGGGGAGCAAAACCGAATGACGGGAAAGACGACACCAAAGCACTACGCAAAGCGGTGGAATATGCCTGTGGTCATCCTGGTACCACCTTGTATTTGCCACCCGGTAAATATCTGTTGAAGGATAAAGAGGCTGTGAAACTGGAACAGGAAGTGATGCAGGGAAAAATGGGAGCCAATCCGGAAAAAGTGGTTTATACTCCTTATTATCCTTATGTAAAAGGCTTGAATTTTGATGGTGCCAAGCATGTAACCGTGAAGGCAGACCGGGCAGTCTTGATGTGTGAAGGATGGATGGAACCCGTGTCTTTGAACCGGTGTGAGCATGTGCCATAGAAGGTTTGTCGATTGACTATGTGAGAAAGCCTTTTGTTTCGGGAGAGGTCGTCGAGATCAAACCGTCCTGTTTTGAAGTACAATTTTCTGCCGGAAAAAGGGTAACGGATGAAATGCCTTTGACAAGAATGACGTTTTGGGAGAAGGACAAAAACCGGTTGTATCCGGAACCTATTTATTTTCCGAAAAGAGAACTTTTGGGAAATAACCGGGTACGTTTTCACCATGCCATCCCCGATTATCTTTTGGGGAGCGATGTAACGGTTCTGAATTCCTTGCATTTTCGTCCGGCAATATTGATTTACGCATCAGAGGATACCCGATTGTCGGATGTGACGATTCATGCCCAACCGGGAATGGGCGTTGTGGGATTTGACAGTAAGGATATTCTGTTGGAGCGTTTGTCGGTCGTGCCGTCAAAAGGTTATTACTTGTCTACAAATACTGATGCCACCCATTTTGCCTGCTGTACGGGAACATTGCATTTTATGGGATGCAACTTTCAGGGACAAGGAGACGATGCCACCAATGTGCATGGCTATTATCAGACGATACTGGAACACCATGCCAATAAGGCCCGGATACAAGTGAATGCAACTACCTATACGCATGCACAGGTTGCTGATGTCCCTCGTGTGGGGGATACGTTGGAGTTGGTGGAAAAGAATACTCTTAAACCGGTAAAGTCCTATATCGTTCGTGAGGCGAAGCATCACAATCCGGAAACTTCGGTAGAAGTCAGCTTATCAGAAAACTTACCTGAAAATTCTTCAGCCTATTATCTGATGAATATTTCCAAACTTCCGGAACTGATTTTTGAGAATTCGGTCATTAACAGTCATCTGGCGAGAGGTATTCTGGTAAAAACCAAGAAGGCCCGGATTGTAAATAATGTATTTCGGGCCTGTACGGGTACGGCGATACATATCGGTGCCGAGGCCAACTGGCATGAGGGCACGCATTCCCGCGATGTTTTCGTGCAGAACAATGTCATGATTGGTTGCGGAAAAGGAGCCGGAAGTCAGGCCGGAGCTGCCGGTATTGCAGTAATTATCGAAGCCCAGGATACGAAGGATTCCTACTTGCATGAACATGTTTGTCTGGAAAACAACATGATTATGGGCGAGGGCAATCCTTGTGGTATCTATGTAGGTAACAGCAAGAATATAATTCTAAAGGATAATAAAATCTTGAATTGCAAGAAGGATTATATTTTTCATAGTGTAGATCAGATTTCTGACGAACAGAAATAACTGGTTTGATGAAGAGATAAGTCGATCAGGGTATTACGGAGTAACATTTAAAATTGTACTATGGAGAAACGGAATTTTAAGATAGACAGTCGTTTGTTGTCTTTATTGGTTTTGTTGTTTGCCGGTTTCCTGCAGATTTCGGGTGATGAAAAGAAAATTCTGGTTCCGGCAAACCAGATGAAGGAACATTCGTTTGGGAAACCGGAAGGTAAGTTTTCCCAGGAATACAAGGCCGAGTCCGAGAATCTGGTTTTGTTCTGGGAACGCTCTTTTGGAAAGGATCCGGCAAACTATAAGGACCCTTCAAAGCGTTTTTATCCCGATGAAATTCTGGCAGAAGGAGAACGGTTCTATAAGTATTATGCCGACAAGCTGAAGTTCGTCCATAAAAAGTCATTTGCTCACCAGTATAAGATGATTATCTGGATGTTTAATGATGAACAGACAACGGCTTATGGATGGGGTGATGAAGGAGTGGGAATGATGTGGATGCGTCCTTGCCGTACGAATTCCTATCCATACTGTGCGCTGGCCCATGAAATGGGACATTCTTTTCAATATATGGTGGGAGCAGACGGAGCCAGAAGCTTTGACAGCAGTCCTTTGGTGGAGTATTCCTCCCAGTGGATGCTGTGGCAGGTCTATCCAGACTGGGTGACTATTGAGAAATATCATCTGGATGCCTATATGGAACAGACACATTATTCTTTGTTTCACGAAACCAACATGTATCATGCTCCTCAATTTATGGAATACTGGTCTGCCAAACATGGCAAAGAGATCATCAGCCGTATCTGGAAGGAAGCGACCGGAAATGAAGATCCGGTCAGTACCTATAAGCGCATCACTGGAACGGATCAGGAAGAGTTCAATGATGAGATTTATGATGCCGCGGCGCACTTTGTAACGTGGGATTTGCCCCGAATAAAGGAAGCATGCAGCAGTTATGCCAATGAACACACCTGTAAGCAGGAAAGGCAGCCTGATGGTTGGTTGCGAATCGCCAAAAGCCGCTGCCCTCAGAATTATGGATATAATGCAATCCGGCTAAGAGTTCCGAAACCAGGCACCAGGGTGGAATTGGATTTCATGGGCTTGGCCGGTGAAGCACCTTTTCATGCCGTAGACAAAGCCAATGCAGGGTGGCGGTATGGCTTTGTGGCAGTAACTACCGATGGTAAGCGTGTTTATGGAGAAACCAATAGGGGAATGAACGGTAAGAATGCAACGGTTGTCTTTACAGTTCCTCAAAAAACACAGTTCCTTTGGCTTGTGGTTACCGGAGCGCCCGTGAAGCATACCGAGGTTTATAAAACATGGCAGGAACTGGCAAAGGAAAAAGGTAAGGAGGCGGAGTGGCCTTATCAGATCAAACTGAGAAACACAGAAGTGCACTATTCTGTGATCAATGCCAAAAAGTAGAGAATCAGTCTGCAAGTCGTTCGGATAATGACTTGCAGACTGATTTTTTAATACGGTCTACAGTAAAAATATTTTCTTGAGATATTCCTTGGGAGAACATCCGGTGATTTTCTTGAACTGATGATTGAAATGCGAAATGCTGTTATAGCCACAGTCATAGGCAATTTCACAGATGCTGATATGTCGGTTCTGCAACAGTTTGGTGGCATAGGAAATCCGGATTTCAGCCAGATAGTCAAAGATGCTGCGACCGGTATTGGCCTTGTAATACCGGCATACCGAACTCGGGTTCATGTGCACCAGATCGGCAATGTCTGATAAACTGATGTTGTGCTGGTAATGCTGCATCAGGTATTGATGGATATTTTTGATGCAGGGATCGTTCTGTTTGGAAATCCCCGAAACATATTCTTCGGAGTTCAGACAAGTATAATCCACTTCATCGGCCAGTTTGTAAAGCAGGATGCAGAAGTTCATCCACTTCTCAAAACCGGTTTGATGAATCAGTTGGCGAAACTTTTCCTGGGCTTCCTTCAGTTTATCGCCACGAAACAGAAGTCCTTTGCTGGACTCATGCAATAAATGATGAATAGGCTTGACCTCTGCGATCTGATTCTGGAAGTCCGGAAGTATGGTATCGTCAAACTGACAGTATACGGAGTGTGACAATAAGGTGGTGTCCGGTTTGTAATAGCATTCCGAGCTGAGCCACAGGTGCGTAAGATTCGGACCTACCAGCAACATATCCCCCTGTTCGAGCGGTTTGCTGAAGTTGCCCACGAACATGGTTCCGGTACCCTCTTCAAAAAGAATCAGCTCATATTCGGGATGGATATGGAGCGGCGCGGCAAAAAACGGGTTGTAATAATCAATTACAGTGAAGGATGCGTCTTTCGTTTTGGTGACTTTCTCGTAGGTTATTTTAGGCATGGTATGGATCTTGTTGTTGTATTATTTGTTTTGTTTCAGGTCATGATGCAAATATACAACAAGTTTCTGCAAAAAAAGTTCATTCTTTATTCTTTATAGCTTATTATTTTTGCAAAAAATGTATGCCATGAGAAGAACAAGTTTTTTATGCACACTGTTGTGTTCCGGCATGATGCTGTGGGCACAGAATCGGGATTTTGTACCGGTAGCCTACAGTGATTGTGGTGATCCGGCCAAACAACCTTATTTGATTTTGGGAGAAAATTATACCATGCCGGCTTATCCGGGTGCCGGTGAGGCGGTGCGTACGTGTAATTTCGGTAGTAAAGTCATCTATGCTTTTGATAAAATGGATATTCAGGCCGATTATCGTCTGGAAATTGCTTTCCTTTCCGATCAGGAACGGATTATCGAATTGATTGCCGACGGTAATCCCATCTGCGAAGATATTGTGATTCCGGAAGGAAAGGAAGTGCGCCAGGTAATCGATCTGCCCCGTCATGCCTTTGCTTACGGCCAGTTTGTACTGGTAGCCACTCCGAAGAAAGGACCTAATGCCATTATCTCGGAGATTAAGTTGTATTCCACCAATAAAAAAGAATTGCAGCCGGTACGTGCAGAGGCACGTGAAGCCTTGAAGAATGTGCGCACCTATCAGGTAGATACCTTAGTTAATGTAGAAACCAAGTTACCGCGATACACTCCGATTCCCGAAGCGGTTTCGGGATTATACGAAAACCGTATTTCTTTGAATGGAGTATGGGAGTTTTCCGAGAATGAAGCCGGAGCTGAATGGCAACCGATACAGGTTCCCGGACAGTGGAACATGCAGGGATTCAAGGTCGATTCGGCTGCCTTTGCCCGTTATCGCCGTGAGTTCGAAGTGCCGGCTTCCTGGAAAGAGCAGGATATAATGCTTCGTTTTGATGGTGTGCACAGTGAATACCGGGTGTTGCTCAACGGACAGGAAGTGGGGCGGCATCTGGGAGGAATGACTCCTTATGAGGTAAATATAACTGACGCACTGAATTCGGGAAAAAATCGGTTGGAATTGTATGTGCGCAGCGAATCGCTGGCCGACATGTTGGGAAGCCTGACCCAATATGCCGCACACCAGTTGGGAGGTATTACCCGTAAGGTAACCCTGTTTGCCGTTCCTAAAGTGCATATTTCCGATCTGAGGATTGTGACCGATCTGGATTCTGAGTATCAGAATGCTACTCTGAAGATGATGCTTTCTGTAACCAATACAACGATGAAGTCCGTGAAAGGAATGCGTTTACAGGCAGCTTTAGAGGGACAGCTTTTGGCTACGGCAAGCGCGTTGCCGGAGATAAAAGCGGGAGAAACCTGGAAGGGTGAATTGAAAATGCAGATTAAAGAACCGGATTTATGGGATCCGGAGCATCCGAACCTGTATGGCTTACGTATCAGCTTGTATGCTGATGACCAACAACAGGAGCAGCTGTTCCGAAAAGTCGGCTTTCGGGAAATACAGGTTCAGGGCAACCGTGTCCTGTTGAACGGAAAACCTTTGAAATTGCGCGGTGTGTGCCGTCACGAGGCCCATCCGTTGCTGGGACGCTCGCTCACCGACGAACAATGGCGTAAGGATGCCGAGCTTTATCGGGCCGCTAACTGTAACTTTATCCGCACGTCGCACTATCCGCCGGCCGAAGAGTTCATCTCCTATTGCGATGAACTGGGCTTACTGGTCGAGGTGGAATCACCGGTATGCTGGGTAGGACACCACGCCAACGAGAACTGGCAGAGGCTGAATTATCAGGACCCGAAGTATTATGACTATGTATTGCAGGCCAATATGGAAACGATTCATTTCTACCGCAATCATCCTTCCGTGCTTTTCTGGTCAATGGCCAATGAGTCCTATTGGAACAAGGAGTTTGCGCAAGTGGCCGAGTATGTCCGTAAGGCCGATCCGACCCGCCCGTATGCTTTCCATGACCAGGCCTATGGAGGATTCAATAATCAGGGTAGTACGGCTCCGATAGCCAATATCCATTATCCGGGACCGGGCGGTTATCAGGAGGCCGCCAAGAGCAGCCGTCCGATGACTTACGGCGAGTATTGTCATTTGAACGTGTATAACCGCAGTGAACTGGTTACCGACCCCGGTATCCGCAGTGACTGGGCATTGGCCTTGCAGCCGATGTGGGAAAATATGTATCGCACCAACGGAGTTCTGGGTGGCTCCATCTGGTCGGGTATTGATGATATCTTCCAGTTGCCCGATGGCAATGCAGTGGGATATGGAGCCTGGGGACCGATTGACGGTTGGCGTCGTCCGAAACCTGAGTATTGGGACATGAAGAAAATCTTCTCGCCGGTGAAAATCCTGACGGAAAAGTTGGAGCCGGCAAACCGTTTTGTGCTGGAAGCCGAGAATCGGTTTACATTTACCGACTTCAATGAACTGACCCTTGAGTGGAAATATGGAAAAGAATGCGGCAGAACACGGGCGCAACTGCAACCCGGGCAAAAGGGACAGATCCATATAGAGGTGCAGAACCCGCAGTCCGGAAACCAGCTATATCTCTCTTTCCGTGATCCGCGAGGCGTGGTGATTGACGAATATTTAATTCCGGTTGGAGAACAGATACAGAATCAGGTGCCGGATTTATTGCCGGAAAAGACCAGATTGCAGACAAAGAAAGACCTGTTTGTAGTGCGCGGCAAGGATTTTGTTTGTGAGATATCCCGTGCAGATGGACAAATCAAGAATCTGAATTGTCAGGGAAAAACGATATTGCAGGGTGGTCCCTGGCTGATGGCTTTACCTTTGACCGGTGGAGGATGTTATCCGAACCATAATGCCAACACGCCGGTATTTAATGATTGCTGCAAGGGATGGAAAGCCGAAACGGTAACCGCCGAAAAGAAAGACGATGGCGTGCTGGTTACCGTAAAGGGACAATATCAGGATTTTGCCGGAGAGTATCGCATGTTGATTAATGCCAACGGCGAGATTCGAGTGGACTATGACTTCACGGCCGGTACGGATCTGAATCCGCGTCAATGGGGTGTTGTTTTTACAACAACCGACGGTTTTGACAAAGCTTTTTGGCGCAGAGAAGGTTTATGGTCTGTTTATCCCGATGACCACATCAGTCGGCCGGTTGGAGAGGCATTGAGTTTCTATTCGGAAGTTCCTCAGAAAGAGAATCCGCGCAGCGAGCCCACCTGGTCCTGGAGCAAGGATCACAATTCCTTGGGAAGTAATGATTTCCGTTCTACCCGCCGGAATATCTGGTTTGCCGGACTGAACAACGAGGAGAATGGAGCGCAGGTTCTGGTCGTGTCGGATGGCAAGCAGCACTGGCGTTCCTGGAAAGACGGAAAATGCACCCGTTTTCTGGTGGCCGATTTTGTGACAGCCGGTGATGAAATGTTCCTGAGCAGTCACTATGCTCCCTATCGCAAACCAATCAAGAAAGGCGATGTGCTCCGCGGAACCGTTTCCTTGCGCGTGAAGTAATTGGACATCATTCAAGCAAACCTTTTAAAATCAATACTATAATTATGATGAAAAAAAGTATCATACCATTCTTGTTTCTCTGTTTGCCCTGTGGCATCGGAGCGCAAGTCAGACAATATCTTTTGCCGGAAAGTGTCTCAGAAGTGAGCCGGCCGGTACGTTTGTTGAACGACGGGTGGAAGTTCCGTTTCTCGGAAAAGGATTCCTGGGAACGGATAAAAGTGCCCGGAGAACTGTGCATGCAGGGATATGGCATTCAGTACGACAGTCTGTACACCTATCAGCGGGAGCTTGAGATTCCGAAGAATTTTGCGGGAAAAACCGTTATCCTGCGTTTTAACGGTGTCTATTCCTATGCCCGTCTGTTCTTGGACGACCGCCTGATTGCCGAGCATCGGGGAGGTTTCACCCGCTGGGAGCGCGATATCACTGCATACGTAAAGCCCGGCAAGAAGCACCGTCTGCGTCTGGACGTGTGTGATGAATTGCAGGACATTTCCTATGCTTCCGGTTATGCCCATCATCCTATTGGCGGCATTTTGCGGGATGTGGTGCTTTATGCCTTGCCGAAAACCCACATTTGCAATCTGATGCTGGACACCCGGTTCCATACAGATTTTACAAGCTCCGAGCTGCGTGTCCGTTATGAACTCAATGGAGCTGCCAAAATACGTTATCGGTTGACAGCTCCCGACGGCAAGGAAGTTCCTCTCCGTCAGCCGGAAGTGCAGGCTGCTGCCGGCGTGCAGGAGCATTGCTTTGAGGTGGCCCATCCCGTGTTGTGGGATGCCGAGCACCCCAATCTGTACCAGTTGCAGCTGACCATCGATTCAGAGCAGGGTAGTTATACCGTAAAGCGCGAGATCGGATTCCGAAAGATTGAGATTCAGGGCGACAAGATGCTGGTCAACGGCAAGCAGGTGAAGCTGCGCGGAGCCTGTCGTCACGATATGCACCCCACATTGGGACGAAGCACCAACCGCGAACTCGACAGTCTGGATGCCCTACGTTTCAAGCAGGCCAATATGAACTTTGTGCGCACCTCACACTATCCTCCTTCCGAGGATTTTCTGGAGTTCTGCAACCGTCTGGGCATTTATGTGGAGTGTGAAACGGCTTTGTGTTTTGTAGACACCTATCGGCAGAAGAACTATGCCCCGGGAAAGACTCAGGACGATACGACCTATACCCGCCGCTATCTGCAACAGCTGGAAGAGATGGTTTACAGTTTCCAGGCTCATCCGTCCGTTCTTTTCTGGTCCATCGGCAATGAATCGGTCTATGGCACCAATTTCCAGAAATCCTACGACTGGGTGAAGGCTACGGACACGACGCGTCCGGTCATCTTCAGCTATCCCGGTACGGCACCTAAGGACCAGAAGGTTTATGACATTCTGAGCATGCACTATCCCGAATATACCGGTAACTGCAATCAGATAGGCAAGTCCACCCGTGGTTTCCAGGGCGAGGGCATTCCGGCCCTTTTCGATGAATGGGCGCATGTGCCTTGCTATACTTATACCACCTTGCAGGACGATCCCGGCATTCGGGAATTCTGGGCCATTTCTTTGGATAAGATGTGGGAGAAACTGTTTGACGCTCCCGGCGGTTTGGGAGGAGCCATCTGGGGCTATTCCGACGAAACCTTTATGGTGCCCGAACCCCGTAAAGGCAACTCCTACTGGATAGAGTTTGCCCGTACGGCGAAACCGAAAGACTATCAGGGTAATTGCGTGGGATATGGCGAATGGGGTATTGTGGATGTGTGGCGCCGGGAGAAGCCCGAATTCTGGAGTACGAAGAAAGCCTATTCTCCGGTGCGTCTGTTAGAGAAAGAGGTGCGCGATGTCCGTTCCGGTCAGGACCTTCATTTCCGTATTTACAATCGTTTTGACCACACAAACCTCAAGGAGCTGAACATAAAAGTAGACTGTAACGGACGTACATACTCCGTTGAGGCTCCCGATGTGGCCCCTCATAGTTTGGGAGTATTGACTCTGGGAGGCATTGACTGGAACGGTGCTTCTGAGCTGACTGTCCGCTTTTATCATGAGAAAGGTTTGCTGATTGATGAAGAACGCATCACTTTGGGTACTCCCGAAACCGAACAGAAATCTGTTGCCAAGGCGGAACCTTTGCAGATTGTCGAGCAGAATGACTTCCTGGTTGTGAAAGGCGCTCATTTTGAAATTCCGTTTAACAGACAGACGGGCTTGATGGAAGGAGTTACTTCCTACGGGCGTGAAGTCATTCAAAAGGGACCTTTCCTGAATCTGGATTTGAATACCAGCCATAAGACCGGAGCTGAAGTTCGTGAGAAAGCTTCCAATTATATTGTTCAGGATCAGGACTGGAAACTGGAGCAGATGACTTATGAGGAGCGCAACGGCAGTGTGATTGTCCGTCTTAAAGGACAGTATCTGAAGATCGGTATGTGCCTGAATATCCACATTGAGCCGCAGGGTACTCTGTATATGGACTATGTGACCGAGAATGAGCCGAATGGCTGGTTGCGCGAAGCGGGACTCAAGTTCTATCTTTCCGACAGTATGGACCGTCTTTCCTGGAAGCGTAAAGGATACTGGACCACTTATCCCGAAAACAGCATGTCGGGCAATGAAGGCAGCTGTGGCCTGTACGATTCTCCGAAAGTGGCTTATGGCGAGCAGCCGAAGCAGCCGTGGAGTAAAGACCGCTACAATTATTTTTATTTTGCGGATGCCGGAGCCAACAGTCAGAAACCGCTGACCAACAGTGCCAAGGCCATGAAGGAAAATGTTTATGAGTATCGGGTGACTCCAAAACGGGATAAGGCAGCGGTAACCGTTCTTTCCGAGAAGGGTGAGGTGGCCTGCCGTATGAACAGAAAGTCGGACGAGCAACTCATTCTTTATGTGAACAACCGTTGGGATTATCCCGAAATAGCCTGGGGGGATTATTGCAAGGCTATCGATGTCACTCCGGTGTACGGAAAAATCAAGATTCAGCTATAGGCTGAATCAGGTTTTTGGAAGTGCAACCTTTTGTATGCCTCCATTTTCGAGAAGTACAGCCTTGATGGAGAGGCAGAAATCGGTATAACAAAACGAAAGTAAAACAACGCTTTCTGTTACTATTTGCTTGATTATGGTCGTTTTCACGAAACGGGACATTTAAGGCAGAATCCCGTTCTGGAAAAGTTTTTGTATATATATGTATGCGATATCTGCATAAATACAGTATATATACAGCATTTATGCAAAAAATGATCCCAAACTTCAAGGCATACAGATGCGATGAGGCTCGGAAAAACACCCTGTCAGTTGTAAAAAAGCACCACGATGACTCTACAAAAACATCGTGGTGCTTTTAAATAATGCCGAAATTCCTTCTTTTCCTGCTTTCTTTTCCTCAGAATGAAAGTCTGGAAAGTTGTTTGTTTTTCATATATACAGCTGTCAATCAAAGTTTTATTCTCGAAAACAGTCCTTCAAATTGGCGATTTTCCGGTCTGTTATCCTGACGGTCAGAAAAAACGGATTCTCAGGAAGGTTGAAAAGCAAAATGACAGAATCATAACATCATATAATTTTACATCTGTATCGTTGTTTATTACATTTTATGCGAAAGAGCATTTTTGTTATTTTGTTTTCTAAAACGAACAAACAGAAACAAATGAGTTACTTAAACTGATAAATCTATGAAAATAAGAAAAATACAGACGGCGGCTTTGGCCTTTGCCTTGACGGCTTCGCCACTTTTGCATGCTCAATATAAGATGGATTTAAGGAAGGTGGTCCCGCCTGAAATCAATTATTTGAAGATGGGGCATCCCGGACCGGCAGGGCAGGAAATACGGATCAATAATTTGTATCTGGAAGAAGGAGGGGTGGCGAAAGTACCCGTTATGGGTGAGTTTCACTACGCCCGCATGAATCCCGAATATTGGAAGGATGCCTTGCTGAAAATGAAAGCCTCGGGAGTCAATATCGTGTCAACCTATTGTCTGTGGTCTTTACACGAAGAGCGCGAAGGGGAATTGTCCTGGGAGGGACACTTGAATTTGCGCCGTTTCATCGAGCTCTGCAAGGAAGTAGGTCTGAAGGTTCATCTGAGAGTGGGACCGTATTGCAATGCCGAAATCAGAAACGGAGGTCTGCCGGATTGGCTCGTTGGGAACAGGATGCTGGAAACCCGTTCCAATCATCCGTTATATCTGGCTTATGTAGAGCGCTGGTATCAGGCTTTGTATCAGCAGGTGAAGGGACTGTTCTATAAGGACAACGGTCCTATCGTGGCTCTTCAGCTGGAGAATGAATATGTGAAGAGGGGGCAGATTATTCCTCATCTGACGACCTTGAAGAAAATGGCCGTTGGCATCGGGTTTGATGTACCTTTGTATACGATGACTCATTGGATGGACAGCGAGTATCCGAAAGGGGAGATTGTGCCGTATGCCGGTTTTTATATTGAAGCCCCCTGGATCACTTCGGGCAAGAACGAAATGCCGGTTTCCAACTTTGAGTTTTTTACCTACAACCGCTTGTCGGACAATATCGGTACGGATATCATCAAGATTGAAGGCGAAGTGGAGTCGCTGAGCGGTGAAAACAATGACTCTCCGTTCTTTACCTGTGAAGTGGGAGTGGGAAGCACTACCTTTTATCATCGTCGGGCCGTTGTACCCGAGGAAATGGCCGGTGAAAACATTAACCTCCGTTTGGGCTGTGGCGTGAATCTGATGGGCTATTACATGTATACGGGAGGAAGTAACCCGACGGGAAAAGTAAACACTTTCCAGTCATCGGGTCCAAGAATCAGCTATGATTATCAGGCTCCGGTCCGTGAAACGGGTACTTTGGGCACCGTGATGCAGGAGGTCCGAAAATATAACTATTTTATGAATGATTTCGGGGCCGCGCTGGCCCCAGCCGTAGCCTATCTGCCCAGATCCAACCAAGACCGTCAGAATTTACAATGGGCAGTGCGCCTGAACGGAAATTCCGGTTTCCTGTTCTGTTCCAATTACCTGTACCGCCGGGAGCGTCAGGATTTCCGTGGAGTCCGCTTTTCTGTGGAACTGCCGGGCGAAACGCTGGTCATGCCCCGGAAGAAGGTTAAGGTATCGGGCGGAACTTATTTCCTATGGCCGTTTAATCAGAACATGGGCGGAGTATTGTTGAAGTACGCAACAGCACAGCCCGTTTGCTCGTTGAATGAAAACGGGGCGATGAATTATTTCTTCTTTGAAGATGATGGCATACCGGCCGAGTTCCTTGTCGATGCACAGAATGTTCGAGATGTCAAGGTAAAATCGGCAAAATGCCGTAAAGAAAAGAATGCTTATTTTATCGATCAGATTGTGGCCGGTAAAGATTGTCGGATTGAAATCGTGAAGAAGGACGGTTCCGTGGTCCGTTTGATTACGTTGACCGAGGAAGAATCCGACCGTATCTGGAAAGGGCGGATTGGAGAAAAGGAGTTTGTTGCTCTGACTGCCTCGTCGCTGATTTATGATTCGGAGGGCATTACCTTGATAGACAATAATCCGCAGGCTCAGATAGAGCTCTTTGATCAGGGTATCTTTGAGAAAAAAGATTTTAGTGCCAAGCCGGTGAAGATTCAGGCCCGTGTCCGTGCCTTGGAACCCATGTCCGGCAGTCGCTGGATTGCTTCTGCTGGCGGTGAAGGCATAAAACGTCATTTTATGCTCCGTTCTTTTTCTGCTGTAGAAAAGGCCTGGGTGCGTTATGCGGCTGCCGACAGTTTGACTGTCCGGTTGAACCAAAAGGAAATAACGTGTCGCAATATGGGGGATTATTTCTTGGGCGAGATTACCTCTGCGGTTGCCGAAGGGGAAAATCTGGTGGAGTTTGATGCACCGGAACAGAAAGGCGTTTTGGCAGAATTCGAGATTCTGATGAAGAATGGAGAACGGATGGTCTGGAATACAGACGGCACCTGGCTTACCCGGCAAAACCGTTCGGTTCAATGCCTTGACCGGAGCGACCGTCCCAAAGAATATGCCGCCGGGGAGCATTTGGCCCTGTATGAAGTGGAAGTGCCGCGCCGGAATATCACTCCCGAAGAAACCCGCATGTATGTGCACTATAAGGGAGATGTGGCAGAACTCTATCACAACCGGATGTTGTCTGCCGATTCATATTACGACGGTACGCCTTGGATTGTTAGTCTCGACCGTTTGGGACAGACAAGCGATACAGATCCGTTGATCATCCGGATTCATGGTCTGGAATCGGCCGACGCTCCGATATATTTTGAGAAGCAGGTCAATCCGGCAGAGTGTGTTGTTCCGAAATTGGAATCTGTTGAAGTGAAGCAGGAATATCGTTTTCATTTAAATCTGAAATAAAGATGAAAGAAAAGTCATTTTTACCATTATTGTCCGTTATGTTGGTCCAACCGACATTAGCTTTATGCGAAGAGCCCGGCAAGTTGTCAGACAAGCCGAACATCATTTATATTCTGGCCGATGATTTGGGCTATGGCGACTTGGGAAGCTATGGACAACAGCATATAGAAACACCCAATCTGGACCGTCTGGCCCGGGAAGGCATGCGCTTTACGAATCATTATTCGGGACAGGCCGTCTCGGCCCCTTCACGTTGTGTGCTGCTCACCGGACTGCACACCGGTCATGCCTATATCCGCGGAAACGATGAGGTGACTTCACGCGGGAATGTATGGAGTCATGAGGCCATGTTGGCGGATTCCTCTTTGGAAGGGCAGCGCCCGCTTCCGGCTCAAACGGTTATGATTCCGCGAAAGTTGAAAGAAGGAGGATATACGACAGCCTGTATCGGAAAATGGGGATTGGGCTATCCGGGCTCGATGAGCACTCCCAACAAGATGGGCTTTGATTTCTTCTATGGCTATAATTGTCAGCGTCAGGCGCATACTTATTTCCCTCCTTTCCTTTACCGCAATGAATGCCGGGAATATTTGAAAAACAAGCTTCTGCCTCCGACTACCAAGTTGGATAAGGGAGCCGACCCGAGAAGCGAAGCCAGCTATGCCAAGTTTGTGCAGAACGATTTTGCGCCGGACCTGATGTTCCGGGAAATTCAGGATTTTGTAGACCGTTCCAAGGATAAGCCTTTTGCCTTGTTCTGGACCAATCCGATGCCGCATGTACCTTTGCAGGCTCCCGAGAAATGGGTGAAATATTATGTGGAGAAATTTGGTGACGAGGAACCTTATACCGGAAATAAAGACTATTTCCCCTGTCGTTATCCGCATGCTACCTATGCTGCCATGATCAGCTATTGGGACGAACAGATTGGTATCCTGATTCAGCAACTCAAGGATTTGGGCATTTATGAGAATACGCTGATTATCTTTACCAGTGACAACGGACCAACCTTTAACGGCGGTTCCGACTCTCCGTTCTTCGACAGTGCCCGTCCGTTCAAGAGCGAGGCGGGATGGGGAAAGGCCTCTCTTCGTGAAGGAGGTATCCGGGTGCCGATGATTGCGTCCTGGCCCGGAAAGATTCCGGCAGGAACCACTTCGGATCTGTTGTGCGCATTCTGGGACATCATGCCCACGATGTGTGACCTGGCCGGTGTAAAAGCCCCGGAAACCGATGGTATCAGCATCCTGCCGACCCTGTTGGGAAAGAACCGCAAGCAGAAGAAGCATGAATATCTGTATTGGGAATATCCCGAAGCCGGCGGACAGAAGGCAGTGCGTATGGGCAAATGGAAGGCTTTTGTCAAGAATATCCGTAAGGGAGGACGAAAGATCGAGTTGTATGATCTGGAGTCAGACCCGCGCGAGCAGCACGATGTAGCCGAACAGTATCCGAAAGTGGTGGAAAAGGTGCTGGAAATCTTCCGTACCGAGCATGTGGATGCGGAAATAGATGCATTTAATTTGCCGGTGTGGTAAAGAATGAACTTATAGACACGAACTTGTTTGTTGAAATCTATATGATTAAGAGCCTTATCATAACTCTCAAAAGGAGTTTGATAAGGCTCTTTGATGCTTGGAACTTATATTATCGGGACTGTATCAGTTCTTTGATCTTTTCGGCAGCTACCTGATAGCCTTTTTCCGTGAAGTGAATATAGTCCCCGCTGTAAAGTCCTTCCTGAATGTTTCCCTGATTATCGGTAAACCAGGAAGTAGGGTTGATATAGGTGACTCCTTTCCATTTGTGCCGGCTCAGGATTTCGTGTGTCTTATTATACTGGAGGCGAACCGGATTCTGGGCTTCTCGGCCTACCGGGAAGAGACCGAGTACGAATATTCTGGAGTCTGGGAACTGACGGACTGCTTCCTGAGTCACTGCGATGATTCCTTCGGCTGTGTCTTCACCGTTATCTCCATGAATCAGATTATTCACTCCGATGGCAATGACCACATTCTCCGGATGGCAACGGTTGTAGTTTCCATATCGGATTCGCCATAACAGGTTCTGGGTTCGGTCGCCCGATATTCCGGCTGTTTCCCATACATTTTCGCCCAAGACTTTGTCCATTACAGCCTTTCCCGGCCGGTAGGTAACCAGACTGCGGTTGCCGCCCCATCCTTGTGTAATGGAGTTGCCCAGCAGCAACAGTTTTAAGTTTCGGTTGTTGAGGCTGCTTTCTATTTCCTCTGCCACAGAGTGCCACTCGGCACCTTCTTTCCAGCCGGCTCCCGACCGGTATTCATTTCCTGGTATGGCCTTGACACAGGCATTCTGGCTGCGCCCGAAGGCCGACAGGACAAAGCGGACAATAGGCTCCGGATTGTATAGAGAATGCGGATGATGGTCTACACCCGGTTTATGGATCACCTTTATCGGATGGTTGTATTGGGCCATAAGAGTTTCAAATGGAGTGGTGTTCTCCTGAACCGGAACAACCTGGTCCGCATCGCCGACCACATGAAGAATCGGAATCTTTGCTTTGGCTAGAGTCCGGGCATGATCCAGCGGATTGCCTTTCCAGGCCAGTGCTTCTTCCCGGCTCTTGAAGTGATAAGCCTTCAGCATATTTTCCGTGTCCGCTTTTGAGCCGGCACCTTTACCGTTGCCCATAGGCCAGCTTTTCAGATCCATCACGGGTGCATCCGCATAGATGCAGGCCACTTTTTTCGGGTTCCGGGCAGCCCAGTTGTAAACGATCAGTCCGCCACGGCTCATACCTTCCAGAACAACTTTCCGGTGGAATCCCTGGCGTTTCATGAATTTGTAGAAGTCATCCCATCGCTTTATGGCCTCTTCAGAACCGTAAAGGTCGGCTACATCGCAATAGGCAATGTGAAAACCTTGTTCCAGCAAGGCAACATCCGTCTGAGGTTCATGTCCCCAAAAGCGGGCACGCAGCACCCACGGCTTTCCTTCGGCTTCGATATAAGGACGCACCAGTTTGCAGGAAATGCCGTTTATCTGAAAGTCCATTCCTTGAAAGCCGTGGAAATTGAATGGAGTAGCCTGATTGCCCAATGCCGGTTCCTTGGCCTTTTCGGTTGGCTTCTGCAACAGATAGTCGCCTATTTTTTGTGCCATCATGCCGGCACCGATGGCCGACGGGTGCAGTTTGTCCGGCATGAGTACCGAATTCCAGCTGTTGCCGAACAGACGGAACAGGTCGATGATTTCCAGCCGGTTTTCCCAGGCAAGCGTTTCTACAAGCGGGTGAATCTCCTTCTCTATGGTTTGAGGGCATATTCCGGTGCAGTTGTCCAGAAAGCAACGCACAGGCGTCAGCAGAATGACCCGGGGCTTGGAAGCCAGTTTCTGATAAGCGTCGATAAGAGCCTGATAGTCGTTGTGAAAGTAGTTTTTATGGCACCAGTTTTGTGGTTTGGTATCATTGGTGCCCAGTTTGATGAGCACGATATCCGGAAGATAGTCCAAAGACTGCTTGAAGGCCGCGGTCTTTACGTAAGGATAGTCGCCGGAGGACAGGGCTGTGGTGCCGGACACTCCGAAATTCCGGACTTCGAACTCCTCTCCCAGATAGTATTGCAGTTGGGCCGGATAACTGTTCTTTTCGCGATTGGCAATGCCTGCCCCAAAGGTGATGCTGTTGCCCACGCAGGCAACCTTAATTATTTTTTCAGAGGCAAAAACAGAGAAACAAAGACTGAAAAGAAGTCCTAAAACAAAAAGTTTTCTGATTGTTGTTTTCATAATTATAATTTATAGGTTATACGGTTTTTAGAAATTTCTACTAAATTACAGCTTTGGGGCTATTTTCTGTATTTGAGTTTGCGTTATTTGTGTAAATGAAACTATATTTTACAATTTATACCTTGAAAATATAATGTGATGATGCGATGGGCTGAATAAATTGCTCCCAAATACAATTGTTGGACGTTTGTATGGCTTTATTGTACATTTCTTATATGCTTTTCTTGCTGTTTTGTATTATTTTTGTCAGTGAATACACACAAAAATACCGGGAAGTTAATTTTAAATGAGATAATACCTAATGATTAATTTGGATAAGATGAATAAACGGAAAATTTTATTGTTAGCCTTAGGGGCTTGTTTGCCTTTCTCTTTTTTGCACGCAGATCATGCGGATTTGCAAGGAGATACCTGGAAAACCTATTTGAATCCCAATGGAACCATCAATTATATGGTCGTATCGGGTGCGGACGGGAATGATACGATTCCTTTCAGTCGGCATCAGAAGTCCGGACCGGTTTTTTATGTCAGTTCCCAACGTTATGATGCGCTGAATCATGTATTGCAGAATGAGAAGCAGGGTGTTTGGAAAAGAAAAGACGATCACTCTTTCGAATCTGTAATCGGAAATCTGCAATGTACTTTGATCTATCGTTCCATTGACGAACAGATGGCTTTGGACGTAACGATAAAAAATATAGGAAGCACTTTGGAGCAGCCTCTGAAGGCGGGATTGAAACTGGGCATAGATACTTATATGGATAAGTTTCCCGATTGGTTGGATGCTTACTTCCCGACTTTATTGAGAAACGAGAAAACACATTTCTGGGGCTATCTGATGAGTCCCAAACGGAAAATCATAGCTTTGTCTTCACCCGATCCGGTGGCTTCCTGGAGCCTGGATTATAACAGTTCGAACAGTGTCGGCAGCAAGGAACAGAAACCTTATTATTGGGGTGGACATCGGATTGAAGGAGTGAACATTGACTTTATCAATGCCTTGCCTTTGCCGAAAAGAGCTCCTCAGAATTTGTACCAGCTCTTTCCGGGACAGTCCTTTTCCTGGCGGCTGTTTATTACACCGGTTCAGGACCTCAAACAATTAAAGGATGTTGTTCAGAAAAATACCGGAGCGGCTTATTGGGATCTTCCGCAAACATCGTGCGCCGTGGGAGAACAGACTCGTATCGGACTTTATTCGTCTTCGGAACCCACAGTCAGCTTGAACGGCAATCCGATTTGTATGAAAGAGCAGTCCGCCGGTTATTGGACTTATGATTTTGTTGCGGAAAAGCCGGGATATGATACCTTACAGTGTAGAAATGCCGACGGAAAAATGTCGGAGGCCATAATCACCGTGCGCCATCCCTGGGACTGGTATCTGGATCGGGCACGCAGTGAGGCGGAGCGTTGTCCGCAAAAGGCAACCACCCATATAGAGTCATGGTACGGATATATGTCGGCCTTTATAGCGGCCCGCTATTTGCCGGATGAGGCTCTGGACCGGAAGCAAGCCAAACGGTTTGAGGATTTGTATCATTTGCTGCATCAGAACGATGTTCCTCAAATAATTCCTTATCGCATTCAGAATACCAGCGGCACGATTGATTTGCTGGTTCTGAAATATAAAGCCTATCGGAATGAAGAGGATTTGAAAAAGGCAGCCCGACTGGCCGATTGGCTCATTGCCAATGCACAGAGAAACGACGGTTCGTTCCGAAATCATCTGAGCCTGGACAAAAATGAACCAAAGGGAACGCTCTATACCAGTGTGATCTATGTAGCCAAAAGTATGTTGGACCTGGCTTTGGTGGAAAAGGAACTGGGCAAGACGGACCGTCAATGGCATAAGAAATACAAAAAGCATTTTGCTTCTGCCAAGAGTGCCATAGATCATCTGGTTTCGCTGCACGGTAATGTGCAGACAGAGGGCGAGATGACGTATGAGGACGGCATGATCTCCTGTACGGCGCTTCAGATTGCCTATCTGGGTTTACAGGACGAAGTGAAATCACAACGGGAGAAATATGTGAAGGAGGCCTTGTATATGCTTGAAGGACATGACTGTCTGACTCAGCTGCTGATACCCGACGGACGACAGCGGGGAGGCACATTGAGATTCTGGGAGTCACAGTACGATGTGCTGATGGTGCCCAACTTCATGAATTCTCCTCACGGATGGAGTGCCTGGAGAGCTTATGCTACCTATTATCTCTACCTGCTGACGGGAAACGAGCGCTGGTTGCGCGAGAGCTATAATGCTGCAGGAGCATTTGCCGAACTGATAGATACCCGAACCGGTCGCTTGCGCTGGTCTTTCTGTGCCAATCCATACTTGCCGGCCCGCATTGTCAGTGAACCGCATCCTACGGCCCATCCGGATTCTGTAACGCAATACCATTTGCAGCCTTTGCATTATAAGACCAATGCCGTTGTGGTGGGAGAGCAATACATAGACATGATCAGTGATATGATGTTCTTCAATACTCAGGACAATGATGTGCACGAGGTATTCAAGTTTATTGGCGAAGCTTTCCTGTGCCATGCTTTTGTGGTGGAAAGGGAAGACGGAAGTTTGAAAGGATATAATTGCCGGGTACGTTATTCCGGAGACGAAATTGTGGTAGAACCTACCGAACAGCTGGTAGAGAAAGTCCACATTAATATAAAAGGAAAAAAGAAAGTCAGAATATCCTCAAAATCCGGCAATCCGGTTTATACGGTTTCGCGGATGCAGTGGGTAAATGTTTAGAGAGAGTAGGTCAGCAAACAGAATAGTTGATGGCTGGCGAATCCTGATTTAAGGGAGATCTTCCGTCTCAATAACAATACTTGTGCCGGAATAAAAAATAATTTATATTTTTGAGGGAATTTATCTGCATCCTTTGCGGATTGAAGCAGGATGAGGTAAAAATAATGTTTAACCTTAAAAAGACAAATGATGAAAAGATGAAAAAAAGGAATTTGTTTACTACATTGTGGATGACAGCTCTTACGGCCTTGCCTGTTATGGCAGACAATAATCAACGTCCCAATGTAATCTTTATTGTGGCCGACGATTTGGGCTATGGAGATATCAGTTGCTATGGCGAAAACACAGTTCAGACTCCTCATGTAGATCGTCTGGCCGGTAACGGACTCCGTTTTACGGATGCTCATTCCGTGGCGGCTACCAGTACTCCGTCAAGATATTCGCTTTTTACGGGTTGCTACAGCTGGCGGAGGAATGACACGGGGATTGCTCCCGGTGACGCCGGAATGATTATACGTCCGGAACAGACTACGGTTGCAGATATTTTTAAGTCGGCGGGATATACCACCGGAGCCATAGGAAAGTGGCATCTGGGACTGGGGGATAAAACCGGAACACAAGACTGGAACGGACAGATAACTCCGGGACCGCAGGATATCGGCTTTGACTATTCTTATCTAATGGCAGCAACGGGAGACCGTGTGCCCTGTGTCTGGATTGAAAATCAGAAAGTGGCGAATTATGACCCGCAACATCCTATCTATGTCAGTTACAAGACTCCATTTCCCGGCGAACCTTTGGGAAAAGATTATCCCGAACTTCTGACGAACCTGCATCCTTCATTCGGACACGATCAGGCTATTGTGAATGGCATTTCACGTATCGGATTCATGAAGGGTGGAGGCAAGGCACTATGGAAGGATGAAAACATTGCCGATACGATTACTGCCAAAGCGGTAGAGTTCATCGAGAAGCATAGCCGGGAACCGTTTTTCCTGTATGTGGGAACGAATGATATTCACGTTCCCCGTTTCCCGCATAAACGTTTCAGAGGGAAAAGTAAGATGGGATATCGGGGAGATGCTATTTTGCAGTTTGACTGGACGGTCGGTGAGATTGTCGAGGCTTTGTCAAAACAGGGCCTGTTGGACAATACGTTGATTGTGTTGACCAGTGACAATGGTCCGATTGTGGATGATGGCTATAAGGATCAGGCCAAGGAGTTATTGGGCAACCACAGACCTTGGGGAGATTACCGTGGAACCAAATATACCATTTATGAAGCCGGAACACGAGTTCCCTTCATCGTATCCTGGCCCAAGCATATAAAATCCGGTGTATCCAAAGCTCTTGTTTCTCACATCGACTTGTTTGCCTCTATGGCATCTCTTGTAGGAGAAAAAGTTCCGGCAGGCGCCGCTGATGATAGTTCAGATCAGCTGAAGGCTTTGTTGGGAAAAGACAAGAAAGGACGTGATTATGTCATTGAATCAGCCGGAACGCTGGCTGTAACGACTGGAGAATGGAAATATATTATGCCGCATGGACGTAAATCAAAAAACAATCCGCAAAAGGCACTCGGAGAACTCTATTATCTGAAGGATGACATTGGCGAAAAAACAAATGTCGCAGAAAAATATCCGGATAAGGTACAAGAGTTGAGACAGCTTATCGAAAAGGAAAAGGGAATATCCCCTGCGAAATAATAAAACAAAAGAAAGAGTCGTATTCTGGCTTCATGGGCGGAATACGGCTCTTTTCTGTTTTTGCAAGTACAGTCAGAAATTTCCGGCTTGATAAGTCGGAGAACTTGCTCCAGTATGAGAAGTTTCCTCTTAAATAGAATACAGGGTTGCCACCATAGCGTTTGCTATGTTTCTTCACCTTGTTGAAAGCTTCTTCCAATCCGATGCCTTGTGAAGTACTGTTGAATACTCCGTATTGTTGCTACTGGTGAATGTATTTCCGTTGTTACGTATTTTTCCTACTTCATTCAAAATATCCAAAGACTCTTGCGGAACATTGCCTTCTCCGTCCGGTCCGATATTCAAGAGCAGGTTTCCACCTTTGGCGTTGATATCTTGGAGCTTGTTGACTACGGTTTGCGCATCTTTCCACTGATGATCCTGTTTCTTGTATCCCCAGGATTCATTGAGCGTATAGCAGGCTTCCCAGTAGTGATCCTGCGATTGTCCGGGATGTTCCTGTTCCGGAGTTCCGAAATCTTTCTTAAAGACCGCTCTCTTGGCCACCCGGTTATTAATCAGAATGGAAGGTTTTAAGGAACGGATATACTGATACAGCTCTTTGCCGTCCTCCAAGGTCCACCAGTCCACCCAGTCGGCATCGAACCAAAGGATGTCGGTGTCATACCGGTCAATCAGTTCCTTGATCTGTTGTTTCATGTATTGGACGTATTCGGCTTTCTGTCCCGGTTTCATGCTGATTTGTGCCCATCGTCCCCAGGCATCCTTGCCCTTGCTGTTTCTTTCTTGCGACGGATGGTGCCAGTCGATGATGCTGTAGTAAGTACCGAAACGGATGCCCTGTTTCTTGCAGGCTTTGGACAGTTCTTTCAGAATGTCGCGTCTCTTCATGGGAGTGGATGCGATGTCAAAATCCGTATATCGGGAGTTCCACAGACAGAAACCTTCGTGGTGCTTGGTGGTGATTACGATATATTTCATACCGGCTTTCTTGGCAGTACGTGCAATTAAATCCGCGTCAAAATTTCGGGGATTCCAACTGTTGGCCAGAAGGGCGTATTCAGCAGAAGGGATGTCCAGAGTAGATTGAATCCATTCGGCATAGCCTTCGGCCTGTTTGCCCTGATATTCTCCGCCTAGAGAACTGTAGAGTCCCAGATGGATGAACATACCGAATTTGGCGTCGGTGAACCATTCCATCCTTTGTTTAAATTCCGCAGGTGTCTCTTCGTTTATTGTTTCGTTTTGGGCTTGTATACCGGTCAGTCCGCAAAGGCAGAATGCGGCGATGAGAAAATTTCTTTTAGATAGGAAAGGGTAATTTTTCATGATTCTGGTTTTAGAGGATTTTTGAATAGATTGTATTTACAAAAATCCGTCTTTTTTCTGAGAAACCGTTCATTTATATTTGCCTTTTCTTGTTTTATATTTGCTTTCAGGTTTAATGAAGAAAGAGGGGAAGTAAAATTATAATGACTATTTCCAAAAGCAGGATCGTCAAAATCCATTTTTTGAAGATATGAACCTATAATTTGAAAACTGAGTACCTTAAAAGACTAAAGAAAGAGCCGTATCATTGCTCCATATAGAGTTTGATACGGCCCTTTCTAATATTATTGTTACAATCTGTAATTATGGGGAGTAGTCGTTTTTGTTTTGATATCCCCTTTATTATGCCCCGATGATTGTGTATTACTTTCAGGGCAGTAATCTTTTACTCACCCGTCAGTAATCCGTTACTGACGGGTGAGTAAAAACAGATTCAGAGCATTATTTCTGAATGTTGCTCTTTTCAAGTCCATAGTTCTTGATGCCGTCTTCTTTCTTCAGCATCATGGCGATCAGGATAGCAATGAAGCCGAATACGGCAAAGATAACCATCGGCAGGGTGTAGTCGTAAGTAACGCCCTCGGCAGTCTGGATGGTGGCATACTTCTCGATAACCCAACCGATCAGTACCGGAACCATAGACAGACCGATGTTCTGAATGTAGAAAATGATGGCATAGGCAGAACCCAACTGCTTCATCGGAATGATTTTCGGCACGGAAGGCCACATGGCTGACGGTACCAATGAGAAGGCAATACCCAACAGAATCATCACGATGATGGCAAACCACCATACGTTCAGAATCGGCAGGGCGAAGAGTACGTGTACCAGAGTCAGCAGGGCTGAACCGATAATCATCAGTGTGGCACCCTTACCGATGCGGTCGTAGATAGAACCGAACAGCGGAGTGAGCAGAATGGTTCCGAATGGCAGCATGGCAGGAATCATACCGGCCAGATCCTGATCTACATGATATTTATGAACCATGATCTTAGTCGCGAACTTCAGGAATGGGAACACACCGGCATAGAACATCAGGCAGAGCAGGGTAATCAACCAGAAACCTTTGTTGCTGAAGATTACTTTCAAATCGCTCATCTGGAAACCTTCTTCGTTTTCTTCAACTCCCGATGACTGTACTGATTGGTCGAACTTGCGGTCCATGACGCAGTATACCAAATATACCAGGAAGCCTACACAGATGCATACGACACCCAAAAGAATCGGAGTGGAGATGCTGTAGGCATTGGCTAACGGCAGACTGCATGCCAGTGCTGCAGCGGTTCCGATACGTGCCATGGCAACCTGCAGCCCCATGGCCAGCGCCAGTTCATGACCGGTAAACCATTTGGCGATAACCTTGGAAGCGGTGATACCGGTGATCTCCATACCGCAACCGAAGATGGCAAAGCCCAGAGAGGCGAGAGCTACTTGCAGTGGCATGTTAAACAAAGTGGCATCGCCGAAAGTATGGGAAACCGCATACCATTTGATGGCCGCTCCGGTGAGCATCAGAATGCTACTCATCACACCGGTGAAGCGCACGCCCATCTTATCCAAAATGATACCTCCGAAGAAGAGCATCAGCAGGAATACGTTGATATAACCGTAGGCTCCGGAGAAGAAACCGTATTCGGCACTGGTCCAGCCCAGTCCGCCTTCTGCAACAGATTGGGTAAGCAGAGTTTCCAAAGGAGCCATTACGTCGGTAATGAAATAACCGCACATCATGGTGAACGAAACAATCGCCATGGCGGTCCAGCGGGCAGCCTTGCTGTCGCTGAGTTTTTGCTGAATGTTTTGTGTTACTGTTGTCATTTTTATTTGTTAAGATAGTGATTGATTTTTATTTCTTTAACCAGCGGTCCAACCAACGGAAGAAGGTGCGCTGCCACAGGATTCCGTTCTGTGGTTTCAGTACCCAGTGGTTCTCATCCGGGAAGATGAGCAGCTCGGCCGGAATGCCGCGCATGCGGGCTGCCTTGAAGGCAGATTCTCCCTGAGCGCTCAGAATGCGGTAGTCCTTCTCGCCGTGGATGCACAGAATCGGAGTGTCCCATTTGTCGACATACAGATGCGGACTGGTGGTGTATGGGTTTACTTTCTGTCCGTCGTTTACAGTTTCCGGAGAGTTGGCCTGGTTGGTGATGCCCTTACGCCACGGACCGGCACCCAGATCCCAGTTCGGGAACCACATCTCTTCGGTTTCGTAATACTGTTGTTGGGTATTGAAGATTCCGTCGTGTGCGATGAAGCACTTGAAACGCTTGTCGTGGTGTCCGGCCAGATAATATACGCTGTAGCCTCCGAAGCTGGCACCGACACAACCCATACGGTCTTTATCGGCATAAGGTTCCTGAGCAACATTGTCGATGGCATCCAGATAGTCCTGCATGCACTGGCCGCTGTAGTCACCGCTGATGTCTTCCAGCCATTCCATGCCGAAGCCCGGCAGACCGCGACGGTTAGGAGCCACGATGATATAGTCGTTGGCCGCCATGAGTTGCAAGTTCCAACGATAGCTCCAGAACTGGCTTACGGGTGACTGCGGACCGCCCTGGCAGAAGAGCAGTACCGGGTATTTCTTGCTGGCATCGAAGTGTGGCGGATAAACCACCCAGCAGAGTTCCTGCTTGCCGTCTGAAGTCGGTACCCAGCGTTCTTTTACCTCACCCAAAGTGAGCTGTTTGAGGATATGCTCGTTTTCCTGAGTCAGTTGGGTAATCTTGGCTTTCTTGCCTTTAGAGATGCTGTAGATGTCGTCCGGAGCGCTGAGGCTGTGACGCATCACCAACAGCTGGTCGCCATTGTCGGCCACACCGCTGTAGTCATAATCTCCTTCGGTCAGAGCGCGTACATTGCCTTTCAGGTCGGTCTGATACACCATGCTGCGGGCGTGCCACACTCCGGTAAAGTAAAGTAGCTTGCCGTCCTTGCTCCAGTTGAATCCGTCAACACCCGACTCGAATGACTCGGTCACATAGGTTTTCTTTCCTGTTTTCAGGTCGAGGACACACAGACGGGTGCGGTCGCTTTCATAACCGTCGCGCTCCATGCTCTGCCAGGCCACTTTCGTACCGTCGGGAGAGTATTGCGGATTGGTGTCGTAACCCATGTTGCAGTCCTGGGCATTCTGGTTCACGGCCTGGTGTTGCAGCGAACGGCTCGGATCTGTTTTCGGAGCCTGATAACCGGCAGGCTTACACAGGTTGGTAGTCTTCCCGGTGCTCACTTCATAGGCGAAGATGTCGCTGTCGGTGCTGATGGCATAGTCCACGCCCGTTTTCTTGCGGCAGGTATAGACAATAGTCTTGCTGTCGGGACTCCAGTTGAACTGCTCGCTGCCGCCGAACGGAAGCATCGGGCATTCGTAAGGCTCTCCGTTCAGAATGTCGGTAGTCTGGTCCGAGATGCGTGTTCCGTCGAAGTCGGCCAGGAAGATATGTGGAATGGTGCGCACATAATGATCCCAGTGCTTATAGTTCAGGTCTGTGATGACCATACCGCTGGTCAGAGGCAGATCGTCGTAAGTCTTTTCAATGGAAGCGGTAGTTTCCACTTCCTGTACCAGAATCACCTGCTTGTTATCGGGAGAGAATTTGAAACCCTGCACTCCCAGTTCGGTGAACGACAGCTGCTTGCGGTCGCTTCCGTCAAGAGCGGCTTGCCATACTTCCGGTTTTCCGCTGGCGGTGCTCAGGAAAGCCAGATGCTTGCCGTCGGCCAGGAACTGCGGTTCCATCTCGCTGGCATTTCCCTGAGTGAAGAGCTGTTTGTCCGATCCGTCGGCATTCATCAGATAGATCAGGGTGCGGCTCTTGTTCTGTTGCACACTGTAGTAAGTCACGGTGTAGGCAATCTTCTTGCCGTCCGGTGAGGTGGTCATGCCGCCGATGCGTCCCATGGCCCAAAGCGCCTCGGGAGTCATCCGGTCGTTTTTCAGTTGAATTTCATTCTTGCCGATCACCGGAGTTTCGGCAGGGCTTTGCTGCGGCGCGGCGGCCGTCAGTGCCAAAGTGGTGGTCATAATATGTAGAAAGTTCATAGGATAAATATGAAAAAGCCGGACGCGAAAAGACACGTCCGGCATAAAATGATTACTTTTTATTTTTGTCCCTGTCTTCTTTTCTGTTCTTCCAGAATAGCCTGTTGCTTTTTCTGCATTTCCTCCAGACGGGCTGCAAAGCCGGAAGTCTTTTTCGGATTCTTCTTGTTGGCTTCATACTTGGCCTCCATCTTTGCCAGCAGTTTCTTCTCATCGGTAGTCTTCTTGAGATACCACATGATCAGGATACTGGTCAAACTGGACAGGAAGTAGTAATAGTTCAGTCCTGAAGAGTAATTGTTGAACATGAAGAAGAAGAACACAGGCATGAAATACATCATGTACTGCATCATCTTCATCTGCTGGGCCTGTTCACCAGCCATGGCAGACTGCTGCTGCTTGGTGTTGATCCAGGTATTGATGATATTGGTGGCACAGAACAGCAAGCAGAAGATGCTGATGTGATCACCGATGAGCCAGATGTGAGTGTCCCAACGGATCAGGTCGTCGTATGCCGACAGGTCGTTGGCCCACAGGAAGCTCTCTCCGCGCAATTCAATGGCGTTCGGCACAAAGTTGAAGAGTGCAATCCAGAACGGCATCTGGATGAGCATCGGCAGACAGCCACCCATCGGGTTGGCACCGTACTGGCTGTAGAGCTGCATCATTTCCTGCTGTTTCTTCAGTGCATCGTTCGGGTCCGGATACTTCTCGTTCAAAGCATCGATTTTCGGCTTCAGAACGCGCATCTTGGCCGAAGCAATGTAAGACTTGCGTGTTGTCGGGTAAACCAGAACCTTGATGATAATGGTCAGCAACAGCAACACGATACCCATAGACAAGCCCAGACCGTTGAGCCAGTCGAACAGATAGATGATGAAGAAACGGTTGATCCACTTGAAGAGCGGCCAGCCCAAGTAAACCAGATCCTGCATTTCCAAATCCTTGTCGCTAAGGCTCAAATCATTGGTTGTGCTCAGAATGTGGTAGTTGTTCGGACCGAAATAGAGCTGCAAGTCGGTTGTCTTGCTGCCCGACGGATCGAAGTAAGTCTTCATTTCAGCATTGTATTCCTTCAGGTAACCACTATTTTTAGGTTGCGGTGTGCTGGAGAGAGTCGCGTCGGTAAAGTCCTGATGTGCGATGAACACACAGCTGAAGAACTGGTTTTTGAAAGCAACCCAGTCCAGACGTTCTTTCACATCCTCGGTCTTGTCCTCGTTGGCGTTCAGATAGTCGGTACCCTCATCCTTGATCTTGTAGGTCAGGGTAGAGTATTGGTTCTCAAAGTCGAAACCCTTTTCCTGCTGCATGGCCTTGTCATACCACGACAGGTTGATGGTTTTCATTGACGGTGAGAAGTATCTGCCCAGACCCGAAGAGGCAATCTTCAGGTCGAGCATATAAGAGTCACTGTGCAGTTTGTATTCCAGATCCAGCAAGCTTCCATCCTGATTCTCCAGACGCATGGTCACACTGCTGTCGGTAGCAGCTACCGGAGTGAAGAAAAAGTCGCGAGAGTCCAGATTCTCGTTTTTGCCTTCCAGGACAAAGCTCATGGAAGCGTCCTTTTCATTCAAAAGGCATACCGGTCCTCCCTGCTGGTTTTTATAGTCTTTGAGCAAGGCTTCCTTGACCATACCGCCACGGGTGCCCAAAGTGATCTTTACCAGATTGTTCTGCAATACGATGTTCTGATCGGTACCCTGACGGTTCTTGAAGAACAGGGAAGTAGAGTCCAGGGCTGCTTCTGCCTTTTTGGCGATGGCTGCTGCCTCCTGAGCTTTCTGTGCTGCTTCTGCCTGCTGCTTGGCTACGATTTCGAGTGAGTCTTGTCGTTGCATCTGCTGGATTTCAGCCTCGCTTGGTCGGCTGAAGTAGCTGAATCCGAACAGCACACCTGCAATCAGGATGAAACCGATGATTGTATTTTTATCCATTTTAAATTTTCTATATCTGCTTATTGGTTATTCTTAAAATCAATAGCTGCCTTTACAAAGGACAGGAATAGTGGATGTGGCTTCAACACGGTACTGCTGTATTCCGGATGGAACTGGGTACCGATATACCAGTTCAGGTTCGGGATTTCCACGATTTCCACCAGATTGCTGTCCGGGTTAGTACCTACGCACTGCATACCGGCGTTCTCGAACTCAGAAGTAAACTGGTTGTTGAACTCATAGCGGTGGCGGTGACGCTCAGAGATGGTCTTCTGTCCGTAAGCTTCCAGGGTGCGGCTTCCTTCGCGCAGCTCACATTCGTAAGCACCCAGACGCATGGTTCCACCCATCTGTGTGATATTCTTCTGTTCCTCCATGATGTCGATGACATTGTGCGGAGTCTTCTCGTCCATTTCGCGGCTGTTGGCATCGGCATAACCCAATACGTTGCGGGCAAACTCGATCACCATCATCTGCATTCCCAGACAGATACCGAAGGTCGGGATGTTGTGTGTACGGGTGTATTCTGCAGCGATGATCTTGCCTTCGATACCTCTCTGGCCGAATCCCGGACAGATAACCACACCAGACATGCCCTCGAGAGCCTCGGCAATGTTTTCCTTGGTCAGCTTCTCACTGTTTACATAGTGAGTCTTTACCTTATAGTCATTATAGGTTCCGGCATGAGCCAAAGATTCCAGAATACTCTTATAAGCATCCTGCAGATCATATTTACCTACCAGAGCGATGTTGACAATTTCTGTAGCCTTGTTGCGACGCTCCAGGAAAGAACGCCATGGACCCAATCCCGGAGTTTCTCCGATTGGCATATCCATCTTGCGCAAAATAATCTCGTCCAGCTTCTGAGCCTGCATGCTGAGTGGCACTTCGTAGATAGAAGGCATATCCAGACTCTGGATTACAGCGTCTTCGTCTACATTACAGAAGTGGGCCACTTTCTTACGCAGACCGGCGTTCAGTTCGTGCTCGGCGCGCAATACCAGGATATCCGGCTGGATACCCAAGCTCTGCAATTGCTTTACGGAAGTCTGAGTCGGTTTGGTCTTCAATTCACCGGCAGCAGCCAGATAAGGAACATAAGTCAGGTGCAGGTTGATGGCATTCTTGCCCAACTCCCAGCGCAGCTGACGAATGGCCTCCAGGAATGGGAGAGATTCGATATCGCCCACAGTACCACCGATTTCGGTAATCACGAAGTCGAATTTGTACTTCTGGCCCATCAGCTTGATGTTACGCTTGATTTCGTCTGTGATGTGAGGAACCACCTGAATGGTCTTGCCCAAATAATCTCCGCGGCGTTCCTTCTCGATAACACTTTGGTAGATACGGCCTGTGGTGATGTTATTGGCACGGGTGGTCTGAATACCGGTGAAACGCTCGTAATGTCCCAGGTCGAGGTCAGTTTCCTGTCCGTCTACCGTAACATAGCATTCGCCATGCTCGTAAGGATTCAGTGTTCCCGGATCGATGTTGATATACGGGTCAAACTTTTGGATGGTAATGTTATACCCTCTAGCCTGTAAAAGTTTACCAATTGATGAAGAGATAATGCCTTTTCCCAAAGAAGAGGCAACTCCGCCAGTTACGAAGATGTACTTAGTTTCTGCCACGATAATATAATTTTAGTTTAGACTTCAATCATAATCTCAAAGTTGCAAAATTATAAAAAAAACTTGAGAATAAGGCTCTGTTCGTTCAAAAATCCTCTATCTTTGCGTTTGTTAAGTCGTTTTTAATATGAGAATTAGATTTTTGATTGTGTTTCTCTTCATTTTGGGAGCTTGCAGGGCTACGTTATCCGCTTCGGCCCGTCAGGTGGACACTTTGCGCCAGGCTGCCATTATGGAGCGTTATATGCATCAGTTAGATACTTTGTGCCGCAAATACAGAGTGCCGGCAAGCGATTCCGGGTTGCCGGTAACTTATTCACCTTATTATTATAAGATGATTTCTCCGGCCCTGCTTTACCGCGCTGCCATTGCCCAGTGTTTCGAAATCCGGTATGCCTTGCCCGATTCCGTGAACGTTTACGTGTCGCAGGATACAATCAACAACGAGACCGATTCGATTTTGCTTCTGGATCGCGAAATCAATGATCTCTTGTGTCATACTTATATCCATCATCCCCGGTTGATTTCGGATACGGAAGATGAAGTGCAACAGATGGGTACGATTCGCGAAGATGTGGGAACACAGCTGGGGCATGAGTCGACTCTGGTGGATCAGACCAATTTGCCTACTTTTATTCCAGATATCGGCGACAGTGTGGTGGTCATCCCCAAGAAACCGAATTTCTGGAAATATTACAGCAACTCTTCGCTACAGTTCTATCAGTATTATAATACCAAGAACTGGTATAAGGACCGGACCGACAATTACTACAACATGTTGGCCGCCTTGAAGATGGGCTTTTCTTACAACAATAAAAGCAAGTTCAACTGGGAAACCAATCTGGAAATGCGTCTGGGCTTCCGGCCTTACCCCAAGGATACGGAGCATCAGTTCAAAACCTCTGAGGATTTGATCCGACTGAATTCGAAAATCGGTTATCGGGCTACGGAGCACTGGAACTATACCTTCTTTGTGGAAGGAACCACCCAGATGTTGCGCAGTTATTATGACAACAGCGACGAAGTCCGTTCGGATTTCATGTCTCCGTTTTCGAGTGTGATTTCGCTCGGTATGGAGTATAGCATGAGTTGGAAAAAGTTTTCCTGTTCTGCCAATTTGTCGCCCATTGCCTACAATTTCAAATATGTGGCCCGTGATAATCTGGCCACCCAGCATGGCATCAAGGAGCACCACATCACTTATAACAAATTCGGTCCGTTTATCAATATAACCTATAACTGGCAGATTATGGATAATATCAAGTGGAGTGCGCGAATATATTGGTTCAGTGATTTGAATATGAATACAATCGAGTGGGAGAATACGTTTACTTTCAATGTAAACAAGTATGTTCAGGCCTCCTTGTTCCTGTATCCCCGTTTTGACGACAGCTCGCCCAATTACCGCAGCCCGGTTAATGACGGGTTCTTCATGTTCAAGCAATGGCTGAGTTTAGGACTCAATTATAATATATAATATAGGTAAAGAGGTCATGCCGGACGCTTATGCTCCGGTCATGACCTCTTTATTGATCTGCTCGATATAATCCAGAATTTCCTGTCTTCCGGTTTTGTTTTCGGAAGAGGTGATGAAATAGGGCGGGAGTTCCTCCCATTGTTTCTTCAGTTCCTTGAGATAGAAACTGATGTTCTGTTTCAGTTTTCCGCCTCCCAGTTTGTCAGCTTTGGTGAACACGATGCTGAACGGTACTCCGTTTTCGCCCAGCCATTCCATAAATTCCAGGTCGATTTTCTGAGGTTCGTGACGGCAGTCGATGAGCAGAAACAGATTGATCATCTGTTCTCTTTTCAGAATGTAGCTGGAGATCATCACTTCCAGCTTGTCCTTGTCTTTCTTGCTTCTTTTGGCGTAGCCGTAGCCCGGAAGGTCCACCAGATACCACTCGTTATTGATGAGGAAGTGGTTGATCAGCATGGTCTTTCCCGGAGTGGCCGAAGTCTTGGCCAGTTTGCTCCGTCCGGTGAGCATATTGATCAGGCTGGACTTACCCACATTGGAGCGTCCGATGAAGGCATATTCCGGATTGTTGGTGTTCGGACATTTGCTCACAACGGCGTTGCTGATGATAAACTCTGCACTCTTGATTTCCATAATAAAGCTAATTTTTGAAGCAAAGATATAATAATTTAATTTGGTTTTGGTATCTTTGCTCCTAATTATGCATTTCTAATGAATAAAAACATGTCTCAACAATATTCTTCCGCCTTGTTGGAGAAGGCTGTTTCCGAGTTCTCCAAGCTCCCCGGCATCGGTCCGAAAACGGCCATGCGTCTGGTGTTGCATCTGTTGCGTCAGAATGTGGCTTCGGTGGAGAGTTTCGGTAATTCCATCATCAAACTGAAGCACGAAATCAAGTATTGCAAGATTTGTCACAACCTGTCCGACACAGACATCTGCAACATTTGCAGCAAGCCCGACCGCGATCATCAGACCATTTGTGTGGTGGAGAATATTCAGGATGTGCTGGCCATCGAGAACACCCATCAGTTTCATGGAGTGTATCATGTGCTGGGTGGGGTCATCTCTCCGATGGACGGTGTGGGACCTGCCGATTTGCAGATTGCATCGCTGGTGGACCGCGTGACCGGCTCTGAGGTAAAAGAGGTGATTCTGGCGCTCAGTCCGACGATGGAAGGAGACACCACCAACTTTTACATTTTCCGCAAGCTGGCCGATACCGGCGTGAAACTGAGCATCATTGCCCGAGGAGTGGCCCAGAATGATGAATTGCAGTACACGGACGAGATTACTCTGGGGCGCTCTATTCTGAACCGTATTGTTTTTACCGGACAAATATAAATCACATGGACAAGACCATTTTCAATTTACGACTGAATTTCTTTTTCTGGCTGTTATTGGCCTTACTGACTTTGGTGCTTTTTGAAACCGAATGCTGGATGCCGGGAGCATGGGCCGGAACGGGAATGTCGGAAGGCTTCTTTTTTCTGCAGACCATCATGATGATTGTCACCCTTTGTGTCATTCCGGTGGCACTGAAACTGCTGCACTGGCCGTGGGTGAAGAAGCAGATCACCGGCGACGGCCGTCAGGGGCAAAAGGCATATCTGCGATGGAGCATGCTGCGCTGCGGGGTGCTGGGAGTCTGTCTGTTGTTGAATCTGGTTATATATTATAATGTATTGGAGAAGTCCAATGCGCTCTGTGCGCTGATTCTGCTGTTGGCCTATTTCTTTTGCTGGCCTTCTGCTGTCAAGATGAAGGCCGAGACAGAATGTGTGGAATAAAAGTGCGGCAGACAAAAAGCAGAGTATCATGAAATTATCCGTCGTTATCGTCAATTTTAACGTAAAGTATTATCTGGAGCAGACTATTTGTTCGGTGTATCGGGCTGCCCGGAATCTGGAACTGGATGTGTGGGTGGTGGACAACGCCTCGACCGACGGTTCTCAGGAATATATCACTCACCGGTATCCTCAGGTGCATTATCTTTATAATGAAGAGAATGTAGGTTTCTCGCGTGCCAACAATCAGGCTATCCGTCTTTCCGAAGGAGAGTATGTGCTGCTGCTGAATCCCGACACGATTGTGGGGGAGGATGTGCTGGATGCCTGTGTCCGTTTCCTGGACGACCATCCGCAGGCGGGAGCCGTAGGTGTGTCGATGCTCAAGGACGACGGAGGCTTTGCCTGGGAGTCACGGCGCGGAGTGCCTACTCCGTTCACTTCCTTCTGCAAGATGAGCGGACTGTGCAGCCTGTTCCCGAAGTCGCGCACCTTTGGCAAGTATTACATGCGCTATCTCGATAAGGATCAGGTTAATAAAATCGAGATTATTTCCGGAGCCTTCAATATGCTCCGCCGTTCTACGCTGGATCGTGTCGGACTGCTCGACGAAACTTTCTTTATGTATGGCGAGGACATTGACCTCTCTTACCGTATTCTTCTGGGAGGTTACCAGAACTATTACCTGCCGGTGCACATCGTTCATTATAAGGGAGAGAGCACCAAGAAGAGCTCTTTCCGTTATGTGCACACGTTTTACAACGCCATGCTGATTTTCTTCAACAAGCATTTCCGCCGGAAGCATCTGTTTCTCTCCTGGCTGATTCATCTTGCCGTGGTGCTGCGGGGAGCTCTGGATCTGCTGAAAAACAAATGTCTGCATCAGCAGGCCGATCCCGACGATGAGGCGGCCGGCAACCGGGTGCTGTGTCTGGGAGGCCGTGAGGCCTTGGCCGAGATGAAAAAGATTCTGGAAGACAACGGCATGGAAGCGGTGCTGGTTGAGACCGACGAGGAACGGATGCCCGAAGGACATCTTACCGAAGGACTGGACTTTACGGCATACGACCGGGTGGCCTATGATGTGGATGCCTATTCCTTTCAGTGCATTCTGCAACAGCTCTACCGCGGTTGCGCGCGCAAGTCGCTGTTGCTGGGCACCTATTCGCGCCAGTGGGGCCATCTGATTACACATAAAAGAATATGGTATGGAAAGAATTGACGACAAGCCCTTCTTCGAAGGACGGAAGGTGGTGCTCCGGGCCATGGAACCCGAAGACCTGGATACTCTTTATCAGATAGAGAACGACACCACACTATGGGCACACGGCATTTCCAATGTGCCCTATTCCCGTTATGCCTTGCGGAAATTCATCAACGAAAGCCTGAACGATATTTATGCCGACCATCAGCTGCGCCTGATTGTGGAGCTGAAGGAAACCCGTGAGATAGCCGGGTGTATCGACCTGTTTGATTACAGTGTGCGCCATCATCGTGCCGAGATAGGGCTGGTTATCCGAAAGCCCTTTCAGCGTCGTGGACTGGGGCGCGAGGCTTTGGGGCTGCTGTTGCGCTATGCCTTTTCTTTCCTCCGGCTGCATCAGGTCTATGCTTATGTGGCCAGTGAGAACACTCCGGCGGCTTCGCTGTTCGAACAGACCGGTTTTGAGCGGAGCGCGGTTCTGAAAGACTGGATTCAGGAGGCCGGGGAGTATAAGAGTGTGGTTCTTTATACTTTATGTCAGGATTGAATCGGTATAAAAAACGGCGTTTTGCTTGCTCATGTAAGGAAAAAGTATAACTTCGCACTATAAATTCTCAAAAAAGGTGGCCTATGTTATACTATGCTTTAAACCTTACCTTGCCTCTTGAGGATCCCATTCTGAAGTTCCTCATTATCCTTCTGATTATTTTAGGGGCACCTTTGCTGCTGAACAAACTGAAGATTCCCCATCTGTTAGGCCTGATTATAGCCGGAGCCATTATCGGACCGCACGGTTTCAACCTGGTGTTGCGCGACAGCAGCATTATCATGTCCGGAACAGCCGGTCTGCTGTATATCATGTTTCTGGCCGGCATGGAGATAGACATGAACGATTTCAAACGCAACAGTTTGAAAAGTCTTGTTTTCGGCTTATACACCTTTATGATTCCCATGCTGGTGGGCACTGCGGTGGGCCGGTGGGTGTTGGGTTTTTCGTGGCTCACGTCCGTGCTGCTGGCCAGTATGTTCGCTTCGCACACTCTCATTGCCTATCCCATCATCAGCAAATACGGCATCGTGAAGAATCCGGCGGTGGGCATCACCGTGGGCGGTACGATGGTGACCGATATGCTGGCTCTTTTGGTGCTGACCATTGTGGTGGGCATGACCACCGGTGAGGTAAATTCCGTGTTCTGGATTCGTCTGGGTGTGTCCATCCTGCTGTTTACCGCCATTATTCTTTTCCTTTTCCCTTTGATTACGCGCCATTTCTTCAAGCACGTAAGCGATTCCATTTCCCAGTATATCTATGTGCTTGCCCTGTTGTTCCTGGGAGCCTTTCTGGCCCAGCTGGCCGGCATAGAGGGCATTATCGGTGCCTTTCTGGTGGGACTGTCGCTGAACCGGCTGATTCCGCGAAGCTCCCCGCTGATGAACCGGGTGGAATTCGTGGGCAATGCCCTGTTCATTCCCTTCTTCCTGCTAAGTGTGGGTATGCTGATTGACTATCGGGCCTTTTTCGAGAGCTGGGAAACCCTGTTTGTGGGCGTGACCATGATTCTGGTGGCCACGGGTACCAAGCTGGCTGCAGCCTGGTTCACCCAGCGCACGTTCCACTTTACGGCCGATCAGCGACGAGTGATTTTCGGACTGAGCAATGCGCAGGCAGCGGCCACTCTGGCTGCCGTTCTGGTGGGATATAACATTATTCTGGGCGAAGACGCACAGGGCAATCCGATCCGTCTGCTCAACGACAGTGTGCTCAACGGCACCATCCTGATGATTCTGGTTACCTGCATCATTGCCACCGTCATTGCACAGAAAGGTGCCCGCAACATAGCGCTGGAGGAAATGAAGCATGCTGCCCCGAAAGACAAAAAGGAAATCTATCACGAGCATATCCTGATTCCGGTCAGCAACCGGCACACGGTTGAAGAACTGATCAACCTGAGTCTGGCTGTCAAGTACCCGCAGAACAAAGACGGTATTTATGCCCTGCGTGTCATCAACACCAACGAGTCGGACGAGCGGGAGCTCAAGGCTTCGAAAGCCCTGCTGGAACAGGCCGTGCATACCGCGGCGGCAGCCGATGTGCATGTGCACGATCTGATTCGCTATGACTTGAGTGTGTCCAACGCTATTTCCAGCGTGGTGCGCGAGAATGACATCACCGATATTGTGCTGGGACTGCACCAGAAACATTCCGTGCCGGCCGATATCTTGGGAAAAATCAACGATGGAGTCATCGGCCGAATCTGTGTGAATGCCTTTATCTACAAGGCTGTGCAGCCTCTGGCCACCGTGAAGCGAAACATCTTCATGGTTCCGACCAATGCCGAGAAAGAGACGGGATTCATGCATGTGTTGCAGAAAATCAAGACGATAACGGCCAATACCGGAGCCGCCGTGGTGGTCTATGCAGCCGAAGAGACCTTGGGAGTGATCCGGAATTTCTTTGGCGAAGAGGCGGCAAAGATTGATTTCCGCGACTTTGACGACTGGAATGATTTTCTGATCGCCTTCCGCGAGGTGAAGGCAAACGATTGTCTCTGGATTCTGTTGAGCCGTCGCGACGGCTTGTCCTATCACCCGATTATGCCGAAGATACCGGGCTATCTGAACCGCTATCTGCAAAACAACAACTTCATCCTGATTTATCCGCAGCAGGATGAAGAGGCAGAAAAGGGGCCGTTCCTCATCTGAAAAAAAAGCTGTTTTCTGCATGGCGGAACAACAGCATCATCATGTCTTAGAATCATCCCGATCTTTTTTCGAAAGCATTGGGATGATTTTTTTATTTCATTGGGATGAAATTTTTGAGGGGAGAAGAAAAAAGGCGGCACCCATCGTGACGGATGCCGCCTTTGCAGGTATGCGGGTTGCATTAAATCTGTTTGCCTACCCAGTTGCCCTTGCGGATATACCGGAAACAGAGCAGGAAAAGCACCAGTCCGTAAACGTGCTCCGAAGTCCAACAGAAAGCCACGTTCAGGCGCAGATGCATGATGATGATATAAATATAGACCACATAGACACACAAGGTGGACAGTTCGAGCAGGAAGGCTGTCCGTGTGTTGCCCGTTCCCGATACCGACTGGAAGAAGATGTTTCCCAGTGCGGTGATGAACGGCGTTGTGCAGAACACCCACAGCGAAGGAATGGCCGCCTCGATCAGGTCCGGCATGTCGGTGTAGATGCGCAGAATCAGCTGCGGGAAGCAGGCAAAGAAGCAGGCCATCGGCAAGATGATGTAATAGGCCAGCCGGATGTGTTGCCAGATGGTGGCGCGCACCAGATCCGAGTCTCCGCGCCCGATGAGGTTACTCACCAGAGAGCTGCATGTGGCCGAGAAGGCCGATACAATCATGAACAGTATGCCCGAAATGTTGCGGATAATGTTCGTGATTGCGAGCGAGCGTTCGCCCAGATGCTCCACAAACAGGAAGAAGAGGAACCAGGTGGACAGGGAGATAAAGTTCTGGATCATGGTCCAGATGGAGATATTCAGAATCTTTCCCAGGCGGCGCCGGTTGAACCGTCCGATCTTGTTCAGCCCGTATTTCTCCAGGTCAATCTTCTTGACCGTGTAGATGATAAAGAACAGGGCCGACAGCATTTCGGCCAGAGAGGAGCCCAGCGCGGCACCGGCGATGCCCATTTGCGGGAATCCGAACTTTCCGAATATCAGAATGTAGTTGAACACCACATTCGAAGCCACCATCACCAGAGAGTTGAGTGTCAGGGTCTTGGTCTGGGTGGTTCCGACAAAGAACGCGCGGAACATCACCGCGATAAACGAAAAGAAGAAACCGATGACACGGTATTCCAGATAACTCAGAGCCGCCTGACTGACGTGTGCGGAAGATACGATGGACGGAAGAATGTGGGGAGCCAGAATCCGAGTAGCCGTGAACGTGAGGGCCGCCAGAAAGATCATGAAGTACAGTCCCTGATAGAAGATGTCGCCGATCTCCTGATAATGCTGCTCTCCGTTTCGGCGGGCAATCAGAATCTGCGAACCGATGCTGAAGCCGAATCCGATCATGAAGATGGCCAGATAGAAGATACCTCCGATGGCAGAGGCACCGAGTTCCACTTCGCCCACACGCCCCAGAAAGGCGGTGTCGGTCATTCCGATCAGCTGTTCCATGATGAGGCTGATCAGAATTGGGTAGGCCACCTGTAATATTTCCTTGTTGCTAAAAGCTCTTGGCATATTGATTAGGTTTTTAAGAAAGTAAAACGAGGGGTTAGCCGTGAACAAAAAATCTTGCTACCAAGCATGAAATACTTTATAGCAAGATTCTTATAAGAAATAATCAAGTAAGACGATTAGTTATTGAAATAGTAGATGAAGATGGCAACTCCCTCCAGGGCTTTCTTGTTGCTGTCTTTGATTTCAATAGTGAACTTGATTTCAGCTTTTGCAGCTCCGCGCAGGTTGGCCAGTGACTGGAGTTTGGTTTTCAAACGGATGCTGTCACCGCTCAGAACGGCCTGGCCGAACTTCATTTTGTCAATACCATAGTTAATCATCATTTTCAGGTTGTTCACCTCGATGATTTCATTCCACATGTGAGGCAACAGAGACAGGGTAAGATAACCGTGTGCGATAGTGCTCTTGAACGGGCTTTCCTTCTGCGCACGTTCTGTGTCTACATGAATCCACTGGTGGTCCAGAGTAGCGTCGGCAAACAGGTTGATGCGCTCCTGGGTTACTTCCAGATATTCAGAAACACCGAGTTCCTGACCCACATATTTTTCAAACTCTTCGTAAGAATTGATAATAAGTTTGCTCATGATTGAATTTGGTTTATTTGAATGAATTGCAAAGATACAAATTTTGCGGGGAATAAGCTAATATTTAGAGGCTTTCCTTATTTTATTCGTAGATTTAATATTTTTGCAGCAGCCAAAGAGAGAACAATCCGTGAAAAAATGGTATCTTTGCTCTATAAACTAATTCGTTTTTTTATGGAATCCATTTTTATTGCCGGTCCGTGTGTCATAGAATCCGAGGAGATTCTGCAGGAAGTGGCATCCGAACTGTTGCGTCTGAAAAATAAATACAATAAGGAAATCTATTTCAAGGCATCTTTCGATAAGGCGAACCGCACCTCCGTGCATTCTTATCGGGGACCCGGACTGGAGAAAGGCTTGCAGATGCTGGCCGACATCCGCGAAAAGTATGGACTGAAACTGCTTACCGACATTCACGAGAGCTGTCAGGCTGCGCCGGTGGGCGAGGTGGTTGATGTCATTCAGATTCCTGCTTTTCTGTGCCGGCAGACCGATTTGCTGGTGGCTGCGGCCAAGACCGGAAAGGTTGTCAACATCAAGAAGGCCCAGTTCCTGTCGGGACTGGACATGCAGTATCCGGTGGAAAAGGTAAAGGAGAGCGGCGGTCAGGAAGTATGGCTCACCGAGCGTGGAAATATCTACGGATACAACAATCTGGTGGTCGACTTCCGGAACATTCCTGACATGATGCGCTTTACGCCCCGTGTCATCATGGACTGCACCCACTCGGTGCAGCGCCCCGGAGCAGCCGGCGGCAAGAGCGGCGGCAACCGTGAGTTCGTACCGTCCATGGCACTGGCAGCCAAGGCTTTCGGAGCCAACGGCTATTTCTTTGAGGTGCATCCCGATCCGGAGCAGGCATTGAGCGACGGACCGAACATGCTTTATTTGAAAGATCTGGAAGGTGTAATTCAAACTTTGTTATAATGGGAATAAGAGATGTTGCTATAAAGTGTTTCCGGGATGAGGCACAGGCCATTTTGGACCTGATTCCTCAGCTCGACGAGAATTTTGACCGTGCAGTAGAGTTGATCCTGGCCTGCAAGGGCAAGGTGATTGTAACCGGTGTGGGCAAGAGCGGACATATCGGCGCCAAAATGGCGGCCACCATGTCCAGTACCGGTACTCCGGCATTTTTCATCAATCCGCTGGATGTGTTCCACGGCGACTTGGGTGTGATGACCCCGCAGGATGTGGTGATTGCCATCTCCAATTCCGGTCAGACCGACGAGCTGCTTCGCTTTATTCCTTACCTCACCGAGCAGAAAATCCCGTTGATCGGTATTTCCGGCAATGCGGAGTCACTGCTGGCCCAGTATGCCACCTGCCATCTTACGGCCCGTGTGGCCCGTGAGGCATGTCCGCTGAATCTGGCACCCACTTCTTCGACCACGGCCACTCTGGCTATGGGTGATGCACTGGCCTGTGCGCTGATGGAAGAGCGTCATTTCAAGGCCAAGGATTTTGCGCAGTTCCACCCGGGCGGCTCTTTGGGCAAACGCCTGCTCACCACGGCGCGCAACATTATGCGCACCGAAGACTTGCCGGTGATTTCGCCCGATATGGTGTTGGGTGAGGCCATTCTTCACGTCAGCAAGGGTAAGTTGGGCCTGTGCATTGCCGTGCGCGACGGTAAGGTGGCCGGACTGATTACCGACGGTGACGTGCGCCGTGCCATGGAAAAGATGCACGACAAGTTTTTCAATATCCCGGTTTCCGAGGTGATGACACAGCACCCCAAAGTGGTTTCTCCGGATACTAAGGTGGACGCCATCCAGCAGATGATGATTTCGCAGAAGGTGCATACCGTGCTGGTGATCGATGATGAGAATCACCTGTTGGGAGTGGTCGATCACTTTGGCTGCATGCTCTGACATGAACAGATGGATTGTCATACTATGCGTCTGGTTGATAGGGGCCGTTTCGTCCTTCTCGCAGGAGCGTAGCGATTCGCTCACCGTGGAATCTCTTGAGGAGATGGGGGTGGATTTTACACACGACAACCGTGTGGTGCTGCTTCGTAGCGGAAAGGAAAAGTTTGATGACATGCTTGCTGCCATCAGTCAGGCGCGTTATTATGTGCATCTCGAATACTTCAACTTCAGAAATGATTCCATAGGTAATGTCCTGTTTACCCTCCTGGCACAGAAGGCCCGCGAGGGTGTTCAGGTGCGGGCGCTGTTCGACAGTTTCGGAAACAGCAGCAACAGCCGTCCGCTCAAGAAACATGACTTGAATAAAATCCGTTCGGCGGGTATTGAAATCTATGCGTTCGACCCGATTGTGTTTCCGTGGATTAACCATGCCTTGCACCGTGATCACCGGAAAATCGTGATTATCGACGGTAAGATGGTCTACACCGGCGGAATGAATGTAGCCGACTATTATATCTACGGTAAGCCGGAATTTGGCGAATGGCGCGATATGCACATGCGCATCGAAGGCGGTGTCGTGGAGGATTATGAGGAGATTTTCAGCACGATGTGGGAGAAAACCACCGGAGGAGCCGTACCCGAGGATTCGCTCTTTGCCGAAGATATGCGCAAGGATACGACGGCATACACGGGACTGAAACCGGATACTTGTCTGAGTGCCGGCCACAAGATGGTGGGCGTGGTAGACCGGGTTCCGATAATCCGTCCCAAGATTATGCGCCGCTCATACCAGTATGCCATTGATCATGCCCGCTATCGGGTGCAGATCATCAATCCCTATCTGACTCTGGTACGCAGTGTGCGTAAAGCCTTGTACCGGGCTTTGGAGCGTGGTGTGCGCGTGGAGATTATGGTTTCCACCAAGTCGGATGTCAAGATTGTGCCCGATGTGGTGGCTTATAATGTGCATAAACTGATGAAACGGGGAGCGGAAATCTATTATTACGAAACCGGATTTCATCATACCAAGGTCATGATGGTGGACGATTCTTTCTGTACGGTAGGGTCGGCCAATCTGAACAGTCGCAGTCTCACTTTCGATTATGAGGTCAATGCGTTTATCATGGACAGTTGTACCACGCACCAGTTACAGTATATTTTTGAGGAAGACAAAAAGAAATCCACGCTACTCACTCCCGAAAACTGGAAGCAGCGCCGCAATGTGTGGCAGCGTTTCAAGGGATGGTTCTTCCAGATATTGGTTCCGCTGATTTGAGAATATCACGGAACAGAATACTTACAGAGGCGGCTTCCTTTCGTTCGGATTGGTCCGAAACGGAAGGAAGCCGCCTCTGTTGTTTGAGTATGTTGTGTCGTTTTGTTGTCTTATTGCTGGTTTTCCGGTCTGATGATTTCTTTCATCAGGCAAATGTCTCTCCTGTTGATGCCGTATGATTCCAGAATGTCTTCATTTTCTTCGAAGGCATCCATCCAGGTACCTCTTTGGGAATCACTGCTTTTGCCGAATTCCCGGATAAAGGTCCGGTAGTGACTGATAGCCTTTTGGATGTCTCCGTTAATCCAGGCTGTGTTTCCGGCATTCAGATAGTCTCCCCAGATAATTCCGTTTCCGGCCAGAAGCTGGTCGTAATACTTTTGTGCCGTTTCCGGCTTCTGGGTTTTTAGAGAACACCAGGCAATGCTGCGGTCAGCAAAGGAAGAGTTCTGCTCCAGATATTTCATTTTGTAGCATCTTTTCAGCGCTTCTTCATATTGTTCGCTTTCAATCAGGCTGAACACCATTCCGATTTCCAGATCTGTGTCCAGCGGTTGGAGCTCTTCAATGCGTTTCAGATAGTTTACCCGCATGGTGTGCTTGTCCAGAAACAGGCAAAGCTGCTGGATGCTGAGCAGGATGTTGATGTTGTCCGGATCAAGCAGTTCGGCCTGTTGCTCATACTGCAGGGCGCGGGCAGAGGCTCCCTGTTGCTGATAAGTCACTGCCAGGGAATGCAGCGCCCAGGCATCGGCCGATTGGATCTCCAGCAAGGCGAGTAAGGCATCCTGTGCCTGCTGATATAATTCTGTCTTCATGAAGAAGCGGGCCATTTCGTTCAGGAATTCCCCTTTATTTACAATCTGCATCACGGGATTGCTTTCGGCAAAGAACGGAACTGCGTCGAACGGGTTCTTCAGATTCTTTTTCTGCAAACTTTTGGTGTAGAAGCGGTATAAATCCTGAATGTGACTCCGTATGACGGACTGCTTTTCTTTTTCCGGATCGGGAACGATGCTCTGGTCTTCTATTTCCATTTGCATGCCGCCTTCGAGCATAGCGCCCCGCATGCTTTCCGGCATGTGGTTCAGGATATATCCCATGGCATATTTGTCCAGTTCGCAGAGTCTTTGTGAGCGTCCCAGGGTTTGCAGCATCTTTTCGCCCTGTTCATTTTTCCGGAAGTCTGCCAAATCTGGGTGATGGAGATCGAAATTGCAGAACCAGTTGTTGAACTTGGAGAAGAAAATGTTCCGGCACATGGAACTGAACAGGTTGTAGTTGATGTCATAACCTGTCTGGGTCATCTTGCTCAGGTGTTCCATATTATTCTCTAATGCAGCGCCCATACCTCCCATGTTTCCTTGAAGCAGGCTGTCGATGCTCATGTTTGGATCCATCTGGTTCAGGTTGCCCAGTCCGGAGCGCATCATGTTCGGCAGAATGTCTTTATTGAGAATCTGTGAGGCTTTTTCGGTTTCCTTGCTCAGGAACAGCTGTTTCTGTATGCTGATGATGGCTTTGTCGATTCCCGGAACTTCTTTCAGCATAAGAAATTCATGATGGAACACCTCATCAATTTCAATCAGACTGCTGTGCTGATGATAGAGGATGAGTACGGCCGTCAGTGCCTGAATGCCGAGACGGACAGAGTTGCTTCTTACAAAGTGGAACAGTATCTTGAGTTTATTCAGGTCGAGCGCCTCCATGCAGTTCAGATAAAGAGCCTCGAGCAGCATGCAGGCATAAACTTCCGGCAGACGGTTGATGCAGGAAATCACAAGGCGTTTTTTCTCCTCGTCAAACAAGTCGGCGGTAAGCAGATAATTAAAGAAGCGGTTCAGTTCCCGATAGAGATCCTGATACAGATGTTCTATGCTTTCCTTGTTGCGGTCACCTTCAGAGGTGTAGTCCTCCAGTAAGGAAAGCGGTTTGAGAAGCGCTTCGATATAGCTGTTCGGATCGTCCGAAGAGATTGTCTGGTCTGTACGCATGGTCTCGCCGATATGATTGCTTCCGTAAAGGAGCAGATATTGGTGATGGATGCGGTAAAGCAGATTGCAGGCTCTCAGAAGGAAAGTCTGGTGCATGTTCTCCTTTTGCGGGTCGTTTCCTCCCTGTGCCATAAACTGAAGCATCAGTGCGTAGTCATTCCGGATGCTTTCTTCTTCAGTAATCAGATAGCTTTGTCTCAGTTCTTGCGATGCTGTTTTCATGGCATCGAGTGCACTGAAGAGCTGAAAACTGCCCAAAGCCTGGGTAGCCTGATCAAATAAATCTTTATAATTATCTGTATTCATGATGTTTATTTCGTAAGAAACGAGGTTACCAGTGTATCGCCGTTATATTGCTTGCTGATGAGTTCTTGTGCTCGAAGCCATTCGATGGCTTTTTGTACCTGTTTGGCATCAGGAACAGATGCTTTGTGGTATTTGGGAAGCTTCAGGGAGTCCAGAACCTGTTGTTTCAGTCCAAAAGGTTTCAGCAGGTTGCGTGCGGAGTCCTGATTGCTTTTATCTTTCATTTTTTGTACAGCCAAGTCATATCCTTGAATCAGCTGATGCAGCAGTTTGGCCTTTTTCGGATCTTTCTGGGCCTGCCAGCTGGCCATCATACCCATCAGGTGAATCTTTTCTTTTTGGGTGCTGTAGATGCTTCTGTTTTTCAGAAGGCGTGCCTGTGTGGCATAAGGTTCGGGCAGAAATGCGGCATCGATTGTGGCATTCTGAACCATGGCTGCTCTCAACGAGATGTCGTTGATTTGCGGTTTGTATAATTCGTCCGGACTGATATTTCCTTTCTTTACAATTTCGCTGCAAAGATAGTCCGTGACGGAATGGCGCGCCATGCCCACCATTTTTTCCTTTAGTTGTTTGGGAGATTTCAGACGTTTGCTGAAGGCAGTAATCAGTTCGTGACTACCGTCTGTCCGCATGATCACATTCAAAGCCGTGTCTTTACTTTGTAAAAGGGCGGCCCGGATCAGGTCTGTATAGGCTACATCCACATGTTTCCGGCAGAAGGCTGTGTCGCAATCCATCTGAGCCATGTAATTTCTGATTTCGATATTGGCATTCAGACTGTCGAAGATACCTTGTTGCTCTGCATAATAAAAAGGAAGACAGTCTACAGTAGGCATCAAGGCCACGTAGAGTACGGTGGAATCTTGTGGGGATACTTTTTCAGCCTGTTCGTTACCGGTTTTGTGGCATGACGCCAGACCGGCCAGGGCTGCCAGCAATAGGAATACCTTTTTCATGAATGTAGAATTAAAAGAAAGGGTAACCCGATAAAACAAGTTACCCTTTCCTGATGGATTATCAAATAAAATGATTATTCGCCTTTGATAGCTGCGATACCCGGAAGGATCTTACCTTCGATAGCTTCCAACAGAGCACCACCACCGGTAGAGATGTAAGAAACCTGGTCAGCCATACCAAACTTGTTGATACATGCTACTGAGTCACCACCACCGATCAGAGAGAAAGCACCCTCTTTGGTAGCTTCAGCGATAGCCTCGGCGATAGCCTTTGAACCAGCTGCAAAGTTATCCATTTCGAATACACCGGCAGGACCGTTCCACAGGATAGTCTTGGCACCCTTGATTGCAGCCTTGAACTCTTCCTGAGTCTTAGGACCTGCATCCAGACCCATCCATCCGTCAGGAATATTGCTGTCTGGGCAAACCTGAGTGTTGGCATCGTTAGCAAACTTGTCAGCAGCGATGCAGTCGCAACCCAATACCAAGTTTACACCCTTAGCCTTAGCCTTAGCGATGATATCCAAAGCCAGCTGCAGTTTGTCGTCCTCTACCAAAGAGTTACCGATCTTACCACCCTGAGCCTTAGCGAATGTGAAGGCCATACCACCACACAGGATCAAGTTGTCTACCTTGTCCATCAAGTTCTCGATGATACCGATCTTGGTAGAAACCTTAGAACCACCCATGATAGCGGTGAATGGGCGCTTGATGTCTTTCAATACATTGTCAACAGCCTGAACTTCCTTCTCCATCAGATAACCCAACATCTTATTGTCAGCGTCGAAGTAGTCAGCGATAACAGCTGTAGAAGCGTGCTTGCGGTGAGCTGTTCCGAATGCATCCATTACGTAGCAGTCAGCGTAAGAAGCCAAAGTCTTGGCGAATTCTTTCTGAGCAGCCTTCATAGCCTTCTTAGCCTCTTCGTAAGCAGGATCTTCCTTATCGATACCTACTGGCTTTCCTTCCTCTTCAGGATAGAAACGCAGGTTCTCCAACAGCAGCACTTCACCCGGCTTCAAAGCAGCGGCAGCCTCAGCAGCCTTAGCGCAGTCCGGTGCGAACTGTACAGGTACACCCAACTTCTCAGAAACAGCGTCAACGATCTGGCTCAAAGAGTATTTAGCGTTTACCTTACCTTTTGGCTTACCCATGTGTGACATGATGATCAGAGCACCACCGTCCTTCAGGATCTTAGTCAAAGTAGGGAGGGCACCGCGGATACGGGTGTCATCAGTGATTTTACCATTCTCATCCAATGGAACATTGAAGTCCACACGAACAATTGCCTTTTTGCCGGCAAATTTGTAACTGTCGATAGTCATAATTCTTTTATTTAGTTATTAAAATGGTTTGTCTTGTTCTCTTTTCAAGTCCTTGCAAATTTAATAAAAAAAATAATAGGACATGTTTTTTGGGCGATAAAATCTAGTAAAATTTTCGTTCAGCCGCAGGTGTGCGTTTGATTCTTCCCGGCGGTTACTGAGGCGGACCCGTAAACCGCCTTGACTTCCCAAAGGTCAGTCCTGCCGGCACGATTCCAGAATATCCTGAAGCAGATAGGAGGCATTCAGGTTCTGGGCCACTCCCTTTTGGATGCGGTAACTGTAGCGGATGTCGTGTGCCAGTTCTATCTCAAAGCAGTAGTTCTGATAGAGCGAGGCATCCTTTTCTTCCAGTCGGGCCAGTTCCAGGTCGTGTGTGGCAATCAGAGCCGACATGTTGTAGCGGGCTATTTCGTTCAGGAAGAGGATAGAACCCTGTAACTTGTCCTTGGAGTTGGTGCCTTTCAGAATCTCATCGAGGATGATGAGTGTGTAGTCCTGATGACGGACATGCTGAATGAGCTGTTTCAGGCGGAGCAGTTCCGCATGGAAATAGGAGATGTCGCGCGACAGATTGTCGGCGGTGCGCATGCTGGAGAAGAGCGACACGATGGAGAAACCGAACTCACGGGCGCAGACCGGTGCTCCGGTGGTGGCCAGAATATAGTTCACGCCTATGGTGCGCAGGAAAGTACTCTTGCCGGCCATGTTCGCGCCCGTAACGATGGCGATGCGTTTCTTGTCCAACGTAAAGCTGTTGGTCACCGGTTGTTTGTGGGCCAGGAAGGGGTGATAGGTGTCGCAGGCCCGAATTACCGGATCAGTGGCTTCCGTAAGAATCTGCGGGATAGTGTTGTTCGGATTGTTGGCGGCATAGTTTCCCAGGCTGACCAGAGCGTCAAATTCCGAAACCTGATCCACCCACATTTCCACGTGCGGTAGGTATCTTGTCATCCATTCGTCAAATTTCCGTTGTAGGAGAAGGTCATACAGGAACAGTCCGTTCAGGACGACATACATCAGCGCATTGCTCCGCTGGTCAAACAGATTTTGCAGGCGCGTCAGTTGTCTGAAGGCGCGGATACTGTTTTCCGGTCCTTCAAACAGTTGCTTTTGAAGATGTTTCAGAGCTTCTGCCTGAAACGGTTCCTGTTGTATTTCGCGCAAAAGGTCCAGATAGCCTTTGAATTCATGGTGCAGCTTATCGGTAGCGAGAATCGTGTGCTGCATCTTCTTGCCCCGGATGATGCAGACAGCCAGCTGCATGAAGAAGAGCAGGGAAAACCACACCCCCGGCCACCAGTCGCAGATATAGCCGAGCAGGGCCAGTAAGGTCAGTGCGGAAGAGGCGTAAGGAATCAGGTGCTGTATCTTGCCGACAGGAGATACCGGCGCATTGCTTAAAGATTTTGAGGACATTTCCCGGCACAGTTGTACAAACCTGCTTTGTATCTTCTCTCCGGCCATGAAGCGCAGACGCCAGTCGAACCGTCCGCTCAGATCGTTTATGGCCTGCTGATTTGCCTTGATGGTTTCGGTATCCGTTTCCAGAACCGACAGTTTTCGGGCCAGACGGTCGCTGCCTTCCTCGGTGCGGGTGCGGTTGATGCGCTGGAACAGTGAGTCCGGACCGAAAATATCCAAGTCGTATGCAAATTCATGTTCGGGAGAAGCATAACGCGCCCCGTCGTCGAATGCCCGGAAATCCCCCTTCAGATAGCCCAGTTCATTCTGACAGGCTTTGATCAGAGCATCCATCCGTTCCATGTCGCGGATGCAGCGTCCGTCGCGGATCAGTGCGAATACATAGACCGCAGCACAGACCACAGCCAAGGCAATGAAGAGCAAAACATAAGGCATGGTACAGGCGCCATAGATGAACGCAGCCATAGCCAGGAATGAAACCAGCTTCAGCGAGAGCAGAAACTGACTTTTCTTTTTTCTTTTTCTTCGTTCGGTCTGTAAGCGGCCGATGGTTTCCGTGTATTTTTTCTCCATAAGAAACAAGTGTTTTTATTTTCAAAAGTAGTCAGTTTCCTTGGGGAGACAAAATTGAAGGAGAGAAAATCTTGCTGCCCGATTTAAAATCTAAACAAATGTTTAGCGCTTATTCCTGCAAAAGTTTCTTTCGGATGCGGCTCATGTGTATGGGAGTGATGCGCAGGAACGAGGCGATTTCCTTGAGTGGTATTCGCTGGACCATTTCCCGATGCTGCCGGAGGAGCTGTTGGTAACGCTCTTCGGGAGTAAAACGGTACAGGTCCATATAGCGGGAATAAATCTGCATGAACAGTTGTTCGGCCGCAATGCGGGCATGCGTCTGATTTTCCAGATTCTGCTCGAAGTGTTGCATTAATTTTTCTGCCGGACACAGAATCACCCGGCAGGGAGTGAGGGCCTGAATCTGCACCTCCGGTTTCCGCTGATACAGGCAGTTGGGATAATCGCCCACAAATTCACCTTCGAAGGCGAAGCCGATGGTGTGCGTTTTGCCTTCCGTGCCCGGGCAGGCATATTTGAACACCCCGCTTTCTACCAGTCCGACATAAGGAAACACCTCCTCGTGAAGCAGATATTCCCCTTTCCGGTACGAACGCACTTCGCCATGCTGCAGACAGATGGTCCGAAAGAAGTCGGTGTCTATTTCCGACATATAACGATTGTATGGAGCCATGAGCTGAGGCTTTCCGGTTATTTCTTTTCTGACAATTTATACTTTTTGCGATATTCGCGGCAATAGGCTTTCAGACCGCAGGCATCGCATTTGGGATTGCGCGCCGTGCAGGTGTAGCGTCCGTGCAGGATGAGCCAGTGGTGCGCCTTGGGAATCAGCTCTTCGGGGAAATAGCGCACCAGTTGTTTTTCCACGCTCAGCGGGGTGGTGCAGCGGTCGGTCACCAGACCGATGCGATGGCTCACGCGGAACACATGCGTGTCCACTGCCATAGCAGCCTTTTGGAAGATCACCGCCTGAATCACATTGGCCGTTTTGCGTCCCACTCCCGGCAGGCGCACCAGCTGGTCCAGGTCCGACGGAACCTCTCCCTGATAGTCTTCCAGCAGCATGCGCGCCATGCCCACCAGATGCTTCGCCTTGTTGTTGGGATAGCTCACACTGCGGATGTATTCAAACACCGTGTCGGGGCTTTGGGCAGCCAGAGTCGCCGCGTCGGGAAAAGCCTCGAACAGAGCCGGAGTGATCTGGTTCACCCTTTTGTCGGTACATTGCGCCGACAGAATGACCGCCACCAGCAGTTCGAAGGGATTGGAATAGTGCAGTTCGGTTTCGGCCACAGGCATGGCCTCCTCAAAATAGTCGATAATATGTTGATACAGTTCTTTTTTAGTCATAGAATGATTGGATTTTTGGAGGAAGACATGAGGCTGCCTCCCGAAAAACATGCTGCAATATTCGCAATTTTTTCGGAATCCGGCAAGAAAACTTCCTCTTGTTTCTCACTTCTTCCGCAGCTACATTTAAAAACAAAGCTTGGCGAAGTCCCGAAAACTCTTTATTTTTGCGACAAAACCAATATACTGTTATGAAAAGAAAGAAAAGCATGCTGGCCGCTCTTCTGCTGTCCTGTCTGGGCATTTCGGGAGTGTGGGGCCAGAATTTTGACACCTATTTTGAGAACCGTACCTTGCGTCTGGACTATACCTTCTCCGGTACAGACAAGCAACAGCAACTGTTTGTTGACCAACTTTGTTCGTTTCCGGGGTGGGCCGGACGCCGTCATCATCTGAAGGACCTGCACCTGCGCGGCTACGGACAGATCACGATGTGTGATGCCGCCACGGGCGATACGATTTACCGCAATTCCTTCGCGACTCTGTTTCAGGAGTGGCAGGGCACCGAGGAGGCTACCCGTGTGGCCAAATCCTTTGAGAACTGTTTCCTGGTGCCTTATCCTAAAAACAAGGTGAACATCACCGTGTCCTTGTTCGACAATCGGGGAAAAATCTCCTCTTCGCTCACGCATCCTGTCGATCCGAAGGATATTCTGATCCGCCGGCTCGATTCGCTGCCCGTCACTCCGCACCGCTATATTCGTCAGAACGGCAGTCCGGAGCAGTGCATCGACGTGGCTTTTGTGGCCGAAGGCTATACTGCCGAGCAGATGCCTCAGTTCTACAAAGATTGCGAGGTGGCTGTGGAAGCGCTGCTCGACCACGAACCTTTCAAGTCGCAGCAGAAGCATTTCAATTTTGTGGCCGTGGCTTCGGAGTCGGACGATTCGGGGGTAAGCATTCCCGGAAAAGGCATCTGGAAGAAAACGGCCGTCGATTCGCATTTCGACACCTTCTATTCCGACCGTTACCTCACCACGCTGCACCTGAAGCAGCTGCACAATCTGTTGGCCGGAGTGCCCTATGAGCATATTGTGATTCTGGCCAATACGGAGAATTACGGCGGGGGCGGCATCTATAATTCCTACACGCTGACTTCATCGCGCCACGAGAGCTACCGTTCGGTGGTGGTGCATGAATTCGGACACAGCTTTGCGGGACTGGCCGACGAGTATTACTATGACGATGAGTTTGAGCCGATGTATCCGGCCGGCGTGGAGCCTTACGAACAGAATATCACCACACTGACGGACTTTGACAGCAAATGGAAGGACATGCTGCCCGAAGGTACCCCCATACCGACACCGGCCACGGGAAAAGACCTCTACACCAAAATCGGAGTGTACGAAGGTGGCGGTTATCAGTCAAAGGGCGTGTACCGCGCTTTTCAGGACTGCCGCATGAAGACGAACGACGCTCCGGTGTTCTGTCCCGTTTGTGTGCGCATTCTGGACCGTCTGATCCGTTTCTATACTGAATAACCTTAAAAACAGAAAGATATGATTGTAACGACAACCCCTTCGATTGAAGGAAAAAGAATTGTCCACTATTACGGAATCGTGAGTGGCGAAACCATTATCGGTGCCAACTTCGTGCGCGACCTGTTTGCTTCGGTGCGCGATATTTTTGGTGGCCGTTCCGGTTCGTACGAAGAAGTGTTGCGCGAAGCCAAAGCTACGGCGCTGAGCGAGATGCAGCAGGAAGCCGAGCGTCTGGGCGCCAATGCCATTGTGGGCATTGACTTGGACTATGAAACCGTAGGTTCCAACTCCAGCATGCTGATGGTGACTTGCAGCGGCACGGCCGTGTGGGTGGAATAAACAGAACAGACGGCTGTATGAGTTGGATAATCTTGATCATTGCCGGGTGCTTTGAATCGTGCTTTGCCTTTTGTCTGGGCAAGATGAAAGGCGTTTCCGGTATGGAGTTCTATTTGTGGGGAGCCGGTTTCCTGGTCAGCCTGACTTTGAGCATGCTGTTGCTGGCCAAGGCCGTGCAGACCCTGCCCATCGGTACCGCCTATCCCGTGTGGACCGGCATCGGCGCGGTGGGAACGGTGCTTCTGGGCATCCTTTTCTTTCACGAACCCGCCTCTTTCTGGCGCCTGTTTTTCATCGTCACACTGATCATCTCGATTATAGGGCTGAAGATGGTGTGATAAATGATCCCAATCAAATAAAAAAATCATCACGAGGATTTTTTCATTTCATCGTGATGATTTTTTTGTTTGCAGCTGGCATATAGCCGGGCATTATTTGCCCAGTTGATTTTCAGCGTTTGCGTCTGCGCTAAAGTCAAGGGAAAATTTATAATGAAAATTGTGCATTCCCATTCGTTCATAAAAACAATGGGTTCGTTTTCGTAATTGATTGCACGCAACTTCTATCTGTACGCAACCTGCTTTTTGGGCTTCTTCGCACGCCTTTTCAAACATGTTTTTGCCGATACCTTTATTTCTGTATTCCTGGCAAACGGCAAATTCCATGATTTCACAGATTCGGGCTGCATGGTGCAGTTGCCATTCCATGCGCAGATTGATGACTCCTATTACCTGGTTCTCAACTTCACATACCAGACACAGAAAGTTGTCATCATGCAGTTGGGCTTCGTATATCCGGTTAAATTCGGTGACAGGTAGGTTTTTTTGCTCCATGTCGTTGATCAACTGTCGGATTGCTTCACAATCTTTCCCTGACGAACGTCTGATATTCATAGTTTATTCCTTTGTCTTTTACTACATTAATTTATATAGTTCGGGGAGTCTGTTTGCAGAGATGCCCTCAGGCAATATCCTGACTGCTCTTGAGCTGCTCCGACTTGCGCGAGCAGAAGCGTTTGCACTGCATGCACACATCATATCCCAGCAGGGCCCCCAGAATGAAGTCCTCTTCGGGAGTAAGCAGATTGAGCGGACGGTCCACAAACATGCGGATGGCGGCAATACATTCCTCGCAACCGATAAACAGATTAATGCGGCAGCCGTCAATCTCCTGAATGGCATAGGCCAGTCCCTGACTTTTTACGCGCGCCACGGCATAATCCAGGTTTTTCTTGTTCATGGTGTAGAGAGCCATGCGTCGCACTCCCTTTTTCAGTTCGTAGATATGGTTAAACAGCACTTTTATTTCGGGGATGTTCAAATCCGGAAAATCTATTGTACTCATGTTCTAGCGGATATTTACAGTTTTTACGCCTGCAAAGTAACAGCATTCCGGAAAGCCCGTCAATACCTTTTTTCCATGATTTTTTGTTCCGCTCTGTTCCCGATTATTGGGTATTTTCCACTGCTTCCTAGTATTCCACCTTGTCGGCTTTACTTTTCCAGGCCTCAAATGCCCGCAGAGCTTCGTCGTGAAGCAGTTCGGTCATTTTCTTTTTCCGGTCTTTGCGGTCCAGAGCCAGTTCCTCGTAGATAAACGAGTCGTCAAAGCCGATGGCGGCCGCATCGTCCTTGTTGTTTCCGTAATAAATATGGTCAATGTGTGCCCAATAGATGGCACCCAGGCACATGGGGCAAGGCTCGCACGAGGTATAGATGTCGCATCCGCTCAGGTCGAATGTACCCAGCAGGGCGCAGGCACTGCGTATGGCACTGACTTCGGCATGGGCCGTGGGGTCGTGGTTGGTGGTCACCCGGTTCACTCCGGTTGCAATGACTTCATTATCCTTTACGATGACAGCTCCAAACGGTCCGCCGCCATTCTTGACATTTTCTATGGACAGAGTAATTGCCATTTTCATGAAATCTTCTTTTTTCATAGGCTTTGTTGATTTTTTCTTCGGTAAGTGACAAAGTTAGAGATTATTTGTAAAAAAACAACTTTTAGGGTTCTTTATTTACAAAAACTTTTTCGGAGGGGAGGAGGAGACGTAAGGGTACAAAAAAACGGAACCACATGGCTCCGCTCATATCTACAAATTAATAAATCTCAATTTTAAAGTGCAAAGCCCCGTTTATTAGCAGGCTGCACTGTTTTTCAAGTCCTCATCACGGAAAAACATTGTTGTTCCTTTCTTGAAGAACTTACCATTACTCTTGTTAAACTCTACTACTGCTGCACTAACACCGACAGCGATAATTACAAACATAAAAAATGCCATAATTCTCAATTTTTTGTATTAAACAATCTTTCGTCGCTCCGATCTCTATCGGTAGCCCTTTTTATTTGTGTTATCCTTTGTTTTGCAAACAGAAGTTACGAAAAGAGTGTAATTTATTGGAAATGAGCGTAGGTTAATTGCTCTTGATAGTAATAGGTTACGATTTAGTTAGTTATCTACTGCATTATCCTTCTGCGCGTTGCGTAACCTTCAAAGAACTCTTCGTATGCAAAAGTAGCTATTTAATTCGAGATTTTGATATAAACTCCCGTTTTTTATCCCCTCATTCATAAGAATTTTCCGTAAAAGCGGTATTGTCCGTCGGCACACCATTGCCCAAAACGAGTTTGGAACAAACGTGTGCCGACTACCGCATAGCTGGAGAAAAGGGCATTGCCTCACGCCTAAACGATGTTTAGACAGATGAAGCAATGCCCCTTTCTTTTGCGCCTATGCCAAGAGGTGCTTTTACGGGTTTTCAAATGATTTTTCTTTTTTCGCTGTCTCTTTTGCCGGAAGCGGAAAGTGAATGCAGAGTGTGTCAGCCTGCCCCATGAATGAAACAGGCGCCCACACACAGCCGGACAAACCGGGAAGAATGATTGTTGCCACCCGGCTGAACAAGTTCCGTCGGATCGGAAACAATCATACTTCCTTTGTTGTGGTTTGCCCTTTTCACGCTTCCGGTGATGTCTTTTTCCTTTTGGTGATTCTTTTTTTTACGGATTTTCCCCTGAAGTTTTTTTCTACACAATCTGCCTCTGTTTTCGTTTACCTCCATTTTGCGCCTTTCAGTAAGCCGCATCAGTCAGTCATTTTCGTTCTGGGCGCAAAGGTAATTCCGGGATTGGACGGGAAAGCAAGGTCAAGCCTCCTGTTTTCGGTAAAAATCTCCAGCCCTGCGGGTAGTATTTTGACCGAAAAACCTTGCATTCCCTAATCCCTACCTTTTCAAGCACCCGAAACGAAAACGACCGATGCGACAGAAAGACGCATAAAAAAAATGTCGGATAAACGAGAGGCAGATAAGATAGTTTGAAACTCAACTCC
>OGMP01000036.1_pt1 | contig 118552 bp, 93 predicted proteins | sample 1573261 | NCBI WGS metagenome assembly OGMP01 (sample SAMEA2581878, study PRJEB24529) | metagenome | biome: Human gut stool | place: China | collected 2011 | reverse complement strand
CCAGAAAGGACGTGATCATCACATTCCTCTGGAATTCTACAAAAACTACAAGGGCATCGACTATCGCATCCGCGAGCACCTGATTACCAAGGAAGTGAGCATCGGCGACTTTGTGCTGACTGGCGGCGAACTGGCGGCAGCCGTAATGACAGATGCCATTGTGCGCATCGTGCCGGGAGTGATCGGTGACGAACAGAGCGCCCTTTCGGACTCCTTCCAGGACAATCTGCTGGCCGCTCCGGTTTACACCCGTCCGGCGGACTATAAGGGATGGAAGGTTCCCGAAATCCTGCTTTCGGGCCACGAGGCCAAAATAAAGGAATGGGAACTGCAGCAGTCTTTCGAAAGAACCCAGCGCCTGCGCCCGGATCTTCTTGAAGGCAAAGGCAACGCTTCGGAATAAAAGAGTCTAATAATTAAAGAAAAAATAAGGTCTGACATTTGCTTTTCTCAAAGCGAAAACCTATATTTGCTCTAGGAATCTAAATTTTTATACCATTATGTCAGAACAAAAACACAATCTTTATATCATTGCCGGTTGCAACGGGGCTGGTAAGACAACGGCCAGCTTCACGGTGTTGCCGGAAATGCTGCATTGCCGGGAGTTCGTCAATGCGGATGAGATCGCCGCTGGGCTGTCTCCGTTCAATCCTGAAGGGGTGGCCATACAGGCGGGAAGACTTATGATCGACCGGATTATCCAACTGCTGAAAGAGGGCGAGGACTTTGCTTTTGAAACGACATTGGCCACACGTTCCTACGTGAAGCTGATTCAACAGGCACAGAAGCGAGGCTATTTCGTGACCCTGCTCTTCTTCTCTCTGGCCAGTCCGGAACAGGCCGAAATGCGCGTGGCCAAACGCGTGAGCCAGGGCGGACACAACATCCCTATCGATGTGATCCACCGCCGTTATGACAACGGACTGCGCAACTTGTTTGAGTTGTATATGCCGATCTGCGACTATTGGGCTCTGTACGACAACAGTACTTGCCCAACCAATAAGGTGGCTTACGGCTGGAAGGACACACGCATCACTGTCCTGCAACCGGGCATTTTCGATAAGTTTAAGAATGAATACTCTAAAAGATCAGACAATAATGAATGAACTAGAAGTAGCAGAGATGCAACGTAAAATAGACGAAGGCATTTTCTTGGCACAAGAACGATTGGTCAAACGTGCCAAACATGACAATCTTACATTAGTCATTGTCCGTAACGGACAAGTAGTAGAAATTCCAGCAGAGGAGCTTTAAGAGAGCTCCTCTTTTTTATGCGCTGAAGCTAAAAGACAAAGGAATTTCCTTCCGGCTACAGCCGGTTATAAGGATTCGGCTATGCGGCGGATGCGGTTTCTATTGGGTACCCACTGCATGGTTTCATCCAGCATACACAAATCCGTAAGACGGTAAATGTTCCGGGATTCGTCCTGAGAACCGGAACCGATATTACGGAATAAACAATTGTATGGATCCGCTATTTCTATCAGATCCATACAATATTCTACATCCTGCAATCGCAGAATTTCCTGAGCCACAAAACGGTATAATTCTTCTTCCAGGGAATGCATCGTACTTTTATTTTTTAATTAGAGGCTGGTCCAACACACGGACACAAACCGGCACAGAATCCGAAGCCGTACGCGTCATTTCATCCAGATTGCGCACCGGAGCATACAGCGAACCATAACCGAAATCATTCCAGTAGCGGTCGTAGTTCCGCAGAGAGAAACGGGTTGAAGTGCCGTAGCCGTCGATATATCCTTCAAAATAAGAAGAAGAAAGACGATAGTCTGAAATGCGGCAGTTCAAATCGGCATTGCGGAAATACATATAGATGCTCCGGTCACGGATTTCCCACTCAAAACTGTATTCTATGGCATCGAGATAACCGGCTACATTATAGAAATAGTCCGTCTCTCTGCCGTAGCCATAGAGATAAGACCCGTTGTCGGGCACAAACTCCAGAACCGTACCGTAGGCCGGACGTCCGTCAACATATACACCCAAATCGCCGAACCATCTTCCGCTAAGCACATATCCCCGGTCACTGTCATCATCATAACCACCGATATGCCAGTAGGGGTCGCAAGATGAGAGCCAAAGCATGGCACTCAAAAACAGGAATATAGTCTTTAGTTTTGTCATCGTTTTATCCATTTTTGATTCGTATTTCAAAGATAGGCATTACACAGGCAATCCTCAAGGGATTTTTCCGATAAAACAATAGGGGTTTCCCTATTTTGCCTCTTCCACACTGATGGAAAATGAAAAGGCATCATTACATTTCACATGAATCATCCCACCGAAACGATGGTCGTAGTCGTATAGCCCCCATGTGCGGAACGGCGCCGGAATATGCGAAAACGGCAGAATCCGCTTCGAAGCATAAGCCCCCAACGTCACCTTTTCCGTGAGTTGATAGGCCGCCATGCCCGACAACCCGAACGAACGGTCGTGCCATCCGTTCCAATGCTGTGTGTCGACATACACGCCGCCAATAAGCCGGAAACGAGAAGTCACCGGAAAGACATACGCCGCTGATGCCTGTGTGGAGAACAGGGCTCCCGGAAAACGGTCGCGCCCCAAGCCAACCGTCACGGAAGTGGACAGCTGAAAGTTCAGTCCGTCGTGCAGATACCAGGGTGCCGCCCCGGAAAAGGCATAGGGATCAGTCCAATAAAGTACCGAAGGCGTCACAGGAAACAGTCTGCCGGGCATAACCGCCGTTATCGAATCGCTCCAAAGCGAATCGGTGAGCGCACTGCGCCACACATTCCGGCTTTCCGGAATCTGCACAGCTGTTGAATCACTTTCAGTCTGTGCCTGCACGGCCGAAACAGCCATGCTGATCAGTGCCAAAGATATAAGTCGCTTCATCGGGAATCTGATTTTAAGTTGTTATCTTAACCAAATAATATCATTCGGCTTGGCTGCGTAATCCTCCGGCAAATCATTGATTTTATACAGGCTCTCCAGACGGATACCGTATTTCTGGGCAATGCTGTACATGGAATCACCGGGCTTGATGATATGCGGCTGCCGCTGCAAACTCTTGTGTCCTCTCTTTTTCTTCTTTTCCAGATAGATGATATCTCCTTTCTGCAAACGATAGTCGGAAGGCAGTTCGTTGTATTTGCGCAAACGGCGCGGCGAAACTCCGGTTTCGGAGGCTATAGCCTCAAAGGTATCGCCGGCTTTGGCAATCACATAATAATTGTCGTTGTTGCGATATACGGTGTGATCGTTCTGAATGACGGTTACAAGCTGCCCTTCGGTATAATGACCGGAGCTCAAGCCCTTCAGCGAACTGTATTTGTCGTACTGGGTCAGGTCATAGCGCTCAATGATATCAATGAGCGAGTACGCATATCGGGGATTCGTGGCATATCCGCACCGCTTCAACCCATGCGCCCAGCCTTTGTAATCTTTCATCGACAGATTGAACAGGGAACGGTAACGGGGCTGCTTCAGGAATACGGAATGGTCTTCATACGACTCCTTGGCCGACCTGTACTTGCGGAAGCGCTCGTTGGGTGCATCATCGTTGGCCAGTATATAAGGACCGTTCCAGGAACCGCCGCATTTGATACCGAAATGATTGTTGGCCTCGCGTGCCAACCGGCTTTTTCCGGCAGCGCTCTCCAGCAGTCCCTGTGCCAGCGTGATACTGGCCGGAATCCGATGCTTCAGCATCTGATCCACAGCCATATACTTATATTGGTCTATATAATTCAAATAACTTTGATTCTGCGCCTGTGCAAATGCTCCGAGAGAGACCAAACAGGCCAGCAGATACAGCAATGTAAAACGAAACTTCATCGTATTTCTAATAATAAATATATTCAATAGTCAATGATGCAAAAATAAAATAAAAACCTCGCATTTCTCAAAAATCAGAATTATATTTGTGATTGTTTTAAATAAGATTATATATTATGAAGGAATTCACAATTCATACTCAGGTCAAAGTTTACCAGGAACAGGAATTAAGCGACGAAGACAGAGCTTTGGTGGAGGCCGCACGCGAAGCTACCAAGCGCAGTTATGCCCCCTACTCCAAATTCTATGTCGGAGCAGCGGCACGCCTGGCAAACAAACAGATTATATGCGGCAGCAACCAGGAGAATGCGGCTTACCCGTCGGGAACTTGCGCCGAACGGACTACCCTGTTCTATGCCAATGCCCAATATCCCGACCAGCCGGTAGAGGCTCTGGCCGTTGCAGCCCAGACACAGGGAAGCTTTCTGGCCAAGCCGATCTCACCGTGCGGTGCCTGCCGACAGGTGATTCTCGAAACGGAACACCGATACGGAAAACCCGTCCGCATTCTGCTTTACGGAACCGAAGGAGTGTATGTTCTCGAAGGAATCCAGTCTATTTTGCCACTTCAGTTTGACCAAGACTGCTTGCTATAGAATAATTTTTGTATCTTTGCAGACAAAATCTATAAAATCTACTCAAAAGAATTATGATAACTGTATCGAATCTAGCCATCCAGTTTGGCAAACGTGTATTGTACAAGGACGTAAATCTGAAGTTTACAAACGGTAACATTTATGGAGTCATCGGTGCCAACGGTGCCGGAAAATCCACTCTGCTGAAAGCCATCTCTGGAGAACTGGACCCCACAAAAGGAAAAATCGAACTCGGTCCGGGCGAGCGCCTTTCTGTATTGAGTCAGGACCACTTCAAATACGATGAGTTCACCGTATTGAACACTGTGCTCATGGGGCACACGACACTTTGGAGCATCATGCAGGAGAAGGACGCGCTTTACTGCAAGCCTGACTTCTCGGACGAAGATGGAATCAAAGTGGCAGAACTGGAAGAGAAGTTCGCCGAAATGGGCGGATACAATGCCGAAAGTGACGCGGCAGCTCTGTTGAGCGGTCTGGGCATCAAGGAAGACAAGCACTATACGCTGATGAGCGAATTGAGCGGTAAGGAAAAAGTGCGTGTCATGCTGGCTCAGGCTCTGTTCGGTGAGCCCGACAACCTGTTGCTGGACGAGCCGACCAATGACCTCGACTTGGAAACCGTACAGTGGCTGGAGTCATATTTGTCAGAATTCGAGCACACCGTACTGGTTGTAAGCCACGACCGTCACTTCCTGGATTCTGTATGTACGCATACCGTAGATATCGACTTCGGCAAGGTTACTCTCTTTGCCGGTAACTATAGCTTCTGGTATGAATCCAGCCAGTTGGCTTTGAGACAGGCACAGAACCAGAAGGCCAAGGCTGAAGAGAAGCGTAAAGAGTTGGAAGAGTTCATCCGCCGATTCTCTGCCAATGTGGCCAAGAGTAAGCAGACAACCAGCCGTAAGAAGATGTTGGAGAAACTGAATGTTGAAGAGATCCAGCCTTCAACCCGTAAATATCCGGGTATTATCTTCCAAATGGACCGCGAGCCGGGCAACCAGATTCTCGAGGTTAAGGATCTGAAAGCCACTATGGACGACGGTACCGTGCTGTTCGACAACGTGAACTTTACCGTAGAAAAGGGAGACAAGATTGTATTCCTGAGCCGCAATCCGCGCGCAATGACCGCACTCTTCGAAATCATCAACGGCAACCGTCAGCCGGATGCCGGTACTTTCAACTGGGGTGTGACCATCACCACGGCTTATCTGCCTTTGGATAACACCGAATACTTCAAGTCAGACCTGAATCTGGTTGACTGGTTGAGCCAGTTCGGTGAAGGAAACGAAGTTTATTTCAAGAGTTTTCTGGGCCGTATGCTCTTCTCCGGCGAAGAGGTATTAAAGAAAGTAAACGTGCTTTCCGGAGGAGAGAAGATGCGTTGTATGATTGCCCGCATGCAGCTCAAGAACGCCAACTGTCTGATTCTCGATACTCCGACCAACCATCTGGACCTGGAAAGTATCCAGGCCTTCAACAACAACCTGAAGCTTTACAAGGGAAATGTGTTGTTTGCGAGCCACGACCATGAGTTCATCGAAACTGTGGCCAACCGTATCATCGAGTTGACACCAAACGGTATCATCGACAAGATGATGGAGTATGACGAGTACATCGCCAGCGACCACATCAAGGAGCTGAAAGCTAAATTGTATGGAGAATAATCTCTCCATACATACTTTTTAATAAGAGAAAGAAGCCTTTTGGCAAGATATTTGTAGTATTCCTTAAAAATGAAACTATAAATTAAAGGACATGAAACCAGAAGAAAAAATCAACGAAGAAATAGAGCAGAACGAAGTAACTGACACTCAGAACGAAAAGACTGAAGAAACTGCTGCAGCAGAAGAAAAAGTGCAGGCCGAACTGACAGATGCTGAAAAACTGGCAGATGCCGAGCAAAAACTGGCAGAATTGCAGGACAAGTATCTGAGACAGGTTGCCGAGTTCGACAATTATAGAAAAAGAACCATCAAGGAAAAGGCCGATTTGATTCTGAACGGCGCTGAAAAGACCATCACAGCCATCCTGCCGGTGCTCGACGATATGGAGCGTGCGCTGAAGAATATGGAAACAGCCGAGGATGTGGCAGCCGTAAAAGAAGGTGTAGATCTGATCATGCAGAAGTTCATCAAGATTCTGGAGAACCAGGGCGTGAAGAAGATTGAAACCGAGAACGCAGATTTCAATACAGACCTGCACGAGGCTATTGCCCAGATTCCGGCACCGGCCGATGAAATGAAGGGCAAGGTAATCGACTGTGTACAGACGGGCTACACACTCAACGACAAAGTAATTCGTCACTCAAAAGTAGCTGTTGGACTGTAACCTTATTATATAAAGATGGAGAAAAGAGATTACTACGAAGTACTGGGGGTGTCCAAAACAGCCTCTGATGCAGAAATAAAGAAGGCCTACAAGCAGATGGCCATCAAATATCATCCGGACAGAAATCCGGGTGACAAGGAAGCGGAAGCGAAGTTCAAGGAAGCGGCCGAAGCATACGATGTTTTACGCGATCCTCAGAAACGTGCCCGCTATGACCAGTTCGGACATGCCGGAATGAGCGGAGCCGGAGGATTTGGCGGTGGTGCCAGCATGAACATGGACGATATTTTCTCTATGTTCGGCGATATTTTCGGTGGCCACGGCGGATTCGGCGGTTTTGGCGGATTCGGTGGTGGCGGCGGTCGGCGCAAGCCACAATATAAAGGTGGTGACCTCAGATTGAAAGTTAAGTTGAATCTGTCTGAAATCGCCACGGGTGTAACCAAGAAATTCAAAGTAAAGAAAATGGTTACCTGTAGCCATTGCCACGGTACCGGCGGCGAAGGTGACCACAGCACTGAGACCTGTCCAACCTGTCACGGAAGCGGTTACGTAACCCGTACCCAGCAGAGCATCTTCGGTATGATGCAGACTCAAAGCGCCTGCCCTACCTGTCACGGTGAAGGAACTGTCATCAAGAACAAGTGTAAGGTCTGTGGTGGCGAAGGAGTGGTCAGCGGCGAAGAAGTGATCGAAGTGAACATCCCTGCAGGTGTTGCCGACGGAATGATTGTCAACGTACCGGGCAAAGGTCATGCTGCCAAGCGCGGAGGTATTCCGGGTGATATCCAGGTATTCATTGAGGAAGAAGCACATCCAGAGTTGCTTCGCGAAGATAATAATTTGATTTACAGTCTTCTGTTGGATATTCCGACAGCTACATTAGGTGGCGAGTGCGAGATTCCGACCATCGACGGAAAGGCAAAAATCAAGATCGAACCGGGAACACAGCCCGGCAAGGTGGTGCGTCTGCGCGGAAAAGGTCTGCCTGCCGTACAAGGATATGGCTACGGTACGGGCGATCTGATTGTAAACATCAGCGTGTACATCCCTGAAACACTTAACAAGGAGGAGAAAAAGTTCTTCGAGAACGCACGCAACAGCGACAGCTTCGCCCCCAATCCATCTATTAAGGACAAGATTTTCAGAAAATTCAAAAGTTTCTTTGAATAACCTATTTATTTAACACTGGGGGATCAGCACGGTGCCATGCGCCTGTGCTGATCCCCTTTTTTTCAGAATCACATGACTTATCAGGAAGCAACAGACTATCTGTTTAACAGCACCCCCCTTTTCCAGAACGTGGGAAAGGACGCCTATAAAGAAGGACTGGAAAACACCCTTCTTTTAGACAAGCATTTCAATCATCCGCATCAGCAATATCAGACCATCCATATTGCGGGCACCAACGGCAAGGGCTCTTGCAGCCATACTCTGGCCGCCATATTGCAGGATGCCGGCTATAAAGTAGGCTTATACACTTCGCCCCATCTGGTTGATTTTCGGGAACGTATCCGCGTGAACGGCGTCTGCATCCCCGAAGAACGTGTCGTGCGTTTTGTCGAAGAGGAACGCGCCTTCTTCGAACCGCTGCATCCTTCCTTCTTTGAGATTACCACAGCCCTGGCATTCCTCTATTTTGCCGAACAGAAAGTTGACATCGCCGTTATCGAGGTCGGCCTGGGCGGTCGCCTGGACTGCACCAACATCATTTCTCCCCTACTCTCCGTCATCACCAACATCAGTTTTGACCATGTGCAGTTCCTGGGACACACACTCGATAAAATCGCATCCGAAAAAGCCGGCATCATCAAACCCAACACGCCGGTGATTATCGGCGAGACCACACCGGAAACCCGCCCTGTTTTTGTAGAAAAAGCCAGACAATGCCAGGCTCCGATCCGTTTTGCCGAAGAAGAGCATGAATTGGAACAGATCTGTGAAGCGAGCGACGGCACCCGCAAATACCAGACCCGCCATTTCGGCATCATCAATGGAGTACTCAACGGAGACTGCCAGACCAAGAACACACAAACCATACTGGCTGCTGCAAGCGAACTGCAAAAGACGCTCCGGATTACCGAACAGAATATCCGCAACGGATTCCGGAATGTCTGCCAGACGACCGGTTTGAAAGGACGCTGGCAGAAACTGGCCGACGCACCGCAGACCTACTGTGACACGGGACACAACGTGGCCGGAATTTCGTATATCGTCAAGCAACTGGCACGCATTTCCTGTAAACAAAAACGCATCGTCATCGGTATGGTGAACGATAAAGACATCAATCATGTGCTCGATTTGCTGCCTAATGATGCCGTTTACTACTTTACACAGGCAAAAGTGAAGCGCGCACTGCCTGCCAACGAACTTTTGGCCCAGGCAGAGGCAAAAGGCTTGCACGGAAAAGCGTTCCCCTCTGTAACAGAAGCATATACGGCGGCACATCGCGAAGCAGACGCAACCGATCTGATCTTTATTGGCGGAAGTACCTTCGTCGTGGCGGATTTGTTTACGGATATTTTTAAATAAAATCACGTTTTTTCTGCCACAAATCCGGTGGAATATTTGTTAAAACCGAAGTTTTTATTTTAATTTGCATAACAATCTATCAACTTTAAATCACCATAAACAATGGATAAAATGAATCTCTCTGGTCTGAACCCTAAAGATTTCCAGACCGAAATAGACGGAAAAAAGACCGACCTCTACATTCTGAAGAACCAGAATGGCTATGAGGTGGCAGTTACAAATTATGGCGGATCACTCGTTGCCATTATGGTTCCGGATAAAGACGGACAGGTGGCAAACGTCATCCAGGGACACGACAACATTCAGGATGCCATCGACAGTCCGGAACCGTTCCTGAGCACACTGGTTGGCCGTTATGGCAACCGTATTGCCAAAGGAAAGTTCACACTGGAAGGCAAGGAATACAGTCTGTCCATCAACAACGGCCCGAACCATCTGCACGGCGGACCAACCGGCTTCCACGCCCGTGTTTGGGATGCAGAGCAGCTCTCTGAAAACAGCCTGAAGCTGCACTATCTTTCTGCCGACGGCGAAGAAGGTTTCCCAGGCAATCTGGACATGACCGTTGTCTATACTTTCACAGATGAAAACGAACTGGTTATCGACTATACCGGAACAACCGACAAGACTACAGTGGTGAACATGACCAACCACGGTTTCTTCAGCCTGACCGGTATTGCCAACCCAACCCCAACCATCGAGGATCTGGAATGTGAAATCAATGCCGATTATTATGTACCTATTGATGACACTTCCATTCCTACCGGAGAAATTGAAAGTGTGAAAGGCACTCCTTTCGACTTTACTACTCCGCACGCAGTGGGCGAACGCATTGACGCCGACCATATCCAAACCAAGAGAGGTGCAGGATACGACCACTGCTTTGTTCTGAACAAAAAGCAACCGGGTGAGTTAACCTTTGCAGCCCGCGTTGTAGAGCCGAAGAGCGGCCGAATGATGGAAGTCTATACCACCGAGCCGGGTGTTCAGGTTTATACTGACAACTGGGCCGACGGTTACAAAGGCCAGCACGGAGCAACATTCCCACGCCGCAGTGCTATCTGCTTCGAGGCCCAGCACTTCCCAGACTCTCCTAACCACCCTTATTTCCCTTCAGTAGTATTAAAACCGGGAGAGGTCTATACCCAGAAAACCATTTATAAGTTTGGTGTAAGAAAATAATTATTTACTAATCAATCATCAATAACTAACAACTTTAAAAAACAATGAGTCAAGAAAAAAAACAATGGGGTGCCATTATCATCATGATTGCACTCTTTGCTATGATTGCCTTTGTTACCAACCTGTGTACACCAATGGCAACCATCATCAAGAACCAGGGTGAGATTTCAAATGTGCTGGCCCAGATCGGTAACTACGGTAACTTTGTTGCTTATCTGATTATGGGTATTCCTGCCGGTATGCTGATCTCTAAGTACGGTTACAAGAAGACAGCCCTGATCGGTTTGTTCGTAGGTATCGTAGGTATCCTGATCCAGTGGTACAGCGGTCAGCTCGACGCTAAGGAAAACCTCGGTCTGGTATTCGGTGTTTACCTGATCGGTGCATTCATCGCCGGTTTGTGTATGTGTATTTTGAACTGCGTGGTTAACCCGATGCTGAACCTGCTCGGTGGTGGTGGTAACAAAGGAAACCAGCTGATCCAGGTAGGTGGTGTGTTCAACTCAACTGCAGCCGTTGCCTGCTACATCCTGATGGGAGCCCTGATTGCTGACGCTTCAAAGGCTAAGATCTCTGATGCCACTCCTGCATTGATGATCGCTCTGGCTATCTTCGTGGTAGCATTCATCGTAATCCTGATGACCAAGATTGAAGAGCCGAAGCAGGCCCCGGTTAAGCTCGACCTGATTAAGGGTGCCATGAGCCACCGTCATTTCGCACTGGGTGCATTGGCCATCTTCTTGTATATGGGTATCGAGGTAGGTGTGCCTAACTTCGTTCAGCAGTATCTGATTGCCGATAACATTCCGGCTTCTACTGTAGGTATGTTGGTAGCCGTTTACTGGTTCATGATGTTGATCGGCCGTTTCGTTGGTGCCAGCATCGGTAACAAGGTAAGTAGCCGTGCCATGATCACTACCGTATCTTCAGTGACTATCATTCTGGTATTGTTCGGTATGTTCGCTCCAACAGACGTATTGGTAAGCTTCCCGGGTGTTGACTGGGGTAAGTTGGAAATGATCTGGCAGGAAATTCCGGTTGGTATCTTTGCCTTCCTGCTTGTAGGTCTTTGCACATCAGTTATGTGGGGAGCCATCTTCAACATGGCTGTTGAAGGTCTGGGTAAATACACAGCCATCGCCAGCGGTATCTTTATGACCATGGTATTCGGTTGCGCTGTAATGATGTTCATCCAGGCAAGTGTTGCCGACATGACCGACTACATCACCAGCTTCTGGGTAGTAGTATTCTGCGCCGCTTATCTGTTGTTCTACGCACTGGTAGGTAGCCGTGTAACAAAACGTGAAGAATAATCTCTCTTTAGTAAAACCATAAAATTATATTCCTATGAAATTGACAATTGACGATGTACGCAGTCGTTTTATCGAGCATTTTGACGGTACAACAGGATCAGTTTATGCTTCACCGGGTCGTATCAACCTGATCGGTGAGCACACAGACTATAACGATGGCTTTGTATTCCCGGGCGCTGTTCAGCAGGGAATGATTGCCGAACTGAAAGTTAACGGTACTCGCAACGTTAGAGCTTACTCTATCGACCTGAAGGACTATGTAGAGTTCTCTTTGGACGACGAGAAGGGACCAAACGCAAGCTGGGCACGCTACATCTACGGTGTATGCCGCGAGATGATGGCTCTGGGTGTTCCTGTAGAAGGATTCAACACAGCTTTTGCCGGTGACGTTCCATTGGGCGCAGGTATGTCTTCTTCTGCCGCTTTGGAAAGCGTTTATGCTTTCGCTCTGAACGACATGTTCGGCGACAACAAAATCGACAAGATGACTTTGGCTAAGGTAGGTCAGGCTACAGAGCACAAGTATCTGGGCGTTAACTGTGGTATCATGGACCAGTTTGCATCTGTTCACGGTAAGGCCGGTAACCTGATGCGTCTGGACTGCCGCAGCGGTGAGTTTGAGTACTTCCCATTCAACCCACAGGGCTACAAGCTGGTGTTGGTTAACTCTTGTGTAAAGCACGAATTGGTTGGTTCTCCTTACAACGAGCGTCGTTTGAGCTGCGAGCGTGTAGCTGCTGCCATCAACAAGTTGCATCCAGAAGTAAAGAGCCTACGCGATGCTGACTGGGCTATGTTGTACGAGGTTAAGGACACTGTATCTGAAGAGGATGCTAAGCGTGCCAAGTATGTAATCGGCGAGAAAGAGCGCGTGCTGAAGGTTTGCGACGCTTTGGAGAAGGGCGATTACGAGACTGTAGGTGAGATGATGTATGCCACTCACGAGGGTCTGAGCAAGGACTACGAGGTTTCTTGTGTTGAGCTCGACTACTTGAACGATTTGGCTAAGGAAGCTGGCGTTACCGGTTCACGTATCATGGGTGGCGGTTTCGGCGGTTGCACCATCAACCTGGTAAGCGAAGAGTTGTATGATAGCTTCGTAAATGATGTGAAGACCAAGTTCCGTGAGAAATTCGGAAAAGATCCGATCATCATCGATGTAGTTATCGGCGACGGATCACGCAAATTGTGCTAATTAAAGGACATTATATCCGGATAGCAGGCGGGGCCTTTTCAAGGCTCCGCCTTTTTGTTTTCATGCCGAGAATAACCCGGAAAAAAGCCGATGAAACGGACCGGAAAAATGATTGGGAAGAAAATTTATTTTCATTTCGATCAAATCAGAAAATCATCGAAATGAAAATATAATGCCGCAGGGAACGCCGTGCAGCGTTATGCGAGCCAGCTTCTCCAACAGAAAGCAGTCTCTGAAGAAAAAGGAAGCACCGGAAAGAAAAAAGCGTTCCCGCCTTTCGGAGCACACAGGCTCGCGAAAAGCGGGAACGTTGCCATAGCACTTTATGGGACAAGTGCCGTGCCTTGTCTGCCTCCGGAATTAGAAGGGCAGATCATCGTTAGAGTCGCCACCGGCAGAGAAATCCATCGGAGCGGCCGGCTGGGCGGTAGGAGCAAACGGAGCTTCTACGGCTGTAGGAGCACCCATCGGCATGCTTGCGCCACGGTCCACCTTCCAGGCACGGATACTGTTGTACCATCTGCCCTGATACTCACGGGCATCAATATCGAAAGAAACAGTCAGCACCTCGCCCAGCTGAATATTGAACTGGTCAATCTTGTCGCTTCCAAACACATCGAAGCACATTTTGCGCGGATACTGTTCCTGTGTTTCCAGAACATACTCCTGAACTTTCCACTCGGAGCCTGTGCGTGCAGATACTCCGCTGCGGGCCGGCAATACGGCAATGATTTTTCCTGTAATTTCCATTTTTTCTTTAGATTAATGTTGGTGCGAAATTACAATTTTTCCTCTAGTTTTACTAATTTTTAATGGAGATTTTTTTGAAAACCTTGCTAAAATCTGTAATTTTGTTCTATTAATATATAATGATAAAAACAGCAATAATTTATGAAATTTGTAGTCTCCAGCACCGCCCTTTTCGGTCGCATACAAGCTATTAGCAAAGTTATCAATTCCAAGAACACCCTCCCCATTCTCGATAGTTTTCTGTTTGAAATAGAAAACAACACCCTGACCATTACCGCCTCCGACACCGAGACCCGTATGGTCACTTCACTCGAAATCGTAGAGAGCGAATCCGACTTCCGTTTCTGTATCAATGCCAAGACCATGCTCGATTCGATGAAGGAGATTTCCGAGCAGCCGCTCACCTTCGACATCAATCCGGACACAATGGAGATCCAGGCACAGTATCAGAACGGACGTTTCAGCATTATGGGACAGAATGCCAACGAATATCCCGAGGCACAGGCTGCTCCCGAGGCAAACACGCTGACCCTCTCGGCAGAATCTCTGCTCAAGGGCATCAACTACTGTCTCTTTGCCACAGCCGATGACGAACTGCGCCCAATCATGAACGGTATCTATGTGGACATCTCTACGGAGGATGTTACTTTCGTTTCTTCCGACGGACAGAAACTGGTGCGCAACAAGGTGCTCAATGCCCACGGCGACAGCAAGTGTGCTTTCATCCTGCCGAAAAAGCCGGCAGCCCTGCTCAAGAATATCCTGCCGAAGGAGAGCGGCGACATTGAGGTGAAGTTCAACGAGCGCAGCGCCGTGATTATCATGAGCGACTACACACTTTCCTGCCGCCTGATTGAAGGACGCTATCCGAACTACAACATGGTGATCCCGCAGAACAATCCATACTCTGCCATCATCGACCGTCTGCATCTGCTCGGCGCCCTGAAGCGCGTGCTGATTTTCTCCAGCCAGAGCAGCTCGCTCATCAAGCTGAGCCTGGACAACAATACGCTGGTGGTTTCGGGTCAGGACGTGGACTTCTCTACCTCTGCCGAGGAGAAGATTGCCTGCTCATACAGCGGCAACGCTTTCAAGATCGGATTCAACGGTACTTATCTGTACGACATCCTGAACAACCTGAACTGCACGGATGTGACTATCGAACTGGCTGACCCAAGCCGCGCCGGTGTGGTGGTTCCGACCGAACAGGCCGAAAACGAAAACACCCTGATGCTGTTAGTTCCCCTGATGCTTAACGAATAAAAAAACATACTCATGAAACTGAACCTTAAAAACCCGCTGGTATTCTTCGACCTGGAAACCACGGGCATCAATATTGCCACCGACCGTATTGTGGAGCTTTGCTACATCAAAGTATATCCCAACGGCAACGAAGAATCCAAAAGTATGCGCATCAATCCGGAAATGCATATTCCGGAAGCATCTTCTGCCATCCACGGCATCTACGACGAGGATGTAAAGGACTGCCCCACCTTCAAGCAGGTGGCCCGCGAACTGGCCAACGCCATCGAAGGTTGCGATCTGGCAGGATTCAACTCCAACCGCTTCGACATTCCGATGCTGGCCGAAGAGTTCCTGCGTGCAGAAGTGGATTTTGACCTGACACGCCGCAAATTCATTGATGTGCAGAACATCTATCATAAACTGGAAAAGAGAACCCTCTCGGCCGCCTATAAGTTCTATTGCGGAAAAGATCTGGAAAACGCGCATTCTGCTCTGGCCGACACACAGGCCACCTATGAGGTCTTGCAGGCGCAGCTGGACAAGTATCCGAACGAACTGCAGAACGACATGCAGTTCCTGGCAGATTTCTCCCGTATGAGCAACAATGTGGACTTTGCCGGACGCATCGTCTACAACGAGCAGGGCGTGGAGGTCTTCAATTTCGGCAAGTACAAGGGAATGCCGGTTACCGAGGTCCTGCAAAAGGATTCGGGCTATTACGGTTGGGTGATGCAGGGCGACTTTACGCGCAACACCAAGCAGGTGCTCACCCAGCTTCGACTTAGAGGAAACAAATAATCAGAAGTATTTCATGGAATCTTTCTTCGGCCCATAACGGGCGGGAGAAAGATTCCTTAATTAAATCGTGTATTCATGCTAAAAGGCAAAAAAATAGTTTTGGGCATCACCGGCAGCATCGCTGCCTACAAATCGTGTCTGCTCATCCGCAACCTGATTAAGAAAGGTGCCGAGGTGCAGGTGGTCATCACCCCTGCGGGCAAGGAATTCATCACTCCCATCACCCTGTCGGCACTGACCAGCAAGCCGGTCATCAGCGAATTCTTCTCACAGCGCGACGGAACGTGGCACAGCCATGTGTCGCTCGGTCTGTGGGCCGACGCCATGATCATCGCACCGGCCACAGCGTCCACTATCGGCAAGATGGCTCACGGCATTGCCGACAACATGCTCATCACCACTTACCTGTCAATGAAAGCTCCCGTGTTCGTGGCTCCGGCCATGGATCTGGACATGTTTGCCCACCCCAGCACCCAGAAGAATCTGGATATCCTGCGCTCTTACGGCAACCACATCATCGAACCGACCAGCGGCGAACTGGCCAGTCATCTGGAGGGCAAGGGACGCATGGAGGAGCCGGACGTGATTGCCCAGGTGCTGGACAACTTCTTCGAGCAGCAGCAGGATCTGGCCGGAAAGAACATCCTGATCACCGCCGGTCCTACTTACGAAAAGATTGACCCGGTGCGCTTCATCGGCAACTACTCGTCGGGCAAGATGGGATTTGCCCTGGCCGAGGAATGCGCGTCGCGCGGTGCCAAGGTGACGATGGTGTGCGGACCGACAGCACTGAACTGCCATCATCCGAACATTTGTCGCATCAACGTGGAATCGGCTGCCGAAATGTACGAACAGAGTGTGAAGCACTTCCCGGAAACAGATGCCGCCATCCTTTGCGCAGCCGTGGCGGACTTCACTCCGGAGCATCGTGCGGACAACAAGATCAAGCGCGAGGGCAACGAGCTGTGTCTGCATCTGAAACCGACCAAGGACATCGCTCGCGAACTGGGACAGATGAAGAAACCGGAACAGGTGCTCGTGGGCTTCGCCCTGGAAACCTGCGACGAGGTGAACCACGCACAGGACAAGCTCCAGCGTAAGAACCTGGATTTCATTGTACTGAATTCGCTCAATGATGCCGGAGCCGGCTTCCAGCACGACACCAACAAGATATCCATCATCACGGCTGACGAGCGGACCGACTATCCGCTGAAAAGCAAAACGGAGGTGGCTCACGACATCGTGGACCAGCTCAGTGCCCGCCTCTGATGCCTTTTAATCACCGCACTTACGGAAGACCATTATGAAGAGAAGAAACTGGCTCAAAGCTGCCTGCATGGCGTGTCTGCTGGGATGCCTCCCTACCCTGGCCGACGCGCAGGAGCTGAATGCGCGCATCACCGTGAACCACTCGCAGATTTCTACCACACGCACCTCCATCTTCGAGGCGCTGGAAAAGAATCTCACGCGCTTCATGAACGAGCGACAGTGGACCGGCATGAAGTATCAGCAAAACGAACGGATTAACTGCACATTCAGCATCACCATCTCGCAATATAAGGAGGACGAGAATCTGTTTACCGCCCAGATGCAGGTACAGAGCACCCGTCCGGTGTTTAACTCGACTTATACCACCACCGTGTTCAGCATGAAGGACAACAAATTCAATTTCAACTTTCAGGAATTTGACCAGCTGAACTTCATGCCCGAACAGATGGACAACAATCTGACGGCCATGATGGCTTATTATGCCTATCTGATCATCGGTATGGACATGGACACGATGGCTCCTCTGGGCGGCACTGAGGTGCTGCGTCAGGCCGAGAGTATTGTGACGGGAGCACAGAATCTGGGCTTCGAAGGCTGGAAAGCGTATGATGACAACCGCAACCGCTTTGCCATCATCAACGACTATCTGGACGGAGGCATGGAACCGTTCCGGCAGATGCAGTATCAGTACTACCGCAACGGACTGGACATCATGGCCGACCAGGTGGATCAGGGACGGGCGGCCATTACCGAAGCGCTCACCCTGCTGCAAAAGGCACACGAAAACAAGGCGCTGAGCCAGTTACCGCAGATCTTCACCGACTACAAGCGTGATGAAATCGTAAATATCTACTCCAAAAAGGGAACTTCCGAAGAAAAACAGAAGGTGTACGACATTGTGTTCGGCATCAATGCGTCACAAAGCAACTATTGGGACAAAATCAAACAATAACCTCATGCTGAAATCTTTATTCATTCAGAACTATGCCTTGATCGACACGCTGAATATTGAATTCGAAAGCGGTTTCTCGGTCATCACCGGCGAAACGGGTGCCGGAAAATCAATCATTCTGGGAGCCATCAACCTGCTGCTCGGACAGCGGGCCGAAAGCAAGTTTATCAAGAAGAATGCCAACAAGTGCACCATCGAGGCTGTCTTTGACCTGTCGCGCTATGGCATGGAGGCTTTCTTCGAGCGCAACGATCTGGACTTTGACGGCGAATGCATCATCCGGCGCGAGATTTCGGCATCGGGCAAGAGCCGCACATTCATCAACGACACGCCCGTACCGCTGGCACTGCTCAAGGAGTTGGGAGAAACGCTGATTGACATCCACTCACAGCATCAGAATCTGTTGCTCAACAAAGAGGACTTTCAGATGAATGTGGTGGACATCATGGCCAACAACCGGAAGGAACGCGAGGTATATGCTGGTCTTTACAAGAAATTCCGCACCTTGTCGGCCAACCTGAAAAAGGCAATTGAACAGGCTGAAAAGACACGGGCCGAGGAGGATTATATCCGTTTTCAGCTGGAACAATTGGAAGCCGCACAGCTTCAGCCCGGCGAACAGAAGGAACTGGAAAAGGAAGCGGAAATGCTGGAACATGCCGAAGACATCAAGCATGCCCTGTTCTCGGTGGATTCCAAACTGAACCACGAAGAGGAAGGGGTGGTCACCGTATTGCGGGAATGCCAGCATACGTTGCAGAATCTGCAGGAAATGTATGCTCCGGCCGAGGAAATGGCCAGCCGTCTGCAAAGCTGTTACATAGAAATCAAGGATCTGGCCAAGGAGATTGCCAGCGAAGCGGAACAGATTGAATACAATCCGGAACGCCTGAGTTATGTGAATGAGCGCCTGAACACCATCTACTCGCTCCAGCAGAAACATCATGTAGACACGCTGGAGGCACTGATTGACTTGCAGGAGGATTACACCCGACAATTGGACAACATCGAAAACAGCGAGGCCTACATCCAGCAACTGGAGCACGAAAAGGAGGAAGCTCTGAAGGAGGTTAAAAAACAGGCGGCCGTGCTGACTGAACAGAGAAAACAGGCGGCCGTGCTGATTGAATCGAAAATGAAGGAACTGCTCATCCCGTTGGGCATCCCGAATGTGCGCTTCTGCATCGACCTGAAGCAAAAGGAAGAGCCCGACGAAAGGGGTATGGACAAGATTTCTTTCCTATTCAGCGCCAACAAAAACGGCGAACTGCAGCAGATTGCCCAGGTGGCTTCGGGAGGAGAAATCGCGCGCGTCATGCTCTCGCTCAAGGCTTTGATTTCCGGTGCGGTGAAACTGCCTACCATCATCTTTGATGAGATTGATACAGGCGTATCGGGATATATCGCCGAGAAAATGGCGCACATCATGCAGGAAATGGGGGCCAATAACCGTCAGGTAATCAGCATCACACACCTGCCGCAGATTGCCGCTTTGGGAGCTACGCACTATAAGGTTTACAAGGAGGACAACGAACAGGGCACCACCAGTCACATCATCCGGTTGAATCAGGAGGAACGCGTGCAGGAGATTGCACACATGCTGAGTGGAACCACACTGACGGATGCTGCCGTCAACAACGCCAAAGAATTATTAAACATAAAATAAAATGAGAAACAGATTTATAGGATTGCTGGCTGCCGGCTGTCTGCTGACAGGAAACGCACTGGCACAAACACCCAAATGGTATAAGAAAGCACAGAAATCTCTATTGAGCATCGTCACCTTTGATGAAAACAACAATATTCTGGCCTCCGGTAATGGTATCCTGGTGGACGAAGACGGAACGGCAGTGGCCAACTACGGATTGTTTAAAGGAGCACACAAGGCCAAAGTGGTGGACAGCAACGGAAAAGAGCATGAGGTGAAATGGATTTGCGGCGCCAGTTCCTTGTATGATGTCGTGAAACTCCGTCTGGACGACGAGAAGTTGCCGGCAGGAATCAAACTGGCGGAAACGGCAGCAACCAAAGGAGAAGAGGTGTACTTCCTGCCTTATGCCACTCAGAAGAAAAAGGAATGCAAGGCCGACAGCGTTCTTGAAGCATCGCTCTTTGAAAAGGAGTATTACTACTACACCTTGTCGGGTACCCCCAACAAAATGATGGTAAATGTACCGGTAATGAACAGTCAAGGAGAGGCTATTGCCATGCTGCAAAGCTCCAGCGACGAACAGAAGAACTATGCCATCTCCATCCGTTATGTGTGCAGCCTGGCCACCAATGCCTTGTCTGCCTCTGACAATGACCTGAATGCCATCCACATCGCAAAAATGTTGCCGGAAAAGGAAAGTGATGCCAGTACCTTCCTGTATCTGACTTCCTCGAATGACAGCCTGATGTATGTTGATTATCTGCAACAGTATCTGAACCGCTTTCCGGAAAAATTCAACGGCTACTCTACTGCCGCAGATTTCTACAGTCAGCGAGGAGATTTAAAGACCGCAGAAGGATATTTGCAGCAGGGTATCGAAAAAACAGACGAGAAGGATCAGTTGCATTATGCCTGGAGTAAATTGATCTATAACCTGAACATGACTCCAGGCTATCAGCAGTATGCGGACTGGACTATGGAACGGGCACTGAGCGAAGCGCAGAAGGCCTACGAAAGCAATAACTTGCCGGTTTATCTGCTGCAGCAGGGAAACTGCCTCTACGCCCTGCACCGCTATGAGGATGCCTATAATATTTATATGCAGGCAAACAATTCCAATCTGAAATCGAGTGAGATTTATCTGTATGCCGCTCAATGCAAGAAGATGCTTCAGGCAGCTCCAGAAGAGATTCTGGCTCTGCAGGACTCTGCTCTAAACCTGCACAGCAAACCGTATAAGGCGGATGCTGCTCCGGTATTGCTGGCCCGTGCCAATACTTATATGGAAATAAAGGAATATAAGAAGGCGGTAGTAGACCTGAACGAGTACGAATCGCTGAACTATGGCAATCTGAATGCAAACTTTTATTATCTGCGTTCTCAGGCCGAACTGAACGGAAAAATGTACGAACTGGCGGTGACGGACATAGATAAGGCAACCAAATTGGAACCAAAAAACCCGCTTTTGTGGGCGCAGAAGGCCGGAACGCTTTATGCCGTTGGTATGATTGAGGAGGCTATCCGTGCCGCACGTGAAAGTATAAAGCTGAACCCGGCTTTTGCAGATGCTCACCGCATTCTCGGTGTCTGTCTGATACAAAACGAACAGAAAGAAGAAGGCGTAGCTGCTCTGAAAAAAGCAAAAGAACTGGGCGATACGATGGCTGAAAAACTGATTGAAAATATGAAATAAATAAAGGAGTCAGTTTCCTTTCAACAATACATGTTGGTCTGAATCCTGATATTCTGAAAATAATGAGTTCTATTGCACCAAACAGAATGGTGACAGATAGAACTCATTATTTTTCTACTCCTCTCTCCCATTTGCTTTCTCTTTTGCCGTAATCATGAAGCGTAGTATCGTACCTCTGACTTACTTTTAAAGGTATTCTCCAGTGCCAATGGATAGCCACTGAAGATGACACGAACCAAACTTCTATAGGCGGAAAAGAGAAACAGCATCATACAAGAGTGCAAAAATGCCTCATTTTGCTCAGCTAGGAGTAAAATGAGGCATTTCTTTATTTGTCGGGAATCAGAATTCCGATTGAAGCTCTATCGGACTTTCCTATAAATCGTTATTCTTTGCCGTTACTTCTTTTGAGAAAGTTTTTCCAGGAAATAAACCAGGAAGAAACCAATGATGGCCAATACAATGGCTTCTGCCAGAAAAGCGTTCGGCATAATGTTCTTTTCCAACTCAAATCCACCGTCCATCATGATTTTCTCTTTCCACGGCCATACTTTGTTCAAGGAACCGAGCATAAAACCGGTCAGGAGTGCCAAAGTTGAATTGCGGAAACGGGCCAAGGCAAAAGAAAGAACTCTTGAAAATGAAGTAATACCAATCAGTGCTCCTGCTGCAAATACCAGCAAGATACCGATTTTAAGCTCTTTCACTGCATCCATAATGTAGAAATACTTACCCAGCAATACCAGAATAAAACTTCCGGAGATACCCGGCAAAATCATGGCACAAATGGCAATGGCTCCACAAAGGAAAATGAAAAGCAGATTAGTCGGGGTCTCGGCCGGTGTAGCTACCGTGATATAATAGGCCACAGCAGCACCCACAATAAACGAAGCGATCGTTTTTACGTTCCATTCCTTAATATCTTTGGAAACGAACCAGGTAGAGGCCAAAACCAGACCGAAAAAGAAAGCCCATACCATAATCGGATGTGCTTCCAACAACCAAGTAATCAGCTTGGCCAAAGAAAAGACACTGATACCGATACCCAAAAGAATAGAGAAAAGGAAACTTCCGTTAATGGCCTTCCAGAAAGACACAATCTTACCGGTAAACAGTAACTTCAGACTATGTGCATTAATACTCTTGATCGAGTTGATCAACTCATCATAAATACCTACGATAAAAGCAATCGTTCCTCCGGAAACACCAGGCACGACGTCCGCAGCGCCCATGGCCATACCTTTCAGAGCCAGCGTTACGTAATCCTTAATTGTTCGACTCATCGTTAAAAGAATTAATTTGTGAGATTATTAAAACAGTTACTAGCAAAACTCTTTCTAAAAATAAAAGCATAAAAGGGTGACCTGTACAGAATACAGATCACCCCTATCGTAAATCTTTAAAAGTCTTTCAAGCTTACTTTACTTTAGCAACAATAGCCTTGAATGCTTCAGGATGATTTACAGCCAGATCGGCCAAAACCTTACGGTTGATCTCGATACCAGCCTTGTGCAAAGCACCCATCAACTGAGAGTATGACATACCCTCCAGGCGTGCAGCAGCGTTGATACGCTGAATCCACAAAGCGCGGAAGCTGCGTTTCTTGTTACGACGGTCACGGAAAGCGTAAGTCAAACCTTTCTCCCAAGTATTCTTGGCTACGGTCCATACATTCTTACGAGCTCCGTAGTAACCTCTGGTTAAACCTAAAATTTTCTTTCTTTTTGCTCTAGAAGCAACATGATTTACTGATCTTGGCATAATTTTTACTCTTTTTGAATGGTTAGCGCCGCTCTGTTTCTTTATGAGCGAACTTTAGGCTAAATCATTCGGTTAATAAATTTAAAATAGTTTACCGCATTTAAGAAATTAACGTAAGCAAAGCAACTCGCGAACCTGCTTCATGTCAGCCTTTACCACGATATCATCGTGTACGAGGTTTCTTTTACGCTTCTTTGATTTCTTAGTCAAAATGTGACTGTGAAATGCATGATGTCTTTTTACTTTACCGGTTCCGGTAAGAGCGAATCTTTTTTTAGCACCGGAATTAGTCTTAACTTTTGGCATTTTGTTTAAATTTTAAATTATTATTAATATTAGTGGCAACGCATATACCAGGGCGTTACGCACGTTCTTTTCTTTTTATTCGCCTTCTACTCTCGGGCCCTGATACTCTTTCGGAGCATTTGCCTTAGGCTGTGCCTTCTCAGGCTTGGCTGCGGCCTGTGTTGTAGCGGCTTTGTCTGTCTTCTTGGCACCCAATTTCTTAGGAGCGATGAAGATGGTCATACGTTTTCCTTCGAGAACAGGCATCTGTTCTACTTTACCGTATTCTTCCAAATCATTGGCAAAACGCAGCAAGAGCACCTCTCCCTGTTCCTTGAAAAGGATACTTCTTCCTTTAAAGAATACGTAGGCCTTAACTTTGTCACCGTCAGAAAGGAATCCCTGAGCGTGCTTCAACTTGAAGTTATAGTCATGGTCGTCAGTCTGAGGTCCGAAACGGATTTCCTTCACATCGACCTTAACCTGCTTCGCCTTCATCTCTTTCTGGCGCTTCTTCTGCTGATAAAGGAACTTACTATAGTCTATCAAACGACAAACAGGAGGAGTGGCATTCGGTGAAATTTCAACTAGGTCTACCCCTTGGCTCTCGGCTAACTGCAACGCTTTGCTTGTTGGCATTACAGTAGATTCAATTTCATCGCCCACAATACGGACTTCACGCACACGTATCTGTTCATTGACACGATATTGCTGCTTCAAATTGTCTTTCTTCATTAATTCTAAATGATCTTCTCTTCTGTTTTTTTGATTGATTAATAATTAAGTTCTTTATTTGTGGCGGCAAAGTTAGTAATTATTTAGCATATTACGCACTTCTTCGTTGATTTTCTTTGCAAAATCTTCAAATTTCATGCTTCCTTGGTCGCCTTCACCGCGTTTTCTTACAGAAACGGTGCCTTCTGCAGCCTCTTTCTCACCGACAATCAGCATATAAGGGATACGCTTCATCTCGTTGTCGCGAATCTTACGTCCGATCTTTTCATTACGATCATCCACAATAGCGCGTACATCCTGCTCGTCGAAATAAGCCTGCAACTGCTTGGCATAGTCGTTGAATTTCTCTGAAATAGGCAGGATAGCCACCTGATCCGGAGTCAGCCACAATGGGAACTGTCCGGCTGTATGCTCGATCAACACGGCGCAGAAACGCTCCATAGATCCGAACGGAGCACGGTGAACCATTACCGGACGATGCTTCTGGTTGTCCTCGCCAGTATATTCCAACTGGAAACGTTCCGGCAAGTTATAGTCTACCTGAATGGTACCCAACTGCCATCTGCGTCCCAAGGCATCCTTCACCATAAAGTCGAGTTTAGGACCGTAGAAAGCAGCCTCTCCATACTCTACGCGAGCCGGCAGGCCTTTTTCCTTACATGCCTCGATGATAGCACTTTCAGCTGCATTCCATACTTCCTCAGAACCGATATACTTTTCTGTATTGTTCGGGTCGCGCAAAGAAATCTGAGCCTCGAAGTTCTCAAAATCCAATGCCTTGAAGATGATCTGGATGATCTCCATCACACGGATAAACTCATCCTTCACCTGATCCGGACGGCAGAAGATATGGGCATCATCCTGAGTAAAGCTACGAACACGAGTCAGTCCGTGCAACTCACCGCTCTGCTCATAACGGTAAACGGTACCAAATTCTGCGATACGCAACGGCAGATCCTTGTAAGAACGCGGTTTCCATGCAAAAATCTCGCAGTGGTGCGGGCAGTTCATCGGCTTCAGCATATATTCTTCACCCTCTTCCGGAGTATGAATCGGCTGGAAGGAATCCTTACCGTAGTGTGCATAGTGACCAGAAGTTACATACAGGTTCTTACCACCGATATGCGGAGTGATTACCTGCTGATAACCATAACGCTTCTGGATTTTCTTCAGGAAGTCTTCCAGACGCAAACGCAGGGCTGTTCCCTTTGGCAACCAGATAGGCAATCCCTTACCTACGCGCTCAGAGAACATGAACAGTTCCATTTCCTTACCGATCTTACGGTGATCGCGTTTTTTGGCCTCTTCCACCAATGCCAGATATTCATCGAGCAATTTCTTCTTCGGGAAAGAAACCGCATAGACACGAGTCATCTGCGGACGTTTCTCATCGCCACGCCAGTAAGCAGAAGACACGGCCATTACCTTCACGGCCTTGATCGGAGCTGTAGAAAGAAGGTGCGGACCACGGCACAAATCAGTAAAGTTACCCTGAGTATAGGTAGAGATATGTCCGTCTTCCAGTTCTTCTATCAACTCATTCTTATAAGTCTGTCCTTTCTCGGTAAAGAAGGCCAGAGCATCAGCCTTAGAGGTTTCCTGACGCACTACAGCTTCCTTGCGCTGAGCCACCTCGATCATCTTTTTCTCGATCTGGGCAAAGTCAGCCTCGCGGATAACTACTCCCTGAGGAGGCATCACGTCATAATAGAAACCGTTTTCGATGGCAGGACCGATACCGAACTGCATGCCCGGATAGAGTTCCTGCAAAGCCTCTGCCAGCAAGTGGGCAGAAGTGTGCCAGAAAGCGTGCTTGCCTTCTGGTGAATCCCATTTATAGAATACTACAGAAGCATCTTCCTGAATCGGTCTGTTCAGCTCCACGATTTCACCGTTTACGCTGCAAACCAAAACATCCTGAGCCAAACGGCTGGAAATACTTTCTGCTATCTGTAAACCTGTAACGCCGCTCTCGAATTCGCGAACGGAGTTGTCTGGAAAAGTAATTTTTATCATCATTCTTAAAGATTTGTTCTAAATGCAAAAATACTACTTTTTTTACGAAAACAAGATTTTATCCGAAAAAAAGGTATCACACAGCATCAAGAAATTCTACTTCCGGTAGTCGGCATACTTCTTGATCAGGCTGTAAGAATCATAAAGTCCTAATTCTCCGGCCTGACTCAAGTCAGATACCGCCTGCTGCATCTTCTCCTGCTTGATGCAGGCCACTCCCCTGTTGAACAGTGCTTCGGCAAAGTTTGCATCAATCTTCAGGGCTTGAGAAAACGCCTGTTCAGCCTTGGCATAATTCTGCTCCAGCATATAGATATATCCTATATTATAATAAGCATACTTAAAGTCCGGAATCTGACGGAGTACGGCCTCCAAATCGGTCAAGGCAGCATTGTAGCCAATCTGCAATGCGGCAGTCGACTTTTCCTGTCCGGTACCGGCAAACGCTTCCAACTGGCGGATCTTGATCTGTGCCCGCAGGAAATATCCCAAAACGCCTTCAGGATTGCGCTCCAGATATTTGTTGACATCATCCATCGCCGCATCATAATCCTGCACGGTATAGTATTCCAAGGCGCGCTCCAGATACAACTGCGCCGGTGGATTGGCAGCCTCCAGTTTCTGGGCCAGCGTTTCCAACCGGGCAAAATGCTTCTGCACGAGATTCCGGTCCAGAGTCTGTTCATGATTGGCCAAAGCGATGCGTTGCGGCAGCCAACCCATCTGATTCAGTTTTTCCAGTTCCGGATGATAAGCCACCGACCGCTCCACGCCGAGACGCTGCGGATGATAAGTCAGCACGAACATGGCCTCGGGGCGCACTTCCACTTGTTTGTTTTGAATCTTTCCCCGATATTCGCTGCTGTACTTCTGGGCATAAACCACCGTATCCTCCTCGACCAGTTTATCGTAATCGTTCATATCCAGATCACTCTTCTTACGGGTCTTGTTGGAAGTCTTGAACTTCTTGCCCTGATAACGGGCCTCCATCTGCGCCTTCATCACCTTGAATTCATCCCGTTCCGCACCATTGACGTCACCCAGTTTTCGCCGGATGGTGGCTCTCAGCTGATAGCCGGTCCAGAATGTGGGATACTCTTTGATGACAGCAGACAAGTCCTTCAGCGCCCCCCGGTAATCTCCCGTATTGTTGCGCATCAGGGCACGGTTAAAGAGTGCGATCATGTTGTCCGGCTCCACTTCAAGCACGAAGTTGAAATCCTCAATAGCCCGGTTGTCATCACCCACCTGAGCACGGAGCAAACCGCGGTTGAAGTGTCCGATATAGCTTTTCGGGTCCACCACAATCGCTTCGTCATAATCGCTCATGGCACCGCGCAGGTTGCGCTGATGATAGCGCGCCAACGCACGGTTCACATAATAACTTGCATTTCGTTTGTTTATCGAGATTGCCTGTGTGAGTTGTTCTTCTCCAGCCTTATAATCTTCACGGTTCAAACTGATCATGGCCAGCATTTCCCAGATGCGTTCATCATACTGGTCCACCTTGAGAGCCTGATTCAAAGACTGTTCGGCCGTAACCGTATCTTTCTGCTGGAAAGCGACTTGCGCCTTTACGGTATAGAACTGCGCATCGTCGGGCCATTTGCGAATCACGGAATCCAGACTGTTCATGGCCTGGTCATAGCGTTTTGTCTCCGCCTCGCACAAGATGTAGTTATACCATCCGTTGCGGTTTTCCGGTTCCAGTTTCAGCAGTTTCCGATAAGCTTCGCATGCCTCTTCGTACTGTTTCAGATTAATAAAGCACAATCCCAGCAGTTCATAGTTACGGGCCACAAAAGGATTCTTTTCGATGGCTTCCCTGCAATCTTCAGAAGCCCCCGAAAAGTCCTCCAGATAAAACTTTGCCAGTCCGCGATAGAAGTAAGGCTCTGAAAGATATGGTTTCGCATTGATCACCATATTGAAATACTGCATGGACAGCACGTAATCCTCGTAATAAAGAGCATTACGTCCCATCAGCATCACCCGGTCCGCATTAATCTGGGACCATCCCAGCTGCGGACAGGCAAAGAGTAAGAACAGCGCCTTCTTGAAGTGTCGCATTCTGTATTACTTTCTAAGTTTAATCTTATAAGAGCAACGGAAATTTCCTTTCAGCAAGCTGTTGAGCTTACCCTTGATCATCTGTTTGCGCAGCATGCTCAGACGGTCGATAAACATGGTTCCTTCCAGATGGTCGAACTCATGCTGCATCACGCGTGCCAGATAACCTTCCACCCACTCTTCATGTTCTTCAAAATTCTCATCCTGATATTTCACGTGAATGCGGGTCGGACGGCGCACACTTTCGTGGATTCCCGGTACGCTCAGACATCCTTCCTCCATCAATTCCGTTTCCGTATCATCATATTCCAGGATATGCGGGTTAATAAAAGTCTTGATATATCCCTTATATTCGGGCAGATCATCAGATATGATATCCAGATTAATCACAACCAGACGGATATCCAATCCGATCTGTGGAGCTGCCAGGCCGATGCCTTCCGAGTGCTCCAGAGTTTCGTACATGTCCTGAATCAATCCTTTCAAATTCGGATAGTTCTCATCAATATCCTCAGCCACTTTTCTCAATACAGGCTGACCATAAGTATAAATAGGTAAAATCATAATCTTCTTTATTTATGCGCTTCCATCCAACCTTGCAAAATGATTGTGGCACTGACTTCATCAACAAGCGCCTTATTTTGCCGTGCCTTTTTCTTCACACCTCCGGCCAGGATCGCCTTCTGGGCGAGCACCGAAGTAAACCGTTCGTCGAAATACTCCACAGGAATGTCGGGCAATGCCTTTTGCAGTCTGGCAACAAACGGTTTGATATTCTGCATGTTCTCGGAACACTCTCCGGTGACGGTTTTAGGGAGCCCGACCACAATCCGCTCCACCGGTTCCTTCTGAACATAATTAAGTATAAATTCGAGCAACTGGGCCGTCTGCACGGTAGTCAGTCCGTTGGCGATAATCTGCAACGGGTCCGTAACAGCCAGTCCGGTCCGCTTCCGTCCGTAATCTATGGCTAAGACTCTTCCCATACCTTATTATATATGCGCCAAGCGCAAGAGCGAGTAACCTCTATCTATAAAGGCCGACAGCTGGTGTCGGCCTTTATAGATGGAGCACTCTGTTATTTCTTATAAAGCAACCATGCGTCCGGATAAGTAGCTCTGAGCTTATCTCTTGACTGCACGGCAGAATGTTTGTCGGCAAATGTTGTTGCTACCACACGGTACATGCTGTTGCCAGAGTTGAAGGCAATCTGAGCAGAGTAACCGGCGTTCTTCAATGTAGCCTGCAATCTTTCAGCATTGTCTTTGTTTCCGAAGCTTCCGCAAACCACGCTGTATGCATTCAGTCCGTTACCAGATACAACGGTAACGTTTTCCTGACGAACAGGCACATTGCTTACATCCACAGTAGTAGTGGTTGTATTAGGCTGTGTTACCGGAGTCACCGGAGTTACCTCTACGGCAGCGTTCTGCTGTGCGCTGTTATCTACGGCAGCCTGCTGCTGTTGTTTTGCTTTCTCATACGCTTTCTTATAAGCGCTTTCCTGGCTCTTACATGAAGTCATTGCAAAAGCAAGACTCAAGCCAACACCTAACAATAATACTTTCTTCATCTTTCTATATGGTTTATTAAACAGTTTAGTTATCACGAATAAGCCGCTTGGGCACGGCATATCAAGTTTACGGACAAAAATACATATTATAATGATAGGAAGCACAAAAAACTTAGAAAAATTTGTTAAAACCTTTTTTTTCACGAAGCGGTAAAAAAAAGATGGAAAAAAGTTTTGTTCCCAGTATATTTTTCCTATCTTTGCTATATCCAACTTAATTTTTAAAAGAGAACATTATGAAAGCATTGAATTTTTTGGCAGCATTCGTAGGCGGCGCAGCCGTTGGTGCAGCATTCGGTATTTTATTTGCTCCTGAAAGAGGTACAGATACTCGTGAAAAAATCGCTGAAGCTCTTCGTAAAAGAGGTATCAGATTGAACCGTAAGGAAATGGATACTCTCGTTGACGAGATTGCTGAAGAAATCAAATCTGGCGAAGAGGCTTAAAAACGGGGCGCATGTTTTCAGTAAATAAAAATGTAGAAAGCATTCAAAAACTTCTTTTGGAGTTTAAGAATTACTACTTGCTCCAAAAGAAGTTTATCCGTTTGGACACCGCAGAGAAGCTCACGGTGATCCTTTCGGCAATAGGAATTGCTTTGATCATTTTGATACTTGTTGCGCTTATCTGCTTCTTCGGAACATTGGCTCTTGCCTTCTATCTGGGCAATACGCTCAACAATATTCCGCTGGGCTTTATAATCGTGGCAGGAATTATCGCTTTCGTGCTGCTCATATTCTATTGGAACAGAAAAAGATTTGTGGTGGAACCGTTGGCCCGCTTCATCGGACAATTGTTCGCCTCAGAACCGAATAAAACAGAAGATCATGGAACAGAATCCCAAAATGCCCGCTAACGGCAAGGTGTATACATTAGAACTGCTCCGTGAAGAGAAAAGACAGGTACGGAAGCAGATCAAAGAAAGCAGCGACCGCATCCGCAACACTTATCAGAGCATCGTGGCTCCTCCCAAACAGCCGACAACCAAGATGGAGTCTTTCATAAATGCCTTCGATCAGGGTATGGCCATTTACGACGGAGTGATGATGGGCATGCGGATTGTACGAACCATACGAAGCATCTTTGGTTCTTCAAGAAAAAAGAAGAAATGGTAAATGATTTTTCATCGCCATTTCTTCTTTTTTTTATATCCTTATTTCTTTTTGGCTTTCTTCACCGCCTCGGAGACTTTCATTTCCGCGTCTCCATCGTAGGCCACGACGTATGCTCCCGGGAAATCGTCACCCAATGACTTCAGTTTCTGACGAACGGCAGCATAGTCACTGCTCTCAAAATAGAGACATTTATAGAATTCGCCTTTCTTCACATAGCGCACCGGCCACAGTCCCTTCAGGCGTTTGTCCTTTTGCGGCAATTCCTCGCGCACGGCCATCAGTTGAATGTAGAAGCGGACACCGCTTCCGGTCTGCTGTGTCTTTTCGGCTTTCTTCTCATCGGTCTTCGCTTTTTCCTTCGTTTCCGGCTCTTGGACCTTTTTCTCAGCTTTCGGAGTTTCTTTTTCTTTTTGTTCCACCTTCTTGGATTTCACGGTGCGGTCTGCCTTCTTCTCTTCTTTCTTGTCAGCATCTCGGTTTTCCGTCTCTTTCCGGTCGCGCTTCTCCGGCAGTTTTCCGGTCAGTGCCAACTGATGGGTGGCCTCGTCATAGATTCCCATTGAGGGGTCGAGCTTCATCGGCACATTCTCCGTTTTCTGTGCGTTGCGCGAGATTTTCAGTTCTGCCAACCGCTCTTTGGCCCGTCCTTCCTTCAGCGTGTTACGATAGGCCACAATGGCATTATAAATCGAGCCGGAGACCTCTTCCACACCTTTCTGCGAAGTCAGATAACTCTCCTCATCCCAGGTAGAAATAAAGCCCACCTCGGTGAGAATGGCCGGCATCATCGTGTTCATCAGCACATAAAAGCGGGCCTGCTGTACTCCGCGGTTTACGCGCGCACCGGCCTTGATATATTCTTCCTGCACCAGACGGGCCATCAGCTCACTGTTGTCCATATTCCGGACGCGCGCCGACTCCAATAAAATAGTGTTTTTGTATTTTTCCTCATAATCCGGCTCAAACTGTCGGGCGGAATTATTCTCCTTATCGGCCACCTGTCCGGCCACATGACACACGGCATCGCCCACGAAATAGGTCTCCGTACCGCGTGCTATCCTACTGCCCTCCGAAGAATTGGTGTGAATAGACACAAACAGATCCGCCTCACGTTCGTTGGCAATCTGTGCCCGTTCATCCAGAGTGAGATACACATCCGACTGGCGGGTCAGCACCACCGTAATGTCCGGATTGGCCCGCAAACGGCGCAACACTTCCAGAGCCACATTCAGATTGATGTCTTTCTCCAGGGCATATTCTCCCTTGGCACCGATATCGCGCCCGCCATGCCCGGCATCAATCACCAACACAAAATCATCTTTAGGTGCATCAGCCGTCTCTGCCATAGCCAGCGAAGAAAACAGACAGCACACCATCGCATATCCGGCTCTCTTACCGAGAAGCCACATTTTTCCTTTAAAAAACATCCTTACTTTTATTTTACCGACAAAGGTACAAAATTCCGAAAAAAACTTATATCTTTACTCTCGAAATAAAAAATAAATATGAGTGACGGAAATTTTAATCGCAATCTGCTTCCCTACACGCCCTATCAAAGCGGAATGAAAGCAGGAAAGGCCATGGCCCGCATGAAAGCCCTGGAAGCCTTCAAAACTTATCTCCAAAGTAAGGAGAATCTCGAACCGGAAGTGATCGAAAAAGAGTGCTCGGAATTTAAAAAACTCCTCGAAAAAACCATCATTTAAGGGGCTACAGACAGAAAAATGCACTTTTTTCGAAAAAAAAGAGCCGGAAAGTTTGCAAGTTCAGAAAAAAGCCGTACCTTTGCATCGCTTTCGAGAAACAAAGCCTTCTCACAAAGAAGTTTGGAAAGGTGGTAGAGTGGTCGATTACAGCGGTCTTGAAAACCGCCGTGCTGAGAGGCACCGGGGGTTCGAATCCCTCCCTTTCCGCGGAAAGAACAGAAAAAGGTGATCAAATTTTTGGTCACCTTTTTTGTTTTTTGTCTATCCGGCAGATTCTGCCAAGCTGCCGGACCGAAATTTCTGAAAACCGCAAAAGCAATTTGCCTCAAAAATACAGTTTCACCAAACAAATTGCCATTCATATCCCATTTTTTCCTTTCCCACCTACAACACTGCTGAGAGGATTCCAGAAGAATTGTTGCATAAACATACGGCCCAAAGTGCATAAAAACGCTATTTATCTGCATCCGGATGCAAAAAATCGAGTGTCAAGCCGGATGTCAAAGCGCACTCCCTACTCTTTTCACTTCTTTCACTTCGGAAAAAATACGGATTCATCAGCATCAAAGACTCAAATCATCAAAATGAAAGAAAAGAATCTTCAAAATCCGGTTTCAAAAGCCCGGGTTTTCCTCTGAATCTAAATGGCATCGAACAAGGTTTTTTCTTCATAGAACACAAATAAACAAAGGAATATCCCCAGAATGAGCCACTGAAATTCCGAATTTCAGGAAGCCTCCGAAGAAAAGCTACAAAAAACAGAAGCTCAGCGCCCGAAATATTCATTTTGTCAGAATGTCAGCTATCCGCCAGCAGCATACCGCCTCTGCCAATAAAAATACCGGCCGGACAGCAGGCCATGCCTTCTGTCCAGCCGGTAAGAGCTAAAGAAAGATACGAATCCGGATTCGGTCGTCAATAGGAAGAGGACATGTCCTCGGGCACACAAATATAATAGTCGGCGCGCCCTTTATGCTCTTCGTCGAGCAACTTCACCGTCTCCTGACGCACGCTGCATACGGTCTTTACCGTCGTGCCCGGGCGATATTCCAACAGATAGGGCACCAGTCCCTTCTTGAAATCCGAGTGATAATTGCCGTTGAAATGCAGAAACTTGTGCTGCATGCGCCGGGCAATGAACCAGCCCATCGTGGCATCTTTCAGCGCCTGCGCCTCGGCCAGAAAGGATTTCTCGCCCTGCCCCTTGCCCACCGCGTGCATCAGGGCAAACAGATGTTCCTGATCATCGTCGGCCTGAAAAGTGATGGGCAGAGGCGGCAGATAGCGTTTGGCCTCATCCGAAAGCGAATCCAGAAAAGTCAGTCCCTTATACTTCACCACATTGGCATAGCGACGGGGCACATTGGTGGCCACAAAGGGAATCGAATGTTCCTTGGCATAGAACACCAAAGGGGCATAGTCCGTCTGATAATTGGGCCAGAGACGGGCCTCATCTTCAAAACTGTCATAACGGATGGTGCGCTGCATGTATTCGTCCAGCAACAACTGGTTGTCGGCCTCAAACATCTCGGCGCCCATCATCAGGCGGTCGCCATGAATCCGGTGCAGCGCCCGCGTAATCTCCAGCTCCAGCCAGTGCGTGATGCTACAGTTATGGATTTCTCCGACAAGCACCACATCGGCTTCTGCCAGTCCGGACACCATCTCCGAAAAGGAAATCCGGCGCCCCTGGGCATCGAAGAGTGCATAGGCCTGCGGGTCCGTCGGACAGGCCTGTTGCGCCGGAGTCTGTGAAAAACCTGTTCCGCTTCCGAAAATCACAAACAGCAGTGCTCCCAAGAACCGCTGAAAACGGCCGGACAACCTAGCCGCCTTTTTATTTTTCTTTGTTTTCTTCATGATCCTTTTTGTTTTTTACCGTTTTCGTACAAGAATTCCTTTTGTCAAACTGATGCTCGCCGATATAAAGCAAGATATGGTGGTCGGCATCCAGACAGACTTCAAATGCCCTACGGATATCCTCCACACCGATCTGTTCCAGAATGTCGTCGTAGTGCTCGAAATCCTCCAGACTCTCGCCGTTCTTCAAAAGATTGGACAAGGTGTTGCGCCATTCGGTCGAAGCACTTTGCGTCAGTACCTGCATCTTATTGATGCGGAAAGAACGCTTCAGCTGTTCCAGCTCCTGCTCGGCTATCGGCTCCTTCTGCAACGAACGGATGATCTGCCGCACCAGTGTGTCGGTACGGGCCGTATTGGCCTGGTCCACCGAAAGCGAAAGATTCAGATAATAGGTCTGTTCAGGACTGCCGTTATAGAACAGCGATACATAAGGCGAATAGACGATATGCTCCCGCTCGCGCAGAATATCCAGCACACGGGCCTGCAACACATCGCGCACCAGTTTCAGCGTCAGACTGCTGCGCAACGAAGGTCCATAGAATCCGGGGAAGACGTATTCCAGAATGGTCTGCGTTTCATGCTCTCCGGCAAATCCTTCCCGATGCTGCTGCACCAGTGTCGGACGGCGTACAGCCGTCGGGCGCATGCTTTCGGCAGAGCGTCTCATCCGGGCAAACACCGGCACGGCAATCTGTTTGATGGCTTCGGTGGAGAAATCGCCCGTAAGTACCAGTGTCATTCCCTCCGGATCGGTAAAAAGACGCCGGTAATAGGCTGCCATGGAATCCAGATTCAGCTGTTCCAGATGTTCCCTTCGCCGTTTGGTACGGGCCGCCGGAGGGACATTGCCCACCAGCATGTTCAGCCGGTTGGTCAGTTGCCGGTCGGGCGCCTGCTGCATCTGTCGTTGCAAGGTGGTTTCCTGATTCCAGTCCTCCAGTTCTCCCTTCTTTATTTCTTCGAAGTCTTCACGGCAAAGTTCGGGGGCATGCATCTTTTCATACATCAGCTGAAACAGCGGCAAGGCCTCGCTGACGGGTGCCGAAGCCAGTATGTCGTGCCAGCTGTTACTGATGGACACATTCATCGACAGTTCGTTCTGAAGCATAAATTCCGACAGGGTGTCGGCGTTGACTTTGGCAATACCTCCCATCTCCATGTATCCGGCCGTACCTTCGTAGCGGTAGTAGTCTTCTGCCGGCAGATCGCCCACTCCTCCGCGGGAAAACAGGTTCACCAGCATGCGTCCGCTGCGATCGGGTGTAGGGCGTAAAAGCAGCTTCAGTCCGTTGGTCAGCACGATTTCCGTAACGCCAAGCCCCGAATAGTATTTTTCGCTCTTGATGTCCGAAGGAGAAAAGCGGGGCGAACGCAACAGACAGGCGGGTGCCGGAAGAATCTTCTCGCTGTCCGCGGCACTGTGATAACGGTAGGGAGCCAGCTGCACGGTGTCTTTGTCCTGCCACAATTGCTCTATCCAGGCAGCGGTGAGAGGGGCTTCCGGAACAAGATGATTGCGGCAGGCCACCAACAGCGTGGTGTCGGGCCCCGCGAGCCATCCGAAAAGCATTGTCTGAAGGTCGCCGCTGGTGGTCTGCCTCATCTGCTGCTGAAGACGGGCCAGATCGGCCGCCGTATGCACATAGCGGTCGCCGGAAAGAATATAGTCTGTGAAATCCTCACACCATTCGGCCGATCTTCGGTCGGAATCGGGCAAGGTGAGGCGTTGCAGATAAGCATCGCAGGCATCGCGCAACTCATCGTCCTGGAATCCCTCCCGCCGTATACGTTCCAATTCGGCCAAAGCCTGCAGCAAGGTGGTGCGTAAATCCGTTCGGTTCTCTCCGCGCGCAGAAAGCACAAAATGGTTCCGGTCGGCCAGATACCAGTCGTCGGTGACCTGACAGTCTATGCCCTGTTGCCGCAAGCGACGGGCAAGCATCCGCACCAGCAGTCCGCCGCGCTCCTTTCGCACCAGCTCTTCCAGTGTACGTGTCACGGTGGCCGGATGAGGAATAATCAGTTCCATTTCGGATTTGGAGAGCAGGGTGTCGGTATGTTCCTGAATCCGGATGCCGGGCTCATAGGTCAGCGGATAAGTGCGGAATGCGCTGATGTCCTTCACCGGCACGTCCGAAAAATGTTTCCGGATAAGTTGCACGGCCTGCGTGGTGTCTACCGCTCCCACCAGAATCACGGCTGCCAACTGGGGAGCATACCATTTCGCGTAGTACTCCTGGAGCGTTTCGCGTTCGATGGAGCGGATATCCTCGGCCGTTCCCAGCGGCATACGTTGCGAAAAACGGCTGTTGCCCATCTTCAGGGCATAGAAGTCATCGCCCACGTCATAACCACGCAGTTCCTCCAGAATCACTCCCCGCTCACGGCGCGTACGCTCCTCATCAAAAGTAATGCCGTCGAGCCAGTCGCGCAGCATCAGCAGGGTACGGTCCAGCAACAGGGTATCTTCCCGTCCCATCGGGGCCGAAAGCATGAATACGGTCCGGTCGTATCCGGTAACGGCATTGATGTCGCGCCCGTATTTCATACCTTGCGCTTCCAGAAACTCCACCATGCTCCGACCGGGAAAATGGCGTGTTCCGGCAAAGGCCATGTGCTCCAGAAAATGAGCTGCTCCTTTCTGACTTTCGTTTTCCTGCACCGAACCGACACGCATCACCAGACGCAGTTCCACATTATGCACCGGCTCGCTGTTGGGAAGTACCAGATAATGCAGCCCGTTGGGCAGAAAGCCTTCTACTGTCCCCGGAAGGAAGTCAACCGGAGGGGAGGCGGCCCGCAGCAGGCTGATCGCAATCATCCCCGTACCCAAAAGAATCCATCTGATGTTCATAGCCTACTTTTTGTTCTTTAGAGTATAAACCACCTGAATCTGTGTATAGCCCGATGAGCTGCTGTGATCCCACGGGAAGGTGAAGGTGAGCGTGCCGGTCTGCTCGTCAAAGACTGCCGAAGGCTTCACCCAGTCCGACGGTTCGTTTTCCCACGCATCATGTTCCAAAGAAGAGGAGAACAGGCAGGCTTCCGGATTCAGTGACGTTCCGGTTGCGATGGCATCGGCCAGAGTATATTCCACCTTCGTGCCTCCTTCCTCCACCTGAAACTTATCGCCTCGTTCGGCCTGTTTTTTCATCCGTTCCCATGCCGAATAGCTGAAGCGGAACGGTACTACGGTAATCGGCTCGTCATAATTGTTTTTCCGTTCTGCCAGAAAATCTACGGTGTGATCTCCCTTCAGTACCAGACTGTCCAAGGTTACGTTAAACGTCTCCTGTGCCGGCTGATAGCCGATCAGATTCAGAACAGGCTGTGCATACGGCTTGCCCATCCAGAACTCATTGTCCACGGTTTCTTTCTTGAAGATCTCATACAGGAAAGAAGTCAGCCCCATCGGATTGTCGGTCATTTTGAGAACAGGACTGTCAGGAGTTGCCTTATCACTCAGGGCCAAAATGGACTTTCCCTGAAATACCCGCACCTCGCTGTCTGTAAAAAAGCTGCCTCTTTCATCGGTTGGAAAGACAATTCTCACCTTGCAGTCCAAACGGCCCAGAAAACGGCTTACGTCTATGCCCAAACGCTCCCGGTATCCTGCCAGCAACTGCTTTTGCGCTTCGGTCAGTTCCTGCAATTCGGAATCCGGATGTACTTGTATGATCAGAGGAGGATTGGCATTCCAAAGCTTGATCTGGGCATCGGTGGAAGACTTTAACGTCAGTTTCATGGAGCGCGTTTCTTCGAGAAGCCCCTTCTTGTTGGAAACGATCTTCAAAGCGGCAGTCTTGCTTCCCGGCTCCAGGACAAGTGGAGAATTCAAGAGAGCCAGCACGGAATCGGTATTCTGCTGCAACTCGAAATCCAGCACCGTACGGTTCTGGACGGCCTGACTCAAAAGCAGGTCTACGACTAAGGTATCGGACTGGTCTTCTGTAAGGAACAGCGACTCCTGACTGCTCAAATACACGTAATTGGTCTGTTTTCTGGCCTCCTCGTTCTCCGAACAGGCGGCAATAGCGGCAGTCATGCATGCAAGCGCTGCCACACGAAAATAAAGTTTTACTTTCATTGTCAATTGGTAATTTTTAAAATGGTTCTTTCAAATCAACGTAACAGCGGCCACCCGGCATTCTGAGTCACCGTTTCATTATATCGGTATTCCGAACGGGGTATCGGAAAAGTCCAGCGATAATCGTCGGGAGCAATCGTTGCACTCGTCCCCTGTCCCCAGATATTCCATCGGGTCAACGGATGGCGATGCAAACGCTTGCAGTCGAAATAGGCCATGCCTTCTCCCACAAATTCTTTCTGCTTCTCCTGCAGAATGGCATCGGTAAGTGCCACTCCTGTCAGTTCGTCTGAGAGCGGTGCCGCTCCACAACTCACCAGATAGTCATTCACCAGCCGGCGGGCTACAGCCTCCTTCCCTTGCATTCGGGAATACGCCTCGGCTGCCATGAAACAAGCGCCGGCATAACGCATGGCGTTTACATAGCGGTTGACTTTCCCCTCTTTGTTGTTGCGGTTATATTTGCCCAGCAAACGGCGTTCTGCTCCGGCCATTTCCTGCGGATAGACATGAACGCAGCTTCGTATGTCTCCCTCAGCATAAACAATCTGTGGAGAAAGGGCAAAATAATCGCCTTCCTTACGATCATACTGTATGGTCGTATAATAAGGAGAACGGGTATAGAAGGCAAAGATTCTCTCGGTACACGAAGTTTCTTTCCAAAGGCTTTCGTAATCTCCTTTCGGGTAAGCGCCCTCCGGTTTGTACTCCAGCAACAACATGGCCCAACGGGCAGCCTCCGCATAGTTCCCGGCATACAGTTCCAGATCAGCCAACAGATAACGCACTGCCGACTGAGAAAGCCAACCGTTTGCTGTCGGCTCATTTTCTACCTTCTCGGCCTCCAGCAGCCATTGGCGCAGGGTGCTGACACAGGTTTCTATGGAAGACCGTCCCCTATGCTCCAGTCCGACCACCTTTTTCAAAACCACTCCATCGGCCTGCGGATTCAGGTCATACGGGGGAGCAAACACGCGCAGCAGATTCAGATAACACAGAGCCTTCAGGGTCTTGGTCTCAGCCTCAATCTGTCTTTTTCGGATCTGCTCTTCTGCTGTAACGGTCTGAACGGCCGGCAGACGCTCCAACAACACGTCGCACGCGGCTATCGTCTTGTAATAACCCAACCAAACTGTTTCGGCAAAGTCGGAGATCGTATTGTCCTGCCACAAGTAAAGGTTCTTCTGTTCCATATCTTTTCCGATAATGAAGGTCGGACAGAAATCAGAACCTAAAACCGAAAATTCATATTCATAATGCGGATACAACGCGTATGCCGATGAGAGGAGGGAGCGTGCCGTTCCCACGCCGGTAATCGCATCCGGGTCGGAATACTGATCGGCCGGCGGTATGTCGAGCGAACAGCTGCCGCACCCCAAAAGCATGATGCCGGCGCACAGCAACCGGCCGTGGCGCAGCAAACATTCCAGTCTCTTCGGCTTCAAGGAAACGGTATCCTTTTTCTTCTGATAAATATTCATGCTTCTTCTTTATATTGGTCAAAAGGTCAGATTTACGTTCACGGAATAAACCGGCTGCAAGGTACCGGCCAGGGTACCGCTTTCGGGGTCAGATTCCCGGTATGTGGTCCAAGTGAAAAGATTCGATCCTCGCAAAGCCACATTGGCATATTGCACAAAGGGCAGATACTTCCGCAGGAAACGTGCCGGCAAACGATAACGTAAAGACAACATCGACAATCTCAAATAATCACTCCGACCTACCGTAAGAGAGTTGGGCAGGAGCATGTTGTTCTCGGCAATTTCCGAGGTATTGAACGGGGTGGCATAGATCTTGTTTTCATCGCCCGGCCGGAACCACATATTTGCTGTCTGCCCGGCAACGGCATTCTTCTGCACATCATCCTTGTCGCGCACATAGGTGTATTTAAAGGCCTGTACCCCGCCGTGCACATAGTAGAAGTCCATATCCAGATCAAAGGATTTATAGGACATACTCAGATTTATGCTTCCGGTGTAAGGCGGTGTCAGATGTCCCAGCGCCACGAGATCCTCCTTTTCAAGCACTTCCGTAGCCTGCTTCTCTCCATTCTTTTCACTCCAGAACACCGGATAACCGGTAAGCGGATTGATCCCCAAGGAAATCGGACCGTAGAGCATATCGTAAGATTTGCCGATTTCATAGTCGGGAACCAAAGCCTGATCCGACGAATAGATTTTGTCGGCATAGTACAGGTCAATCACTTTATTGCGGTTATAAGCCATATTCACTCCGATGCGTACCATCCATTCGGGAGTATCCACCAAACGGGCACTAAGACCGACTTCTATGCCGCGGTTCTGCAAGATACCGATATTACGCTGCAAATTCGTGAAACCGGTAGATGCAGGGATCGGCACGTCCAGCAACGCCTGTTCCGTACGCCGGTTATACCAGTTGACATCCAGAGTAAGGCGATTCCAAAGTTCCAGACTGATGCCGGCATCCACCGACTTGGTCTGTTCCGGTTTCAGGTCTTTATTATACAGGGTGATCAGCTCCAGCAGACGCTGGTCTTCGTAAACATTGGCTGAATAAGCAAAGGTGGCAACCGTAGCTGCTGCCGATACTCCATTCAGATTGGCCGTATATCCATAGGAAGCTTTCAGTTTCAGATGAGTCAGAATCGGGTTCCCGTCCAGAAAGTCATAGGCCGTTGGAGTCCATCCGGCACCGACAGCCCAGGCGCTGTTCCACCGTTTATCTGCCGGAAGCACTGATGAAGCATCCCATTTGCAGGTGGCATACAGATCGTAGGTGGAATCGAAAGTATAACCTGCTACGGCTCCAAGGCCAATCTGTGCCGTCTTATCCTTCAGTCCGCTCACCTTAGGCTGCCGGTTTCCCTGCAACGACTGGTTGATGGCAGCAGCCGAATTTATGGTCCCTACTCCATAACCCGTCATGCCAACCTGGTCCAATTGTGTCTGGTAATAGTCTGTATTGGCACCAAGGGTCAGATCGTGGCGTCCGGCAAACACATGGTTATAGGTGATTCGAACATTACCGGAAAGATTCAGCGTTACATTCTTTGCCTTGCTGTATATGCCTCTCTCCACTTCGGGAATGCCCCCATGTGTTTCCGAATAGGCTGTAGAAGGGGTAAACTGTTCCGATTCATGCAACAAGAAATCAAGACCTCCCACAGCCGCAATATCCAGTCCGGGCAAAGGATTCAAAGTCAGACTGGCACTCACTCCGGCATCTTTTTCGGATGCCTTGGCACTGTACTCCTGAAGCAAATCCTGAAAAGTCCGTCCGGGATAGGAATACAGTTTTCCGGTGGTCTGCTCATAAGGATTCAACTCATAGATCAATGACGCGGGATCTGAGGAACTGCCGTTCGGAGTATTCGTACGGCTGTAGCCTCCGTTCATCCCCAAAAGAAGATATCCGGCCCGTCCCAGCCGTTGATCGAGATTCAGTCGTATCCCCATGCGCTGCTTGTCGTTTCCGGGAATGCGGCCTCCCTGCGCCGTATAATGGGCAGAGGCAAAATAAGTGGTCCGGTCACTTCCACCACGGATGCTCACATGATGCTTTTGATACAGATTATTGCGCAACAGTTTCTTATACCAGTCTGTGTGAATCCCCGACAGAGAATCAAGCACGGACTGCCCTTCGGCAATTAACTCTTCCAGATTGGGAGCATCGGCATAATACTTACGATAAAAATCGGCGCTATACCGATAGCCCGGTGTCTCCGGGTTCTGCAACAAGCGTTCCAGCTCCAGTTTTTCGGCAGAGTCCATCATGCGAATACCCCTTCGTCCGCGTGTCGTCACTCCCATATCCACACTATAAGAAACCGTCGTCTCTCCCGAACTGCCGCGCTTTGAGGTTATCTCCAGCACGCCATTGGCAGCTTTCACACCGTACAAGGCGCAGGCTGCAGCATCTTTCAATACCTTTATATCCTGAATATCCGTAGGATTCAGATTGTAGAACGTTTCCGCGGCGATGACTTTTCCATCGAGCACATATAAAGGTTCGTTGGTCAAGTTGCCTTTCCGCAGCGAAGAATTTCCACGGATTCTTATCTTCGGTTCAGCACCCAGCTCACCGGTATTGACAACCACCAGACCGGGAACCGAACCTTGCAGGGCCAACCCCATGTCAATCATCGGTTTGCTTTCAATGCGCCTCATGTCGATGCTCTGCACCACTCCCGAACGCGCCCGCAAATCTATCTCATTGATATTGGCCTTTGCCGAAACCTCCACTGTTCCCATTGCCCGGGTTTCATCCTCCAGATGGATATTCATTTCAGGCTGCCCCGCATACGTTACGGTCTGCCGCCGCATTCCCATACACCGGAATTCTATCGTGGCTCCTTTGGGCCACAGGCCACGCAGCTCGAAGCGTCCTTCCAGATCCGTGACAGTAGCCCAAGAGGTATTGAGCACACGTACGGTCACCCCGGGCAAAGGCTCGTGAGCGGCATCGTAAACCGCTCCTTTGAGCACCCGCTCCGGATGGGGACAATGCAGACTGTCCTCATACAGCACATCAGACGGCATCCTGCCGGCAAACATTTCCTTGCCCGACAACTGAAAAGCGGACAACAGGAAAGAGCCAAACAGAAAAGGCACCATCCGGCAATTATTCGGGCACATAAATAATCTCTCCATTCTCCAATTCATAGGCCACTCCTACTTTTTTTCCTTTTGTACCGCTTTGGGACGACTGGTCCTCACTCGGTGTGTAACGGTTTATTTTCTGACCCTCCTTCGTGATAATCTCCATATTATCCTTTCCCGGATTCTTCACCATCGTAAAATCTTCCTGACTGAACATCTCCGTCATGTTGTAGCGTGTGACCAACGCGACCATCAGCGCCAGAGCAAAAACCATTGCCACATCAAACAGGTTACCGACCACGCTCATCGGGTCCATGTCCTCCCGATCGTCCAGTCTGCGTTTTCTGTTTCTTTTCATATCCCCTCCTTATTTTTCTGTCAGTAAACCGGCAATGAACTCCAGGCGCGACAGGTCTCTCTGATACCAGCGCTGCTTGACCTGCAATGTGACGAAGCCTACCGCTGCCGCAAACAAGCCGACCACCGTTGTGGCAAAAGCCACCTGCATATTATAGGCCATCGAAGCTATATCTCCCGTAGACAAGCCCACAAGAGCCGGTCCCATAGGAATCAAGGTACCCATCAGTCCGAGCATCGGTCCCATCTTTGACAGCATTTTCGCAACAGAAAGATCTTTCTCGGCCGCCAGTTCATATTCATCTATCAGGCGTTGCATCTGCGCTTCGCTCTGACGATGCGTCCACAAGTCATGCAACGTACGGACTAAAGCTGAGTCGGATTTTTGAGGCAGCTTACCGATCCAGTCGGACAGATTTTGGATGGTTAAGGTTTCCTCACCGCAATCACATAAGGCTTCGGTTTTCTTCACGGTCCGGTAATGTCCGAAGAAGCCGCCCACCAGAACGAGAGAACGGAGAAACAAGAAGATCAGCAACACAATGACAGGAACCAACAATCCTGTAGAAATCCAGTACAAAACATCTGAAATGTAATTCATAATCCTAATATTTTTATTTTTTGTTTTTCTTATTTCGTAAACGCAAAGGCCGCACACGATACCAGCCCCAGCCCAGCAGACCGAAGCCAAAAAGCAGCAACGTCACGCCGCCCAGAGCCTTGACATCCACTTCGCTGACACCCGCCACGGTGGTCTGTCCGTTGATCGTTGCCACAAAGCCCAGTACGGCAGTCAGCCAACTCATCTGATACAACAGTTCCAGACGCAATCCACGCTCCGGCAGCAGACGCTTCATGCCCCATACTCCCAACCACAACCCTGCGGTCACTGCAACAGCCAGTCCCCAAGACAAAAACGGGAAGGAGAAGCCCGGAAACGAAAAGATAACCGACACCAACAGGGCAAAGAGCACCGGAAAAAGCAACAGGCCCGGGAACCCTTGCAGGAACCGATAGCTCCAGAAACGCCATCCGGAAGCAGGAGGCGCCGGAAGGCTCCGGCTCTCGGCTTCCCAGCAAAACAACATCTGGAGAAACACATCCAGAGTGAGCAGCACGGTCAGGTCGGTCATGAGCTTGCGGTCGGCCAGCCACTGCATGATTTCAGTACGTGACTGTTCTATGGCCCAGGGCCATGACAATCCCACAAAAAGGAAACAGACGATTCCGACAAACAGCAGCGGAATCCGCGCATTCTCCGTTTGCTTCAATATAAAATTGAAACAAACGAGAAGCGCCAACAAGGCAATCAGTATCTCCATACGCCTTATTCCTTTCTCCGCTTTCTGCGGAACCATACCAGCATGGCGATCAGGATGACAGACACTGCGGCAAATACCGTTACGCCGTTCAGTTTCTGTTTCTGCTCCTGCTGTGCCGAAGAATTCATTTCCTCCTTTTTCATCACCACGCCCTGCTGATCGGAAGAAGCCGTCTGCCTTACCTCCTGAATATTCCGGCTGTAATCGGCCACGGCCTGCTGCGGGGCATGCTCTTTGATGAACGACTGAAGTTTGGCATTGTCGCAGACAAACTCCGTGCAGGCAGGCCGGTAAGTATTGACCAGCTTCGTATGCAGTTCGGACAAGTCCCGGAGCTGTCCGTCCGTTGCTTTCCACAAACCCTTGCGTGCCGTCTCGAGCATCACGGCCGTGAGTTCCTGCAACGCTGCCGGACTCTCCCGTTCAAAAAATTCATGAAGGCCCAACTGATATTTGTCTTTCACATAAACTTCGTAAATATCATTCCAAAGCGCGGCATCAATAGCCTCCGGCTTCATTACGTTCCATCCGTAAGTATTGCGTACCGTTGTCGCAAAGACAGCCGCAGCTCCGGCCCCTCCTTTCATCTTTTCCTTTATATAGACAGGATTCAGCAAGGTGGTACGTCCTTCCACGCCCACGGCTTCCTTGATTTCCTGCATCCGGTTGCGGTTCCGGTTCCGATAGTCACTCAGATAGGCATCCGGCTCTTTGCCGGTGACCTGACGCACGGCCAGATTCAGTCCTCCCATGAATTCGTAAACATGATCCAGACTGAGCGCGCCCCAAGTATTGCTCTGTCGCGGCTGCACCACGGCATCCGTACCGGTCAGCGCCGCCTCGAAGGCCGCCTTGCGGAACTGTTGCCATTTGTCTTCGCTACCATAATAAGCGCCCATATTATTCAGATACACTTCGGCTATCTCGCTCGATTTCTTCCATTGGTCTCCGGCTTCCACCATCGCCTGGATGCCGGTGGCATAATGACCGTTCACGCCTCCGAACACACGATAGTAAGCCACCTCGCGGGCTTCCTTCGGAGTCATGCCTTTGGCGGTCAGTGCCCGCTCGGCAGCCACAACACCCACAGCCACCTGGTTCTCATAGAGATCGTCCTTAGCCGCAGCGGCCATCTCCACGGCACGGGTGATCAGAAACAGCCGCGATGCCGCAATGTCGCGCATCTGTCCGCTGGTCTGCACCACCACATCAATGCGGGGACGACCCAATTCGCGCGAAGGAATCAGGCGCAAATCACTCACCCGTCCGAAAGCATCGCGCACCGGCTCCACACCCAGCATATACAACACCTGAGCAATCGTAGCCCCTTCGGTTTCGATAAACTCACTGCTCCACAACGTGTAGCTTACTTTCTGCGGCAACGAATCATGATGACGGCGACGGTACATCTCCAGAGTCTGTTCGGCCATTTTCTTTCCCTTTTCCCAAGCTGCCTCCGAAGGCGTAGCTTCCGCATTTACCGAATACAGGTTGCGGCCTGTGGGCAACGTATTCGGATTGGCTATCGGATCACCACCGGGCGACGGGGCCGTATAGCCTCCGCTCAAAGCATTGGTCAGGCTCTTCATTTCCTGCTCCGGACTGTTTTCCAGCTGCAGGCGGTATTCGGGAACACGGCGCACGGCCTGTTCCGCTTCGCAGATGAGGCGGGCTTTCTCGCGGTCTTCGCGTGAATATTCCTTTGCCGGAGCTGCACCGGGGTGCATACCGCGCCGCATCATCGCCATCATATCCTTAGGTCGGCTGGCCTCGGCCATGACTTCATGGGCCCAATCCAGTTCGGCTTGTGTGATTCCCAGATGACGGGTCACCACCGTTTCGGAATAAGGCAGACCGTCCAACAAACGGTTGACCAGCGCACGGGCCGGATTGAGATAGTTCTGCGTGAAGAACTGCGCCTGCCGGTCGGCCCGTGCAGCCGCAGGCAGTCCGCGCTGACGGTCCAAGGCCAGCTTGCTGTAGGCAACAGGTTCTGCCGTCATGGCCAGCACGCTCGAATGAATCCGTGCCGGTTCATAAGGCACTCCCAGCGTATAGAGCTGACCGGTGATCTGCTCCGTTGCCAGTTCTTCGGCAAACTGATCTATGCGGGCGATGTCCTCTTCACCGTATGGAGTGGCCAGCAGACTGTCCAGTCCCAGGTCGCGATGGAAGCCCAGCTTCACGGCCAGTTCCTTGACACGCAAGGAAGCCTGACGCACTTTGGCACTTCCGGCATCCGCCCCGTCCTGAAGCGCATAATAAGTCTTGAGTGCTTCCTCCAGGGCGCGATATTCCGACCGCACTCCACTCTCGAGGAAAGGAGGAGTAAGATAAGACTGCAAAGTGGCATACGAGCGGCGCTTGGCTATTACTCCCTCGCCCACATTGCCGATGGAATAGACATAGAAATGCGGCAGCGGTCCCACCAGACGGTCGGGCCAGTCGTCATTACCCAGAGCCACCTGCTTGCCCGGAGTGAATTCCAGACTGCCGTGCGTGCCGAAATGAATCAGGGCATCGGCACGGAAGCCATAGCGCACCCACAGATAGGAAGCCAGATAATTATAAGGCGGCGGTGCATCTACTCCGTGTACGATCTGGAAGGAATTGTCACCCAGCGCCGCGGCAGCCTGCGGTACAAGCACCACATTGCCAAATTCCAGACGGGCCAGTCCCATGCGTCCCTCCGCATCTCCGAAGTAAATGCCCGGGAATGCTCCATAGGCACTGTCAGCCTGTTCACGTTGGCGACGGCTCAGCCCGTCCTTCACCCATGCGGCATACTTGTCGGAAGGAATCCAAAGCGGATTTCCGTTTTTCAGGAAAGCATCGAAAGCTCCTTCGGCATAAAGATTGAACACAGAGCCCTGAGTCTGGATGAGCTTGCCCAGCGCCTCGGGTGTCTCGGGAAGGCCATCCACCCGATAGCCTTCTTTCCGGAGACGGAGCAACAGGTTGTAGAGCGAAGGAACCACCTCCATTCCCGAAGCAGTCAGGGCGCTCTGTCCGGGGCCCTTATAGTAAAAAACGGCTATTTTCTTCTCGCGGTTCTGTTTGTTTCTCAGACTCACCACACGGTTTACATACTCCACAAAAGTTGCCAGACGCTCCGGAATGGCCTGAATCACCGGCACTCCATCGGCATTCTGCTGCAAAGCGAACACCACATACGGCCGGACAGCTCCGTCCAGCTCCGGCGTGGCAATGCTCTGCGACAGGAATCCTCCCTGCATGCCCTGCCTGTTCTTCTGCCATTCCTCCAGCGGCGCATTGACATTCAGTGCCGTAAGCAGCGGGATATTCCGGCTCTTCAGATAGTCCACCACATCATCGCCCAACCGTCCGTGGGGCATATACACCACAGCCGACGGTTGCAACGAATCGCCATAAGCTTCGATCAGGGCCTGAAGGGAACGTGTCGGAAACACCATATTGCCACCGGCCTCCAGTTTTGCTACCAGCGACTCCGGCTCACCCATGTGTCCGGCCAGAATGATCTGCGGTGCCTGCTCTTTCCACAATCCCTGCCGACGCAAAAACTGCCGGTATTCCTTCAAGGTCTGAAATTCGAGCGGTTCACCTCCGTCCTGACCGGGTACGGCATGATAAAAAAGACCGATTTCAGGCTCCGTGGCCGGTAGCACGGGCTCGGCGCCAAAGCGCTTGCCGTCAATGTCGATGCGCACAAGGTTCAGCAAACTGCGGTAGTTCTTCCGACCGCCATATTTGAGATAGGTACGTAAGGAGTCGGCCAGCAGACTGTCTACCGAGCAGAAAGCATTGTCGGGATTGGTCACCGACACCGAAAGCACGGGCACTCCCTTCTTCTCGGCCGCACGCACCTGCTCACGCTGCTCTTCGGTCCACGTCAGTCCCATGGCATTAACAAAAACCATATCATAGCGGTCCAGATACTCCACGTCGTCGGCTTTGACATCAAAAATCCGGATCGATGCATTCTGATTCGACTTGGCAATCTCTCCCAAAACGATTGCCTGATAATTCACGAAGGCGATTCGGGTTGGCGAGAACCAGCAGTTCCAGGCTCCCCATCCCCCGCCAATCAGCAGAGAAACCCCCAGGCCTATCGTGATCCACTTCTTTTTTTTCATACTAATTCCATTTTATAAGTTTATCGTTTTTTCTATAATAACTTTAAAACGGGGCAAAAATAGAAGGAAAAAGAAGGGGGGACAATACTCAAAAACCGTGATTTTATCTACCTGAAAACAAGGATGATAAAGCCGTTTATTCAAGTAGTTTCAGAATGTAAATCCTCATGCGGAAAACCAAGCAATCTGAAAGTTTTCCCGAAGAAACAGAAACAGCCTCTTGGATTTCCGGCGGATAAGTGGAGAAAAATCTTGCCGAAATTCTTTCTCTGGCGCCAGCCGGAAAAGCGTGGAGCCGCTTTTCAGAAGAAGAAAGAAGCCCCGACAGCGGCTCCCGATACTTAAAACGGGTATCGTGCTATCCGTCGGAGAAGGTAACTCATCAAAAGGAGTACCCAAAAGCAGGTGCCGAATTTTGTGTTTTTCCCAATAAAAAAAGTCTTCCGAGACATGGGAAATCTCAGAAGACTCGAAGAGCGCACTCTTGACGGCGCCTTTTATTGAATCGTGTTATTTTCTATAAATGTATTTGGCCAATCCGTAAAGGTATCTCCGGAATCCCGGCTGATACTTGAGCAAATGGTCAAACCAGCTCAAATGGTGGCCGATGATGCGCACGGCAAAACCGACATAATACATGGCAAACAGGGTTCCTATGCCGATAATGTGCCACTGCCACGCCCCGAAGAAAGCATAGCAGGCAATGATTCCCAACAACACCAGCGAGGTGTCTACCGCAATCTTGACTCTCGGAAAGTCCATGCCCAGCACACGGCTCACGGCCACCGGAAATCCCTCGCCCGGCATCGTGACACTGCCGCACCGCACCTCAAGCGCCACTCCGGCAGCCAGAACGGTGCATCCGGCCAACTGCGAAAGCGCCTTTTCCCAAAAGGCTGTCGGCTCTAACCAGGAAGTCAGATACATGTTGAAGTCCAACAACATGCCGAAGACGAAACCGACCAACAACTGAAACAGCTGAATCGGGTCGAACTTACGGCGGAGCACTCCAACCTGACCGACAACCAGTATGGCATTCATGATATAGGTGTACTGACCGATTGTCAGCGCAGGCACTATCCCGTCGGCTCCCGCTTCCTGAAAGACATAAGGCAACACGCTGATCACACTCGATCCCAACATGCTCTTCACACACAAAGCCACGCCCAAGGTCATGATAAACAAAGAAACAAGCAGCAGCAAATGCTGCCATACGAATGATATTACTTTCTCTTTTTTTGTCATTTTATTTTGTTTTAAATACGATGCAATCCGGCATAAAATCTATAGGTTTTCTGATAAGACACAGGTTTCTACCGAGAAACGAGCTCAGAACCTACCTGTAGACTTTACGAAAAATACCCTCAAAAGTAATCAAAAAATGCGAAAATCTTGCGGCTTTTTGAAAAAAACATAAAAACCGGAGGGAATAAAATGGAGCCGGAACATCTGGTGCAGACAGTCCGAATACCGAAAAACAAGCGCGAGAACAAAAGAAAGCTGCCCGAAAGCATTGCTGACAAAATGCTACAGAAAACCCCAATCCGGTGTCAGCACCGATCTTACGCAACCGGCAAAACAGAATCTTTGGGTGCATAAATATTCCGAGAAACAGCATAAAAATAGAGAATTTGCAGCATTTTATACGAAAAAACGGCGCTACAAACGGGGATATAGCTTCAAAGGAAGCAGACTTTCATCGAAAGGAAAAGGAAAAAACATCGAAATGATTGCCCGAAACGGTCCTGATAAAACAGAAATCCCTTGCCGCGCACCCCTTGAAAGCAATCTGAAAGCCTCATTTTGTGCATAGAAGAAGAGTAACCAAAAAGGAGTACCCTGCTGATTTACAAAGCGGAAAAAAGAAAAAGCCTGCTGAGATTTTGATTTTCTCAGCAGGCCGGGATATTGTGTTCGAAATACGGAGTTTCAGAGCATCGACATATACAATCTGTCAAAATGTCCAGACAAGCGCCAGCATGCGGCTAAGGCAAGCATACCTTTTTACCACCGAAAAGATACAGGCCCGCAGGAAGTTTTCGGGCTGCTTCGGCTTTCGTCACGGAACGCAACAGCAAGGTGCCGCCCGTGGTATAGACATCCGCACGGGTTTCCGTAAGCACCGGAGCGTTTACGCCTGTGGTTTCGTGGGTAAAGGATTCGATATACTGCAACAACGCCTCCAGCATCTTGACAAAAGCAGACACCTCGAAAGTGTCTTTATTCAACGCCGCGCGCGCTTCGTTGATGGCGGACTGCAGTTCTCTGCCGGCCTGAGAATTCTTCTGCGCCTCTGTGGCTCTGAGCAGCAGTTCTTCCGCCTCCAGACATTTAAGATAGATTTGTTCGGCGGCAAGCACATCCAGCTTGATTTCCTCTACCGCCAATGTCAGACTCTTATACAGACTTTCCAGATTCTCGGCGGCATTCGCCACTTTATGGTCGTACTCCACACGGAAATCCGCTTCTTCACTGTCAAAGCCTTCCACCTGACCCTTATATTTCTTTTCCAGGGCCTCCAGAGCGTCAAAGTCTCCTTCCGTGAGATATTTCGTGTACTCTTCCTCATATTCCGACCGCGCGGCCACCCGTCTGTCGTACAACTCGGCAAGCTGCTCTTTCAACACATTCTGGGCGGCAATTCTCCTGGCGACAACTTCTTTTGAAGAGGTGACCCCTTCATCGGCCACGGCATCCAGATAATGATCCACCGCAGGAATGTAATGGTAATACTGACTGGTACGGTCAATCTCGTTAATCAGCACCTGAACATCTGTATATGCTGCGTTGAAAAGGGAATCGCCAGGGCTCTCGGCGGCCGACAGGCGGGATACAGAACCTGTTGCCAGCAGCAGGAAAAACAGCAACAGGCGCATCAGAAAGGAATGTTTCTTCATAAGCAGTAAGATTTTATGGAAATAATTCGCGGCTAAAATAAGCATTTTCACGGAAAATCTCACTATTTTTGAAAAAACAAAGAAAAATGGTGCAACATATTTCCGACTTCCGCGTCTTTCACATAAAAAACGGATCCGAAAACTCAAACTTATGTTTCACTATTGATACTATTATCCGTAAAAACGCACCTACCGTATGAAAAGTTTGATTCTCACCGGTGTCCTATTGATCACCCGGCAAGCGTTTGCCAGCAGCAACGCCTGTCGGGCAGACTTTTGTATTCGGGAGCACAAACCAACCGCTCAGACCGAACAAACAGACAGCACCTCTCACAAACTACGTCATCATATTGCTTTTGATTTCCGGCCGGACTATATTTTGCCCACCAACAAATATCTGAGAGGACAAAGCGGGGTTCTGCCGCCGCGCACCGCCCTGGCCGTTAATCTGAAATACGGCTTCCGCTTTGCACCGGACTCCTATTTCGGAAGGAATTATCCGCACACCGTGCAAGGTATCGGTGTGGGCTACCATACGTTCTTCAACCCGTCGGAAATGGGAAATCCGCTGGCTGTCTATGTCTTTCAGACCTCGCGCATCGCCTCACTTACCCCAAAACTGTCGTTGGATTATGAGTGGAATTTCGGGGTGTCGCTGGGCTGGAAAAAATATGATCCGGTGAAGAATCCGTGGAATACGGCCGTAGGCTCTTACGCAAATGCGTACATCAACCTGGGTGTTCTGCTCAACTGGCAGCTGGCGTCGTCTACAAATCTCAAGGCGGGCGTGGGCTTCACGCATTTCTCCAACGGAAATACGCGTTACCCGAATGCGGGTATCAACACGGCGGGCGCCTATATCGGAATCAGTCACGATTTCGGCAAGGAGAACTTCGCAGAGTATTCCCGGAATCTGCCGGTACAGGAGGACTGCCACGGACGCTTCGGGCAGAGGATGACTTATGACGTGGTCGTTTATGGAGCCGTGCGCAAGAAAGGAGTTTTTCCGGATGGAGTCACACCGGTCATCGCACCGGGAGTATTCGCCGTGGGCGGACTGAACTTCACGCCTCTCTACCGGGTGAACCGCTATTTCCGCACCGGAATCTCTCTGGACGTGCAATATGACGAGAGTGCCAATATCGTGGATCACATTGCCAATCCCGACGGCGCGACATCCGGCTTCGAAGCGAAATTCTACAAACCTCCTTTCCGCGAACAGTTCGGCGTGGGACTGTCTGCCCGTGCGGAATTGGTCATGCCGATATTTTCCATCAACATCGGTATCGGAAAGAACCTGATCTGCAAAGGGGCCGACACGAATTCATTCTATCAGATTCTGGCTCTGAAAACAGACATCACGCAAAGATTCTTCCTGCATGTGGGCTATCAGTTATACCGTTTCAAGGACCCGAACAATCTGATGCTGGGTATCGGTTACCGTTTCGGACGGCGCACCACAAAACCGGAGAGCAGACACCAGAGTGCTCCGGCTCCGGCAAAGAAAATAAAGAACAGGGTGCCCTGACCCAGACAGGTGTAAATACGACCGGTGTGTATCTCCTGCGCCACATTCCACAGCGGCATGGGAAGGGTGGAAAGTTTCGAGGGCATGGACAGACGGTCTGTGCCCTGATTGTATTCCACGGGGAAAGGTATGCCGGAAAAATCGGAACTGTATCCCGAGACAGCATACTTCCCGAATGGAGGGCCTGCGGTCTCGGGAGCCTTTTCGCCCGTAAAATAGTCCCAGGCAGTATGTTGCTGCCGGCTCCACAAGTACAAGCCGCTGAACGAACCTACCAGCCAGTTGCCCGAAGCATCCTTCTGCCAGACATTCAGCCCCATGACGCTCACGGGAGGCGTATGCGTCAGCACTTGCGGAACAGCTGATAAGGAGGACAGGGAATAAATGCCCTCGGAGGTGGACAGCAGCCAGTCGCCGTAAGCCTCATCATAGCGGAGCATGCGCAACTTGTCCTGCCACGGATTGGCATCATCGAGAGAAGTATAGGGCACAATCGGAGCACGCCCGTACACCAGTGCCAGAAGCAGCGGCGGACGCAGGCACCAGCCGGTGAGCGCCACCAGAAACAGCAGGATAAACGTATAGCGCCCGAAACGGTCGTGCACATGCAGACTGTATTTCAGCATCCGGAGCGCAACACGCGGATTCCGGCCTTTCCGCTTCTGCCGGCGGACATGCTTCGGCAGAAGCCAGTAAATCACTCCCGTTAAACAAAGGATCATGAAAAGCACCGCCACGGCATCGACCACCAGTTTGCCGCCCAGACCGAACAGTTCGCCGCTGTGCAAAAGCCACACCAGACGGAACAGCGACACCCGTCCGTCATAATCCAACGGAGCCGCCAGACGGATTTTCTGAGAGGAAGTATAGGGAGCCGAAGAAAGATATAAATAAGAGCGACCCACGGCTATCAGGGTGTCTCCCCGAAAGGTCAGGTCAGAGAGTTTCTCGTCTTCCGGCATGGGCAGGACACAGGATTGCCAGCGCTTGCCGCTCTCCTGATAACGATACAGTCCGAACTGCCCTGCTGCCCATAGCGAACCGTCGGGCAGGCACACCACTCCTTTCACTTGGCGATAATCGGCTCCCGCAGGCAGTCCCGCATTAAAATCGGTAACCGATTCGCCGTCCGTATCAGACAACCAGATGCCACTGGCTCCGTAAATCAGGATATGCCTCACGGAGTCGCTACCGATATAGGAGCACGTGCCACGCAGCAGTCCGCGGTTCCAGTTCTGATACAGGTAATCGGAGGGCAGCCACGAGCGGCTTATCTGCCAGTCGGCCACTGCCCGACGATGATTCAGAATGATGCCGCTCACCCCGAACATCAGCATAAAAAAACAAAGTATCAGTCCGAACCATTTATGATGTTTCTTCCATTTTGTCCGTTTCATTTCGTATATCTATTGTTTTTAACGGTTTCTTAAAGCATATTCTATTTCTCCACAAAAGTATATCGGGCAAGGACACTTTACCAAGCATCCTTTTTTCTTTTAACAGATGTTTTCACGGAATATCCTCATTTGTGAGGATGCCGAACCGTATGGTCAGGCAGACAGCATGGTTTTTCCCCCTGCTTATCCTCATAAATTAGGATTGCACGGATATTTCCCCGTTTCTATTTTTGCAACTCGATTTTTTAATCCGGAGGCTGTTTGGGGAATGAACGAGGCAAAGGATTCTAGGAATGTCAGCAAATCAGACTAAATACAATTATATGCAAAAGAACATCAAAACTGTAGTATTACTGGGAAATATCCTGCTCTGTGCGACAACTGTTGCGGCTGCCCATACCGGCAGCCTGGTCTTATCTGCTCCGGAGAGTCAGAGAAACGACTCTACAGACCGCAGGCACAGACTGGAAGAACTGGTAGTCATGCCTTTCAAGCAGGAAAAAGACCTGAGCCTGTCTCCTATTGCCACCTCTACCTTCAATGCCGGAATGATAAAAAACAGAAACATCACCGACATCAAGGATATCAGTGCTGCCGTGCCGAACCTCTTCGTACCGGATTACGGGTCCAGACTGACCTCTCCGGTATATATCCGCGGCATCGGCTCCAAAATCAATTCCCCTTCGGTGGGTCTGTATGTAGACGATATGCCTTACTTCGAGAAATCGGCTTTCGACTTCAATCTGTCGGAAATAGACCGCATTGAGATTCTGCGCGGCCCGCAGGGCACTCTTTACGGCCGAAACACGATGGGCGGACTGATAAAGGTCTATACGCGCTCGCCGCTGAAATATCAGGGCACCATGCTTCATGCGGGTATGGGAAGCTATCTGGGCATCGATGCCGATGCGGCACACTATGGCAAAATCAATAATCGGTTGGGATACTCGGTGTCTGCCAATTACCACCACACGAACGGATATTTCAAGAACCGCTATACGGGAAAAAGTGTCGATGAACAGAATGCTGCCTCGGGCAGAATACGTATGGAATGGCGCCCATCGGAACAGATGCAGATCGGATACAACACCAATCTGGACTATATCAATCAGGGCGGTTATCCTTATGCCGTATATGATCCGACAAACGGACGCATTGCTGACGTCAGTTACAACGACCCGGGACGTTACCGCCGATTGATGTATACAAGCGGAGTGTCCGTCAATTATCAGGCGGCAGCATACAGTATCAACAGCCAGACTTCTTTCCAGCATCTCAACGACCGGCAGGCAATCGATCAGGACTTTACGGACGAGGCCTTGTACTATGCACGCCAGTGGCAAAGTCAGAACATGATTTCCGAGGAGTTCAACATCAAATCCAACAGCCACTCCCGATACAGCTGGCTCTTTGGAGCTTTCGCATTCTGGCAACAGATTGACAACTGTGTCTGGCTCGATTATCTGAACAAACGGAAACGCAGTGAGAAGAATTACGAACTGCCGACACAGGGTTTGGCCTTCTATCATCAGTCCGTATTTCAGGATTTGGGACTAAAAGGCCTGAGCCTGACGCTAGGTCTGCGTTATGATCTGGAGTGGGCGCGCATGGATTATTCGGGAGTGATGCGCCAGTGGACCGGAACGGAAACCGACGGTACGGAAGAAAAAACGACACCTCTGGAACCGTTCCTCAGCAAGCTGCATTTCGGACAACTGATTCCCAAGGTAGCCCTGCAATATAGTTTCCCTTCTTCGGGCATCGTTTATGCGTCCGTGAGTAAAGGATATAAAACCGGAGGATTCAATACTTCCTTTGAATCGCCCGAGCAGCGTTCCTTCAAACCGGAGTATAGCTGGAACTATGAAATAGGAGCCAAGCATCCGTTCTTCGACAACCGCATGAGTGCCGAACTGGCTCTTTTCTTCATCGACTGGAGAAACCAGCAGATCACCCAACCGCTCCCTTCGGGAAAAGGCAGCATGCTGACCAACGCCGGACGCTCGCAAAGCAAGGGAGCAGAAGTGAGCATCACGTATAATCTCTGCAAGGGACTGACACTGACCACAAACTATGGATATACGCATGCCACGTTTCTGGACTATAAAAAAGGGGAGGCCGATTACAGGAGAAAGCATCTGCCCTTCGTGCCGGAACATACCTTCACCGCAGCTGCCAACTATACTTTGCCTCATCCTTTTAAAGGAGTTGACCGTTTGAACCTCAACATGGACTTTACCGGCAACGGCAGAATATACTGGAAGGAGGACAACATTGTGTCGCAACCTTTCTATGGCCTGCTGAATGCCAAAGTAAGTCTCAGCAAAGGCATCCTGACACTCAGTGCCTGGGCCCGCAATATCACGGCAACCGATTATGTGGCCTTTTACTTTGAAAGCGGAAACAAAAAGCTGGCCCAGAAAGGCAAACCGTTTACCGTGGGGGCCGACGTGCAACTGAACTTCTGACCTGCCGGCAGCAACTGGTCTGGGTAATCTTTTCATCTGATAAAATCATTCATCGAAACTGAATCACATAACATGACATCAACTCCTTCAAAACCTTCCCCCAATGCCGGGAAACAATCGGGACGCATCGGCAATCTCTCCACATTCTTCTGCCTGTATATCGCCCAAAATCTGCCGATGAGTTTCTTCTCTACCGTCATCCCCGTGATGATGCGCCAGGAGGCATTCTCTCTCACGGCCATCGGTATGCTGCAACTGATCAAGCTTCCCTGGATTCTGAAATTCCTGTGGTCGCCTCTTGTGGACCGGCACACCCGCACCGTGGATGATTACAAACGCTGGATTTTCTCCTCGGAACTGCTTTATGCCTGCCTGATTTTTGCCGTGGCTTTTCTGGATTTCAAGGCTGATTTCCCGACGATCATGGTTTTTCTGATTCTGGCCTTTATGGCATCGGCCACACAGGATATTGCCACAGATGCACTGGCGGTCCTCTCCTTCCGCAAGGAAGACAAGAGTATGATCAACAGCATGCAATCCATGGGTAGCTTCGGCGGCAGTCTGTTAGGTGGCGGGCTGTTGCTGATCTTGTTCAAGATGTGGGGATGGAACACGATTGTTCCTTTTCTGGGACTGTTTGTTCTGATTGCCTTGGTGCCGCTCTTCCTGAACCGCAAGATTGCGTTTTGCAGCGAACAGGAACGGCCGCGAGCCCGCAAGATGGACCTGATTTTCTTTTTTACCCAAAAGGGCATCTGGAAACAAATCGTCTTCCTGTTGCTGTATTATGCCGGGCTCATCGGAACGCTGGCCATGCTGAAACCGTATCTGGTGGACCTGGGATATAACATGCACGACATCGGTATCATGAGCGGAGTCATCGGAACATTCACGGGTTTTGCCGCCTCTTTCGCCGGAGGATTCCTCGTGCGCCGCATCGGACTGTTTCGGGCACGCCGCCTGTTTGCCTTCCTGATTGTAGTCACAACGGGCTATTTCTATCTTCTGTCGTACCTGACACCCAATATCGCGCTCCTGCATGCCGGAGTGATGTTGCTTTGGGGAAGCTACGGTCTGGCTACCATCGTGGTCTACACTTCTGCCATGGAACAGGTTCGCCAAGGACGTGAAGGTACTGACTTCACCCTGCAAACCGTCATGACGCATCTGAGCGGCATCCTTCTGGCCATAGCCAGCGGAAAGATAGCCGATGCTGCCGGATATCACGGTCTGTTCCTGTTCGAACTGATTGTGGCGCTCACCTCTTTCGTATTTGTATTCTTTGCCTTTAAAAGAAATGACAGATCTATTTAATGATAAACTCCTAGAAATATAAACCAATGAACCAGAACCATATTCCACAAACCCTGATCGAGAAATACAACATTCCCGTACCAAGATATACCAGTTACCCGCCGGCCAATTATTTCACTCCGGAATTCACAGCAGCCGATTATCGAGAACAGATTGTAGCATCGAATTCACAGTCGCCATCCCTGCTGTCCTTCTATTTCCATATCCCGTTCTGCCGCCGTCTGTGCCACTATTGCGGCTGTAATGCCTATCCGATGGCTTCGGCAGAATATATCGACCGCTATGTAGACTGTCTGCACCGGGAAATGGATCTCGTGCTGCCATTGCTTGACCGCAATCGGAAAATCGCACAGATTCACTACGGAGGCGGTACCCCGACCATTCTGCCCGTCAAAAAACTCCAGGAACTCAACCAACATCTGCTGGAGTATTTTCCGCAGATTGAACAGCCGGAAATTGCCATAGAGTGTCACCCGGGCTGGCTTGATGAAACGTATTGGCAAGGACTGGCCGATGCCGGCTTTAACCGGGTGAGTCTCGGCATTCAGGATTTTCAGACGGAGGTGCTGAAGTGTGTCAACCGCAAGCCGTCGCTCCTTCCTGTAGCGGACATTGTGTCTCTCCTCAGGGAAAGAGGAATCCGTATCAATATGGATTTTCTCTATGGTCTGCCTCTTCAGACACCGGTATCCTTCGAAGACACCATCCGGAAGGCTATCAACATCCGTCCCGACCGTTTGGTTACCTTTTCTTATGCCCATGTACCGTGGGTAAACAAACGGCAACTGATTCTGGAAAAAGCCGGACTGCCCGACGCATCTTTAAAAGAAGAGCTATTCCGCACAGCACAGGAACTGTTGCTTCAGGCCGGATATCTACAAATCGGAATGGATCATTTTGTCTGCGCGCATGACGAGCTTGCTCTGGCCCGACAGAACCATTCGCTGCACCGTAACTTTCAGGGTTATTGCACCCGCCGCACCACAGGACAGGTGTATGCTTTCGGAGTGACCGGCATCAGCCAGTTGTCTACGGCCTACGCGCAGAATACCAAAGACCTGGATGCGTATCTGGAAGCGGTGAATCAGGGGCATCTGCCTGTAATAAAAGGCTACAAGCTGAACGAACAAGAGCAGATTGTGCGTTGGGTGATTGATACACTGATGTGCAATAACCTCATCGACTGGCAGGAACTTTCCGACGAATTGCAACTCAGTATTGAGAAAATAAAATATCTTTGCGGCTATGATGCCGGACAACTAGAGGATATGGCCCGCGACGGACTGGTATGCCTCTCGGAAAACCGTCTGGAGGTAACGCCACTCGGTAAGGCTTTTGTCAGAAATGTGGCCTCAACCTTTGACCAACTGACCCGAAACAACCCGAAGAGTTTTTCCAAACCGATTTAATCACCTCCGCTACAAAAACAATATGCAAACGATGGCATCACAACAAAACAGACAGACCCAAGTGGTCATTATCGGAGCCGGACTGACCGGACTGTCGACTGCGTTCTTCCTGAAGCAAAAAAATCTGGAAGTAGTCGTACTCGAAGAAAAGGATCGTACGGGAGGACAAATACAAAGTTTCTCCGAAAGGGGATTTGTATTTGAAAGCGGTCCCAATACCGGAGTTTTGTCTTATCCCGAAGTGGTGGAAATGTTTCAGGCACTCGGCGATGTGGAACTGACCACCGCCCGGGAGGAAGCAAAGAAACGCCTTATCTGGAAAGGCAACCGCTTTCATGCCCTGCCTGCCAGCCTGCCTTCAGCGGTTCTTACTCCTCTGTTTACCTGGAAAGACAAATTCCGCATTCTGGGCGAGCCCTTCCGCAGCAAGGGAAATAACCCGGACGAAACGGTGGCGCAATTGGCTGCACGGCGTCTCGGACGGTCTTTTGTGGATTATGCCGTAGATCCCTTCCTTTCGGGAGTCTATGCCGGCAACCCGAACACCCTGGTTACCCGCTATGCCCTGCCCAAACTCTATAATCTGGAGCAGAACTACGGCAGCTTCATCAAGGGAAGCATTGCCAAAGCCAAGGAACCGAAAACCGAGCGAGACCATCTGGCCACCCGCAAAGTCTTTTCTGCACAAGGCGGTCTCAGCACGCTGGTAGAGGCTCTGACTCACCATATCAACGGTAAGGATTCTCAGCAAAATATCATTACCGGAGCCAAAGAGATACGGATAAAGCCGGGAACGGATGGACCGGAAACGACCAGATGGCGCACCGAATTCATGCACAACGGAGAGCTCTGCACCCTTCAGTCGGAATATGTCATCACAACGGTGGGCAGCTACAGTCTGCCCGATATGTTGCCTTTCGTAGAAACAGAGCAACTAAACCGGGTGAACAATCTGTTCTATGCTCCGATTGTTCAGGCAGCAGTGGGCTACTCCGAGGAGGCGTTGCCCCATTTTCAGGCATTCGGCGGTCTGGTACCTTCCTGTGAGCAACAGGATATTCTGGGTATTCTCAATCCGTCGGCCTGCTTCGGGAACAGAGCACCGCAAGGCGGAAGCACGCTAGCCGTCTTTATGGGAGGAGTCAGACATCCGGATTACGTGCAACGAAGCGACCGCGAACTGGAAGAGATGGTCCTGAGAAACATGCACCGCATGCTGGGCATCCGGAAAGATCCGCAGCTGCTTCGCCTCTTCAAGCACGCACAGGCCATCCCACAGTACGAAGCGAATAGCGGCGAACGGTTTGCTGCCATAGAACAAATAGAACGACAGTATCCCGGTCTGTACCTGAAGGGAAATCTCTGCGGCGGCATCGGCATGGCCGACCGCATCCATCAGGCTTATCTGACCGCACAGGCGATCAATGTATAAATCAAGAACAAGCAAAACTGAATATGGATGAAATGGAATTGATGATGCACCTGCATCTGAACAACGAACGGCAAGGCCCCGGTAGCGAAGCCACTACCCTGCTGGCCTTGAAACTGGCACAAATAGACCGGAACCGCTCCTATAAAATCGCGGACATCGGTTGCGGAACAGGTGCCCAAACCCTCACTCTGGCCCAATCTCTTCAAGGAGAGATTCTGGCCGTCGATTTGTTTCCGGAATTCCTGACCAAACTGGAAGAGCGCCTGCAAAGTCAGACACTAACCGCCTCGGTAACCCCAATTTGCGCTTCTATGGACCAGCTGCCTTTTGAGGCCGGAACACTGGACCTGATCTGGTCGGAAGGAGCAGTATATAATATAGGATTCCAAAAAGGCGTTACCTATTGGAAGGACTTTCTAAAAAGCGGCGGCCTACTGGCTGTTTCCGAAATTTCATGGACCACCAGTCAGCGCCCTCAGGAGTTGGAAGAGTTCTGGAACGGAGAATATCCCGAAATGGATACCGCTTCAGGAAAAATAAAGGTTCTGGAGGATGCGGGCTACAAGGTCTTGGGACATTTCATGCTGCCTGAAAACTGCTGGATGGAAAATTATTATGAGCCGCTCCTGCAAAGCCATCCTCGCTTTCTCAAAGAATTTGGCAACTGTGACAAGGCTCATAAAATCGTTGCGACTGATTTGCAGGAAGTCGAATTCTATCAGAAGTATAAGGATTATTACAGCTACGGTTTCTACATCGCACAAAAACCATAACCACAGACCGTTTCGGACTTAATCTGCCGAAGCGGTCATTTCTTTTGGGACATCCTCAGTTTTCCCAACGCATGATGACGGGCTGCCACGACACTAGGTGCCGGATCTTCGGCAAGGAATTCCAGACACACTTCCAGTTCCTGTTTCAATTCGGGATAGAAACCGCAAAGGCGGGCTGCCAGATGAATCATATAGGAACGGTCGCCTGCCGTGTATTTCCGGTCAGAAAGATGACACAGACAGAAGTCCAACAAATCGCTCCGGAAGTTCTCTTTTGTAGACAGGTCCAGCAACAACGAAAGGAGCAAGCCCAACCGTACCGGCACTTCGGGCGACAAAGCCAGACCGACAAGTTCCTCATAGCGGGAGGACAGATACAGCGTTTTGTCCTCCTGCCTCAAATGACTGAATATCCAGACCACATTCGTACAAACCCGGGCATGGTCTGCCCGAAGCAAAAGGTCACAAAGTTCCGAAATTCCTGCCTCGTCGTGATGCAAGTCCTGCACCCATACCAGCACTTCGGCCTTGGACATTCTTCTTTCCAAAATATGAATATCTTTCATCGTTTTTCTTTATTGTTTTCAGAAAACAGACCGGGTTCGGCTGCTCGCAGCAGGTCATCTTGCGGGAGCCCATATCCGGCAGCTCCACCTGTTGCCGCAAGGCTCAAGCGTTCTTTCAGACGGGTGTTGCGCTGCTGCACCGTCATATTGCGCACAGCGTAAGCCAAAGCCTTGGCCGTACCCACCAGCACACAGATCTTCTTGGCGCGGGTGATGCCCGTATAAATCAGGTTGCGTTGCAGCATCACATAGTGCGACATGAGCACCGGCATCACCACAATGGGATATTCCGACCCCTGCGACTTATGTATCGTAGTGGCATAAGCCAGCGTCAGTTCGTCGAGTTCCGAATATTCATACTCCACCAGCTTTCCGTCGAAATCCGCCAGCAGGGTACGGTCGTCCGTATCAATCTCCTGCACGTAGCCCAGATCTCCGTTGAACACTTCCTTGTCGTAGTTGTTGCGTATCTGCATCACGCGGTCGCCCTGCCGGAAACTGTATCCGCCCCGGCTCAATGCCGTTTTCGACGGATTCAATGCCTCCTGCAAAAGCATGTTCAGATTGGTGGCACCCACATGGCCCCGCTGCATGGGCGTGAGCACCTGAATCTTGTTCCGGTCCAGATGATAAGCCTTGGGCAGACGGTCGCGCACCAGACTCACAATGGTCTGTGCCACCTGTTCCGGGTCTTCCATCGGCATGAAAAAGAAGTCACTGTCCGCTCCATTGCTGACATTCGGATAAAGTCCGCGGTTAATGGCATGGGCATTCATCACGATACGGCTGGACTGTGCCTGACGGAAAATGCGGGTGAGCCGCACCACGGGGATACTCTCCGACTCGATGATATCGCGCAACACATTGCCGGCTCCTACACTGGGCAGCTGGTCGATATCGCCCACCAGCACCAGACGCATGGAATTGGGCACCGCCTTCATCAGACTGTTCATCAGAATGATGTCTATCATCGAACACTCGTCCACAATCAGCGCATCGCCTTCCAGCGGATTGTCCTCATTGCGTTTGTATCCGTCCATCGGATTGAACTCCAGCAGGCGGTGGATGGTCTTGGCCTCCATGCCCGTAGCTTCGGTCATACGCTTAGCCGCGCGTCCGGTAGGTGCCGCCAGCAGGATGCGGAGTCCTGCCGAACGCAAAGAGGCAATGATCCCTTGCGTGGTGGTGGTCTTTCCGGTTCCGGGACCTCCTGTCAGTACCATCACTTTGGAGGACAGCGCCTGACGGATGGCTGCCAACTGCACCTCATCATAGGTAATGCCACTCTGCTTGCTCAATTCTTCGGGAGCAAAACAGCCGGTCACCTGCTGATTGCGTGTGTCGGACAAAAGGGTGCGCAAGCGGTTGGCCGTGCCGCACTCCGCATAATAGAAAGGAGGCAGATAAATGGCCTCGTCCTCCAGAATCACATCCTTGGTCGCAATCATGTCGGCCAGCGCACGGCGCACCGGTTCCTCTTCGGCTTCGAGCAACGAACAGGCTGTCTTGACCAACTGTTCCTCCACGGCATACACATGTCCGTCGTTCGACAGCTGGCTCAGCGTATAGGCTATTCCGCTCCGGCAGCGGCGCAGATCGTTCTTCTCATACCCCATCTTTCCGGCGATGGTATCGGCCGTCTTGAAACCGATGCCCCAGATGTCGTCGGCCAGGCGATAGGGATTGTCCTTCACCTGGTTGATGCTCTCTTTGCCATACGCCCGGAATATCTTGGCGGCAAATGCCGTGCTCACACCATAGCCTTGCAGAAAGAGCATCACGTTTTTAATCTCTTTCTGCCGCTCCCAGCTCTCACGGATTTTCTCCACCCGTTTGGTTCCGATGCCGGGCACCTCGAGCAGACGTTCGATATCGGTTTCGATCACCTCTATCGTATCCAGTCCGAACTGGCGCACGATGAGCTGGGCGTATTTCGGACCGATGCCCTTCACCAGTCCGCTTCCCAGGTATTTTTCGATACCATAGAGGGTGGCGGGCATCACTTCCTCCCAGCTCTCCACCATGAACTGACCGCCGTATTTCTTGTCCATCTTCCAGTTGCCTTCGCAAAGCAGCACACTGCCCACGGGCACATCGAGCAACGTACCTACCAGAGTTACCGGTTCGCGATAACCCTTTACCTGAGCTTTCATCACCGAATAACCGTTCTCGGGATTCTGATAGGTGATATGCTCTATGACACAACGGATCTTTATCATGGTTACTTGTTTATTTCTTTTCTAATTGATGAAGCCCAACAGAGGGCACTTTTTCTTCGTCCGGTGCTGCCGGCAATACAGAAACTTCCTTCTCCAGCTCCCGGCGCATGCGGAACTTGAGCGGTGAAAGGCCGGCTTTCCGCACAAAGAATTTACCGAAAACCGACTGGTCGGAAAAACCCAACGCCACGGCTATTTCCTTCACATCCCAGTCCGTACTTTCCAGCATGCGGCGGGCCTCGGCACAAAGCAGTTCGGCAATATGGTCGCCTACCGTGCGCCCGGTAATCTGCTTGACCACACGCGACAGATAGGTAGACGAGATATGAAGCTGTGCTGCATAGAAAGAAATGGCATGCTGTTGCTTGTAATGCTGCACCAGCAACTTCTTGAATTGACGGAAAATCTCGTTCGTGCGGCTGACACATACCGGTGTATCGTGGTTTATGCCGCAGAGCAGTTCCGTGAGTTGCAGCAACAGAAAACTGCAAAGATGGCGCACCATGCCCGCATGATACAAAGGCATGTCCTCCAGACGCGGCGCAAACAGCGACAGCGTATTCTGCAAATAGGCAGAAGCCGCCGCATCGAGCCGGCACACCGGAGTGCGACGGCTCCCCAAAGTAACGGCCAGCTGATTGTAAAGGGCCTGTCCGTCCGGCAGACTGTCAAAATAGGCCGGGCGCAGATACAAGCCGGTAAAGGCAAAATCGGCGGACATCTCCTTCAGAACAACCTGCACACTAGGCGTCAGAACCAACAAGGTCTGTGCCTTCAGCACATAACTGCGATACACGTCCTCGGCCCGGGCTGCTCCACGGACAACCAGCAGGAAAAAGAAGCCCTGCTCCAGCAACACTTCCGGATGAGCGGAAATGTCTCCTTCCAGACGAATATAGTTTTTGCCCGCTGCACCGTCCGGCCGACGGCCCGACATCAGGTCTGTCAAATGTGGAATCATACTTTTGTTTTCCACAAAATTAAGGCTTGTTTCGTTTTCGACCAAAAAAGGTTGTTCTTTTATGAACCGAAAATCAGAAAATAGCCGGAAATTTGCACGATTTTAAAAGATAGCAAAAAACTATGAGCAAATTTCTATTGCGGCGGTACCTGTTGTTCTGCGTTTCGCTTTTTGTCAACGCGCTGGGTATTGCCTTTATCACCAAAGCAGCGCTGGGCACGTCGCCCATCACCAGTGTCACCTACGTGCTCAGTATGTTTACTCCTTTCACCATCGGACAGTGGACCATCATGCTGAACCTGCTGTTTGTACTCATCGAGCCTCTGCTGATGCAACGTGAGGAGCTGAAAAACGATTTGCGCATGTATCTGCTGCAAATCCCCATTTCGTTTTGCTTCGGCATGTTCATCGACCTGTCCATGCAACTGCTCTTCTGGCTCAACCCCACAGAATATGTAAGCATGATTACCGATCTGGTCATAGGATGCGTGATTCTGGCCGTGGGCATCGCTCTGGAGGTGAAGGCCAATGCAGCCATGATGGCCGGAGAATATTTCGTAAAGGTCATCACCCGCTGCTTCAAGGGTGAGTTCGGCTATGTCAAACTGGGCTTTGACATCACTCTGGTGGCCCTGGCCTGTGCGCTGTCCCTGCTCTTCATGTCGGGCATCTACGGCGTGCGCGAAGGAACGGTCATCTCGGCCCTGATTGTCGGTCCGATTGTTCATTTCGTCACTCCCTACTATCGTTTTCTGGACCGCTGGATTACCGCTCCCGCACCACAAGGCGGCGGAACGGAAAAGCCCGAAGCACAGCATACCGTCATCACCATTGCCCGCGAATACGGCAGCGGCGGTCATCTGCTGGGCGAAATGCTGTCGCGGGAACTGGGCATCAGACTCTACGACAAGGAACTGATCCGTATGGCTGCCCAGCGCAGCGGCATGAACGAGGAATACATCGTCCGCAACGAACAGTCCATCCCCTCTTTCTGGCTGAAATGTATCCTTTCGAAAAACAGCGAGCAGCCGCTCGAAGCCAGTCTTTCTTCGGACGATGTGCTGTTTGTGGCCGAAAGCAGAATCATTCAGGAAATTGCAGAACGGGAATCCTGCATCATCGTGGGGCGCTGTGCCGACTACATTCTAAAAGACTATCCGAAGGTCATCAAGATTTTCTGCTACTCGGATGTGGCCAGTGCCGTGGAGCGCTGCACCAAGGAATACGGTCTGAAACCGGAAAACGCCGAGAAGGAAATCCGCAGCGTAAACCGCAACCGCATCCATCATTATGAATACTATACCGGCGAGCGGTGGGGTGAGCCGCATCACTACCACCTGATGCTGAACACCGGAAGCATCGGACTGGAAACGGCATGCGCTTTGGTAAAAGGAATCTGGGCACGGATGCAGGAGCCTGTTGCCTCATGAAACGGTCGGCCATGCCGGAAGTAAAAAATGTCCTCCGGCAGCTCGAAAAAAAATCATCAAGATGATTCTGCATTTTGATTGAGATGATTTTTGAATTTCATCAAAATGATTTTTCCATAGGGTTTATATCAACAGGAAAGCCCTTCAGAAGTTCGGTTTCCGGAACTTTTGAAGGGCTTGATTTTTTAATCGGTAACGGACTTACTGCGAAACCTGTCCCTGACGCAGAATCCGCATGAATTCCTCTCCGGTGATGGTCTCCCGCTCCATCAGATAGGCGGCAGCCTGGTGCATCACTTCCAGATGGGAGGAAATCAGATCACGGGCTTTCTGATGGGCTTCCTGAATCAGACGCAACACTTCGCGGTCGATGTCCGCAGCCGTTTCTCCCGAACAGGTCAGCGAGGTGTCGCCACCCAGATAGGCATTGTTCACAGTTTCCAGTCCCATCATGTCATAGCGGTCGCTCATGCCGTAGCGGGTAATCATGGCCCGTGCCAGACGTGTAGCCTGTTCGATATCGTTGGACGCTCCGGTAGTCACGGTGTGCAGCACCACCTCTTCGGCCGCACGTCCTCCGGTGAAGGTCACAATCCGGTTGAACAACGTATCGCGGTTCATCAGCAGCTGTTCGCCTTCGTCCACCTGCATGGTGTAGCCCAACGCGCCCGAAGTACGCGGTATGATGGTAATCTTGTGCACAGGCGCGGAGTTGGTCTGCAAGGCAGCTACCAGAGCATGACCGATTTCGTGATAGGCCACAATCTTCTTCTCGTCCGCAGAAATCACCTTGTTCTTCTTTTGGGCTCCGGCAATCACCGTCTCCACACTTTCCTCCAGATCGGCTGTCGTTACCTGCGTACGTCCCAGACGCACCGCACGCAAGGCGGCCTCATTCACCATATTGGCCAGCTCGGCTCCCGAAGAACCGGCAGTGGCTCTGGCCACAATATCCAGATTTATTTCCTCGTGTTTCACATGAGTGAGGTGCACACGCAGGATGGCCTTCCGGCCTTCCAGATCGGGCAGTTCCATCTGGATGCGCCGGTCAAAGCGTCCGGGACGCAACAGGGCCTTGTCCAGTGTCTCCGGCCGGTTGGTGGCAGCCAGAATCACAACACCCTTGCGGCCGTCAAAACCATCCATCTCCGTCAACAGCTGGTTCAAGGTCTGTTCGCGCTCATCATTCCCCGAGAAGCCGTTGTCGCGCTTCTTTCCGATGGCATCAATCTCATCAATAAAAATAATGCAGGGGGCCTTTTCATTGGCCTGCTTGAACAGGTCGCGCACCTTGGCCGCTCCCATTCCGACAAACATCTGGACAAACTCCGAACCGGATATGGCAAAAAACGGCACTTTGGCCTCACCGGCCACGGCACGGGCTATCAAGGTCTTTCCCGTTCCCGGAGGGCCCACCAGCAGAGCGCCCTTGGGAAGCGAGGCACCAATCTCGGTATATTTCCTGGGATTATGCAGAAAATCCACAATCTCACGGAGCGTATCCTTGGCTTCGTCCTGCCCGGCTACATCGGCAAAGGTGGTCTTCACATCGGCATCGGCATAGATTTTGGCCCCGCTGTTGCCGAACGACATGAAATTTCCTCCCGAGCCGAGACGGTTCTGAATGCTTTTGCTGGCCTGTCTCCAGATCAGATAAAAAATAAGTCCCGGCAATACCCACATCAACAGGAAATTAAGGATCGGAGAATTTTCCTGAGGCACAATCTCATTGAAAGCTATCTTTCCGTCGGCATTCGGGCTCTTGGCTTCCAGCAGACGATCCACCAGTTTCGGGTCGTTAATCTCGCCTGTCTGGTAGGTGCGGACCTCGCCGTTTTCGGCCAATGCTGTAAAGAATATCTGATTGCTCTTGATCATGACATCCTTCACCCGGCCACTGTCCACCAAAGCGATAAAATTGCCATAGTCCGTGGTGACGATGCGCCCTTTTCCGAATCTGGGAAACACCAGACCGTTTAAAAACAAAACAATCAGAATGCCCAGTAAAAAACCGTAATAAGGATTTGTCTTCCTTACATTTCGTCTCTCTTTCTTCATACCTTATTCATTATTTGAGAATCGGAACAAAAATAACAATTCGCCCCAAAGAAGCGGTCGTCAAAAAGGAATGAAAAGTGTGCCAAATGTCTCATATTCCAGATACCCACAAAATGGTAACAAAAACCGTAATCGGGGTATCGCCGCATTTCCGTTTTTTCGATATGTTTGCCGTATCAGAAAGAACGGTTTATGACATCAACAACTAACAGACAATGCTTATGAAGAAAACTGCAATCTTTTTACTCATTCTCATGGCCTGCACCTCGCTGCCGGCATGCAGTCCTGCGGAGGATGAGCCGGTGCCTCCTCCCACTCAGGAAGAACAGACCGGAAATGACTCAACGGATGTGCCGGACGGCGAAGGTACAACTCCGGAGGATAGTATCCCCGAAAGCCCGGCACCCAATGACAGCATTCCAAGTGAGAACCAACCCGAAGAAGAAGATGATGATGAAAAAGGAGAAATTATGGAGAAGAACAAAATCAAACTGACCGTAAACGGCAAATCCTTTACGGCGACTTTAGAAGAGAACTCCTCGGCAGAAGCCCTGCGCCAGCTGCTTGAGAAAGGAGATCTGAACATACGGATGAGTGATTACGGAAACATGGAGAAAGTGGGCTCTCTGGGTACTTCCCTGCCCCGCAACGACCGGCAGACAACCACACGTCCGGGTGATCTGATTCTCTATCTGGGAAACTCTTTCGTGATCTATTATGATACGAATTCCTGGAACTTTACGCGTCTGGGACGACTGGACGGTGTCTCTACCCGTCAGGAAGTACTGGAACTGCTGGGCGGAAAAGGGGACGTAACAGTACACCTCTCTGTCAAATAGAACTTTGCCCAAAAATTCATGTCTTGTCTTTGCTACTGTTAAAGTCCCCCTGCAAGGTCCTGATGCCTTTCCGCTCCGGCGGGAAGGAGCAGGACCTTGCTTTTTTTATGAAATAATCCCGGAAAACAAATTCCGGTTTGCCGAACATTTTGTACCTTTAACTGAAAATACAAGAATGAACGAACTACAAAAAGAAAAGACAATGAAAGGAAAACTGATTTTTATCACCGGAGCCACAAGCGGCATCGGCGAGGCTTGTGCCCGTAAATTTGCCGCAATGGGCAGCAACCTGATTCTGAACGGACGAAATACCGAAAAGCTGGAAGCTCTGAAAAAGGAACTTACCGCGCAGGGCGTAGAAGTACTCACCCTGCCGTTTGATGTGCGCAACCGCGAAGAGATGCGCCGCGCCGTGGACTCATTGGAGGGAAAATGGCAACAGATTGACGTGCTGGTGAACAATGCCGGACTGGTGCTCGGCATGGACAAGGAGCATGAAGGCTCGCTCGACGAGTGGGACATCGTCATCGACACCAACATCAAAGCGTTGCTGGCCATGACGCGTATGATTGTGCCGGGCATGGTGGAGCGCCAGAGAGGACACATCATCAACATCGGTTCCATTGCGGGCGACGCGGCCTATGCCGGAGGCAGTGTGTACTGCGCCACCAAGGCTGCCGTAAAGGCGCTTTCGGACGGACTGCGCATTGATCTGGTAGACACCCCACTGCGCGTGACGAATGTCAAGCCGGGCATGGTGGAGACGAACTTCTCCGTAGTGCGTTTCCGCGGCGACAAGGACAAGGCCGATGCGGTCTACAACGGCATCCGTCCGCTCACCGGTGAGGACATTGCCGAGGTGGTGTACTATGCGGCTTCGGCTCCCGAACATGTGCAGATAGCCGAGGTGCTGGTCATGCCGACCTATCAGGCCACAGGCACCGTTTGTCACCGTCAGTTATAGTCACCCTCTGAATCATGACAGAACTGACGAAAGGAAATCTTACCGAAGGAAGTATCACGGGCACGATGCTGCGCTTTGCCTGGCCGCTGATGCTGGGCAATCTGCTGCAGCAGTGCTACAACATTGCAGATACACTCATCGTGGGGCGTGTATTGGGAGCGGAAGCACTGGCTGCGGTAGGCTCCTCATACACGCTCATGATATTCATCACCTCTATCTTCATCGGGCTGTGCATGGGATGCAGCGCCGTGTTCTCCATGCAATACGGCGCCGGAGACCTGAAAGCACTGCGGCAGAGTATCTACTCTTCGATATTGCTGGTGGGCGGCACTACCCTGCTGCTTAATGCCGCTTCCCTGATTTGGCTCTCGCCCATCATCCGTCTGTTGCAGACCCCGGCTGAAATCGTAGACCTGACCTATCGCTATCTGTTCATCATCCTGCTGGGCATGATTCCCGTAGGTATCTATAATTTTTATGCTTTCCTGCTCCGTGCGGTAGGCAATTCGGTGGTGCCGCTTCTCTTTCTGGCCGTATCGGTGGTGCTCAACATCGGACTCGATCTTCTGTTTGTACTGGGCATCAGGATGGGAGTGGAAGGAGCGGCGCTGGCCACGGTCATAGCCCAAAGCATAGCGGCCGGCGGCATTCTGCTCTACACACGCATCCGGTTTCCGGAACTCAATCTGACACGAAGCGACTGTGTGGTCAAGGCACAATCCCTGAAACGGGTGGCCTCGTATGCCTTCCTGACGTGCGTGCAACAGTCGGTGATGAATTTCGGCATTCTGATGGTGCAGGGCCTTGTCAACAGTTTTGGCACCCGGGTGATGGCCGCCTTTGCAGCCGCAGTCAAGATTGACTCCTTTGCCTATATGCCGGTGCAGGACTTCGGCAACGCCTTCTCTACCTTCGTGGCCCAGAACTACGGTGCCGGACGCACGGAACGCATCCGTCGGGGCATCTGCAGCGCGGTGTGGGTCACCACGGCCTTCTCTCTGGCGGTTTCGTCCATCGTCTACGGCACGGCTCCCGCGCTGATGAAAATATTTGTGGCTCCGGAGGAAACGGAAATCATTGCCATCGGAACGGAATATCTCCGCATCGAAGGCAGTTTTTATGTGGGCATCGGCTATCTGTTTCTGCTCTACGGACTTTATCGGGCAGTATGCCTGCCTTCCATGTCGGTGGTGCTCACCGTAATCTCTCTGGGCACCCGTGTGGCATTGGCCTATGCACTGGCGGCTGTTCCCGGCATCGGCTATACGGGCATCTGGTGGGCCGTTCCCATCGGTTGGGCCTTGGCCGACATCGTGGGTGTAGCCTATTATCGGCACATCCGGCAACGCCTTTACAGAATAGCTCTATGACTCGATTTCCAGAGCCTGCATCTGTTCTTTGGTTATGCCGAATCGTTTGCCGTAATTGGTCCAATATCTGTTGGCCGCCCACTGGAAGATTTTTTTGGGTAAAGGCATCGTGGCGCAATAGGTACGATAAGTACCCTGCGCCACCGAGCGGGCCAGCTTCCGGATGCTCCGCACCGCAATAAAGCGAAAAGGAGTATCCAGAATGGCCTCGCCGCTGCCCAGCATCAACTGCGCTCCCAGGCGGTAGCCGTTGCGACGGCAGAACAGCTCCATCATCTGCAGGGCCACTTTGTTTTGTTCATGCTCCAGAAAACCGCAATTGATCAGGATGGAGATGACCGGTTTGCGCTGCGGCGGATTTGCTTCAAGCACTTTCAAGAATTGAAGTAAACCTGCCGGAAGGGCATCGGCATACAGAGGAAAGGCCAATAGCAAATCGGAATATCCGTCCATAGCGGCACATAAATCCAGATGATTCTTCTGGGTAATATTCTGATAGACTACCTCGCCGGAAGAATAACGCATAAAGATTTCGGCATAGCGTTTGGAATTGGATTTCGGTGCCCGCGGGCTCCCGTTCAGAATCAGAACTTTTCCCATTGTGCAACAATTTCATGAGCCAGGCCGTCCACCTGTGACTCGGTTGTAAACAGTATCTCAAAACTCTCCAGATTCATGTTGTATGCATTGCGCCGGACCAGCTGACGGAAAATCTGACGCTCCTCCTCTTCTATCATCGTGTCGGCATAGGCAAGTATCGTTGCCTTCTTGGGCAACACGGCACGCTGCACATGATGCGTCTCGCGGCAATGAATGCGAATAAAAGCCTGCTGCACCGGAATGGCCCGTTCGAGCATGGTTTTCATCGGCACATCATAGCTGCCATAGCACACCCGGCTGACATAAAGCAGCGTGTCGCTGGCAGCAATGCAGGGATAAATGCGGGTGGCATCATCCCGAATCACACAACGGCCGGGAGTCTTCGTCCAACAGCCAAAGCAACCGACACAGTTGGAAATCTGCTGTGAAGACAGATCAAAATAACGGATGCCCTCGGCGGGTATGGAGAAAGACAAGGGTCTGTCGCTTAAAATCAGTTTCATGTTTTTAGCGCCGATCAGCATTGTCCGGTGAAAAGACGAGTTTCTGCACACGATGGTTCTTGCCCTGCTTCAGACGAACCAGATATAATCCCTTTTTCAAGGCTGACAGCGAAATGCTGCCTCCGGCCGAAATAACGGCACGCTGCACAAAAGCACCGGCAGCAGAATAGATTTCCACCTGTACCGGACCGGCGGACTGAGGGGCTTTCACCTGCAGACGACCGGCAACGGCCTCTACAGCCAGCGTATTGCCGGACTGGGCCAAAGAAGCGACTCCGACAGTGGCACCCGAATCCCGCAAATCAACCGTTATCTTAGACAACGAGTCATCCACACGGAATTCCTGCTTCTTCAAAACTTCTCCGCTCGTGGAAAGGACTTCCAGAGTATAGTTCTTATGGGATAACAGACAGGCTTTCAACTTTTCTCTCACAGCCGGATATCCTTCAACAACCCCTGTCTCCGTACCGTCACTGATCCGATAAGTCAAAGGCTGGAACTTCATCGCCTCATCAACCAATACTTCCACCGGTAAAGAAACATAATCCCGATAGTCCAGGGTTACCGAAACATCCGTGTCTCCCACCGTAAAATCTTCTTTACGCAAAAGAGTCAGCAAATCCGGATTGGTATCGGCCAAATCGGCAAACAGACAATAAGATCCCTTTTCCAGAAATTCACCGGAATAAAAGCGGCCATCGACCACCTGATAAAAAGGAGGTAAATAAGAATCGGGCAAATTCAATGATTTGAAAGAAACACGATGAAAATCGGACGCCTTCGCTTTCAGGTTCAGATTCTGTGGGGCCGTAGACACCTCAAAATTCTGGAAACGGGTGCGAACCGCTTCTCCCGACTGCATCTGGGCATCCAGACTGCAAGCATATTGCCCGGATGGCAGCAGCAAATACATCTGATCGGAAGCAAAAGACATCGACCAGAGCTTGTCCGACTGGTTATTTCCCAACAGCAATATGCCTTTTGACAGTCCGCTCAGGGTAGCCGTCACCGTTACCGGAACCAGCTCATTCAGATCCAGATTTATAATGGTATCGCGACGAAGCGTTTGCGGCAAAGAACAGTTGATATGTGCAAACACTTCGCGCCGGTTGAACTCCAGGTCTGCCAACGAGGCATTTACCTCTACCTCATGAGCTTTTCCGACAGGGACATTTTCCACTGTCAGCACGGCATACTTCTCCGGGGTCAACGTTTCCGTCACAGCCGGCTTCTGGTTGCCAACGGTGCAGGTGGCCTCATCAAAATACCAGAACTCATCGCTCTTCATTTTCAGGCGTACTTCCACCCGGATCGTTTCCGAAGCCGGTTGCTCGGACAACGGCTGTGCCTGCATCCGGACATGGGTATATGGTAAAACAAAACTTGCTAAAAGAAAGGAACAAATAATAGTAGATCTTCTCATAATTATGATTTTATTCTTTACATGATACGATAATACAAATTGAAGGGCCAAAAATACATTCCGCAAACGAGCTGAAAAAGAGAAGATTTTGAAGAAAAGAATAAAAAACAATAATTCCAAAAGTTTTTTTACCGGATACTCAACCAACTGAAACATAAAACAACAAAAGTTGGCGATCACACCCCCTTTTCAAAAAAATTAAGGAAACAGACTCTGAAAAAACAGCCACCAATGCAAGCAATCTTCAGGATGCTTCGAAAAATCTATTTCGGGATTTCCCACAGCAACAGACCGTGTATGAGATTCATGGTTTTTTAGTTGCGGATATGCCGGTATCTCAAAAGAATTTTCTATCTTTATTCCAAAATAAACGATTATTCGCTATGGAACAAGATCCTCATTTATTAGTATATCGCGCTTCTGCCGGTTCGGGCAAAACATTTACTCTGGCTGTGGAATACATCCGCCAGCTTATCGAAGACCCGTTTGCCTATCGGCGCATTCTGGCCGTGACCTTTACGAACAAGGCTACTACCGAAATGAAAGAACGTATCCTGAGCCAGCTTTACGGCATCGCCCATAAAGACCCGGCCTCGGACGGTTATCTCAACAAAATCCGGGAGCATTCCTCCAAATCGGATGCAGAAATCCGCGAAGCCGCTGCCCAGGCATTGAAAAATATCATCCATGACTACAGTCGTTTCCGCATCGAAACGATTGACTCTTTCTTCCAGTCGGTGATGCGCAATCTGGCTCGCGAACTGGAATTGGGCGCTAATCTGAATATCGAACTGAACAACGGCGAAGTGCTGAGCGATGCCGTCGACTCCATGATCGAAAAACTGGACCGCCGCTCTCCGGTGCTCCACTGGCTGCTGGAATATATCGAAAACCGCATCAGCGACAACAGCCGGTGGAATGTATCGGGCGAAATCAAGTCGTTCGGAAAAAACATCTTCAACGAGGTGTATCTGGAGAAAGGACAGAATCTGCGCGAGAAACTAGGAGATACTTCATTCATTGCCGGATATCGCAAACGCCTGAATCTGCTGAAACAGGAAACGGAGGAAATCATGCAGGGATTCAGCCAACATTTTGAGGAAGTACTGGAACAGCACGGTCTGGAGCCGAACGACCTGAAGAGCGGAAAAAACGGTATCGGCAGTTATTTCCGGAAACTGGCCAACGGCAACTTCAAGGAAGATGTGCGGAATGCCACCGTGGAGAAATGTCTCGAAGCACCGGAAAACTGGACCACCAAGACTTCCGTCAACAAGGATGTCATCATCGGACTGGCACAGTCGGAGCTGATGGAAACGCTGGCTACCGCCGAGGAACTGCGTCCACGGGCCAATCTGAAAGTAAACTCCTGCTCACTGGCCTCACGCTATCTGTATAACCTGCCCCTGCTGGTGCATATCGATCAGGAGGTGCGCCTGTTGAATGAGGCGCACAACCGTTTTCTCCTGTCGGACACAAACGCTCTGCTTCACGGACTGATCCGCGAAGGCGATGCCTCGTTCATCTATGAGAAAATCGGTACGACCATCGACGTGGTGATGATTGACGAGTTTCAGGATACCTCTCGCATGCAGTGGGAAAACTTCCATCTGCTGCTGGAAGAGTGTCTGGCACAGAAGGACGGCAGTCTGATTGTGGGCGACATCAAGCAGAGTATCTACCGCTGGAGAAACGGAGACTGGCGTATTCTGGCCGGACTGGACCGAGACCCGAGTTTCCGCGTACGCACCCAGACGCTGGATACCAACTGGCGAAGCGAAGCAAATATCATTCATTTCAACAATCTGTTCTTTGAAGAAACCTGCCGACAACTGGCGCAGGAGGATGCCAGCATCGGCAAGGAGGGCTATCCGCAAATACTGGATATTTATCAGGATGTGGCGCAGAAAACACAAAAGCAGGAAAAGGGCTTTGTGCGGGTTTCGCTCATTCCCGACAACCGGAATCGGGAGGCTTATCAGGAAACCGTATTGCACGAATTAGGCAAACAGGTGGACGAGCTGGTGCAGAGCGGTATCCGCGAGAATGAGATTGCCATCCTGATTCGAAAGAACAACCTGATTCCGCTCATTGCGGACTATTTCGACAAGAATACACCTTATCATATTGTATCGGATGAGGCTTTCTGCATGGATGCTTCTACAGCGGTGTGCATGCTGGTGGACTGCCTGCGCTATCTGGCCAATCCGGACGACCGCATCGCCTGTGCCCGTCTGGCTGTGGCTTACCAGCATGATGTTCTGGAAAAGGATATTGACCTGAACACCGTTTTGCTGAACCGGGTGGAAGACTATCTGCCGCAAGCCTTTACCGGACAACTGGAGAAATGGCGTCTGTTGCCGCTGTACGAACTACTGGAACAGCTCTTCATTCTCTTTGAAATGAAACGGATTCAGAAGCAGGATGCCTATATCTGTGCGTTCTATGATGCCGTGACCGAATATCTGCAGAACAAATCGTCGGAACTGACGGCTTTCATCACCTACTGGGACGAGACGCTGCATGCCAAGACAATTCCTTCGGGAGAACTTTCGGGCATCCGCATCCTTTCCATTCACAAATCCAAGGGACTGGAGTTCCACACGGTACTGCTGCCGTTCTGCGACTGGAAAACGGAGAATGAAACCAACAATCATCTGATTTGGTGCACCGTGCCGCAAGACCAGCAGGTGGCTCCCGTTTTCGATGAACTCGACCTCATTCCGGTAAACTATTCATCGGCCATGAAAGAATCCGTGTTCCGCGACAGTTATCTGGAAGAGCAACACAATCTTTGGGTGGACAATATGAATCTGCTTTACGTGGCGTTTACCCGTGCCTGCCAAAACCTGTTTGTATGGGGACGACAGGGAGGAACGGGCACCGTGTCGCAATGGCTGGAAGAAACCTTGCTGGCTCTCTCGGCACGTGACAAAGTCACCTTGAGCCAGGAAGAAGCAGCCAGTGAAACGGACAACGAAGAAGAGTCGGCCACTACAACCATCTTTGAATATGGAACACTTGCAGCTCCCGAACGGAAGGAGAAGGAAAGTGATAAATCCGCCTCGGCCAACCGTCTGACTGCCCCGCGCACAGCCGTTACCATCTCTTTGGATTCCTTACAGGAACAAACCGACATTGAGTTCCGACAGTCCAACCGTTCGGCTGCTTTCATTGATACCGAAGGCGATGAGGACGAGGTAAACTACGCCGACCGAGGAAGTCTCCTGCACTATCTCTTTGCCTGCATCAAACAGGCCGATGACCTGGAAGGTGCCTTGGAGCAACTGCGCTTCGAAGGTCTGTTCCGCTCGGAAGAAGAGGAAGCCCAGGTGGCCCGCATTGCCCGCAAGGTATTGGACATGCCCCAAATCAAGGATTGGTTCGGTCCGGAATGGGAAGTATATAACGAATGTACCATCATCAGCCCGACAGCAGACGGCGGCGTCCGCTCCGAGCGACCGGACCGTGTGATGAAAAAGGGCGACCGCCTGGTGGTGATTGATTTCAAGTTTGCCCGCAAGAATCCCCGTCATGCCGAGCAGGTACGCGAATACATGCAACTCCTGCACCAGATGGGTTATGAGCAGGTAAGCGGATTCCTGCTCTATGGATACAGTCAGGAACTGGAAGAGATTACGGAATAAAGTGTCCCACAAAAACAAACAACAAATGGAAACTTTCTTAAAGCAAGTAGCAATAGACCTATATAAGAAGACCGGCGGCGACCTGTCGCACACCGCCGTGGTCTTTCCAAACAAACGTGCGGCCCTGTTCTTCAACGAGTATCTGGCGCAGGAAGCCGGTCACCCCATCTGGTCACCGGCCTATGTAAGCATCAGCGAACTGTTCCGCCAATGCTCCTCCCTGCAAATCGGCGACCCTGTAAAACTGGTGTGCGAGCTCTACAAGATTTTCCGGAACGCCACTGGAAGCCAGGAATCTCTCGATGCCTTTTACTACTGGGGCGAGCTGCTCATCAGTGATTTTGACGATGCGGACAAGAATATGGCCGACACGAAAACCCTGTTCAGCAACCTGAGCGAGCTGAATGAACTGACCGACCGTGAAGAGTTTCTCGAGGAGGGGCAGAAGGAGGCACTGAGCCAGTTCTTCCGGAACTTCTCCATCAAGCAGAGCACGGAACTGAAAGACCGCTTCTCGCGCCTGTGGTCACAGTTGGGAAACATCTACCGCGAGTTCCGGGATGTGCTGCACCGCCAGGGACTGGCCTACGAAGGAATGCTCTATCGGGAAGTCATCGAACAACTGGATGTCACGACGCTTCCTCATCAGCACTATGTGTTCGTGGGATTCAACGTACTGAACAAGGTGGAGCATACACTCTTTACACGCCTTCATGAAGCGGGCATGGCCTCTTTCTACTGGGACTATGATGAATTCTATCTGCAGAAGCATCCGCACGAGGCCGGCGAATTCATCCGTCGCAATCTTCGGGATTTCCCGTCCGAACTGCCGCCGGAACTTTTCAAGAATCTGAACAGCCCGAAGGAGATCACTTATGTGGAGTCCTCAACCGAAAACGCCCAAATCCGTTATCTGCCCCAATGGCTCGGCGAGAATCTTACCGAACAGGAAAAGGAAACGGCGGTAGTCCTCTGCAACGAGGCACTGTTGCCTTCCATGCTTCACGCCCTGCCCGGTGAGGTGCGCCACGTAAACATCACCATGGGATTCCCCATGTCGCAGACACCGGCCTACAGTTTTCTGAACGCGTTGCTGCAACTGCACACCGAAGGCTACAACCCCAACAACGGACGCTTTCTCTTTGCCGAGGTGGTGAGTCTGCTGAAGCATCCTTATACCCGCATGCTCTCGGAGCAAGCCGATGAACTGGCCCGCAAGCTGACCACGGACAACCGTTTCTTTCCGCACCCTTCCGAACTGCAACAGGACGAGGTGCTCCGATTGCTCTTTACCCCACGCACACAGAATGCCGCCCTGTGCCAACTGGTGAGCGATGCGCTGAAACAGGTGGCCTTGGTGTATAAAAACAAACCGAAGGAAAAGGACAACGAGGCCTTTGACCAGCTCTACCGCGAAGCGCTGTTCAAAGCCTATACCCAGATTAACCGTTTCCACTCTCTGATCGAAAGCGGAGAACTGGAAGTCACGCCACAGACATTGGTGCGACTGGTCAATCGGGTGATGTCTTCCAGCAGCATTCCTTTCCACGGCGAACCGGCCATCGGACTGCAGGTGATGGGTGTGCTCGAAACCCGTAACCTGGACTTCCGTCATCTGATTCTGCTTTCCGTGAACGAAGGACAGTTGCCTAAAGCCGGCGGCGACACGTCCTTTATTCCGTACAATCTGCGCAAGGCTTTCGGCATGACCACCATCGATCATAAGATTGCGGTGTTCGCGTACTATTTCTACCGCCTGTTGCAACGTGCCGAAAAGGTCAGTCTGGTTTACAACACCACCAGCGACGGTCTCAACCGTGGAGAAATGTCGCGCTTCATGCTCCAGTTCCTCATCGAATGGGGCTATGACATCAAACGAGTCAAACTCGAAGCCGCGCAATCCCCACAGGGAAGCGAAGAGATTCTCATCCGCAAGACTCCGGAAATCATGAAGCGTCTGCAAAGCATCTACGACCAGCGGGTGAATCCTCGGGCCCTGATTTCTCCGTCGGCTCTGAACTGCTATATGGACTGTTCACTGAAGTTCTATTATAAATATGTGGCCGGCCTCACCGCTCCCGAAGAGGTCAGCGCCGAAATCGACTCGGCTTTGTTCGGAACCATCTTCCATGATGCCGCCGAACATATCTATAAGGATCTGACGGCCCGCAACGGAGTCATCACCCGCCAGCTGTTGACGGACCTGCTCAGCAAAGAGCAGGAACACACGCTGCGAGAGTATATCGACCGCGGATTCCGTGAGCACTTCTTCAATCTTCCAGAGAACGAGCGACCGGAATATAACGGTATCCAGTACATCAATTCCGAAGTGATCTACCGCTACATCCGTCAGCTATTGGAGAAAGACCTCCAATATGCTCCTTTCTCATTGGTCGGTTCAGAAGTAAAAGTGCGGGAGAATATCCGCATTTCCACCCCGAAAGGTGAGATTCACAGTTGCATCGGCGGTACAATCGACCGCATGGACTTAAAGGAAAACTGCCTGCGCATCGTAGACTACAAAACGGGAGGAAAGAGCGGTTCCACCACCAGTGTTGAGGCCTTGTTCGAACCGTCCAAGAACCGTTCGGGCTACATTTTCCAGACATTCCTCTATGCCGCCATTTTGTGTGAGCAGTCTGAAGAGAAATTCAAGGACAAAGACATCACGCCGGTATTACTCTATATCCACGAAGCGGCCAATGAAGACTATTCTCCGGTCATCAAGATGGGTGAAGCCCGCAAGAAAGAAGAGGTAACCGATTTCCGGAAATTCAATACGGACTTCCGCACGCATCTGAAAACACTGCTCGAAGAGATTTTCAATCCCGACGGTGATTTCCGGCAGACCGAGATAGAAGAGAAATGCGCTTACTGCGATTTCAAGAATTTATGTAAGAAATAAACAAGACTCAGATAAGACGATCAACCAGTCATTCTGATAAATGATAAAGAAAAACAGATCATGGAACATCAAACAATACAGAGTCCCGATTTTCAGGGAAAAGTGTGCGTGATTACCGGCGGGGCTGCCGGTATCGGCCGCTGCCTGACCGAAACCTTTGCCACGTTGGGCGCACGCGTGTACTATATTGACAAGCAACTGCATGACGAGCCTCATCCCGAAACCGTACGGGAACAGATATTTTCTTTTGAGGGTGACATTGCCGAAGAAGAAACCCTAAACCGTTTTGCCGACTGGGTGCTGGAACGGGAGGATCAGATTGATATTCTCATCAACAATGCCTGTCTGATGCTCGGTGGTGTCCTGTCAGGATGCAGCTATGCCGATTTCCTGTATGTGCAACGGGTTGGAGTCGCTGCCCCCTACTGGCTGACCCAACGCTTCAAGGAACACTTCCGCAAGGGAGCGAGCATTGTCAACCTCTCCTCTACCCGAGCCTTCCAATCACAGGCCGACACCGAAAGCTATTCGGCCGCCAAAGGAGGCATCACAGCGCTGACTCATGCCTTGGCCGTCAGTCTGCGAGGCATAGCCCGGGTCAACGCCATAGCACCGGGCTGGATCGAAACGCAGCCTTATCATCCCGAACAGAGCGGTGAAACTCCGGAATATGCTCCGGCCGATCTGTTGCAGCATCCTTCGCAGCGCATCGGTACTCCCGAAGACATTGCCCGTGCTGCCGTATTCCTCTGCCAGCCGGAAAATGATTTCGTAAACGGAATCTGCCTTACGGTGGACGGAGGCATGACGCATCAAATGATTTACCACAACGACTGTAACTGGAAGATGGACGTATGAAACACATTGAAATCAACACACCCGAAGAAGCTCTCCAACTGTTGAAGAGCAAGAAACACATTAAAGGATATGCCTTCCAAAGCATCGATTTCAGTCCGTTCAAGGCAGAAGCGGCAGCATGCACTTTCCAGAACTGTCTGTTCTTGGGCGGTCATCTGCCTTTGGACATGCAGCGGGCCGTGGAAACGGAGAATCTGGTTTTTCCGAACATACAGGTGCCTTTCAATCCTTTTATCGGGCATCTGTATGATGCCTTCACGCTCTATGCCCACTACGTACCCGGACAACCGGAAACCTTCAAGCAGACATTCGATCAGATTGTCTACCGTCATTACCTCACGCTCGGCAAGGAAATGTCATCGGCCATCGACATTAAGGAAACTCTGGCACGCACCCTGCACGACCATTCCATCAGCAACGCCCTGCATGAGTTTTTAAGTCAGTACGACGAACGGAGCATTGTGGGCATCATGGGCGGTCACGGTCTGAAACGCACGGACACCTGTTACCGACAAATCGTCAGCCTCAGCAAACAGCTCACCGAAGAGGGTTTTCTGATGATCAGCGGCGGAGGTCCCGGAGCGATGGAAGCCACCCATCTGGGTGCGTGGATGGCCGGAAAGACAGAAGCAGAACTGACAACAGCTCTGGAGATTCTGGAACAGGCCCCCACCTTTGACCATCCGCTCTGGCTCGACACCGCCTTCGAGGTGATGCAACGCTTCCCTCAGACACAGTACCAGAGCCTGGGCGTCCCCACATGGCTCTACGGTCATGAACCGGCCACACCCTTTGCCACCCACATAGCCAAGTATTTCGACAACAGCATCCGCGAGGACGGCATTCTGACCATCGCCAAGGGAGGCATCGTCTACACCCCGGGCAGCGCCGGCACCATGCAGGAGATTTTCCAGGATGCCACGCAGAACCATTACGAAAGCTTCGGGTATGCCAGTCCGATGATTTTCATGGGCGAGGAGTTCTGGACACAGGAAATTCCGGTCTACCCCTTGTTGAGTTCTTTGATGGAACGGGGCAGATACCGGAATCTGTTACTTACTCTGACCGACAAGCAAGAGGAGATGGTAAGCGTGCTGAAGGCATTCCGCAATGCATCGCCCCAAGAGTCCTAATCCCACATGAACTCTTCATTACTTTGATCATTCAGGTCTATACACGCCTCTTCAGCAAACAGCGCTTTCCCCTCGGAGCAACATTCCTGCAAAAACAGCTGAAAATCCGGATGACCGTAAAAAATATAAGTCGTGTGAATACCGGGGAAAAAATTCCGAAGCCGGTTTATCTGCCGTTTTATCGCCTGGAGCTTATCCAGGCGGTAATTCGGTTCCGGAAAGGCAATCAGCACCACCTTAGGCATTGATTTCTCCAGTTTCGCAGCCACCTGCTTCCAGCGTACTTCTCCCGAAATCAGATCATCAATACTCAGTTCTGCTATCGGAGCAGTATAATAAGAATCATCATTCAGATAGGCACCCAGAATCTTTTCAGCGAAATACCGTGCCTCTTCTTTTTTTCCGCTTACGGCCAGAAATCTTTCGGAATCCGTCTGTAGATATCTGCGATGCAGCAGACGGACAAGCTTGAGCAGTACAGACCGGTTAAAGTTCTTCTGACAGAACTCATCCCACGCAGAGCATTTCATCATATAGGCCGCAAAGAACCATTTCTCGGACGACGGATCCAAATCTTCCAAATCTACCCGAGTAAAGTGATAATACACATCATTAATCTTTCCGAACCAAATTGGATAACTATTCCGATAAACGAAAATATATAAAGGCGACTCTCGATTGTAAAAAAACACAGGTACTTGAAAATTGATTCGTCGCGGGCCTTTCCCACCCAAATATCGGGAACTTACTCCTTGCAGAAAAAGGTTATCCGAAAAAATACGTATTGACAGTTCATAAGTTTCGGGTGGAAACTCCGGAAACATCAATTGAATATCCAAAAAGTCGTCAACATATTCAGGTTGATAATTATCAGGTTCTTCCAAAAACCATTGAACACGTAAATAAGTTTTTTCTTCCATAAAACAACAAATTAATAGGATTAAACATACATTTTTGATAAAAAAAGGAAACCATGCTTCCCAAGCTTATTGTATTTCTTCCGAAACGTCTTCCTTATCGGATACATTCATCAGAAACTTTTCTTGGGAAACATACAAAAAGACCTCTCCTTCCCCAGTCGAAAGAGAGGTATGCATCCAGTAAGTCAAAGAGCACAGCAATCCTGTCCGCCGCAAACTGCGGCAGCATTCCGGATGATGATTTCCTTTTCACTAATGGAGTTTTCTACCACCGGAATCAGCAAAGCATAAAGAATTGCTTGTTTTGCATCTTTGAATACTGTTTGTTGTTTTATGTTTTATTGAACTAAAGGATAAGGCGCAGACTGCGCCCTACTCCGTTGCAAATATAGTTTGTGATTTCGCGTTTTGCAAGAAAAATTGAAAAAGAATTTACGAATCACGTAAAAAACTATCCTTCTTTCTCATTTCTCAAATCACTCAGTTTTTTCCCCTGATAACTGAAATATTTAGGTCCTTGGTAAGTTCCGGAAGCGGTTTGCATTTCCTCCGGAAGGAAATTCGCCGTAAAAGCAGAAAGGCTGTACAAACGTCCGTCGTATTCAATCTTATCATCACTGGCCACACGGACAGAAAGATTCAGAGGATCAAAAGTTACGGTATCACCTACGTTCAAACCGATCATGTGGAATTTAAATGGCGGTTTAGGGGCTTTACGCTGTTTCTCTTTTTTCTCCTTTTCGAACTTATGGTCCTCTTCCTTATTTTTACTGACAACAGGCTTGCCGTCTATGTATATCGTCAGCTCTGCATCATCCAGCAAATCCGCAATATCACGCATGATATCCAAGGCTACAGAAGGAGCAATATTGAAGAACTCACGGTTCTGTCTGATGCGCAAATCGGTCAACCGGTCTATCTGTTTGTGTATTTGTTTCTCAACTTCAGAATACTTGCGTGTTCTTAAAGTGGCATAAATTTCAAAAGGCAAAGGCACCGCCGTATTGTCCAACTCCTTACTGCGAACATCTACCGGCCGGGAACTTTTTCCTATTTTTACCCAATCCGCACGGAAACTGGGATTGGTCAAGATATATACATAACCTAATTTGTCTTTTTCCATAATTACGTTTTTCATTTCATATTACAAAAATAGGCAAATGAATTTATATGCCTTATAAAAAGACTCTTTTTCTTTGTTTTTGTAAAACTGTGACTTTTCTTTTATACCTTTGCATCAAGAAAACAAAAGCAGAAAGTCATGAAGATTGTATTGGCCATAGATTCGTTCAAAGGTTGCCTCAGTTCGCAAGAGGTAGAAGAAACATTTGCCGGAGCTCTGCAACAGCAGGGTGCCGAAGTCATAGCCCTGCCCATGTCGGACGGAGGGGAAGGAATGCTCGAAGCTTTTATCTCGGCTCTGCAAGGTAGCTTTATAGATGCACCAGCTCACGATCCGTTGATGCGCCCTATCCGCGCCCGTTATGGACGGACTGCTGACGGTATGGCAGTAATCGAAACGGCACGGACTTGCGGACTCACTCTCATGACGGCAGAAGAACGCAATCCGCTTCTCGCCACTACTTACGGTGTCGGTGAGCTGATTGCCCATGCCATAAAACAAGGTTGCCGTAACTTCATCATCGGACTGGGAGGAAGCGGAACCAGTGATGCCGGAATGGGAATGCTTCAGGCTTTGGCTGATATCTTTACCACCGATCAAAAAATAGAGGAACTTCCGGACAGTTGTCTGAAAGAATGCCATTTCACATTGGCTTGCGACGTACGCAATCCGTTGTATGGTCCGCACGGAGCCGCGCATATCTTCGGTCCGCAAAAAGGGGCTACCCCCGAAATGGTCTGCCAGCTGGATGAACGGGCCAAACGGTTTGCGCAAGAATCAGCCCGACGAATGGGAAAAGACTTGTCGCAACATCCCGGTGCCGGAGCTGCCGGCGGACTGGGTTATGCCTTTCTGCAATATTTCCACACCCGCATGGAATCCGGAGCCGACCTGCTGCTCGATCTCATACACTTTGACCAACAACTAAAAGGAGCAGATCTGGTGATTACCGGAGAAGGTCATGCCGACCGCCAAACACTTATGGGCAAACTACCCGAACGCGTTCTGCGCCGCGCCCAAAAGCAGAACATTCCCGTTTGGCTTTTTGCCGGACAGGCTGACGATACAGCCCGACTGCTTGAAGCCGGCTTTACTAAAGTGGCCAGCATTACTCCTAAAGAAATGCCGCTTGAAGAAGCTCTGCAAGCTGAAACGGCAAAGAGGAATATCAGAAAGTTTATATTCGAAAAACTTCTTTCTCCAACCTGAGAACAAGATGTTCCTTTGAATCAGGACTAATGATTATAGCATTTTAATAACAGCAGTTCGTAGATATCTTTTGCTTCCTGCTCCTTAAGACTTCTTATTGTGAATGATGTTCCATTTGTAGAAATAATCAGTTTTAATCGGTGGGTATATGAAGTAAAGGGCGTAGCAACCAACCGTACAACTTCTATATCGTTATACTTTATATAGTTGCATACCTTAGCGAATTTTCCATTACTTACTTTTATGTAATCTTCCTTCAGCTGGATATAACTCTGACGTACCGCCAAAAGTCCCTTAACTAAAGAAATCATCATATATATTAATGGAACAAAAAGCCAAACATATAACCCGTAATAACATAAAACTATAGCAATAGAAAAAGCAATCATGACATCAAACATAATGGTATATCCCAAGAAGCCATAGCCAGATTGAGCAGATAAAATTGTCGACGACGAATTATAATCTTTTCCCAACCACCAGTTTAGTAAATCACCATCATGTGAAGAGCCGTAAATCTTTATCTCTGTACCATTTTTCTTATCTGTAGCATTAAATGCTTGCTTGATTATAATCGTACAATAGCCGAACCATCTTTCAATAAAATTTCTCTTTACATAAAGAGTACATACTTTGTCAAAGGAAAACCTGCTACTATTTCGCGAAATCAACCCACTCTCAAAAAAAAGTTGTTTTTCGCTAATCTGTATATCCATATTGTAATAATGCAGGAATACTGTTCCCAACCAAAAAAGTAACATTACAACGTATAAAATTACAAGTGCTACAAGAACAGAAGGTATAGACCATGTAAAAGAGCCAGACTGCGTACCCACATAATCAATGAAATATTCTGTAGCTTTCTCATTAACCGCTGTTATCTGATTATAAAAAGCAGCAAATGCACTAAACAATATAACCATACCTTTAAAATGATTCTGGCATAAAGCTCCTTTAATCAGACTCTGATTACTGACTTCCAATTTTTTAATTGCAGCATTGGGACACGTTTTTTGTTCGGTAGTTTCGTCATCAGGTTCTTCAATTGCGCTTTTCTCCTGAATTTTCACGCAATCTAACAAAGCATTCCAATCTTCATCATTAAGAATGAATTCTATTTCTTCTGTTTTGGAAGCAAGTGTATCAAACGATACCCCTTTCATATCAAACAAACGATAAATGAAACCACTTTTAGTACGCAATGAATGTATTTTATTCAATGGAACACTCGTCCTTTCCTGATGAATCACGCCATGAATAAAAACCAGATTATGATCTTTTACATAATATTTCTTGAAATAAAAGTTGAGAAAGGACGTAAGCAATGCCAAGGTCAAGAATCCTGCCACATAAAACAGCAGCATCATTATATTCTCCATAAAAGAGTTCTCACGCAGAGAATCGAAAAATTTGAAAACGACCAATATCAAGAAAAGACTCATATAACTCTGCAGGGCCTTCATGAACAGAATTACAAAAGCGCTTTTACTCATTCGGCGTGGAACAGAAAAATCATTTATTTTCATATTTCATACGTTCTATTATAATTGCTTTAATCTCATTTGCTCTTTCTTCTGTAAGTCCGGGAATACTTATTTCAGAAAGTAACTGTGCACCGTTTACGATATCAATAACATAAAGTCCGAATATACGAGAAAGCGGATTCTGGCGTATGCTGACTTGTTGTATTTTGCAGAAAGGAATAGAAATAACCGACAGGAATATAATTCCTGAACGATATGTGATGTCATGTTCGCGAATAGCAAATCCTTTGTTTGCAAAAATCTTAGGCAATAGTAGAAGATTTACAGATAATACAACCAGAAGAACAAATTCAATGCAAACGGTTATCATCAAACGATGGTCAAGACCTTCAGCCAATAGAAGCAACAGTGCGAGTCCCATCAAAACAAGATAAGACAATATTGTTTTGATAAACTGTACTCTTAGATATTTCTTCTCCAAAGGAAAATAAGATAGATTTTCTACTTTATCGAGGTTCTCAAAATATATTTGTTTGTTTGTCATATTATTCTTGATTTAAGTTTATTTCTCATAATGTGTCAAAAACAAATATATCATAAATTTCATTGACAGAAACTATTCACAAAGACTGATAAAAAGAACATTATCATTATTTAACATCGCCTTAAATTGAAAATCCTACTGGGAAACAAATATCATGCTGTATGAATTATAGAAACAAAATATCACTATGCAACCAGAAACTCAAGATTTATGTATCTTTTAAAATCAAAAACAACATTTCTCTTACCACCCACTTCCTCAAAATCCTTCATCCAACAGATAATTCTGCATTTTTATACAGATAACATGCAGAAAAGCACGGATATTTATGCAAAACACAACGGTTTTATGCACCAAACTGCCACGGCAGTTCCACAGAAGCAGCACAGTGATTCCCAGAAAATGCCCTGTTGTTCCATTAAATTCCTCCTGATCAAGTGTTCCAATCATCAAGAAGAATTTTATTTTTACAAAATATACACTTGATATTTTCTATTTGATGGGTTCCTCGGAATACCAAATCAGCATATTACATTCTACCAATCAGACTATTATACCTATTTTACGTTTCTCAGACTTCCGTTTTCACTAACCGCTGTCCCCTCCCCTGCATATTTCGCAGTCTCGCACACCCAAAATAACAAAATGACATTTTGAAAAACCGGCTCAGCCTTCGTAATCGGCAGCCACATAACCGCCAGACTCTTTCCGCACCCGCCCCTGCTCCACCAACAGGGAAAGGGCACGCGAGAGCGACGGGCGCGCCACTCCCATAATGAAAGCCACCTCCTGAATATTCTGGATGCAGCCGTGTGTTTTCAGATAACTCAGGATGCGGGTGGGCAGGCTCTGCAAAGCGAACTCGTTCAGCTTGCGACTGAGAAACACACTGCGGTCGGATATGTTTTCCAGAAAACGGCGCAACACGGTGCGGTCGGCTTCCATCATCTCCAGAAACACTTCTCGGGAGATGAACCACACCCGGCAGTCGGTCGCGGCAATGAGCGTCACCGGAAAACGGTTCTCGGAACCGTACAGAAAGGCTGGGGCCAGAATCTCGGGAGCATGCAGCGTTTCGATTACGATTTCCTTTCCTTCATCGTGCGTCATGCGGGCTGAGACACTGCCCGAACAGAGCAGCATCAGCGAACGGCAGGGATCGCCCTGCAAGGCTATCAGGTCGCCTTCGTGATAGGTCCGGATTCGGTTAGCCGATTGCTGAAGCAAACGGTCTATGCGGTTGCGATCGGCCTCGGCAAAAAGCGAAAAATCGTATAAATCATAGAATGTAGGCATAGTTTAACTTTCATTATTATGGGGTGTAACATAGATTACGCGCCACTTTGAAAACGGCGACTATATTTGCGCCGAAAACAGTTGCCGGAAGCAGTGCCTTATCACCGGCACAAGCAGGTAACGATGGTCCGGGAAGCATTATCCGGAATCGGAAATCCGCAGAGCTTCAGGCAGTGGACGTAATGGCGGTATAAAAATAACGAAAATTCAATCATCACGGTACAGACCGGACCAGATAAACAATAAAGATAACAACAATTAAAAAACGATAGGTTATTATGGAACAGAAAATGTTTTGCTTCCAGTGTCAGGAAGCGGCTCAGGGAAAAGGATGTATTTTAAAGGGTGTTTGCGGTAAGACGGCACCGACCTCGGCGGCTATGGACTTGCTGCTTTATGTGGTGAAGGGCGTCAGTGTAGCGGCGGATGCGCTGCGCGCAAACGGTCAGTCGGTGGATAAGGACGTGAACCGTTTCGTGACGGACGCACTGTTTTCTACCATCACAAATGCCAACTTTGATGAGGCTTCCATCTGGCAACGGGTACAGCGGGACTTGCTGATGCGCGACAGTCTGGTGCAGCAGGCAGCAGAAGCGGAGGTGGCTCTGCCGCAAGCAGATGTGCTCACCTGGCACGGAGCGTCGGACGAGGAACTGAAAGCAAAAGCGGCAACCGTGGGAGTAACCAGCGAGACAGACCCCGACAAGCGGTCGCTCAAGGAACTGGTGCTTTATGGACTGAAGGGAATGGCGGCCTATCACGACCATGCCATCCGTTTGGGATATGAGGACGAGAGCATTCATGCGTTCCTGCAAAGGGCACTCAGCCAGATAACCGTAGGAAATCTTTCCGTGGCCGAACTGACGGCGCTGGCACTGGAAACAGGTGCTGTGGGCGTACAGGTGATGGCATTGCTCGACCGGGCGCATACGGAGTCATACGGTCATCCGGAGATTACGGAAGTGAGCATTGGAGTGCGCCAGAACCCGGGTATTCTGATCAGCGGGCATGATTTGCACGATCTGGAGGAACTGTTGCGCCAGACCGAGGGTACGGGTGTGGATGTCTACACGCACGGCGAAATGCTACCGGCTCATTATTATCCGGCATTCAAGAAATACGCTCACTTTGCGGGCAACTATGGCAATGCGTGGTGGAAGCAGCGCGAGGAGTTTGCCGCCTTTAACGGTCCGATTGTCTTCACCACCAACTGTATCGTACCGCCCGCAGCCGACGCGCCTTATCGCGACAAGATCTTCACGGCCAACGCCACCGGTTATCCGGGTTGCCGCCATCTGACGGAGGAAGCCGACGGACGGAAGGACTTCTCCGAGGTGATTGCTCTGGCAAAAAACTGTCCGTCGCCGACTCAGATTGAAACCGGAAGCATCGTGGGCGGCTTTGCGCACAACCAGGTGCTGCAACTGGCCGACAAGGTGGTCGAGGCGGTCAAGAGCGGAGCCATCCGTAAGTTTGTGGTGATGGCAGGCTGTGACGGACGCATGAAAAGCCGCAATTATTACACGGACTTTGCACGTGCCTTGCCGCAGGATTGTGTCATTCTGACGGCTGGATGCGCCAAATACAAGTACAACAAGCTGGATTTGGGAAATATCGGAGGCATCCCGCGTGTGCTCGATGCCGGACAGTGCAACGACAGTTACTCGCTGGCGGTCATCGCACTCAAACTGAAGGAGGTGTTCGCTCTGGAGGACATCAACGAACTGCCCATCGTCTACAACATCGCATGGTATGAGCAGAAGGCGGTCATCGTTCTGCTGGCGTTGCTGCATCTGGGTGTGAAGCACATTCATCTGGGCCCAACCCTGCCGGCCTTCCTTTCGCCCAACGTAGCTCAGGTGCTCGTAGATCAGTTCGGCATCGGTGGCATCAACACGGTGGACGAGGATTTGAAAGCGTTCGGACTGAGTTGCTGAGCAGCGTAAAAAGTATTCTTTGAAAAACCTTCAAAAAAGATTCGCAAAAAAATCAGAAGGATTCAAAAGGGACACTGATGATTTCAAAGAAATTTCTGAAAAGGTCCGGAAGCATTCAAAAATACTTCTGAATCAATTCAAGGAGCCACAACTCATTCCGGAACATTCAAAACTTTCAGAAAGGTCAAAAAAGCCCCTGCAAAACCCGGAATGGCTCAAAAGATTTTCAAAAGGTAGTGAAAGCCTTTTGATCCAAGAAATAAAGAAGTACGGTTGTTATCGTGCAACCTCCATTCAAGAACTTAATAAAAGAAAAACGAAAATGACAAATAAAGAAGATTTGCTGCGTACGCCCATCGGAACTTTGGTGGCACGCGATTTCAATACAACAAGAGTGTTCAAACAATTCGGTCTGGATTTCTGCTGCCACGGACAGGATGACCTGGCCACGGCCTGCCGCCGTCAGCAGGCAGATGCCGACGAGGTGGTCCGCAACCTGGAGCAGTTGCATACCCAGCCGCACGAGGGCGGAAGCATCCCCTTTGCTTCATGGCCGCTCGACCTGCTGATGGACTATATTCTGAAGATTCATCATCGCGGCATCCGCACACGCGGTCCGCAGTTGCTGGAGCTGGTCCGCAAGGTGGCTCAGGTGCATGGCAGTGCCCATCCGGAACTGCTGGAGTTGCAACAACTGATCGAAGAATCACTCACCGATCTGGAAGCGCATCTCCAAAAGGAGGAACAGGTACTCTTCCCTTATCTCTATGAGCTGTTCGAGGCTTCGGCTGAAGGGGGCATGCTGGAACCGATGCACTGCGGCAGCATCGCCAACCCCATCCGGGTGATGCATCTGGAGCATGAGCATGAGGGCGACCGTTATTTGCACATCCGCAGCCTGACGGACAACTTCACGACACCGGCTGACGGTTGTGCGTCCTACCGCCTGATGATGCAGGAACTGGAGGCGTTTGTCGATGCGCTCTTCGAACACATCCATCTGGAGAACAACATCCTCTTCCCGGAATTCCTGAAGCTGGAGGAGCGCCACACCGCCGGAGATCCCGTTTACCGCATTGACTGAGGCTGCCATTCTGACGGAAGAATCTGCCGTCTGATAAACGGGAAGCGTCACCATCTGTAACTGAAGATTCCCTGTAAGAAAGCCGGATTTTTCCGGCTTTTTTTATAGCTTTGCAGAAAAATCATTTTCATTTGACACACATGGAATATAAAGACTATCTGGCAGCTTTCGAACAGAAACTGCAAAACGAATTGCTGAAATTGTGTACCACCTGTAAAATGCTCGACGGCACCTTGCTGGCTACGGACGATATAGACGAACACTGGAAGAAACTGGGCCCGGAATATCTGGCGGATGCTGTGGGACAGGTACAGCAGTACCCTACCGTTTCGGTGGCGTGGGCTGCTTATCTGGGCATGGCCATTGCCTATGGTTGGGATGCTGATTGGAATACGACGTCAAAGGCTCCTTATCAGGCGTTCTACGGAGAGCAGGGCTTCGATGACATGGATGAGTTTATCGTGCGTGATCTGCTGGGCATTGCGCTCGACAGCGAAGAGGCTGCCGTGCTGGAGCGTATGGTGCGCAGCTGCGCCCAGAAATGTGTGGACATGATCCGTCGCGAACAGATCGAACCGCAGAGCCCGCTGGCTTATCACGTGTTTGCCACGGCTTCAAAGACCATGTATCGCATCGGTGCCGCACTGGAGCTGAAGCGTCTGGGATATAAGTTCGAAAAGATGGACCTGCCGAGCTGCTGACCGGTAGGAAGCGACACATTGGGGCATTCTCCTGCAAAATTTAAAAAGCATTTAAAAGACTTTTAAAAGGTGCCGGGAATGCTTCATTGGTTTCGGGTTCCTCAAAAATTTTCAAGAAAGCTTCAAGGCGTTTCAAAGCTTCTTCTAAAAGAAACAGGAAGCTGTTTTTACAGTCCTTCGGGAGGCTTTTCTGTAAACCGAAAAGAATGGAAAGGACTTCAAAAGAAGCAGAAACAAAGATACCGGATTTTTAAAACAGTTAATGGTTTTATAAAAAACAGAACAACAAATATGGAACAGCAACAAAACAGCTCGCAGGAAAAAGAGCGCGTGGACCTGAGGGAGCCGCGGCGCTTCAAGGTGGTGATTCACAATGATGACTTTACGACCATGGACTTCGTGGTGCTGGTACTCAAGACGGTGTTCTATAAATCGGAAGCCGAATCGGAACAGCTCATGCTGTTTGTGCATCAGAAGGGTGCAGCCGTGGTGGGCATCTATTCCTACGACATGGCACGCACCAAGGTGCAGAAGGCTACAGACATGGCGCGCCGCGAAGGATTTCCGCTGCGCCTGAGTGTTTTACCCGAGGACGAAGAACTTTAAACGACATGAAACAGACTTATTATTGCCAGAAAGCTCTGAACCGGGCCCGCGATCTGGCGGAATCGATGCGCCACGAATACATCACTCCGGAACATATTCTGGTGGGCATCCTGGTGCAGCAGGGCTTTATGATGGCACTCGATGATGTAGGAGCCGACCCCGAAGAACTGTCGGCGGCTCTGTATGACTATCTGGATCATAAAATGGAACAGGTACCGGAGGATGTATCCTATGAACTGGAAGTTTCTATCCAGACCACCCAGCTGATTCAGATGGCTTGCCTCATGGCCGAGCATGCCGATAAGGACACGATGGATGTGCCGCATCTGGTGCAGGGGATCATGGCTCTGGAAGATTCACAGGCCAACTATCTGCTGCTGCGGTGCATCAACGGGGAGAAAACGGAGTTCCTCAGCGAACTGGTCACGGAATATGCGGCCATCAAGGATATGAAACTGCCGGACGCCGCGCCCGAAGGGGATTATCCGGACGAGGAAACGCCCGAAGTGGAGCCGTGGCGCCGCATGGTGGTGTGCCTGAACGACCTGGTGGAGCAGCATAATCCGCTCATCGGTCGCGAAGAGGAAATGGAACGCACCATCCGGGTGCTCTGCCGCAAGGACAAGAACAACCCGCTGCACGTGGGCGAACCGGGTGTGGGAAAGACAGCCCTGGCCTATGGACTGGCTGCTCGCATCGAAAGCGGACAGGTGCCGGAACGCCTCATCGGAAACCGGATTTACGAACTGGATCTGGGAGGTATGGTGGCCGGAACGCAGTATCGTGGCGAATTTGAGAAGCGGTTGAAGAACGTGATGGAAGGACTTCGTAAGGAAGGCAATGCCATTGTGTATATCGACGAATTTCATAATCTGGTGGGTGCGGGCAGCTCGAATGAGGGTTCGCTCGATGCTTCCAACCTGTTGAAACCGTATATGGAAACAGGAGAAATCCGCTTTATGGGAGCCACCACCTATGAGGAATATAACCGCTATCTGGCCAAGAGCAAGGGACTGATGCGCCGTTTCCAGCAGATTGACATTGCCGAACCGAGCGTGGAAGAGGCCACGGCCATTGTGGAGGGACTGAAGAAACGGTATGAAGATTTCCACGGAGTGACGTACGACGAGGGTGTCGTGGCTTATGCCGTACAGAGCAGTGCCCGCTTTATCAACGACCGCTTCTTGCCGGACAAAGCCATTGACCTCATTGACGAGGCGGGTGCTTACCGAGAAATGCATCCGGCTGCCGACGGCTCGCGCCGTGTGGACCGGGAGCTGATTCAGGAGATTCTGGCACGGATCTGCAAGGTGGACAACCTGACGGTGCAGGAAGAAGGAGCCGAAGAGTTGATGCATCTGCCGGAACGGATGGCACAGCGCATCTTCGGACAACAGGAGGCCGTGCAGGCTGTAGCCGAAGCGGTACAGCTGGCCAAAGCAGGACTGACCGACGAGAACAAACCGATTGCGAGTCTGCTTTTCGTGGGACCAACCGGTGTGGGTAAAACGGAGGTGGCCCGGGTACTGGCCGACGAACTGCATCTGCCGCTTGTACGCTTCGATATGAGTGAATATACGGAAAAGCATACCGTAGCCAAACTGATCGGTTCGCCGGCGGGTTATGTGGGCTACGACGACGGAGGATTGCTCACCGATGCCATCCGCAAAACACCGAACTGTGTGCTGCTGCTCGATGAGATCGAGAAGGCGCATCCGGACATCTTCAACATTCTGTTGCAGGTGATGGACTATGCCGTGCTGACGGACAACAAGGGACGGAAGTCGGACTGCCGCCATCTGATTCTGCTCATGACTTCGAATGCCGGTGCTCAGTATGCGCATCAGGCTTCGGTAGGTTTCGGACGCGTGGTCGAAGCGGGCGAAGCGATGATGAAACAGGTGAAACGGACCTTCAAACCGGAGTTTCTGAACCGTCTGTCGGGCACGATCATCTTCCACGATATGAACGAGGAGATGGCGCACAGCATCCTGAACAAGAAACTGGGTGAACTGAACACGAAGTTGAAAGGCAAAGGTGTGGAGATGACCGTAACCGATGCCGCACACGGCTGGCTCTTGTCGCAGAGTATGACCCGCGAATACGGAGCACGCGAGATGGACCGTGTCATCGGCCGTCACCTCAAACCGCTGCTCATGCGGGCTCTGATTGGCGGAAAGCTGAAAGCAGGAAGCACGGCGGTCATTGATCTGGCAGAAGGAGCCTTGCAGCTTTCGGTTCAGGAGCCGCAACCGGAAAAAGAAAAGAAGCCGCGTAAAGAGAAAACCAAGGCTATAGAAGAAACGCTGCAGCCTGCCCGGACAACAAAGGTACCGACTTCCAGAAAGCACTCTCCGAACAAAGAGGAAACTCCGTTGCCCACCCGGACAACAGAAACACAAACTTCTTCAAAGAAGATACGGTCTGAAGAGGAAACAGCATCGCCTGAGAAAAAGAAAAAGGCGACTTCCAAGCAAAAGAAACAAGACCAAAAATCCAAACAAGAATAAAAGATATGGTATTCCAACTGACTGATGAAATCGGTTTCCCGGACCCGAAGCTGGGTGATCCGGACGGACTGCTCGCCGTGGGCGGTGACCTCTCGGTGGACCGTCTGCTGCTGGCTTACTCCTACGGCATCTTCCCGTGGTATGCGTTCCGCGACGGGATGATCCAATGGTGGTGCCCGATGGACCGCTTTGTGATCTTCCCGAGCGAGATTCATATCTCCCACTCCATGCGCAATCTGATGAATAAAGGTTGCTATCGGGTGAGCTTCAACGAGGCGTTTGAGGAGGTGATCCGTCACTGCGGCGAGCTGCGCATGCAGGAAGAAGGGGCATGGCTCGGACCGGAGATGATGGAAGCCTACACCCGTCTGTTCGAGCAGAATCTGGCGGCAAGCGTAGAAGTGTGGGAAGGCGACCGACTGGTGGGTGGTCTCTACGGGGTGTGCATCGGAAAATGTTTCTTTGGCGAGAGCATGTTCTCCCTGGTCCCGAGTGCTTCCAAGCTGGCGCTCATCCGACTGGCTCAGTTTCTCGACAGCCACGGGGGCACACTGATTGACTGCCAGTTTGAAACGCCTCATCTGAAAAGCATGGGCGGCAGACACATTTCCTATGAGGAATATATGGCTCTGCTGCGTCAGGATGAAGAAGAGGAAACCGATGCCCCGGATTAAACATACGGAGAATCCAATAATATTTCATTGCCCCGGCAAAACAGCACTGCGAAAAACAAGAAACCCTAAAAGAGTCGTATCCTTACTCCGATATGGAGTTGGATACGACTCTTTTAGGGTTTGTCTTAGAAAATCCCAGACTTAACGCACAACGACTTTCTGTCCCTGAACCAGATAGATACCCGGAACAGAAACCGGAATACGGTTCACTCCGGCACGCACAGAGGCATTCTGGATGCGGACACCGGAAATATTATATACCGGAACCGTCTGTGCCTCATTGCTTCGAATCAGGATATATCCGTCACCACCGGTAACGGCAACCTGCTCCGTCTCATCCGGTTGGGTGATGCCTGTTGTAGTCGGGTCATAATGATAGCGTCTGTCCAGATAGGCAATACGGCGGTGAATCCAATCCTTCAGATATTCCAGTTCAGAATCAAAGTCCAGATAAATACCGTTGCTGCCGTTCCAGCAGTCCATCTCACGATCGTCTGCTCCACTGGCCTGGAACAGTCTTACATATTTCTCGAAACGCTGATACAGACTTTCTTCATCAAAATAAGTAGCACGCAAGGCTGCATAGCGGCCGGCAAGCTGCTCATTCCAGTTGTCATAGTCATACTCCATCAGGCGCTTGTAGAGCGTATGCTCACCGTGTTCATGCGCCCACAGATAAGTGATGAAATCGGTTGTGGCATAATTTCGGGTAAAGTCACTGCCATCCCACCGGCGTCCCCAAGTTCCGTCCAGATCCCAGGGAGACATACTCATCATTTTGGAATCCTGAACATTATAGTGGTGCAGGAACATATTCTTGCCGTGATTATCGGTTGCCAGCATCAGTTCGATGAACAGATAATAGTCCAGGAAAACGGGCAAATCAAACTGTTCGCCAACCTGAGCCAGAAAAGTCTGTTTGGAAGCGGCAGCCACCACATTGATACCTTTGGACAACGGTCCCCAATCTATCGGTTCTCCATCTCCCAGATCGGGATATTGCATTTCCCAGCTGTCCCACGTATCACTATTATTATTGTAAGAAGACACTGGGGTCATCGGATAATACCGACTGTTCTGGTCGTGTCCCATAAACACAGAATAGCTCCATTGGTCGGACTTATACAAGGCGCCACGAATCGTTGCCGGCTCACCGGCAACCGTACTCTCCTTGATTTTCTTCAGCTTCAGCTGCTTGCGGTCCAGCTTCTCGGTCATGCAATACAGACCGTTATACTTGCCGTTCAGGAAAGTCTCCACAAAGCGGCCTCTTGTTCCATTGTGCGCCTCCGGCTCTTCTGCAAAATGATACGGCGGCATGGAGAAATCGTTCCAAAGGTCTGTAGATACGCGGTTACGCATGCGTCCCGGATCCACAGCCATTGCATCGAGAATCCAGTTGTTGTCTTCACGCAATCCAAAGAAACTGGCATCCAGCGACTCACCAGCCTCGTCCGTGATTTTCACGGCATACGCCTTCTTGTTCATACCCGAAGCCGTGGCACCGCGATAACGGAACTTGGCCTGATACAAAGGATCTGCCCCTTCGGTATCGGGATCTGTCACGCGAATGGTTCCGGGAACATACTCCACTTTATTGAATCCCGCACCGGTAAACTCAACCACAGGCAGGAAAGTAAACGTAAGTTCTGCCTGAGCCACAGTCTCGCCGGTCTGACGGTTATATACCGTAACCGGGAAATGGGTTCCGTTCTGATAGTTCTCAAAACGGAATGTTCCGGATAACGGCTGGTCACCGACACGTACTTCCATATTTTCCGCATCCTTCGGGTAGGCAGAACAGGTTACCTCATAATCCGTTTGTTCGCGGAATTTCTCCGAAACGGTCTGAAGATAACAATTTCCGCCGGCATCAAATACAGCACGTTTTCCGTTTATCACAATAGAATCCACCAGCTGGGTAATATCATACTGGCCGTCCTCATCCAGATCAAACACCGGTTTTCCGTCCTCGTCCAGAGCCTTAAAACGTTCGTTATCGCCGGCAGTGGCATACTGCTGATAGGTGCCCACAATGTAAGAATCCTTTCGGGCATCCAGAACCTGAGATTTATCCTGCACATTCCGGATAATGTAATAATCACCTTCCAGGTCAAAAGTCCAGAGAGAAGCATTCCCATTCGGTTCGGCTGTCAAATCCACATAGCGCTTTGTATCCGTACGCTCTCCGTCATAAGTAAGATACTTCTGCGACGTAACGCTCTGAATCGTAAACTGTCCGTTCGAAGTCTCGGTTACATACCAGTATCCGGCTTCTGAGTTTTCATCATGGATATCATAATATACAGGTGTACTCTGGCCTATGGCCGGGCCGTCCACCACGCTTCCCTGCTGCCAGAAAGCACACAGAAAGCGGTATTTCTTTCCCTGCTCAAAAAGCGGTTTGGCCCAACTGAGGCCGGGCAACACGGCAAGGAGTAATAAAAAAGTGCGTTTCATGTTTTGTTCGTTTTTTGGATATATAGTATGCAAATCTAATTTTTTCATAAAACATTTGCAACAATTGTGTCCTTTTTCATAAAAAGAGAACTGAAAATACAAGAAAAAAATCGCATTCTGCCCCATTACAGAGCAGAATGCGATTACTCTATGTGGATGAGGGCAAAGCCTCAATCCCAGTCGGAGAAAAGCAACAGCATCAGAATACCATTACTTTCTTTCCATTGACAATATAAATGCCTTTTGCCAAAGACAGGCGTACTGTTCCCTGAACATCGCGGTCGAAGCAAGTCAGACCGGAAACGGAAACGACGCGTACCCGCTGCATGACATCAGAAGTGATATCCAGAGAACCGTTGTGAACAACAATCTGCAAACGAGGTTCTGCCGTTGCTGTCTCGCTGCTTTCGATATCGGTTGTCGGAGTGCCGTACTCTTCAAATACTTTCTTCTCCAGATAAACGCGCTTGAGAGTCAGACAGCTCTTGCCACTCATATTGGCCAGAATACCCAAAGACACTTCCTGATCCTGGTCACTCACGACAAAGCCCACTTCCTGATCGGCCAGCGGTGCATAGGCAATAGAATTGCGGGAAACATTCTCAGTTGTCGGAAGTCCCTTGCCATTGGCTGCTACCAGATAAGAACCACTGGCTGCAAATTCCTGATATCCTTCTACGCCCAATACGTAATAACCTGCCGGCAAAGTTACAGTCTGATAAGCCTTGTGGTCTTTAATCACTTCGGCGAAACCGTCCCATGAAGTAGTCAATGTCATGGCCGAAGCCTTATTCTTATCCACATGGAAACCAGTAGTCACACGAAGACCGCTCACTGAATTCTCCAATTTCCAGGCAGACTGCGCAGTTCCCTGCTCCAGTTCCACGAAACGGGATGAGTTCATCGGGTTGACTGTCTTGCTGGTACTGCGGAACGGCATGAGATAATTGGTCAGATACTGATCGGTGCAGTCAATACGCTTCAAGGTAGCCAGGCAGAAGATTCCCTTTGATGCGCTCCAAGAGTCGCCGGAAGGACCAAAGTTCACACGGGTACCGGTGTTGGCATTGGTTGTTGCATCCTGCACGTCGCCAGAGTTCTGGTTAAACTGATAGTAAACACTCAGTCCGTCGTTCTGCATGGCAGCCGGCACATCGGCAATCACGTTATTGGCATATTCCAGAATCTTCTCGTCTGTCAGTGCAGAGTTCCAAACGCGGAACTCATCGATAACGGCATTCATCGGCGCATCTTTACCACTCAGGCAGAACGGCGCCTCGGAGCCTTCGTACTTATATCCCGTCACGCTGGTTGCCGTAAGCAATTGAGCATCCTTATAGATATAGACGCTACCCATCTTGAACACAACGGCATAATGATGCCACTGGCCCGTTGTCACGGTTCCTGACGGTGAAGATACCTTTTGATTGTTGATAGTTACGGAAAGCGTACCGTCGGCAGCTGTTTCAATCAGCACACCCTTCTCGTCATTTCCGATTCTGTGTGCACGGGCACTGTTGCTCTTGGCATACATCCACCAGTCAATTGTGAAGTTCTTGGCATCGGCTGCAATCGGATCTTTCTGAAGCTGCACATATTCGTTGCCGCCACCGAAATTCAATCCGGTCTGTCCGTCGGCATTGCAGACGATTACGGCACGTTCCTTTTCCTGAACGTTTCCTCCCTGCTCGTTGTATGCTGTGAGACGGGCTTTGTAGATACCCGGATACTTCATCTCAATAGCCTGGTTCTGGTCGTGTACCAAGATGCAGTGTGCATCGTTTTCAATCTCCCATTTCCAGAAGGTAGGATGATGCAGGCTTCGGTCTTCGAGGTTCACCTGTTCCCCTTTGATGACAATCTGCGGGTTGATGTTGAAATCAATCTGTGGAGCCACTTCCTCCACGTGTACGGTCTGAGTCAGCGTACTGCTGCCGGCGGCATTCGTCACGGTCAGGGTCACTTCATAATCTCCGGCCTCCAGATAAGCAGCCGAAGCATTGCGGGTGTGAGCCGTTTCGGTCTGTGCTCCCGGCATGCTCCACGTATATTTACAGCCGTCGCCACCCTCAGATTCGTTAATGAGGCTCACAGCCGTACCGGCCGGTATGCTCTCGGCACTCAGTTTGAAGCGTGCTTCCGGTGCCGGCATCTCCTGAACGGTAATACTCTTCTGAGTGGTCCGTACTCTTCCCATCGCATCGGTAACCGTCAGGGCAATGGTCTGCTGACCGGCTTCTGTAAACAGCAATACCGGGTTCTCAGTTTCCAATGTCTTTTCTTCGGCGCCGGTAACATCCCATTTCCAGGATACGATACCACCCTTGGAAGTATCTTCAATCTGAACAGCCGAACCTACATAATAAGGACCATCAGAAACGGTGAAGCTGGCCAAAGGCAAACGCTTGTCATTAAAGAGCGTATTGTCTTCCCGCTGCTCCTGAGTACCAAACGTACGGATGGTATAATGTCCGGTTGCATCGGTCAGCCCTTCGGCATCATCCATGCGGATTTCGGTCAAAAGGCCACCGGTTTCCTGAGGATTCTTCAACTCGGTATACATATAACCCTGAATCTGGGTTTGTGTACGTGCATAATTCCACATGCGGAATTCGTCCATCTGTGCATTCAGTCCGTTGGATGATTCGGCACCCACCTTGAGAGAACCGAAGCCTCCGATACCGGAATAAGAAGAGAACAGACTGCCTACCTGTTCGCCATTGACGTATGCAGTCATAGAACTCTTGTCGATCACGACAGCCACATGCGCCCATTTTCCCGGTTGCAGACAGCCTGCCTTTGAGGTAATACGGTTACCGGTATCCCATCCTACCACCAGCTCTCCGGCCGATGTGGTATGCAACAGGAAGTTACCCCAACCCGGACCCATCTGCTGGTTCCAGTTCGATACGGTGGTCGGCTTAATCCAGAATTCCATGGTAGCCTGATCCAGTTTCTCCTTCAGCAGGTCGACAATCTCAAAACCGGAGGCCGAGAAAGAACGGACCTTATTGGTTTCCGGAACTACACCGGCAAAGTCAGTTACCGGTTGTCCGACACGAGTAGACAATGCCTCCTCATCATTCAGCAGATACTGTGCGGCAATCTCATAGTTTCCATTGCTCTCGGTCTGGTAAGAGAGAGCACCGGCTTCCAGGGTAGCCACTTCGCTGCCGTTGCAATATACCTTATAACCTTTCAGTTCGTAAGGAGATGCAGCCGGAGCATTCCAGGACAACTGTCCGTTACGCAGCATCAGGTTGCGCGGTGCATTCAACGGTTCGCCCGGAACAACCACCGAAATGATGGTACGGTTACCCTTGGTCTCCACCTTCACACCGTCGGCCTTGATATCGAACGGGAACTCAATACCGTTCTTTTCAAATTCATAGTCAATCAGCGAGCAGGCGTGTACTTTTCCGGAACCGCTGGCTGAAGCCTTGGAATCAATAATCAGGAAATACTTCAACGGCTTGCGGGTATCGAAAGAAGCAGACAAATCGGTCATGTCATAGCCGAACTCCATCGGTTCGTAGTGCATGCCGTCGGCCCAGCGTCCCAGCATCGGCACTTCGGCATCCACGCCATTGCCGTCACCGTCGCCCGCATATTTGAAATGCTCAAACTGTACCAGCCGTTCAGGAGTGCTGGCGTTTACATCGGCTGATATACCGCCACTGATACAGATTTCGCTTCGCTTGCTGTACTCCATCTTTATTTTAAAAGTACGGAACGGGCGATAATTCTTTCTTACATGATATACTTCAGGATAGTAATAATCGTTTGATCCGTCCCAAGGTACCGCATTCTTGTAAGGGCAATAAATGAATCCCTTGTTACACCACTGGTTACCCCAGGAGTTGACCACGATCCAGGCACCCACCTCATCCTTGTCTTTTTCACCGGCAATGCCGTTGCCGTCCAAATCGAACTCGATGCGGTCGTCATAACCTACGATGGTCAAGGCATGGTCGACCGACTTACCCCAGTTCTGCACATAATACTGGTTGGTAACACCGGCCTCGTCGTTAGCCTCTGTCTGTGGGATGCGCTGCCAGTTACCACCGCTGGCCACACCAATACCGCAGATACCTCCGGCCTTGAAATCCGTGTCTCCGTTATGATTCCAAATCCAGTTTTTCACCGCCTCACGGCCCTCTTCGGTCTGCACGCTCATCGGGAAGTTTGCGTTGCGGCTGATACGGTTGCACATGGCTGCATACCATTTGTCATATCCCTGCATCCATCCGAAATCGGGATCCGAAGTATCCTGATTACCGAACAGGCGCGAATAGGTTCTTCCGCCATAAACCGGCACATTCGGAATACCGTTGGCAGCAGCCATTCCTTCCTTGCCGGAGTTGGAATTGGTCAGCAACCAGGTGAAATGCGTCGGATACTGATTCTCTTCGAGCGAGCCATCCGCTCCCCGGAAAGCGTTGATTTCGTAATTGAACATATAGCCGATACGCGAAGCTGAACCGCACGAACCGCCATCCTGATTAAACACCGGCGGGAAATACGGTGTCTCCGCATTGTTCACCCGGGCCGGACGAGTCTGTGCCGCCTTGGCACGGCTCACGGCACTGCGCTCAATTCCTAAAGTAGGATCGGGCTTGAGCAGTGAAGAATAATCGGGATACTTTTCATAGTTTACCAGCACCTGGGCTGATAAGGAGTCGGCCGTTGTCATCGCGGCCATACACAGTAATGTGGACAGGTACTTATGTTTCATAAGCTTTAAGTGATAATTTATTTAGGTAATTGGTAATTGAGTTAATCGGGAATAAAAGTAGAAAACTTAAAACAAAGGCAATTACTTTTCCCCAAAGATTAACCAAAATTCAACTTACATAAATACTTTTAGCAGAGCTTAACCCCAGATAATCCTTTTTCCAACGGACGGAGCCGCTCTGTGCGTATTGCGCAAAATCAAGAAAGAACAATCTTTCGCTCATTTTCTTTCTGGTTCTTTTTCCTTTTCCATATCTTTGCAGAAACCTAATATACCAAATCTATAAAAACAAAAACAGTCATGATGAAATACACTTTTTCTAAAGGACTTATCCTGATGGCCCTGGCCGGCAGCTTTTCCGCACCGGTAGCGGCACGATATGTCTTTCCGGGAAGCGCTGTTCCGGCAGCCGCTCATCCCCAGTCACCTTTGTACCCTGAATTCAAGGAAACCTCTTTCCGTTTCATGACCTACAATATCCGCAATGGAAAAGGAATGGACAACCGCACGGACTATCAGCGTACGGCTGACGAGATTATCCGTTGCGGAGCCGATTTTGTGGCCGTGCAGGAAGTAGACAGTGCCACCAGTCGCAGCAACGGACGCTATGTGCTGGGCGAACTGGCCTGGCGCACCTGGATGTACCCCGTATTCAGTCAGGCCATCCCGCTCGGAGGCGGTGGCTACGGAGTCGGACTGCTCTGCCGCGAACGCCCGCTGAGCACGCTGCGCATTCCGATGCCGGGACGCGAAGAAGCCCGCACGCTGCTCATTGCGGAGTTCAACTCTTTCTATCTGGCCTGCGCCCACTGGTCGCTGACTGCCGAAGACCGGATGGCTTCTCTGGAAAAAATCCGTCAGGTGGTTCCCACACTGAAAGAAAAGCCGCTGATTCTGGCCGGTGACTTGAACGCCACACCCGACAGTCCAGAGATACAGCAACTGATGAAGGACTTCACTCTGGTGAGCAACCCCAAGAAACCGACCTTCCCGGCCGACGAACCGACCCAGACCATTGACTATATTGCGGTGTGGAAAGCCACAGCCGCTCCATTATACTGGTCCAACGGACGGACCCGGATTCTCGAAGCCAAGACCGCTTCAGACCACCGACCGATTGTCTCCGAATTCCGCATCAAGACACCGGCCCACCGTTTCTTCTACGGCCAGCCGTATTTACAGAACCCCACCGGAAAGGGAATCACCGTGATGTTCCAGACCCGCCGTCCGTCGCACTGCTGGGTGGAATTCACCACCGACTCCCTGCTGGCAGCCCAGGGCAAGGCCGCACCTCAGAAAGTGCGCAGCCTCATCGGCGGACAGGCTATCTGTCATGATATCGAGCAGAAAATCCGCCTGAACCATCTGAAAGAGGGCACCACCTATTATTATCGCGTGTGCGCTCAGGAGATTCTGGAGAATCAGGCCTACTTCAAGGCCTTCGGCGACACGGTGAGCACCCCTTATTACCGCTTCACCCTGCCCACTCCGGACACCGAGAACTTCACAGCCATCGTGCTGAACGACATGCACTGCTCCAACCAGATCGAGCAGAAAATGTCTGCTCTGGCCAAAAAGATTCCGCACGACATGGTGTTCTTCAACGGTGACTGTCTGCCGGAACCGGCCGACCGAAACGAAGCCATCGCCAACATCAACCGTCTGAGCGAGCGTTTTGAGGGCGCCACGCATCCTATTTTCTTCATACGCGGAAACCACGAAATCCGAAACGCCTATTCATCGGGCATGCCCTCGCTGTTTGACTATCCCGTTGTGCCTTATAACCTGGAAACCGAACAGACAGATGCCGACAAGGCAGGCGAAACCAGCGGATGGCTGGCCTCTTCACCACGCGAAGCCCAAAAACCTTATGGAGCCTTCAGTTGGGGAGACACGCGCTTCGTATATCTGGACTGCGGCGAAGACAAGCCCGACGATACGTGGGTGTATTACGGCCTGAATGACTTCACCGAGTTCCGCAAAGAACAGACTGCCTTCCTGAAGCAGGAAACCCGCAGCCGCAATTTCAAGCGCGCCGACCGCCGCATTATTCTGGGCCATATTCCTTTGTGGGGCAACACAGACAAATACCAGCCTTCTGCAACACTCTGGCGCCCTATTCTGGAAAAATCATCCTGGGACTTGGGACTCTTTGGTCATGTCCATGAATTCAAATATTTCGAAAAGGACAGCATTCAGAACCCGTTCCCGATATACCGAGGCGGAGGAGGTGCCGTAGAAGCTGCCACGATGGCCGTACTCCGCAAAGAAGGAAAGCAGCTGACGCTGAAGGTCTACAATGCCGACGGCAAACTGCTGAAAGAATACGATCTGTAACAGATTCAAATAAACGATTCAAAATTCAAGAAAATGAAAAAAGAAAGTCTGAAATGGACTGTTCCGGCCAAGCCACTCATGCTGGCTGCCATCCTGGCCTTAGGATTGGGAAGCGCCTCATGCTCCAACTCCAAAGCGCCACAGGCCGAAGAAACGACCGAACAGGACAACAGCATGGAGGAAGAAGAAGAGGTAATCGAGCCGGAAGAAAAGGAAACGGAGCTGCCGCCTGCTCCCAGAACCGGAAGTCAGGAGGAGAAACCCGAGGTGGTTATTCCGGGAATGAACACCGATGCCGAGAGCGTCACCACATTTCTGAAAGCATTTTATGCCCACTATGTGTTTGATGCCGAAAGTATGGAAAAAATTGCGAATGATGTGTGTACTCCGAAACTCCTGAAGTATCTGGAAAAGGAGTATGACTACGACTGTATGGAGGAACCTTGCTATGCCATGTGGTGTTTCCGCACCGGCATGCAGGACGGACCGAGCGATGTCAGCAAAGTAACCGAGGTGATCGCCGAAAACGACGGTTGGTTCAAAGTATCCTATCTGGATATGGGCAACAAGGGAGTGAGCCGCATCCGCTTCATCATGACGCACGGAAAATACAAGATGGACGAAGTGGTCCGCGTGGAATAATCCCCGCCCCACAGTAATCCCGAAAAAAGAAATCCCCTTACGGAACACGGCCACCTTTTACGGTCACCGTTTCGGTAAGGGGATTTTTATGGGTCGTTCTGCTTTATTTAAGGTAAGTGCGGAAGAAAGTTTCTATCTTGTCATACGGAATCACACCGGCCTGATTGTCGTACAGGTCCACATGACTGGCACCCGGAATGATCATCAGTTCCTTGTTGTCGCCCGTGAGTTTCTTGAAGGCATCCTCAGAGAAATAGCGTGAATGCGCCTTCTCTCCGTGAATCATCAGCACGGCGCTGCGGATTTCGTTGCTGTAGGCCAGCAGCGGTGTGTTGAGGAACGACAAGGAAGAGGTGGTGTTCCATCCCTCGTTGGAGTTGAGCGAGCGCTTGTGATAGCCGCGCGGAGTCTTGTAATAGTCATAATAGTCCTTGACAAACTGCGGTGCATCTGCGGGCAGCGGGTCTACCACACCGCCGGCACGTGCAGCCACTCCCTTGCGGGCATCCTCGGTGCGCTGGGCATTCAGCTTGCGGCGCAGTTCATAGCGAGCGTCGGCATCCATTGCGTCAAAATAACCGTTGGCGGTCACGCGGCTCATGTCGTACATGGTTACCGTCACCGTAGCCTTGATGCGGGTGTCGAGAGCTGCCGCATTGAGCGCCATGCCGCCCCATCCGCAAATGCCGATAATGCCGATACGCTCCGGATCAACTTCCGGACGCAAGGAAAGGAAATCCACTGCGGCACTGAAATCCTCGGTATTAATATCGGGCGAAGCCACATAACGGGGCTCGCCGCCGCTCTCACCGGTATAGGAAGGATCGAAAGCAATGGTCAGAAAACCGCGCTCGGCCATAGTCTGCGCATACAGTCCGGACGACTGTTCCTTGACGGCACCGAACGGTCCGCTCACGGCCAGTGCGGGCATGGGGCCCTCCACTCCTTTGGGTTTATACAGATCGGCAGCCAGCGTAATGCCGAAACGGTTCTTGAACTCTACACGCTCCACTGTCACGCGATCGCTCGGAGCAAAAGTCTTCTCATTTTCCTGTGCTTGAATATGGGTCATCATAAGCGTCATTATTAAAAGAAACAAATAAGTTTTTCGAATCATATACTTTATTTTTCGGGGTTATCTATTCTCTTGATGATTCGTGCCGGCACACCGCCCACAATCGTATTGGCCGGCACATCACGGCTCACCACAGCTCCGGCCGCCACCACGGCATTGTCGCCGATGGTCACTCCCTGCAGGATGGTGGCATTGGAGCCCACCCAAACATTGCGTCCCAGCACGATCGGAGCCGGATAAGTCGTACCGCGGTCGGCTGGTTCCAGTCCGTGGTTCAAAGTGGCAAACACCACATTGTGCCCGATCTGGCACCCGTCGCCCAGCGTCACACCACCGTGGTCCTGAAAATGGCAGCAGGCGTTGATAAAGACATTCTCTCCCACATGGATGTTCTTACCGAAATCGGAATAGAACGGCGGGAATACCCGCAGAGTATCGGGCACCGGGCGACCGAAAAGTTCGCCCAGCAGGCTGCGTATCTCTTCCTGTGAGTGCCAGGCCGAATTCAGGCGGAAAGTCACCCGTCGCGCCTCTTCGCTCATCTCGTTCATCAGGCGGTGCATCCCCTCGGTGTTCAAAGGTCCGCGGGTTGGCACATAGTCCAAAAATTCTTTCAGTGTCATGGTTCTTCTTGATTATTGATTCTGTTCTTGTCTTTGATTTAAATTCTGTCGCAGGTACATGCCTTGTCGGTGTCCTGCCTCTGTCGCTGGCAAAAGTACTTCAAAAATCGAAGGGCACTTGTAGACATATTCAGGAAGAAAGTACCCGGATTACGGATTTCGTCGGGAAAACTCTTTTTCCTATTTTATAAAAATGTATTTTTGCAACAAGAAATCAAGAAAGCGATATGACAGAGAATATTATCCAGATGAATTCCGTGGACCAGTATTGCCAGCTGTTCGGTCTGCCGGGCGGGCATCCGCTGATCCGGGTGGTCGACCTGCAGGAAGCCACACGATGGCCGGCACACTTCACCATTCATTACGGGGTCTATGCCCTGTTTCTGAAAGATACACGCTGCGGAGACATACGCTACGGCAAACAGACATACGACTATCAGGAGGGCACGGTGACCAGCTTTGCCCCGGGACAGGTGGTGGAAACCGTCATGGAAGAAGGCACACGCCCCAGAGCTCTCGGACTGCTCTTCCATCCCGACCTGATTCAGGGCACGGCCCTGGCCCGCGAAATCAAGACCTACAGTTTCTTTTCTTATGCCTCATCGGAGGCGCTGCACCTTTCCGACGAGGAGAAGGGCCTGTTTCAGGACTGTCTGCAACAGATCCGTCAGGAACTGGAGCGCCCGTCCGACCGACTGAGCAAACGCATCATGGCACATCACATCCAGCTGCTGCTGGATTATTGCCTGCGCTTTTACGAACGCCAGTTCCACACCCGGACACAGGCCAACCGGGATGTGCTGACGCGCTTTGAAAGTCTGCTCGACAATTATTTCCTGAGCGGAACGGCGCAGAAAGAGGGACTGCCCACGGTGCGCTACTTTGCCGACAAGGTATTCCTTTCGCCCAACTATTTCGGCGACCTGATCAAAAAGGAAACCGGCATGACCGCCCAGGAGCTGATCCGCAACAAACTGATCGAGCAGGCCAAGGAATATATCGTGGGCACAGACAAGAAACTGAGCCAGATTGCCTATGAACTGGGCTTCCAGTATTCACAGCATTTCAACCGTCTGTTCAAGAAATCCGTGGGATATACCCCCAATAAATACCGCAAACTGCAAGTGACACCCTGACAGGCTTGAAGCGGATTTCTACACCGAAGTGTCAGCATTTGGGGCTGTTTCCCGCCCTCCGCATCTGCTGCTCCGGAGGCATCTGACTCCGGATTTTTATGCTTTATGCAAAACAAGAGGCGTTTTATGCAGTATTTATGCACTTTTCATACTATTTTGAGGACATGATTCCTGCGAATCTGTCTGCATGCAGTAAAAAAATGTACGGGATGAAATAAGAAAATGGTCTCCATGAACGGTTGCATTCATGGAGACCATTTCATTTTCCGGCACAAAAGTATGGATTTCGGCATGCTGGAATCCAACGGTTTTATAAAAGGTTTACTTTAACAAGTCTGCAATTTTCTGCTGTAAACCAAAAGTTTATTCCTCAACAGCATTCCTCAGGAATGCCCCAAATGCATCCGGTTTCCGCCCTGCGACCAAAAACCGGAATCTGAAAACGAAAGAAAATACATTTTGTCAGGACGGAACTCCTGTCGGAATCTGCTCTCGGTTCCGAACGGCCTCTATCACCAGTTTCATATTACGCTCGGTACGCCCGAAAGAAAACAGACAGCTGCGTTCGGTCAGATCGTTCACACTGTTAATCCAGAATCTACCCTGATCGAAAACCAGAAAAATCTGTTCCCCCCAGGTAGGAGTCCAGAACGTACGGTTGGTGTGCGCCACCAGACAATCCATCCCGGCATGGTCAAGCGTCCACCGGTTTTTCATCCCCACTGATTTAAAAGCCTCAAAGATTTCATCATCGTTCAGCGTAGTCGGCACCTCCCGAAAACGAAGTTTACGATTCTGAATGAAACAAAGGAACAAACCCAGTGACAACAAAAAGAGAATGGCTCCCATACGGTAGTCCAATATGGCAAAGCGCGCCTCTCTCAGATCAGTCAGAAAAGGAGATAAAATAAGGCATGCCGCCACACCAAACAACAAAAGCGGGGCCATAAAATGCGTCGAGGCCCAGGAAACGCTCAAAGGCAAACGCTGCGTACGCAACACAAAAGCAGCCAGCCCTTCATCTGATTCACGATGATAACGCAGCCACAATATCAGATAACCGGAACCGAAACAAATCGCGATCACCAGAATCAGATTGACAGCCGACAAATCACGTCCGGCACCTTCGGGCAGTGAAGCTACCGAGAAGGGCAGTTTGTCATCATAACTCACCTGATTGAAAGTGAGATTCCGGGTGCGGCAGATAAAGGATCCGTTGTCTACAGGTTCAAAATGATACCAGTAGCCATAACGATGTGTTTTCACTCCGTTCTGTATAGACAACGAAGAAGTTCTACTGGTGCACTTCATCTCCCGTCCGTCCACCACCAGTACCGGGGGAACATTATCGGGTGTCCGGTCGCATTCCAGATATATCCGCACATACCTTTCTTCAAACGTTTTGGGCAGATAGACGGAGAGGTTGCAGTATGCCGTGTCCTCGACCGCCTGATGCGGATACAGGAGCAACAGAAAATCCGGCTTCACGGAATCTTTTTCCATGAAAAAGTTTTTCGAACTGAATCCTGCGGAATCCGACTGTCCGAGGACTGGCAGGCATCTCATAAAAAGGATGCTCAAAATCAGCAATAAATAGTTCCTCATAGGCGTTTCGTTTTAGATATTTTTACCAGGCATAGCGCACCCACGGACTCTTTTCTACCGACAACAGTTCGTCAGCTGTGCTCTTCATCACCGAGTTATAGGCTTCTTTTCCTCCCCAAAGCGAGTTTTACAAGAATCCATCTGCGCCATGACAACGCCATGTAATTCAAATCAGTTAATTCATTTGAGATTATTGATTAAAAAAACTTTATTTCATTCTTTTACGAATAAAGAAGAAATTATGCAGTCAGGCAACCCTACGAAAAGAGTGTGAGCTTTCCGTTGTCATCCAACTTGAAGGAAATGGTATAATAATTGGTCCAGAGGTGTTTTCCATGCATCTCGCTCTCTTCTCCTTTCTTCAGATAATTCTGGTCCATATAGAAGTGCATCGTCTCATTTTTCTTTTCTTTTTTCAAAGGAAAACCACCCATGATATTTCCTACACTCTCCTTATAAACCGGATCCATAGAGAAACGGTAGAATTCAACAGACTTGAATTCATACTGCTCGCTGCCTTCCGTTTCTGAAAACAGTTTCTTGCCTTCGGCCGTCATACTCTGAATATAAGCAGGAGTAATGGAATCCAAAGGAAGGCTTTCCGTCAGTTCATACGAAACCGCACGTTTTGCGGGACGGACGTCGTCGGCCTTGAACTCTCCACCCTCGCAAGAGATAATCTGATAAAAGCTTTGATCGTCCTGATTGACAAAACTGATATAAATCTCGCCCAGTTCATTTTTCAGTTTCTTCTCATCCTGACGCTCCGACCACTTCAACTCATACAATTTGTTTTCCTGAAGGTTCACATACTCGGCAACGACTTCCTTTACTTTGAAAACCGTCTCTTCGGAAGACATATCCATGCCTCCACCACCCAAATTACATGCAGAAAAAGCCAAAAGAACAGCAGAGCCTACAAAAAAGGATTTCATTAAATTAGTCATCATGATACGAATGTTTAAAAGGTTCATACTTTCTGCTTTCCTACAACAAGCCCTAATGATCATCTTCAGAATACGTCGCGCGCCATTAAATATGCATCCTGCAAGTTATAATCAGAACCGGCAAAGAAAGCAGAGATCTCATCGTTTTTTATAAAAATGACCGGCCGGTAACTTTTATGACGGCAAATATAGAAAAACAAAAAAGCAAAATATGACCGACTGTTCATATTTTGCTTTTTTTATATAATACTGGTTTATATCCTTATGCTTTTAACAACGAATAAATATATTGGAAGCGTCTTTGAAGAACTTCTACATCCAATCCTTCAAAAAATGACATTTCATAAGACAATCCCACAAATACCTGACGGAAAAGGGCTGTGGCTTCTTCCACATTTGTATCTGCCTTGATTTCTCCCTGTTCACGGGCCTGACCAAGCACGGAATGCCACAGATGATACTCACTGTCGAACACTTCACGTAGTTTGGCCTGAGCATTGGGATAGTAGAACAAGGCTTGCTGGAACAGATGAAAATATCCGGCATTGGCCGCCTCTTCGCGCATCGTTTCTTTTTGCAGGCTTCCCAAAGCAACAATCCCTTCCATAGTGCAACGCACTCCCCGCACATAATTCTCCAGAAAGTCGGCCAGACTGGCGTGAGACAGACCGTATTTGTTTTCGGGATTCTGCGCATGAAACAGGTATTTGTCAATCACGGCAATAAACAGATCCTGCTTCGTGGGGTAATAATTGAATATACCGGTTTTCGAAAGTCCTACCGCTTTGGTAATCATTTGCAAACTGACACGCTCATAGTTCATGGACATAAAAAGCTGAAGAGCATGCTGCAAAATAGCTTCCCTGTTTGTTTTCATTGGTTGCAATCGTAATATGGTGAATATTCTACACCGGAGAAAAACAAAAAAGGTGATCAAAAATTGACCACCTTTTGTTCTTTCCGCGGAAAGGGAGGGATTCGAACCCCCGGTGCCTCTCAGCACGGCGGTTTTCAAGACCGCTGTAATCGACCACTCTACCACCTTTCCAAACTTCTTTAAGAAGGCTTTGTTTTTCGAAAGCGATGCAAAGGTACGGCTTTTTTCTGAACTTGCAAACTTTTCAGCGATTTTTTTTGCAAAGTAGGCCAAAAATAGTGGCAAAAAGCGTTTCATGCACTATCTTTGCAAAGAAATAACAAGATATTAATATGATTTATCCGCAAAATTTTGAAACAAAAATAGGTTTTGACGAAATCCGTACCCTGCTCCAGCAACAATGCCTGAGCTCTCTGGGCAAGGAACGCGTGGGCCAAATGACTTTTCTGACCGATGTGAAGCAGATTCGCGAAAAGCAGGAACACACCCGCGAATTTCTGCGCATCATGGAGGAAGAAGACCTCTTTCCGGACCAATACTTCTTTGATGTGCGCGACTCGGTGAAGCGTATCCGCATCGAGGGGACGTATCTGGACGAGCAGGAACTTTTCGATCTGAAGCGTTCGCTGGAAACAATCGCCGGCATCGTCAGCTTCCTGCACAAGGGCGAAGAAGAGGTTTGCCACGAGGATGAGGAGAACGGCGAAGTACGTGAAACGGTATACAACGGAAAGTATCCGGCGCTGCACCGCCTGTCTGCTGAGGTGATGACTTTTCCGCATCTGGCGCGGAGAATTGACGAGATTCTGGACAAATATGGCAAAATAAAGGATCAGGCATCGCCCGAACTGGCGCGCATCCGCCGTGAGATTGTGGTGACGGAAAGCGGTATCTCCAAAAGCCTGCAAGCGATCTTGCGCAATGCCAAACAGGACGGACTGGTGGAGAAGGACGTGGCCCCTACCCTGCGCGACGGCCGTCTGGTAATTCCCGTGGCTCCGGCACTGAAACGAAAGATCAAGGGTATCGTACACGACGAGTCGGCCACCGGAAAGACCGTATTCATCGAGCCGGCCGAGGTGGTGGAAGCCAACAACCGAGTGCGTGAACTGGAGGCGGAAGAACGTCGCGAAATTATCCGCATCCTGCAGGAGTTCACGGCTCTGGTGCGCCCGTATGCACGCGAGATTCTGGATTCGTATGAGTTCCTGGCCGAAATGGACTTTATCCGTGCCAAGGCGCATCTGGCTCATCAGATCGGTGGCATCACGCCACAGATTGCCGGCAAGCCACTCATCGACTGGACGCTGTCCGAGCATCCGCTGCTCAAGCTCTCGCTAGCCAAACAGGGCCGAAAGGTAGTACCATTGGATATTGAACTGACATCGGCCAAGCGCATCCTCATCATTTCGGGACCGAATGCCGGTGGTAAGTCGGTATGCCTCAAGACTGTGGGTCTGTTGCAGTATATGCTGCAATGCGGTCTGCCCGTACCGATGGGTGAAAATTCGAAAACGGGTATCTTCACCAATGTGTTTATCGACATCGGCGACGAGCAGAGCATCGAGGACGACTTGAGTACTTACTCCAGCCACCTGCTGAATATGAAGAATATGATGAAGTTCTGCGGAGGAACCACCCTGTTGCTGATTGACGAGTTCGGTGGTGGTACGGAACCGCAGATCGGTGGCGCCATAGCCGAAGCGGTGCTGCGCCGCTTCAACCAGAAGAAAGCTTTCGGTGTGATTACCACGCACTATCAGAATCTGAAACACTTTGCCGAGGACCACGAGGGTGTGGTGAACGGAGCCATGCTCTACGACCGCCAGCACATGCAGGCGCTGTTCCAGTTGCAGATCGGCAATCCGGGAAGTTCGTTCGCTGTGGAAATTGCCCGAAAGATCGGCATCCCGGACGAAGTGATTCAGGATGCTTCGGACATCGTGGGCAAGGAATATATCAATGCGGACAAATATTTGCAGGATATCGTGCGCGACAAGAAGTACTGGGAAAACAAACGCCAGAACATCCATCGCAAGGAAAAGCAGATGGAGGAAACCATCGCCCGCTACGAAGCCGAAATCGAAGAACTGCACCGCAGCCGTAAGGAGATTATCCGACAGGCCAAGGAACAGGCCGAACAGCTGATCCAGGAATCGAATGCCAAGATTGAATCAACCATCAAGAGCATTCGTGAAATCCAGGCCGAAAAGGAGAAGACGAAAGACATCCGTCAGGATCTGAACGACTTCAAGAACAAACTCCGCGAGTTCGAAAAGAAGCAGGAGGAGGACCGCATCGAGCGGAAGATGAAGCAGATTATGGAGCGCCAGAAACGGCAGGCGGAGAAAAAGAAGAACAAGGAAAACGGTACGGACGAACAGGCGGCACACACCCAAACGGGCAGCACGACGCGGACGACAGAAGCCACTGCAACACGTGCTCTGATGCCGGGCGACTATGTACGCATCAAGGGACAGACCACCACCGGTGTGCTCGAAGAGGTGAACGGAAAGAATGCGATTGTGACCTTCGGCGTGATGCGCACGAATGTGAAACTGGACCGCCTTGAAGCGGCTCAGGCACCGGAAAAGAAAGAAACCCCGGCCATCACGTATGTCAGCAAACAGACTCAGGATGCCGTGTACGAACGGAAACTGCAGTTCAAGCAGGACTTGGATGTACGGGGTATGCGAGGCGATGAGGCCATACAGGCGGTGACGTATTTCATCGACGATGCCATCCTGGTGGGCATGAGCCGCGTGCGCATCCTGCACGGAACCGGCTCGGGAATCCTGCGTACCCTCATCCGACAGTATCTGAATGCCACACCGGGTGTGAAAAGCTTCCGCGACGAGCATGTGCAGTTCGGCGGCGCAGGCATCACGGTAGTGGATCTGGTCTGAATCATAACAACACAAACTTAATAAACTGAATGAATGTATGGAAACTAAACCTAGAGGTAAATTTGCGAGTAAATTAGGAATCATTCTGGCTTCGGCCGGTTCGGCAGTGGGATTGGGCAATATCTGGCGCTTCCCCACAGAGACAGGAGAAAACGGCGGAGCAGCCTTCATCCTGATCTACATCTGCTGCATCCTGCTCCTGGGACTGCCGGTCATGCTCTCGGAGTTTATGATCGGACGGCATGCGCATGCCAATGCGGCCACGGCTTTTGAGAAACTGGCACCGGGAAAGAAACAATGGCATTGGATCGGACGCTTGGGCGTCGTCACCGGAACCATGATTCTGAGCTTCTATAATGTGGTGGCGGGATGGACCGCCAATTACTCGGTGTGTGCCTTGGGCAACGGATTCAACCGGATGAGCGAAAGCGGCGACCCGAATGTATTTACGGACTATTTCAACAGCTTCGTGACCGGCACCTATGCGCCGGTAGCTTACCTGATCGGATTCATGCTGCTGACGCATATCATCGTGGTATTGGGTGTAGAAAAAGGTATCGAACGGTTCTCCAAACTGATGATGCCTGTTCTCTTCATCCTGTTGCTGCTGTTAGCCGGATGCGCGCTGACTATGGACGGAGCAGCCGACGGACTGCGCTTTCTGTTCCAGCCGGACTTCAGCAAAATCGATCCGGGTGTGGTACTGTCGGCTATGGGACAGGCTTTCTTCTCGCTTTCTTTGGGAATCGGCTGTTTGTGTACCTACGCCTCCTATTTTAAAGAGGATGTCAACCTGGGGAAAACGGCCTTCAGTGTGGCCGGTATCGACACGATGGTGGCCATCATTGCGGGCATCATCATCTTTCCGGCCGTATTCTCCGTACCGGGCATGGAACCGACCGAAGGTCCCAAACTGGTGTTCGTAGCGCTGCCGCATATCTTTAAGGATGTGTTTGGCGGACTGCCGCTGCTCTCCTATCTGGTACCGTTCCTCTTTTACTTCCTGCTGGTGCTGGCTTCGCTCACCTCGACCATCTCCATGCACGAGGTAATTACGGCTTACATCAGCGAGGTGCATCATCTGTCGCGCAAAACAGCCGCCACCCTGGTCACCATTGTATGCATCGTGCTCAGCACTCTTTGCTCTCTTTCATTGGGAGCCGGATCGGAATGGACCATCGGCGGCATGACGCTTTTTGATTTCTTCGACTATGCAACGGCCAAATGGATGCTGCCGGTGGGCGGATTCTTCATTGCCATCTTTGCGGGCTGGTTCCTGAATCGACAGATTCTTTGGGACGAACTGACCAACAAGGGAAGCATCCGCTTCTATGGCTTCAAGGCCTTCCTGTTCCTGCTGCGTTTCGTAGCTCCGCTGGGCATCCTGCTCATCTTCCTGAACGAGCTGGGCTGGCTGGCCTTCTAAATGAACGAGGACAACTACAGACTGATAAAAACAGAGGGTGTGTCAAAATGTATGTTAATATGCTTTTTGATGCACTTTCTTCATTTT